>Ga0247837_1002579_pt1 | contig 33838 bp, 28 predicted proteins | sample LaCtaG_2_FD_187115 | JGI IMG/M metagenome (GOLD analysis project Ga0247837, IMG submission 187115) | Freshwater microbial communities from meromictic Lake La Cruz, Castile-La Mancha, Spain - LaCruzMarch2015_14.5m | ecosystem: Environmental > Aquatic > Freshwater > Lake | place: Spain: Castile-La...
AGTGAAACTGACGCTGAAACGCAGTTATGGCTTCCGCACGGAAAACGCTCGCGAAGTCGCTCTTTATCATGCTCTTGGAAAATTACCGGAACCCAGTTTCACCCACAGTTTTTTTTAGACAGGCATAAATGGAAGTCAGCAGCGGTTTCAGACAACTACAAAAAATATGTCACGCTGTTCGATCGGAACATCCCAATGGATAAGAAGGAGTCTAAGAAGCAGAGGAAGCAAAAAATATCGGAAGAAGAGTAACTCCCTTCAGCAACTGTTTGAAAATGAGAAGGAGCCGTGTGAAGGAATATTTATTTTATGAAGTTTAGTCTGTGTTGTGTGCTTGTAACCGCGCTGGGGATGAATTCTGTGCAGGCGGCAGAAACAGTCGCCATCGAGTCGCTGTTGAAGGAAATGCCGGATCGCGACACCGTCGCCATGTTCCTGAAAAACGACTTTCGCCTATAATTGGCGAGTAGTTTTAACCGGGTATCCCTGGCGGGGCCGGAGGATAAAAAGGCGTGGTTTTCCAATGGCGATCTGAATGTAGATGAAGGAAAGGGAAACTATGTGCGGATCGGAACGGAATGGTAGCAGTCTCATTTAAAAAAATTTGAAGGACACTTTTCTTGGACGTCTCGGTTGTGCGCTCCCGCCGGCATCCAGCGCGGCGTCGTAGATTGCCAAAATTTTCTGTTGCTTGAGTCGCCTGACGTGAGAGTATTAACCTAATGATCCCTGCAGCATCAATATTTCGAGCTGGCTCCCTTTCCACCCTCCTTGTGCTCATTTCGCTGATTGCGACCCACGCCGCCGAACCTCCGGAGGCTTTCATCCAGAAGGTCGTCAATGACTGTGAAATGCTTCCCGACCCCCTACCTATCAACGATGCAAATGGGGGGCACGAAGTTCATGCCTTGGACGGTGCGGGCTACAAGGGCTCTAAAGGCCTGCATGTCACTTTCCACGAAGCAGCTCATTTCATGGTCCAAGGCCAACATTTTTTCAACGCCCCGACTCTCGAACTCGGCGAGGCGGATGGACTGATGTTTTGGATCAAAGCTCCCGACAAGATAACGATCAGCTTCTCAGCCGGGCCTTCGTATCCGGGTGAAGCTCGCTTAAACGTTGCGGATGGAGTTCGTGTTATGGACAAGGAGGGAAGCTTGCTGGACGCTTCGGACTATTTGTTCAAACACGAAATCGGCGTGAGGACAATTACCTTGCAGCCCGGATTTGAGGGGTGGATTATCATTCCAAACACAGTCTCCGAGGATGGCGTCAACACGGGGTGGAGTCATCCCTCGGGGCAGCATTCAGACCATATAAAGGATATTGCCCTCTGGATTGGAAAACCCGGAGAAATCTACTTCGACCATCTCAGCCTGTATCAGGGAAAGCCAGATTCCACGGGAACTCCAACCGTTCCTGCCCAGCCTGCTAAAAAGTGATTGTGATTTGGCTGCAATGAAAGCCGCTCTCACACTTCTCACTGCCCTGCTGCTCCCACCGCTGGCCGCGCTGCAAGCGGCCGACACGCCAAAGCCGAACATCGTCTTCATCTTCGCCGACGACTGGGGCTGGGGCGATCTCTCCTGCCACGGCCATCCGTGGTTGAAGACGCCGAACCTCGACCGGCTCGCCAGGGAGGGCACGGACTTCCAGCAGTTCAATGTGCTCAATCCCGTGTGCTCGCCGAGTCGGGCGGCGGCCCTGACCGGGCGTTATCCCTCGCGCTTCGGCATCAACACCGTCTTCGGCGGGGGGCGTGCGGGCACCCCTGAAATGCCCGACTGGCTCGACGCCACAGCACCGACCACGCCGCGTTTCCTCAAGGCTGCGGGCTACCAGACGGGCCACTTCGGCAAATGGCATCTCGGTGAAGGCGCGCCCACCATGGCGGACTACGGCCTTGATGAAACCGCCGTCTATCACGGTCCCGGCCCCCGCACTTCGAGCGATGGCAGGGAGGTCAGCAGCCTCGCCGCCGCCTTCATCGAGCGGAACAAGGACCGTCCGTTTTATCTCAACGTCTGGCTGCATGAGAGCCACACCGCGCACACGCCCACCAAGGAATCGCTGGAAAAATGGCAGCACCTCGCTGATGAGCAGAAACGGATTTATGCCGCCGTCATCACCGATGGCGACAACCATGTCGGCAAGGTGCTCGATGCCCTCGATAAAGCCGGCGTGGCGCAAAATACCATCGTCATTTTTTCGAGCGACAATGGACCGGAGAGCGCCGACACCAACAAAGGATCACCCGGAAAATATGGCAGCTACTACAGCATCGGCGAAACCGGCGGCCTGCGCGGACGCAAGCGCAGCCTGTTCGAGGGCGGCGTGCGGGTGCCGTTTATTGTCAGGTGGCCGGGCCACATTCCTGCGGGCGCCAAGAATGACACGACGGTGTTTACCGCCGTGGATTTGCTGCCGACCCTTTGCGCCGCTGCCGGGGTGACGCCGCCCGTCGCGGCTCAGGGCGATGGCGAAAATTTGTTTCCGGCCTTCAAGGGCGAGACCGTCACCCGAACCCGCCCCATCTTCTGGCTGCACAAGGGCAAATCCTCCGAGCCGGACTGGTGGCCGCGCCTGGCCGTTCGCGACGGGGATTGGAAGCTGCTCATGACCTACGGAGCCGAGCGTGTCGAGTTGCATAACTTGAGTTCGAATCGCGCCGAAGGCGCAACGGCAGATGAGTCCAAGGCACAGCCGGAAATCGTGGCCCGCCTCAGCAAACTCGCGCTCGACTGGTATGCAACTCTTCCCACCGAGGCAGATCCCACCTGTTTGTCTAAACCCGGAGAGACCGAGTCGAAGAAACTCTCGAAAAAGGCAGCGCCCAAATCCGAATCTCCCGTCAAGGACCGCAGCCTTCCCTTCAACCGTTGGGACGCGGACAAAGACGAGTTTCTCACCCTCGATGAATACAAAACCGGCCAAAAGGACGGAGCTGATCTCGATGCCCGTTACGGGCGATTCGACAAAGACGGCGACGGCAAAGTCAGCCGCAAGGAATTCGTCGCGCCATCAACCAACTAGCGCCTTGCCAAAATTTTCATGTTCCGACCAATGCACCCTCCTCTCATGACCACCAGACGACATTTTTTGAAAACCTGCCCCATTCTCGCCTTGATCCCTTTCCTGGCCGCCCAGCCACTTATCGCAGACGACAGCATCCCCGCTTCTGTTGCGGAGCTGTGGGCGGATTTTGATCCGGGCAAGGACCCGATCGAGATGGAGGTTATCCGCGAGTGGAAGGAGGACGGCGCAGTGCTGCGGCATGTGCGGTATTTGATCGGCGACTTCAATGGCAAGCCCGCGCGGATGGCGGCGGTCTATGGCTTTCCGGAGGACGCGAAGGAAAAACTTCCGGCGGTGATGCACATTCATGGCGGCGGCCAGCGGGCTTCCGTGAACGAGGTGAAACTGCTCGTCGCACGCGGTTACGCGGCGCTCTCGGTCAACTGGGGCGGCAGTGGCACGGGCAAGGAGCCGTTCAACACCAGCGAGAAGTCCGAACCTGGTGATCCGAACACCGATTGGGGCGCGGTCGATCCCTCGCAGCTCAATGTGCAGGGCTACAACTCCATCCGGCCGGGACCAAAGCAGTTCTTCGGGGACCGCGAGCATCCGAAAAACAACAACTGGTATCTCCTCGCGCTCGGCTGCCGTCGCGGGCTCACGTTTCTCGAACAGCAGCCGCAGGTCGATCCCCAGCGCCTCGGCGTGCATGGTTTCTCGATGGGCGGGAACCTCGCGATGTATCTCGCCGGCACTGACCGCCGTGTGAAGGCCGCCGTTCCTGCCGTCGGCGGTCAGGGCTGGCGCTGGCAGCCACATGAGTTCCTTGGCGGTGCGGACCAGCAGGAACGGATCAATGGGGATGTCGAGGTCTTCAAGCGCACGCTCAGCTTTGAAAGCTACGCCCCGCTCATCCAGTGCCCGGTTTTGCATCGCAGCGCCACGAACGACTTCCATGGCTGGATGGATGGCGTGTATCGCACGAACGCGCTCATTCAAAACCAGCCGACGCGCTACAGTTGGGCGCCGCACATGAACCACCGCCTCGTGCCCGAGGTCGAGATCACGATGCCGCTGTGGTTCGATCAGCATCTCAAGGGCGGCCCCGCCCTGCCTGAGACGCCGCAGACCGAGCTCCGCCTCAAATCGATCGACGACGTGCCGGCGCTGTGCGTGCGGCCGGATGCGAAAACGCTTCCCGTGGCCCGCGTCGAGGTTTACTACAGCACCGACCCCGATCCCCGCGCCCGCTTCTGGCGCAGCGCCGAGGTGCAGCACGAACCCGAAGGCTACATCGCCCGTCTGCCCATCCACACCCACGACCTGCCTCTCTTTGCCTTCGCCAACGTGTATTACACGCTGCCCAAGCCCGAATCCCTGGCACAGATTCCCGGCTACGCCAAACCGGTCACCGAGGTCTGCCTCAGCAGCCTCCTGCACTCGCACACCGCCGGCGAGGTGCAGCAAGCGAACCCCGCGCTCACCGCGAAACCTTCCACAGTCATCGACGACTTCACCCACGGCACCCGCGACTGGTATGTGCTCAACGCCGGCAACGTCACCCATCAGCAACTCTGGACCCGTAAAGTCACCGATCCCCTCTGGCGCGGCCCCGATGGCTCCAAACTGCAGGTCACGCTCAAGGTCCAGCAAACCAACAGCCTCAGCATCGTCCTCCAGCAAAACGAATGGCGCAGCTATCGCGGCCCCAGGCGCACCTTCGTCTGCCGGCGCGAAATTCAAGGCTCCGAAGCCCCTCAAACCCTCACATTCGCCCTGAGCGACTTCACCTCCCCCGAAGGCTCACCGACAAGCTGGTCCGATATCGATCAACTCGGCATCTGCGCCAGCTTTGGCATACCCAACGACAAAGTACCCATCTGGCAGGGTTCCGCGCCCGAGTTTCTCCGGTTGGAGTGGCTATGAGCATCGCGGACCCCAAATGAAGCACACCGCCCTCCTGGTCGCGACGCTGACCGCGCTGCACGCCGCTGAACCTCCAACCACCACGGACAAGTTGCCCGCATTCTCCTGGGAACGCGTGCCTCGCTACATACACCTGCGGAAGGACACTGCGTTTACCGCCGAAGAGATCCGATACCTTGCCACTTTTCCGCTGGTCACTTTCGAGAAGGGGACAGGGGCCAAGGAATTCGGCTCGACCGAGGAGGGCACGCTGGTGACGGCGCGGGCGGTCCAAGCCGGTTACGTTTACACCCGCGACTTCGCCCATGCATCGGTGAGGCTGGACATTGAGAATCAAATCGGATCTGTGGACTGGAAAACCAACTAAGGAGCTTAGCAGAAATAACATGATACAAGATGCGCCGGAATTTTTTTCGCCAGCCAAGGCGCGACGAAGGAGCATACCCGCAGTGGTCTGTGACTGAGGAGCAACGCAGGATGGCGGAAAAGGAACCAGCAGATTGTATCATGTTATTTCTGCGCGGCGACTAAGGAAGAACTTATGATAAAACTAATTGTAACGGAGTTGTTTTTAGCGGCGAGTGCTGTCGTTTGGGCGGATGGCCTCAATGCCGGCGACTTTGCTGCGCAGCGTGAAAAAATCCTCGCTCTTGCCGATCTCACCGCGCCGCCAGCGGTGCAGGACGCGGAGGGTTTTGCCGCCCAGGGGGACGTGAGGGCGATCTTCTACGATGCCCTGCCATGGAAGGGGAAGCCGACAAAGGTCTTTGCCTGGCTCGGCTTGCCGGAGAAACGCGCGGGCAAGGTGCCGGCCGTCGTTCTTGTTCACGGCGGGGGTGGCACGGCGTTCAAGGAATGGGTGAAGAAGTGGAATGACCGCGGTTTTGCCGCCATCAGCATCGCGGTCGAAGGGCAAACCGACGAACGCGATCCGGCGGATCCCAAAGCATGGATGCCGCACGCCTGGCCCGGCCCGAAGCGCGACGGCATCTATGGCGATTCGTCGTTGCCGCTGGACGAGCAGTGGATGTATCACGCCGTGGCCGACGCGGTGCTGGCGAATTCCCTTCTGCGCTCGCTGCCGGAGGTCGATGCGGACAGGATCGGCATCATGGGCGTCTCGTGGGGCGGCGTCATCACCAGCACGGTTATCGGCATTGACCCACGGTTCGCTTTCGCGATTCCCACCTACGGCTGCGGGCATCTCTTCGATTCCGAAAATCATTATGGGCGGACCTTGGGCAACAACACGCTCTACCGCGAGGCGTGGGATCCGATGACGCGCATGGATCGCGTGAAAATGCCCGTGCTGTGGTTCTCGTGGCCGGAGGACAAACATTTCCCGCTCGACTGCCAGGCCGCTTCCTACCGCGCAGCCACCGGCCCACGCATGGTGAGCCTGATTCCCAAGATGGGTCATTCGCACGGGGCCGCCTGGAGTCCCCCGGACAGCTACGCCTTTGCCGAGAGCGTCGTGAGCAATGGCGCCCCGTGGTGCCGACAAACCGGCGTGGTGGTCAAGGACGGCTCCGTCCAGGTCACCTTCGCCTCCACAAAACCGCTCGACCGCGCCGTGTTGATCGCCACCAGCGACAGCGGCTTCACCGGCAATCGCACCTGGACCGAGTCGTCCGCCACGCTCGAAAAGCGGGGAGGGGATTCGATCGTCACCGCACCGCTGCCCGCCGGAACCACCGCGTGGTTTGTGAACGCCCACAGCGGCGCACTGACGGCGAGTTCGGATTATCAGGAAGTCAAATAGCGAACGGCAAAGCCGAACGTCGCCCGTCCCCGGGATGCTCGCTGCGGAGGAGGCATCGCCGAACCGCTCATCGGCTTGGTCAAAATGGCAAAAATCTTATGGGCAGCGGGCCGCATGGGATCAGCGGAACATTGCACTTTTAGAAATCTTTTGTAGAGTTCAACCCGTGCAGCCCATCAAACAACTCGCCCAGGCACTCCGTGGACTCGCAGACCGGGAGCACTGTGTGTTTGCGCCTGCGGATTTGGCGGGGGCGGTGCCGGACTGTCCTCAGCTCGCCGTGTTGCTGTCGCGGGCCACAAAAGCCGGGCTGCTGAAGCGGATCTGCCGGGGCATTTACCTCTACCCCGTGCCGGACTATCCGACGGGGCATCTGCTATTTCATGCGGCAGCACGTCTGCGGGCGGGCGAGTTCAATTACATCAGCCTTGAGACCGTCCTCAGCGATGCGGGCGTGATTTCCCAGGCGCCGATGAACTGGATCAGCCTCATGACCTCCGGGCGCAGCCATGTGGTGGACTGCGGGGACTATGGCCACATCGAGTTCGTCCATACGGTGCAGCGCCCTGGCGACTTGAGTGCCGAGCTGTCCTACGACCCGGACCGGCGCCTCTGGCGAGCCTCCGTGCGGCAGGCCCTGCGCGACATGAAAGCGACGCGCCGCAGCATGGACCTCGTGGATCGGGAGGTGGCGCGTGAGCTTGTTTGACCAACTCGTGACCGAGGCGCTGCGTTCCCGGGCTGACCTCTCCGCACTGCGCCCCGTGGTGGAAAAGGAACTGCTGCATCACGACATCCTCCGCGAGATGAGCGAGGCCGGCTTGCTCACCGGACTGACGTTCATTGGTGGGACCTGTCTGCGGGCCTGCTACGGCTCCTCACGACTCAGCGAGGACCTCGACTTCACTGGCGGCAGGAACTTCCAGCGGAGTGATCTGGCCGAACTCGCCCGCGTGCTCGTGGATCGACTGCAAGCCCGCTACGGCCTGCCTGTCAGCGTCAGCGAGCCTGTCAAAACCGGCGGACCAGTCTCCACCTGGAAGCTGACCATCGAGACACGCTCCGGCAAAAGGCACCTGCCCGCGCAGCGCATCCATCTCGACATCTGCGCCATTCCCAGTCACGACCCGCGCCCCATGATGCTGCGAAACCTCTACGGCATCGACCTCGGCACTTCGGGCCTGATCCTCCGCGCGCAGAGCCGCGAGGAGATCCTGGCCGACAAAGTCATCGCGCTCGCTTTTCGCGAGAACCGCCTCAAAAACCGCGATCTCTGGGACATCGCCTGGCTCACCCAACAAGGGATCGAACTGCCCGCTGAGCTCGTCCCTTTAAAAATCCGCGACCACCAACGCAAGAAAGCCGAGTTCTGCGCATCCCTTCAAGAACGCATCGGTGCCCTCAAGACCCAGCCCGAATTGCGCAACGACTTCATGAAGGAAATGCGCCGATTCCTCCCCGCCGCGACTGTGCGCGAGACGATCGAGAAGGAGCCGTATTGGAGCTACCTGACCGAGATCGTCGAGGAGTTGGGACGCAAAGCCATAGCGGGCTGCGAAAACCGCTGACGCCAAACCCGTGAAGAAAAAAAAGGGAAGGGATCCATGGGCGTAAACGAAAAGAACGCCGCGAGAAAAATAGGAGTTGACCAACCTGCTGGTAAAGTTACTAGTAACGTCCATGAATCGTAGCGGCCATTTCCTCCCCTTTCTCCTTCTGCTGGTCACCCCAATCCTGCTTTCTCCCGCTACGGTGGGGGCCGAGCCTTCTTCGGGCGCGAGCGGGGAACCCTCGGCGAAGAAGCAGCCCAACATCCTCTTCATCCTCACCGACGACCAGGGGTATGGCGATGTGGAGCGGCACGGGCATCCGCTGCTGAAGACGCCCAACACCGATCGGCTCTACGACGAGAGCGTGCGATTTGACAACTTCTACGTGAGCCCGTCGTGTTCGCCCACGCGCGCGGCGCTGATGACGGGCATGCACGAGTTCCGCAACGGCGTCACGCACACCTTGGAGCCCCGCGAGCATCTCTTCAAGGAGGCGGTCACGCTTCCGCAGTTGCTTAAGGCCGGGGGCTACCGCACGGGTTTCATCGGCAAGTGGCATCTCGGGAACGACAAAGGCTACGAACCGGAAGATCGCGGATTCGACTGGTGCTCGACCAACACCGGCGGGCCCGGGGCGCATTTCGACCCGGTCTTTCTTCGCAATGGCAAGCGGGACAAGCGTCAGGGGTTCCGCGAAGACATCTTCTTCGATGAAGCCATGACCTTCATCGACGAGAGCAAGGGCAAGCCGTTCTTTTGCTATCTGGCCACCTATTCGCCCCACACCCCCCTGGCTGCGCCGGAGGAATTCATCGCGCCCTTCCGCGGGAAGGTGGACGAGAAGCGCGCGACCTACCTCGGCATGGTCGCCAACGTCGATTACAACGTCGGACGGATTCTGAAGTTCCTTGAGGAGCGGAAACTCGACAAGGACACGATCGTCATTTTCATGAACGACAACGGGCAGACCTGGGGGCTTGATGTTTTCAACGCGGAGATGCGCGGCAGCAAGTGCACGATCTGGGAAGGCGGCTCCCGGGCGATGTCGTTCTGGCGATGGTCCGACCACTGGAAGCCGCACAAGGTCGATCTTCTCACCGCGCACCTCGACGTGCTCCCGACCCTGTGCGAACTCGCGGGTGTCACCGTGCCGGCCAAAGTTCAGTCCGAGCTGGAGGGATTCAGTCTCGTTCCGCTCCTGGAATCCGAAGCGCCGGTTGCGTGGCACGACGAACGCATGCTTTTCCAGCACGTCGGCCGCTGGCCGAGCGGGCTCGCCGCCTCGCACCAATACGCCATGGGCGGGGTGCGCCAGGGCAATTACCTGCTCCTCTCCAGCCATCCTTGCGACGACCCGGAATGCCTGAAATATCAGAGCCAGTGCACGACCCTGCAGGCAGTCCGGAAAGGTCTGAAAACGACCACCTACACGGACCAGAATGCCCAGTTCCATTGGGGTGTCAGCCCGGGGGATCGCTGGTCCCTCTACGAGGTGAAAAGCGATCCGGCTTGCGAAAAGGATTTGGCGGCGGCAAACCCGGAACGCGTCTCGAAAATGGCGGCGGCCTACGATAAGTGGTGGGGCGACACCTTTCCGATCATGATCGAAAGAGGCGGAGACCTGGGCGATCCCAACGCCGCCGGGGAACACGCAAAACGCGACAGCAAACGCGACCCCGCGCCGGCCAAAGCCAATTGAGCTGCTCCGGCCAAAAACCGGAGCCCTCTGGCGCCCGGTTCTGCCGGAGGCATCAAGAATGAACCGAAGTCCCATGAGCCGCGTGACACGCTGAGACAGGGAGCACGTGCGTCCCGCCCAATCCTGTGACATTAAGAGGGTTTTAGCCGCAGATTGACGCAGATTATCGCAGATTGTGTTTTATCTGCGTGAATCTGTGAAAATCTGCTGACCGCTCTTTTCTTCTCGCCTGTGAATGGCGCACGGCGCTTGCATGCGGAAGTCAGTCTCCAAACGGGCGGGACGCCCGTTAAGATTGATGAGTGATTCCAAGTTGCAACGCCGCGAGGTCGGCGAGATCGTGGGCTCAATTGAAAAGGCGGTGTAGATATTTCTGCCAAATTCCTCGCTTTTTCGGTCCACCCGCGCCATATATCCCGCGATAGAATCACACAGCGTCGCCATAGACCGATGGCGTTTTTCAAATGACTTCCCCATTCAGCATTTTACCGGTCAATGAACGGGCAAACGCCTGCGTCAAAGCCCTCAATTCGGCGCTTCCCGTGGAAGAGATTTGGATCTTTGGTTCCCAGGCGACCGGCCATGCCGACCCTTACCTCAGCGACCTGGATCTTCTCGTTGTCCTACCCGATAACCACGGCATCCCCAGACCCCACCGAGAGGCTGGGCTGGCTCTTGCCCGTACTCCGGCCCCCACGGGGGCGGAAGTCATCGTGATGACACGCTCTCAATTCCACACGCAGGACGCCTCAAAATCTCCTCTTCTCGCCATCGAGGCCCGCACCAAAGGAAGGAAAATTTATGAGAGGAGATGAGAACGTCCCCGAAGATTGGTTCAAACTCGCCAAAAGAGACCTGGAAACAGCAGAGTTGCTTGTCGCTCACGACAAGATTGACGCGGCGGCGGCTCCCGCACAGCAGGCCGCGGAAAAACTCCTCAAAGGCAAACTGGTCAACCTCGGCATCACTCCCCCGAGATGGCACAACCTTATCGAACTCAGGAGACTACTCCCCGCCGAACTCCAAAGCGGAGCCTTTACGCAAGAAATTGCGGAACTGCTTTCGGAAGAATACTTGGCATCCCGTTACCCGGGCACTCACTGGGACCCGCCTCCATCCGAAAAGGAAATCAAACTGGCAATACATGCCACACGGAAACTGGCGGAAAAACTCGCTCCGGAATATTTCCCGGGCGACAATACGCGGGACTGACCCTGCCCACATCGATTTCAAGAGGTGGCTGATCACTGTGCCCAGACGGAAGAGGGCTTGCGTCTGCGCCAGCATGTGTTTATTAACAGTTAATGGCTAACACGGCAGAACGCGCCAGCATGAAGGTGATCGCACGGGAGGTGGGGGTCTCGCTCATGACCGTCTCCAGGTTTATGAACGGCACGGGCAAGGTGGCGGCTGAGACGGCCCAGAGTATTCGCGAGGTTGCCGATCGTATTCAATATCGCCCCAACCGCCTGGTGCGGGGGATGCAAACGGGCCGCACCGGCCTGATCGGCGTGGTGATGCCCGCCGGCTTGGGATTCTACAGCGGGGTGCTCGAGGGAATCCACGATCACCTCTCGGAACAGGATGCGGGTCTGCTGCTGTCGATGGTTCACGGGCACTGGGAGGAACGCGCCATCGAGGAGGAGCGCAAGATCCTTCATCGCCTGATCGAGTTGCGCGTCGATGGCATCATTCTTCGCCCGGCCAACGACGATGCCACCGCCCTCTATTTCGAGGAAATCGTCCAGCGCAACGTGCCGATCGTGGTCATTGACCGGAGGGTCCAGAAATTCGCCTGCGATTTTGTCGGCACCGATGATGTTGCCGGCGGTGAGGAGGCGGGGACGCGCCTTCTCGCCCGCGGTCGGAAGAACTTCCTGCTGGTCACCGGCGGGGACCGGTTCAGCCCCAGCCGCGACCGGGCGAAGGGATTCCGCGACGCCGTCGCGTCGGCGAACAGGCCGGTTACGGTGGACACCCTGGAGTTCCCGACTTTCAGTCCCAACGAAGATGCGATCCTGGAATACCTGACGGAGCGCGGCGCCAAAGTGGACGGCATCTTCGCGGTCAACGACAATCTGGCGCTCGGATGCCGCAGGGCGCTCTTGAAGCTGGGGCGCCGCATCCCCGAAGACGTCTCGCTCATCGGATTCGGAGCCGTTGCCATGGGGGACGGATATTTCATCCCCGTCTCCACCTTCGATCAGCACGCGGATCTCATCGGGCGAACCGCCTCCGAGATGCTCTTCGCGCAGATCGAACGGAAAGCGGGATCGAGCGCCGCGACCCCGAAGACCGTCCGCTTGGCGGCGACCTTCATCGATCGGGGAACTTAGATCCCGCAGGGGAGGAAACCGCAGATTCACAGGATCTGCACAGATTCAGGGATTTCAGTAATTCACCTGACCCGAATAAATCGGAAACGTCCGGCTCAGCACCACACCCTGCTGCCGGATGGCCGTGGCGAGTGTCATGGCACCGGATTCGTAGAGCTTGACGCCCGCCGGGCGAAGGGAAGTCAGAACGAGAGTAATCGAAACCGGAGTATTGGCCGTGGTCAGGGAGGTTCCCTCGAAGCCGTTGGATGTCCAACGGACCGCCGCACCGGCCGGAAGTGTCAGGCTCGCGGGTGCGCCGTCTGCGGCGAGATAATTTAGAGTGACCTGAATATCGACAATATTCTCCACGAGGTAGTCATTGAGAAGAGTCTTCCCTCCGTTGTCAGCCGCGTGAGTTGCCCAGTAATCTTTCCAGAAATCGGCATGGAGATCCGCCACGTCGAGGAAGGCGGTTGCGTTTCCGGACAGCGTCTTCGGCAACTCGGTTCGATAGAGAGTGAGCCGCTTGTTGGAGCCACCCGGAACCATCGGGTCGAGGTAGAGCAGGCGATAGGAAACCGTCCGGATCTGGTTTTGATACGAGCTGCTCACCGGGCGACTCAGCAGCGTGATCCAGAATGAGGAAATCTCGTTTGTCCCGCCGGGACCGTCCACCGTCTCGTGCATAATGGTCAGGGTGGTCCTCCCTTTCTCGGCGGGGGCCAGAGCATCAAAGTCGCGCTCCAAAAAATCCAGGGCGGCCTTGGCATCCTGCTGCGCCAGAAGGCGCCCATGGACCAGCGTATTTAAGCTCAAGCTCGACGAGGTGATGGTTGCGACCAGAACGAGGAGGAGCATGGCGACGGCGAGAGCGACCAGCATCTCGATCAGCGTGAACCCGGCCGGGCCTGCCTGGCGGTGCGGCCTGAAGGGAAGCTCAGGCCGGGATGCGGCCCAGCCCCGGCAGGACTTCTCCCCTTCGAAGGCACAGGGCGGCGCGGACGCCTGCCCCGGGCTGTTCGGTGTTGCCCCTTCAGGGCCTGACTTCGCGTCGCTCAGGGTGGAGGCCCTCATTGCGATATGGCCATGGGATACGAATCCACCAAGGTCGCAGCGGTTCGAGGTTGGGAAGCAGATGAAAGCGCATGGATGGAAACTTTGAGCGGCAGGTAAGCCTTGGAGTAATTCAAGCTGGAGCTCACCAGGGTGGCGGCGGGGAGGACGCGCGTCTCGGGCGCGAGGATCTCCGCCGCCAGCAGCTTGCCCTGGATGGTTCCCGCTGGCGCACTCTGGGACAGGATGTAGCCGGACTGGGTTGCGTTCGTCTTGTAGGCGTAGATCACCTGAGCGCTGCCCGGGGCTTGCCGGGCGGCATAGGTCCATCCGTAAACCGTGGCAAAGGGCACATTTGAGGACGTGGCCGGATCCCTGACCTTGCCGTTGAGATAAAGCTGGAGCGAGCTCGCTGCGGAAGCCGCCTCTCCACGGTCCATCGTTGAGGCGGAAGAGGAGGAGAAGACGGCCATCACTCCCACGACAGCAGGGATGGCGATGGCAACGATGCCCACCGCAAGGACGACTTCAATAAGCGAGAATCCGAGGCTGCTATGATTTTTTGGATGGGCGTTCATGGGATGGTTTTGGCGTTAGGGTTTGCTGATGTCGGATGGAGATCTGAAAAACGCGAGTCGGCCGGTCTGGCGCATGATGAAGCCATCCCTGTCCATCGGCTTGGGGATCACTGGCGCCCCGCCGGCATCATCCATGACAGCCTTGGTGAAAACCCATTGCACGCCGCTCTTGGTCGGGTACCCCAAGGCGTCGAATTCGATGAAGACGCAGGTTGCCCCCGAGGTGCCGTCCTGAACGGCCCCCGGCTTGGCAAGGTCCAGCTTCATCGTGTTTTCTGCGAGCGCCGGAGTGCTGTATTCCGGCCAGAAGATTGTGCCTTGGGGAAACGTTCGTCCGCGGTCGGAGAATTTCCAGCCAGCCGTCGCAGGGTTGCCATCCGCATCGGCTAGGGCGGTCACAAAGCGCAGGTATTTGACGCCGGCAGCAGAATCCACGCAGAGCGCGACGCGTGTGGGGACTCCGGTTGCGACCGCGTCGTCGCGGGCGACGGCGGCCATGCCGGCCACAAGTTCCATCGCCTTGGCGGGACGTCCTCCGGTGAGACGGAGGGCCGTTCCGGCTACTCCCATTGCAATGGCAATGATCGCGATCACGACCAGCAATTCCAGGATGGAGAAACCTGCGGCGGCCTGCGGGTTTGCGCGAGCCCTCCGCGATACTGTCCGCCCGGAAATGGCTAATATCAGGTTCATGGGGTGGCAGCGGGCTTTGGCGGAGCGGGCGGGATGAGCTGCGGCAGAAGTTTCACGGACAGCCGGCCCCCGGGCTTGGCAGGAGGAGCGATGAAGACCATGTCCCGTCCGGTGGGCTGACCGAACAGGCGTGTCTCAAAAACGGTTTTCCCATTGGCGTCGCCAATCAAAAATGGCAGGAACCCGCCGTTTTCCGGGACATCTGATTTGACGACACTGATCGCCCGTGCGGGCAATTTCGTGGTCTGGCCGCCGAACTTGACCTGAAGCAGTGCGGCGGTGAAGTTGGCGAAGCGGAAAGTGCCTGGCGGGAAGACGTCCAAACCATCGTCCACGCCGAAGATCGCGAGCGGCAAGTCCGCAGGCTCCGGAGCCGGGTCGATGATGAATAGCATCCGCCGGGTTCCCGCAACCAGCGGCGCCTTCCCCACCAATTTATAGGTCGCCGCCCCATCCGCTCCGACCTCCTTCACAGACAGCTCCAAGTCCGTGCCCTCCTTCAGCGGATAGAGCTGCGAGCGGCTGCCGGGAGAGAACTCCAGCGGCAGGTAGCTTTTCCCGTCCCGGTAGTAAACCGCCGGGAGGGGGAGAGGCTCCCAGACCAGGCACGAAAATTCCACCGCAGGCTTTGCGGGTGCGGGTTGGGCGCGCACAAAAACCGGGCAGGCCGCCAGCAGGCAGACGCCCGCAGAAATCAGGCGTCGGAATGATGGGCGGGAAATTGGGCTTGGGACTTGCATGCTAGGGATGGGAAGAGGCCTTTTTCCGAGGGGTTGGACTGGCGGGAATGATATCGGATAGAAATTTCAAGGACATCTCCGTCTGGCCTTCGGCAGGCGGGCTGATGACGACCAGCTCCCGTCCCGTGGGCTGCGCGAAGAAGCGGTTTTCAAGAATATTCCGGCCTTCGGCATCCTTGAGGGGATAGAACTGCGAGCGCTGTCCCGGGGATAACTTGATCGGGAGGAATTTGTTTCCCTGGCGATAAAAGAGTTCCGCGCAGGGCAGATGGTCCCAGGCGACGCAGGAGAACTCGAGGATTCCCGGTGACGCGGGCTCTTTGGCTTCAAGCATGCCTGGGGTGGCGGGCAGAAGGATCGCCAGGAAGGCCGGCAGCAAGAGTTTCGTGATCACAGGCGGGAGAGGTCTATATTTCATTAGGATTCAGCCAGCGAAATGAGACGACCTTGAACCGGCGGCCGAGCGCTTTGTTGGTCTGGTTCAGGCCCGCCCCCTCATCCCAAGGCTCATTGCCGGCAGCATCTGTGACAGGATCCATGTATTCCGGCACCCGCTGGACGATCGCCTCGCAGGTGGCCTGGGAAATGACTCGGGTGCCATCGGTCGAGCGGACCTCCCCGTAGGAGCGGACGCGGAAGGTGTCGGAGCGGGCGGCCAACCGCGGCGCGAGCGGCAGCAGGAGATTGGCCTGGGTGATGTCTCCCGGGATGCCGGTGGTGACCGTCGTGCCTGCGCCGAGGACGGGGGGACCATTGAAGGCAGCGGCAGCATAACTCGGAGCCGTGCCTCCGGCAGCTGCCCGGGACGCGGCATTGATGCCGCTGCCGCCGGTTCCGGCCTCCAGATCGAGGGCCGCCTGGAGGGCTCCGGTGTAGGATCTGGCCGGATCCACCGTGCCCATTTTGTGGTTGATGAAATCCGAGATACTCATAAACGGGCCGCGAAGCTTCACCTGAGCCACAATTCTGGTGGCCAGAGCGGTGATTTGCGCGTCGGTGAGGCGGGAGAAACCCGACCATTGCGGCTTGGGACCATTAGCACCGTTCCCGGGCGCGGAAGGGGATTGGCTGCCGGGAAAGGGACTTCCGGTAGCGGTGTCACTTCCCGCGCCCTGAGCATAATTCAAGGCTAAATCGCGGTTGGCCCGCAGGAACGCTGTCCATGCCGCGACCGAAGTAGAGTTCACGTTGAACGCCCCTGCAATCAGGCTGTAGGCACCCAGCTTTTTGTAGCCGTCATTCCCCGCCAGCTCTGCGGTTGCAGCGGCGGCGGTCTGGCCCGGTGGCAGGTAGGGACGCAAGACCGGATTGGCCTGCGCGGAGGCGTAGTCGGCGGAGAAGAACTTGGTGAGCGTGTCGGTGAGAGTTCCGTTCGCAGAGTATCCCCCGCCGCCAATCGTGAAGGCCGGCGCAATGCCGGAGAGATAGTAGCGGTCAAACAGGGCGTCGTTGATGAGCCAGGAAAAGTCTTGGGCCACGGGAACCTGGCCGACGGGTTCTTTGACCGTTCCGTAGGCCGAACTCGGCGGGATCAGGGGACTGGACAACGAGTTTCCCACCGCTTGAAACGGGTCCGTGCCGTTAATCGAAAGATTGGCATCCGAGAATGCGGCGAGCGAGAAGAGAGGGCTCGAGGGAATGTTCGACATGGGCACTGCGGTCGATCCGCTGCTCTGGTGGCTCAACCCCCAGAAGGTGTTTCTCGCCGCTCCGGAAAAGTCGATTCCGCTCTCATTCAAAACCGCAAAAGCGCTGTTGGCCGTGACGTGGCGGTAGATCTGGTTGGGATTGCATCGGGCATAGTAGTCCCTTTTCATGAGCGAGGGCGCCGGATTGAAGCGGGCGAACATTTCGTAGGGCTTTGGGGTTCCCAGACCTCCCGGGCTGGCGGGCTTGATCAGCAAGCTGTGGGCGCCGTAGATGACTTTGGTGTTGAGCAACGCGCTGACCGTCTCGTTGCGGACCTTGGTGGTGCTGGTGCCTTCGCCTGCAGGACTCACATACTGGTCCTCGATGGCTGAGGTTCCTGCCCACAAGACCTGGAGATTATGCTGCGTTTGCTCGCCCAGCAAGCTCATGTCGGCCGCGAGCGATAGAGGGGTGACCCCTGCGCCAGGCAGACTGGTGTCCATCTCGTGCCTTTCGCTGACGCCGCCACCTTGCCAAAAGGAAAAACTCACTTTGTCATCCAGTCGCACATTAATCGGACTGGTGCCGCCCAGGGTGTCGCTCAGATTTGTCATGATGATCCCGCTGGTATTATCCGTCGCATAACCAAGGACCGCCTCACCCGTCCCCACCCCGCCTGCTGGTGCTGCTATCGGCGAGGCGATCACCACTTCTCCTGGTTCCAGGACGAATGGCCCCTTGATCAGGAAGATGATCTTCTCGAGCTTCTTGCCCTTCTCGTCCGTTTTATAGGTTACATTGTTCTGGAGCAGTGTCGCCAGTTTTACATCATAGGATGTGGTCACGTTGCCACTTGTCGTGACATCAAACGCTGCCCTGCCGGGAAGGCCTGTTCCGAGAACTACCGCGATGTTTTCGCATCGAATCTTTCGATTATAAGGGTTCCAAAAATAAAAAAGCGGATCCAATGCGATGGCGAGATCAGCCGTTTGATTGGGTGCCGTTCCTGCCACATTCTTCGCCAGAATACTGACCAAGACGGAGGTCCCCAGATTGACGGGGGCATAGTTGGGTCTGGCAGGGCGATACAGGTAGTACTCGCTAGGATCGGGCTCCGAGCTGTTGACACTACTTTTGAAAGAAGAAGTGGAATTATTGACACCGGTTTCCACATCCCAAGTTTGTGCCGCACCGAAGTGGCTATGGTAATCACTGTAAGCAAGCCTCTCACTGCTCCGGTTGGGAAAGTAGGCGCGGGCCGCCATTGTGTAATCACCGCCGCTGCCGGAGAGCCGCTTGTAAAGGTTGGCATAATCGCGCAGCGCCCACCAGTTCGGGCCTCGAAGATACCGAGGTTTACCCCAGCTATTATTTCCAGGCGTGATATTGCCTGCAAATGGCGTGCCTGACCCCACATAGTCCCGCCAAAGGAAGCGCTCGTTCACCGGCAATCCGGCAGGCTTTTGGGGGGCGCTGAAGGAATCGCCGTTTCCGACAAATTCGCCCGCCTGCAAGTTGAATTTCGTCGCAGCCTCCGCTTCCGCTGTGCCATCCATTTCAAACGCGAGGCTCAGGTCACGGCGGAGGCCACCCTTTTTGACATCGGAAAGGACCCCCTTGCTGCCCCAGGTGATGTTTGCGCGCTGGTCTTTGAGCCAGGAGGCCGTGGCATTCATCGTGATCTGCAGGTCGGCCGGGTCGCGCATCGCGGCGATGGCGTTTGAGAGAACGTCCGAGCCGCCAATCGTCAAAGGATAAGTGAGCGCGGTGAAGGGTCCGTTGGTTCCGTTGAGCGCGGCGTAGTCGGGGCCCGGAGCGGCGGAGAGACGGCTGGCCTGGGCCCGCTCACCCGTCGTGGCTGCGGCCGGGGTCTCGCTCCACGCGAAATCGGCTTTCGCCCCTTCATCCTCAACGGCAAAGGCGAAATAGCGCTTGCCGCCCGGCACGTCGTCGATCTGGACTTTGCCAGCCTGAATGTAGGGGGTCCCGTCCGTTTTCGTAAAGAGCGTCTTCGTCTGGTTGGCGGTGAGCGTGGAAGTTGACGTCGGGGCCGCGAGGGCGGTGGGGATGGCAAAATTTCCGCTGGCATCGGTGGCGGAAACCAGCCATCCGACAAAGGCTCTTGTCTCAGGTGTGGCAGGATTGAATTGCGCAGGGTCCCCATTCGGAGCCGTGCCCGTATTCGATTTCCAAACGCCAGTCCACGCCGCCTGGCCAGCCACAGGCTGGACGTTTCCCGTGTAGGTCGAGTTGCCCAGGATCGAGGCCGGGGCTGTCACCCGTTGGTCCGGGCCCGCAGCCGCCTGCAACTCGCCCAAGGCGACGTTCAGCCCGAAGAGGGCCGACTGCTGGGCGGAGTTGGTATCGCGCTGGGCGGCTCCCTGCTTCTGGCTGAGGGTGACAAACGTCGCAAGGACGGCGATTCCCCCCAGAAGAATTGCTAAAAACAATAGGGTCAACACCAAAGCAAAGCCCGGATGCGAACGGCCAGCAAATATTCGGGGAGGGGAAAGGGGGGCGTAATTTTTCATCTGCAGCGGCCGGTCTGGGTTCACCAATGGGCCAAAATGATAATAATATCAAAGCTTACTAAACTGAATTCCATTCCATGAACTATTTTGCAAGTTGTATTTACATTATAAGGCAAATTTTCGGCGCTCCGGCGCGTTATATTTGCTTCAGCTCGCCTGCTGGCTGGGCCGCACGAACGCCCCATGCGAAGACGACACAAACACAGGGAGCCAAGCCTTTCAGGATGAGCGAAGAAGGGGGAATCATCATTGCAAGATAGTAGTAACACGAAAGGATGTCAAGCCCCCTGTTCTGCCCCCATTTCCCGGGCACGGCCAATTCACGAAACAGAAGATAACTTTACCATGAAGAGCATAAAGGCCATGAAGGAGCTGGAGAAATTGGAGCTCTTTGTCTTTCCTTCGTGCTCTTCGTGTTCTTCATGGTTTTTTATGCGGGGTTGGCAAAAAAATGTTCAGTTGCGTCTGCGTTTTCTCCTCAGGTTTCTGTGCGATAGTCATTTACAACATGCGGTGAATTGGCCGTGTTTCCCGGGGCATTACGTTCCGCGATCGATGAAGGTCGCCGCCAGGCGGACGGAAAAACGGGCTGCGCCTCAAGGAATCTTGTTTGGAGTTCCGCCCTTGGGCGGCTGGCCAAGTGAGGCGGCAGCCCAAATGGCACCGCCTGAGGCGAACTCCGAACCCGGAAGCCCCTCGCCCGGCAGGCATGCAACTTTCGGAGAGGCGCCCGCCCGCATGGGCATACTATCAGGGGCGACCAAAGCCCAACCTTTCTGATGTGGGCTCGCTGCCCCCCGCTGTTTCAGGTTGTTCGATGGTTTGGTGGACCGGACATGGACCCGGTATCCGCGCAGGCATTCAGCCTCAAGAGGCGCGAAAAATATTTTTAAAATTTCTCGTTGACCGTTTCCTATGTTTGTATTAACTGCTTTTTTAATCCCAGTTCTGAACCCTCCTCAATCAAAATCATGAAAACCAAATTCATCCCCCTCATCCGTCCCGCCCGCTTCGTGGCGGCATTGGCCCTCGCCCTCACCGCCACCCCGGCGGACGCCGTGAACTTCTACTGGGACGGCAACAGCACCACTGGGGACGCGGACGGCGGTAATGGCACATGGAACACCTCTACCACCAACTGGGACACCGCCGCTACGGGCGGAGGCAACGTGACCTGGGGAAATGCCACCAACAGCGATGCATTCTTTGGCGGCACCGCCGGCACGGTCACCCTCGGCGGCAACATCACGGCGCGAAAAATGACCTTCAGCACGACAGGTTACACGCTCGATCTTGCGGGCAACACCCTGACCACGGGAACTGCAGGTAACCCGATTACCGCCGGAGTCACCACCACCACCATTTCAGACTCGGCGGGCACCGGAGGCTGGAACATCAGTAGTTTAGCCAGCACGATCTCTGTCAGCAACGGCGGCTTGGTAACCGTCAATGCGAAAATCACGGGAAACGGGAGTATGGATGTGGGCGGAGGCGGCTCGGTGAGCCTCACCAATGATACCAATGATTTCACCGGTATTCTTGAGAAGCAGAACAATAACGCCTTGACGATCTCCTCGATCAAGAACTCCGGTGTCGCGAGCGCCGCAGGCGCCGGCAACTTGGTGCTTGTCGGTTTCAACAGCGTCATCATCTATAACGGAAGCGGCGACTCGACGAACCGGACCTTGGGACTTAACGCTAGCGGTAACGCCGCGCTCCGGAACAACGGCGGCTCAGGCGCGTTGACCTGGACGGGTGCTTTCAACAATACCACGACAGCGAACGCGACCTTTACCCTCGGGGGCAACAACACCGCCAACAACGAGCTGCAAGGGACGCTGACCGACAACGGCACGAACGTGCTCTCGGTCACCAAGGCGGATGCGGGCAAGTGGGTGCTCTCCGGCAACAACACCTACACCGGTAACACGACGGTTAGCACTGGCACGCTTCTCATCAATGGCAACAGCTCCGCCGCCACCGGCGCGGTGAACGTCGCCTCTGGCGCGACCCTCGGCGGCAGTGGGACAATCGGCGGCGCGACGACGGTCAATGGCAATCTCCAGCCCGGCAACAGCCCGGGAGTGTTGAACTTCAGCGCGGGTCTCTCGCTCACCAGCACGGCTAACACCACCATGGAGATCAACGGTTCGACCACCCGTGGGACAGACTTCGACGGCATCAATGTCAATTCCTCGGCGCTCGTTTATGACGGCACATTAACCCTGGCCGTGGGCACGACCTTCGGCGTCGGCAGTTACACCTTCAACTTGTTCGATTTCGGCAGCCAGAGCGGCAGCTTCGACGCGATCACGCTCTCCGGCAGTTATACGGGCAGCCTCGCCGGACCGGGTAATGTTTGGACCCTGGCGAGCGGCAACAATACTTGGACGTTCACGCACAGCACCGGGGATTTGGGGCTCTCCGTCATCCCCGAGCCCTCGACATGGGCGCTCATCGCCTTCAGTCTGACGACCGTCCTGATCCTGCGCCGGCGCCGGATGGCTTGATTTTTGTGATGGGATTTTGGGGGGATTCACCCGCTTCGAGCCGGAGGGGCTTCGGGCGGGTGAATCATTTTAGGCCCTCCATCCGCAAGCGCATCGCCCTGCCCGCCCTGCTCTGATTTGCGGTCTGGTTTGCCGCTGCCGGGCCGGTGGGCTTGCCGGTCACCCCGTCGGAGAACGGCCAAAGTTCCGTCCGAGTTGGAGCGATTTCGTCTCGTTCCGCTCGTGGAATCCGAACCGCCGGTTGCGTGGCACGACGAACGCATGCTTTTCCAGCACGTCGGCCGCTGGCCGAGCGGGCTCGCCGCCTCGCACCAATACGCCATGGGCGGGGTGCGCCAGGGAGCACGTATTTCCGGCCCGCTGAAAATTCTGCTTGCGGGGCGGGGGCGGCATGATAGCTTGCGATGCATAGAAGTAGTTCTATTACTCTGCTCATAGGACGAAAATCCGGCATATCCGCCGCTCATGGCTGCTCCATTCCTCCCTCTCACGCGGCTCCGACCCACGGTTCCGAAGGAAATTCGTTTCCTTCCCGGTGCTGACAGTGCCCACGGCAGGGCTCCGGTGAGCCGGCGCTGGCTGCATCAACGGGGGTTCACCCTCATTGAGTTGCTCGCCGTGACGGCCATTCTCGCGGTTCTTGCGTCGCTGGCGATGCCGTCCTATTGGAAGGCAATCTCCACCTCACAGTCTGCCACCTGCCTTTCCAATTTGAGGCAGATGCATCACTTGGTGTCTGTCCAGGTCAACGACAACGGAGTTTACCCTGCAAACCTGAGACAGGCCACAAGTTCCGACGGTGTCGTCAGCAACCTTGGCGATGACCTTTATTCCGTGATCGGCCGGCAGGAATGCACGTCATGCCCTGCCGCACTTTTTCATGGTTCGCACCCGAGCGACGGTCTGCCTATCAGCGCCTACGGAGCCAATCCGATGGTCATGGGAGTTTCCCAGAACGACAACCCACCGCTGGTGCGGCCAAGCCAGATCACACGGCCCTCCGGAGTGATCTTGCTGGCGGATGGAGCTCAGTTTAATGATCTCTCGAACCCGCGGGCTATCGGATTCTGTGCGGGATGGTGGCTTTCACGGGTGGGGAATCCGGCCAATGCGGAGAGAAGTCTGGATACCGCGACCATTCCAGCCAGTGGCTTCTGGGGCAATGAGTCGCTCCTGCCGATGCGCCATGAGGGCAAGGCGAACGTCATTTTTTGCGACGGCCACGTTGAGACCATCAGTCGCCTGGGCGATCTCAAGGAGAAGAATATCTACTGGAACTATTAGCGCCTTGGGGTAGCCCGGCTTGACGGCACCCCGGTCGAGTCCCGGACCAGGAGTGTCGGCTCGATCAGGCTGCGGATGAATGGCCTGACTCCCGCCGACTGGCCGTTGACTCTGGCGAGGTAGATCTCCACGGCGGCGGCCCCGACTTTTTCCGGATGTTGCTCGAAGGTGCTCAGCGCCACCCCGCCGTCGTTGGAGGGAATATTGCCGAACCCAAGAATGGAGAGGTCGCCCGGAATCGAAAGCCCGATCTCCCGTGCGACGGCGAGCACCTCCCTCGCCACCCCGTCGTAAACGCAAAAGACCGCCGTCGGCCGGGTTTCGCGCTGTCCGAGTTCATCAACGAGAGCCTCCCGAAGGCCGCTCTCGTTGAGTTGGATGGAGCGGCACCGGGCCCCGGGCGTCCCACTCAAGACCCTGCGGAAGCCGGTCTCCCGTCGCAGCGAGGTGCTGACGGTTCTGTTGCCGACGTAGAGCATGTCCCGGTGCCCGAGCGCAAGCAGGTGCCCGGCGGCAAGCTGACCGCCGGTTTCGTCCGCAGTGCCCGCAAAATCGGTCTGGAACGTGGACATCTCGCGGTCCACCAGCACGAGCGGCATCCCCCGTTCCCAGATCTCCTCGAAATAGGAGCGCTGAAAGGCCTCGGTGCTCGGCCGCAGGATGAAGCCGTCCACGCGATGCTCGATCAACCGGTGGATGATCGAGCGTTCCTTGGCTTCGTCGGCCGGCTTCTCGGTGCGATAGTTCCAGTTCAGCAGCATCAGAGCCCCGGCATCCTGGAGCGCGGCATGGATGCCGGTTACGATCCGGCTGTAGAAGGAGTCCTCCGCCGGCACCATCACCCCGGCCATCTGGCTGCGGCCGGTCTGCATGCTGCGGATCAGGGCGTTGGGCCGGTATTTGAGCCGCTCGGCGACGGCGAGCACCTTCGCCCGGGTCTGCTCGGAATACTTCCCGCCCTTGTTGTTCAGGATGCACGACACGGTCGTAAGCTGGACCCCCGCCTCCCGGGCGATGGTCTTCATGGTTGTTCTGTTGGAGGACTTCTTCACGGATCGCTCCACAGAACCTGCGGTCGCGGGGCGCGCGTTGTCAACGGAAGATCGGGGGACCCGCCCGCATCGGGCGCATCTCCGAAAGTTGCAAAAACGGGCTGCGCCTCAAGGAATCTTGTTTGGAGTTCCGGGCGGCTGGCGAGTGAGGAGGCGGCCCAAAAGGCACCGCCTAAAGGCGGAACTCCGAACCCGGAAGCCCCTCGCCTGGCAGGGATGCATCAGAGATGCGCCCGCCCGCATCGGGCATCCCATCAGGGGCGACCAAAGCCCAACTTTTCTCAGCCGGGCTCGCTGCCCTCCCGCTGTTTCAGGTTGCTCGATGGTTTGGTGGACCGGAGATGGACCCGGTATCCGCGCAGACATTCAGCCTCAAGAGGCATGAAAAATATTTTAAAATTTCTTGTTGACCGTCTTTAATGTTTGTAGTAACTTTTTCTTCGGATTCAGTTATAAACCCTCAAAACAACAAGATCATGAAAACAAAATTCAGTTCCTTCATCCGTCCCGCCCGCCTCGTGGCGGCCCTCACCCTCGCAGCCGCAACCTCGCAGCCGCAACCTCGCATGCAGCCCCGATAGTTTGGGATGGTGGCGGGGGCGATGGGCTCTGGGACACCGCAACCAACTGGGACACAAACACGGTCCCTGCTACTGGCGACACCATCACTATGAACGGCACGGGCACGGTATTCGGTCCCACGGCAAACTTCCAGAATTTGCCTGCAAATTCCACGGTCAACATCACAGGCAACAGCACTCTGACGACAAGCAGCGGAGTGATCCGGTTGAACAACAGCAACATCACAGTGGGATCGGGTTCCTCACTGGCAGGCGCCTTTTGGGATCTTAACCAAGGCGATATCGCCTTTGCCAATGGATCTATCGCGACGATGAACGATTGGGAACAGAAGGGCACTAATGCGTTCACTTTCACATTGGGATCCTCCGGCTTCACGGCTCTCACACCCAATATTTTCAGGCTCGGCGGTGGAGCAACCATGGCCAATGCCACCTACAACGCGGATATGGCTTCCTACACCGGTGGCATCGGAATCATCACCTTGATGGACTTCACCACCGATAGCACCAACATGACCAGTGCGACCTTTCTAACGGCGACCCGGAACGTGCAGAATGCCGGCGTCGGCGTCACCGCGAACCTGCAATGGAACGATACGACCAACGCGATTGAACTCAATGTCACCGCCGTCCCAGAGCCCTCCACATGGGCGCTCCTCGCCATTAGCCTGACGACCGTCATGGTCCTGCGGCGTCGCCGAGTGGCTTGATTTTTGTGATGGGATTTTGGGGGGATTCACCCGCTTTGAGCCGAGTGGGCTTGAGGCGGGTGATTCATTTTAGGCCCTCCATCCCCGCCAGCCAGAACGCGCGGAAGCGTCTGGAACGAGAACTGAGATGAGATCAATCTCATGATTTCAATATCCCGCATCCGCAAGCGCACCGCCCTGCCCGCCCTGCTCTCGATTTGCGGTCTGATTGTCCACGGGGCCGCCGCTGCCGGGCCGGCGGGCCTGCCGGTCATCCCGCCGGAGAACTCCGACCGGACCGCGCTTTCCTGGCTGAATGGTGCGCCGATCCTCAATGCCTTCCGCCCCGAGGACAAAGCGCTGGCCACCTACCGCCCCGAGAACAGCGCGCTGCTCCTTCGCGGGGCGCACTTCGGAATGGTGATTGACCGGTCGCAGCCGGGGCTGATCCCCCGCCTGAACATCAATCCGGATGCCGGATGGGACACGGCTGGCATTTCCGCCAGGACGATCGAAAAGGACTGGAGTCCGTCCGCCCTGCGTCTCGTCGTGAAGTGGCAGGGCAAGGAATATCGCGGCGTGGCCGACCCCGTAGTGCTCAAGGGATTTGATTGGACGGAACTTCCGGTGCGGATGATCGAGACCGGCCAGTGGTTTCAGCATGTCGAGATGGCGAACATTTCACTGGTGGAGGAAGGTGGCGCACGATTGCCCGTCAAGACGTCCGTGGGTGTCCGGGCCTGGGGCGATCGCGCGGTGATCGAGTGGAGCATTATCCCCGAGTCCCCGTTGGAGGGAGCCGAGGCCACTCTCACTCTCGAGGCGGGCGGCCGCGTGATCGATTCGCAGGCGCTGACCGGGTTGCTCGGACCCGCCCGCTTGCGGGTGGCTTTTCAGATCGCGCGAAATGGAGTGGCCCCCGGCTTGCCCGCGCCCGCCGGCCTCTCCGTCACCGCATCCGCTTCAGGAAAAAATCAGCCGCAGGTTTCCTTTTCCAAGGATTCGGGAGCGTGGGAGATCGTGTTCCCCGAGCAGCAGTGGCCCAACCCGGACGGAACCGACTATCCCGAAGCCTTGCTCGACCGCGTGACGGAGTTCGGGTTGACCGTCGAGAATTCCGGCGCGGAGGAGATCGTGGTGCCGCTTCGCCTGATCCATCCCAGGCACCCGCTCACCGGGGTCGTGCCCATGCTGGTGGATGCCGACGGGCGGCAAACCGGCCTGCCGGTGCAGGTGAGCAAAAACTGGCATACATTGCCCAACAAACGCCTGCCCTATGACGGGGCGTGGGTGCATGGCAGCACCCTGTTCCGCGTCCCGCCCCACAGCACGGCCCGCCTGGGCTACCACCTCGTCCATGCCCGCTGGCAGGGGGTTCCGGCGGCTTCCGTGGGCCAGCTCTGCCTGGTCGGCTGGGGCGGCCATGGGAACTGGAACCAGTTTGCCCTGGGCAGTTGGGGGGAGTCGTTCTGCGTGCAGCCTGATCGCATGCTGCGGCGCGCTCTGATCACCGACGTGCGGCCCTTTCTCGTCCTCGGCCCGAACGGCAAGAAATGGAGCTGGTCCGGCAACGTCGGCGGCGGCGACGTGATGAAGGTCGTCACCGCAGAGGGACTCTATCTGCCGTGGCGCACCGTGCGGAGCGAAAGCCGCCTGATCGGCCCCAACCTCGCCCATCTCGGAATCGAGGAGATTTCCCGGGACGGGAGGATCGCCCTAAGGACGGATGTATTCCTGCCCCGCAGCGACGACCTGATGCGAACCTACCTCCGCGTGCGAGCGGACGTGCTGGAGGATGTGGCTGTCGAGCGCGTCTCCTTCTTTCAGCTTGGGGCCGACTACTACAACGAGACCTCATCCGACACGGTGGCCTTCGGCTCCGGGGCCGACCTGGTGGCCGAACACACCCCGGCTGCCGAGCCATGGAAGGTGGTCGTGCCCGCCGTGCCGATAAAAGGAGACTATCCCTGGATGTCGCTCTACGGGAAATTTCCGGCTCCCAACACCGGCCACGGCTACGGGACCCGCGGGCTGGTCCTTCACCGATACAAGGCGGTTCTGGGGGGCGTGGCATCCGATACCCCGTATTTCGAAGGCTATTCCTCCTTCACCCACAAGATCCCCGCCCTCGGCGCCGAGGTCGTGGCTCCGCCGGATTTAAAAATGCTTCGCAAGGGCGACCATGTTGAGTTCACCGCCGAATTTGTCGTCTTCCCGCCCAACAGCGCCTCGTTCTACGGAAATGATCCAGCGCTCATCCATGCTCTCGAACAAGGCGCTGAGACCTGGCGGATGACGGCATGGGAGGCGGCGGCCAATCAGCCGCGCCTCGTCCTAGCCGACGGAACAAAGATCCTCGCGCCACCGATCTCAACGACGCTCGCCGGCTTGAAGAACGGAGAATTTCTCCTCGAAGGAGGCGCCGGCCTCGTGCCGGTGGAGATCAGCGGGCTGCCGACCTTTGACGGTTGGCGGGTCGAGGAGCAGATCGACGCAGGCCCGTGGCAGGAGATTGGCCGCCAGTTCCCGGAAGAGGCGCACCCGCAGGTTTCCTACGACCCCGCAAAAAAGAGCTGGTCGGTGATCCTCAGCCTCCGGACCCGGACCCGCGAGGGCAAACCCATCACGAGAAAACTGCGCATCGCCGAGACGGCCACCGTCGCCGCACAGCCTGATCTCAAGGAAACAACCCCCCAGGCGAACCCTCCTCCCGCTGCCTCTGTCCCTCCCTTGCCCCGATGACTCACCAAACCCACACCACATATGAACCCAAATTGTAAGTCCCTTTCACGCCCCTTCAAAGCCCCTGGAGCGGCTCTCCGGGCATTCGTCATCGCGCTGTCGCTCGTCGGAATCGCAACGGCGGCAGAGCTGGAACCATGGGCGCGTCTGTCCAAGGACGGCAGGCAGATCATCATCGAGGTGGAGGGGATCACCCGCTTCGTGGCGGTGTCATCAGTGGTTTTTGATGCCGGAGCGGGAACCCAGCGGCTTGGAAACGCGGGCTCACCGATGCTCGGCACGGTGCGTCAAAGCGAGGGCGTCACCCCCTTCGGCGATGCGGAGATCAGTGAGGCGACCTTCGGCAGCGACGGCTCGCCTTTTCAATACACGCTGACCCTCAAGCGACTGAAAAACCTGCGCGCGTTCACGCTTCAGGGCGTTTTTCACAATCGCAGCGAGAAGGACGCCCGGCTTCATGCATTTGATCTGCTCGATACCGGCAAAGGCTCGGGCGGCAGCTTCGAAGTGCCCGATAGCGACGCTTGGCTGGTCACGCCGCTGATGGAGGACACGCCCGCAGTTTCGCTCACCCTCGCGAAAAAACGGCTGTCGGAAGCGGCGCTTGTCTATCATAAGGATGGCACGGGCTTCCTCGTCGGTCCGGTCGGTCCCGCAGAGGCCTACACCAATTTCCAAGCCAACGGGAACCATCTCATCGCCGCAGTGGAGATGGACAAGGTGCTCGTGCGGGCCGGCGAGAGCCGCCGCAGCGAGGAAATGATTTTTGCCTTCGAACCGATCGATACCGCCACCAGCGTCTGGACCCGCTGGGTGGCCGCCACCCATGGCGCCCGTCTGCACCGCGGACCGGTTTATGGCTGGTGCAGCTGGTATGACCGAACCACCAAGATCGACGAGGCCCACGTGATGGAGGTGACCAAGGTGATCGAGGAAAATCCCGACGTGTTCGGCAAAGGCATCATCCAGATCGATGACGGCTACCAGAAAATGGATGGTGATTGGAGCGCCAACGAAAAGTTTCCTTCCGGCATGGCGGCGGTGGCGGAACAGATCCGCAAGGCCGGCTGCACACCCGGAGTCTGGTTCGCCCCGCTGATGATGCATCCCGATCATCCCTGGCAAAAAGAACACCCCGACGCCATGCAGACCGACGCGCAGGGAATCAACACATTCATGAACGCCAATCCCTTCCATCCGGCCGGGGCCAATTGGATCAACCCGTCGCATCCCGAGTCGAAAAAGTTTCTCGCCAACATTATCAAGGACGCGCGCGAGCGCGGCTTCGGATACATCAAAATCGACTTCAACGGCATCGGCAACAAGTTTGTCGATCCCACCCAGACGCGCATGCAAGCGTTCCGGGAACTGTATGCCCTCTACCGGGAGGCTGCCGGCAATGAGATGTATATGCTGTCCTGCCTTGGACAACCGACGCGGGGAGTCGTCGGTTTCATCGATGCGGCGCGCGTGGGGCCGGATTCGCATCCGGCGCATTTCGACAAGTGCCTGCAATCCGTCCTGCGCTTTCAAATCTACGACAATGTCTGGTGGCAGAATGATGCGGATGTCTCCTACCTCTCGGATAAGCTCGAAAGCAGGAAAGTCGGCCACACGCCCCAAGGCGAAGGCATGTGGAAAACCTGGCACAACGTCGTCACGCTGACGGGCGGCACGGCCATGATCAGCGAGCCGGTCAACATGCCGGACGTGGAGGAGGTCTGGCGGAATTATGAAATCATGCGGCCCACCAGCCGCGAGCCGGCCCGCCTGCTCACCCTGGGCAAATCGCCTGACAACGAGATCTTCGGATTCTCAGCCCGGCGGCCCTATGGGGACTTCGCGGTCTACAACCTTTACAATCCCGGCAACGAAGCAAAGCCGATCACCCTCGATTTCAAAACGGCGGGACTCCCGGCCGGCGTGAACTGCGCCGTCTTTGATTTCTGGACAAATCAATTGATCGGATTCGCCAAGGATTCCTACACCACCTCACCACAAGAGCCGCTTTCCTCCAGCCTTCTGCGCTTCACACCGCTGGATGAGACGGACACGAACTCTCCCATCCTGATCGGCTCCAACCTGCATCTGTCAATGGGAGCCACCGAGATCGATGCCATCCGCACGACCGCTTCCGGCGTCACGCTCAAGCTCAGCGATGCCGGTGCGCGCGACGGTGCGCTGACCTTCTTGAGCCGGCGTCCACTGGCTTTGAAGTCCGCTGAAGGCTGCTCGGTGAGCTCCGTGAAGGATCTCGGCGACAATATCTGGCAGGTGAACGTCACCGGGCGCAAATGGAACACCGCCCAATCCATCGAACTGTCAGTTTCCACGCCTTGAAATCGGTGATTTTTAAAAATATTCCGCAACCGTTCCGGCTCTGCATTGTTTGATCGCATGTTATGAAACCTATATTGCTTGTTACGCTCACCCTGGCACTGACACTTCCCATCTACGCGCAGGACACCAATGCCGCCACCGGCGCCAAAGACAAACCGGACGCGGCAGCCGCCTTCGCAAAGAAGGACAAGAACAGCGACGGCTTCCTCTCAAAGGAGGAATTCCTCGCCAAGGCCAAGGATCCTGCCAAGGCGGAAACGGCGTTTGCCAAAAAGGACAAAAACAGCGATGGCAAAATCTCGCTGGAGGAATTTGCCGGCAAGGCCCAGCAGGATCCAGAGTAATCGGGCCTCCGGCCTTTGAGTGCGCCCCCATCCAATTTCCGGCCCCCATTTCAGGCGCGGTAGCCGCTCCCTTTTGAGGGGGGGCCTGACAGCGATGGGCGGTGCCCCACTCCGCCGTCTCTTGGTGTCTGCGCTCGGCCTGCTGCTCATCGCATCGGGCGGGCTCCTTTGGTGCGGTTAATATGCTTGCATCCGCGAGCGGGGCGGATTCTTTAGCGGGATGGAACAGACGCCCGTGACGATATTGACCGGATTCCTTGGGGCCGGGAAGACGACCTTGCTGAACCGGATCCTGACCGAGGAGCACGGGCTGAGGATCGCGGTGATCGAAAACGAGTTTGGCGAGGTCGGGGTCGACCACGAGCTGGTGATCAACGCGGACGAGGAGATCTTCGAGATGAACAACGGGTGCATCTGCTGCTCGGTGCGCGGGGACCTGATCCGGATTTTAGGGAACCTGATGAAGCGGAAGGAAAAGTTCGACCACATCCTGATCGAGACGACCGGGCTGGCCGATCCCGGGCCGGTCGTGCAGACGTTTTTTGCCGACGAGGAGATGAAGGAGAAGCTCTTTGTGAACGCCGTGGTCACGCTGGTGGACGCGAAGCACATCCTCCTGCACCTCGACGACAGCGACGAGGCGCGCGAGCAGATCGCGTTTGCGGACGTCGTCCTCCTGAACAAGTGCGACCTGGTTTCCGGGGAGGATCTGGCCGGGCTCGAGGCGAGGATCCGAGCGATGAACGCGCTGGCGAAAATCCACCGCACCACGCAGGCGGGGATCGAGATTAAAAAGGTCCTCGATGTCGGAGGCTTCAACCTCGACCATGCGATGGAGGTCGACCCACACTTCCTCGAAGACGAGGACGAGCACCATCACCACCACCATGACGACGATGTCACGAGCGTCGGGATCGAGGCGGCGGGCGACTGCGATGGCAAAAAACTGAACGACTGGCTTTCGGAGCTCGTCCGCGAGCAGGGGGCCGACATCTTCCGGATGAAGGGGGTCTTTTCCATTGCGGCAAACCCCGACCGGGTGATCTTCCAGGGGGTTCACATGATCATCGATGCCGCGAACGGCGGACCCTGGGGCGCGCGCCCGCGGGCAAACCGCCTCGTCTTCATCGGGCGAAACCTCGATCGCGAAGCGCTCGCCAGCGGGTTCCGGAGCTGCCTCGCCTGAATCCCATGAACACAAACGACGACGATATTTACGGGTCAGCCGACCTCTCCCGCGACATCCCGAAAGCGAAATTTCCGGAGTCCGGGCGGGCGCCGCGGCACGCGTATGCGCTCGTTCACGACGAGCTTCTTCTCGATGGAAATTCCCGGCAGAACCTGGCCACGTTCTGCCAGACCTGGGAGGAGCCCGAGATCCACCGGCTCATGGATGAGTGCATCGACAAGAACATGGTCGACAAGGACGAGTATCCGCAGACGGCCGAGATCGAGGCGCGGTGCGTCCGGATGATCGGCGACCTCTGGCACTCGCCCGCCGGCGAGGCGGTCCCGGGGACCTCGACGACCGGTTCGAGCGAGGCCGCGATGCTGGGAGGGATGGGGATGAAGCGCCGCTGGGAGGCCAAGCGCAAGGCCGCCGGAAAACCGATCGACCGGCCGAACCTCATCACCGGCCCGGTGCAGGTCTGCTGGCACAAGTTCACGCGCTATTGGGACGTCGAGCACCGCGAGATTCCGATGGAGGCCGGCCGCCTCCTCATGACCCCGGACGAGGTGCTCAAGCGCTGCGACGAAAATACGATCGGGGTCGTGCCGACGCTCGGCGTGACATTCACCGGCGAGTTTGAGCCGGTCGCCGATGTGGCGGCGGCGCTCGACCGTCTGGAAATAGAAACCGGGCTCGACATTCCGATCCATGTGGACGCGGCGAGCGGGGGGTTTTTGGCGCCGTTCTGCGCGCCCGGGCTCGTCTGGGATTTCCGGCTGCCGCGGGTGAGGTCGATCAACGCCTCCGGCCACAAGTTCGGGCTCTCGCCGCTCGGCGTGGGCTGGGTGCTCTGGCGCGAGCCGCACGATCTTCCCGACAACCTGGTTTTCTGGGTCAACTACCTCGGCGGGAACATGCGCGACATCGCCCTGAATTTCTCGCGTCCCGGCGGGCAGATCGTCTGCCAGTATTACAATTTCCTGCGGCTGGGCTTTGAGGGCTACCGGAAGGTTCACTCCGCGTGCTACGAGACGGCGGCGTTCCTGGCGCGTGAGATCGCGCAGATGGGGCCGTTTGAGATCCTCTACGGCGGGGCGATGGAGCGGGGGATCCCGGCCCTGTGCTGGAAAATGAAGGAGGGGGTGGGGTTCAGCCTCTACGATCTGGCCGACCGCCTGCGTGCGCGGGGCTGGCAGGTGCCGGCCTATTCCCTGCCTCCCAACCGGCAGGACCTGTCCGTCCAGCGGATCCTTGTCCGCCACGGGGTGAGCCGGGATCTGGCCTCCCTGCTGCTCGGGGACATGCGGGCCTCGCTCGACTACCTGGCGAAGCATCCTGGCCGGACTCCACTGACCGGCGGAGAAGCCTCGGGCTTCCACCACTGAGTCCGTGCCTCGAGGCAAGAACGGCGAGGGGCCAGGGCGTCCGAAGCGCGAGCCCATTGAGGCTTCCGGGCTGGGCCCATTCGTTACCCGGCAGGTCTTTCTGCGCCGCGACGGCACCTATCGGGTCTGGCACTCCAGACATCACCGCAAGGGACTCGCAGGCCCCGCTCTGGATGCCTTGCGTGCCGACGGGAAATTGTTCCTCCGCAGCCTCTGGATGCCGCGCGACTTGAACTGGTGGATCGG
>Ga0247837_1002584_pt1 | contig 33750 bp, 32 predicted proteins | sample LaCtaG_2_FD_187115 | JGI IMG/M metagenome (GOLD analysis project Ga0247837, IMG submission 187115) | Freshwater microbial communities from meromictic Lake La Cruz, Castile-La Mancha, Spain - LaCruzMarch2015_14.5m | ecosystem: Environmental > Aquatic > Freshwater > Lake | place: Spain: Castile-La...
ATGCCGTACTCAGGCAAGAAAAATGTAGGATAGCGCTCAAATATCGGATATTGAAGGAGTTTATGAGCAACCAGATGGAACCCAAACTGGAAGAACGGCTGCGTGGGGTGATCCGCCTCAAGCAGTATTGATTCAGTCGCCTCCTCCGGCTCCTTCACCCTTCCGCTGCGCTCCAGGGCTGCTCCTTCGTCGCAGTCTATCTCGCGGCTGCCGCCGCCGCTCGGCTCCTTTGCCACCCACCTCGTGCTGCGTGGGGTGGACATCCGCAGCATCCAGCAGCTCCTCGGCCATGCGGATGTGCGCACGACGGAGATTTATACTCACCTCGCCAAAGCCATGCGCGGAGAGATCACCAGCCCGCTGGATGATCTTTGAGGCGTGGGAAGCGGAGAGGAGGATGGAGGATGGCGGGTCTCCCTGCCGCCCCTTTTCAGGACGGCAGGGCATGGGATTGCCTCCTTGGAGGTGTGCGTCCGGGCCTCACGCATTCGGCGCGGGCGCGGGTGGCTCTGGAGTTGCCGGTTCCGGCGCGGCGGGCGTGGGATCGCGGCGGGGTTGGAAGCCGATGCGGGTCAGCTCGGTCGTCTGGTCGGCATCCGCGCTGGCGCAGCAGTAGTAGAAGCGGACGCGGGCCAGCGTGGTCTCGAACTCATCCAGCGCCTCATCACGCTTCTTGGTCGCGCCGCTGCGGTCGCCGCCGGTGGCCGGGGCGGCGTTGGCGTTGTAGAGGTCCAGTTGCTCCTTGAGCGCGGTCACCAGGTCCGCGCTGTAGGCCCAGGCGGCGGGGATGCCCACCTCGGCGCGCACGCCGAGCCGGGCCAGGCCAAGGCGGCGGGCGTCGTTGAAGGTGCCGAGCTTGCCGCCGGACCAACCATAGGTGGTGTAAACCTCCAGCCGCTGGGCCGCATTGATCTTCAGACTGGGGATGGCAGTGATGGCGTTGTAGCCGTCGCGCAACAGGATCTCGATGGCCGTGAGCGCAGTCCTGGCGGCGGCAGAGCCTCCGGCGCGATCACTTTCCGTCAGGGCCGTGGCGTTATCTGCCGTCTCCAGGGCGGCGAGACCGGTATTGACTGCCGTGCGCAGGAAGGCAGGCAGGTGGAAGGGATCATTGGCGGCGCGACTGTCGTCAATGGTTTGAACGAGGTGGCCTTGCGCGATGGCGGCAAGGGAAGATGCGTTGGGCATAGATGGACCTTTCGTTAGAGTTGGGAGTCTGGCCGTTCCCGAAGTGGCGCGGCGAGAACGTGCCGTGTATGCCAAAAAAGCGGATGGCCGTGAAGCCTTTTTGTCAGGTTTTTGCCGGGACGTCGCGATGGCTGCCCAGCCTGGGTTTCAAAGGCTCACACCAAGGCAGGAAGGCACCAAGGGTGAGAGAAGAAGATTTAAATATGGAAGCTGGCTTTGCTACAGGATTTGCAAGATTAGCAGGATGAACAGGATTTTTCAGAGCTGTAAATCTTGTTCATCCTGTGAATCCTGTAGCATCTGCCCACTTAAATTTTGCTGCGTAAGCCCTGCCAGGAGGGGACAAAACTGAAAAAATCAGCCTTTTACACGTCTCCGAGGGTCGCCAACGCCAAACAAGAACCCGTTTGCCAGTCTCCCAGGGTCACGGAAGGCAAACTGGAATCATTTTTGAGAATCTGGAGGGTCGCGGAAGGTGCGCAAGAACCTGTTTGCCAATCCTCAAGGGTCGCGAACAATGCCAAAGAACCTGCTGATCATTCCACGATGGTCGCGAAAGGCGAACAAGAACCTGTTTAGCATTCCCCGTGGGTCACGAATGGCAAACAAGAACCTGTTTAGCATTCCACGTGGGTCACGAATGGCGGACAAGAACCTGTTTGGCGATGCTGGAGGGTTGGCAATGGCCGACGAAAAATTGCGGGGCATCCTTCTTGATGAGATAAAGAAGGATGCCGAGGGGGAGCCTCGAAAATCCCCAGTTATCATTTCAGCACCGGCGGCTCCACACCAAGCTCCTTCAAGAGCTTCTGGGCCTCGGAGAGCTGCTCGGGCTTCACGAAGAGCATGCGGTAATAATTCCCTTCCAGCACCACAAAGAGCGGGGCATAGCCACGGGCTTTGTAAGTGTTCACCTCGTCCTCCATCTCCTTCTCGCCAAAGGTCGTGTTCCACCACCAGCCATTGAAACGGATCGCCTTGGAATGGATGGCCCGGAACTGGCGTTTTCCCTCGTGATACTCGAAATAAATCATCTGCTCGCTGGTCTTCTCCTTCTCGTCATTCATCTTCACCAGCTCGTTCTGAGTCATCCAGGGCGTGAACAGCTTTTCCCGGTCGCGCCCCTTCGCCGCGCTGACCTTGGAGGGCTTCACCTTCACCGGCTTATCCGCAGCATCACTTGCCGAGAGGAATCCGAAAAGGCAGACGAGGGGAAGCAGGCGGAGGTAATTCATGGTGGGTGGTTTTGATTTTCCCATTCAGGCTAAGGATTCGCCGTGAAAAGGTCAAGACTGCCGTTTCTGCTTCACCGCCAACTGCAAACATTATCGTCCCAGGTCTTGGGATCTTTGTCCGGGCCGGAGGAGAAGATGATGGTGGAGGCGGGGATGGACTCCGGGGAGCGTTGAGTCGCTTTTCCTTTGGCACCAGGGAGTCGCTCGGGGTTTGGGATGTGTTCGTCACCGGTGGATTCGAGCAGGAGGTAGTATCGCTCGCCCCAGGGATCGACGAGGGTCGCTGAGGAGGTCAAAGACATGGTCTTTTCATCATATCCAGTGATGCCTGATAGGCCTTCCTTGGAAATCGGGAGATCAACAAATTTGATTTCGCGAGGATTTGCCTCTGTTGGCTCTCCAAACAACGAGAGCAAGAGAAGTCCGTCCGTGCGGAGAATCATCATTTCATCGGGCTGAATGGGTAAACGACCGTATTCGGTTCTGAAGTATTTGAGGCTGGATGAAATATCCTTCATCGTGGATTTGATTCGCATCAAGGGAGACAGCTTCATCGGTCCTGAGCGAGGTGCTGCAAGCCAGACAAACACTAACATCATCGCGAAAATGAGCATGATGATGCGACTGCCTGACCACCAAGAGTGGGAGTCCTTGTTGTTGTTCATGGCCTGAGCCTACCTTGACGAGGCCGCCACGGACGAGAAGAAAATGACGGCGGGAGCACCGCCGCCGGAGCGCGGAATTCCGATTCCGCAGCAGGTGGACAACACGCGAGACTTCGGGGCTCCGACGTAAAAGGTCCTAGGTGTTTCAAAATGCAAGATTCCAGTTTTTTAGAGTCTGCCGCCCCTGAACTTCGTCTTGGCATCTCGATCTGCGCATGTCATCCGCGCCGCGTGTTGATGGGGATTCGTCATAGCAGGAGTACCATTCTCCACTGACACTTTATTCCACTTCGAGACCGGTCACAAAGAGGCGGTCCCACGTCACACGGAGGTTAAAAAACATCTCGCCCGCAGCATTTGCAGAAAACTGGGTGTGCCTGTGCCGAAAGGGGCGTGATGACCGATGACCGGCTGGAGTACGAGACTTGGCGTTGCCATTGGGATGAAAGTCTCCACTCCTTTGCCATGCTCACCGATTCCAGCCGACTCCGCGACTTTCCCAGCCTCGCAGGCATCACCTACCTGAACACCGCTGCTGAAAGCATCCCGCCACAGTGCGTGGGCGAGGCGCTGCGGGCCTACTGGCAGGACAAGCTGCGCGGGATGCGCGGACGTGAGGGGCACTTCGCCGCCGTGGAGGCCTGCCGCGAGATCAGCGCGAAGATGCTGGGGCTGACCACGGAGGAGGTGTCGTTCTGCTCATGCAGTTCGGAGGCTTACAACCTGCTGGCTAGCGCGCTGAACCTGGGCGCTGGCGATGAGGTGGTGGTCACAAATCTGGATTTTCCCGCCGGTGCCACGCCCTGGCTGCGTGCGGTGAATCCGCCCGTGATCCATCTTTGGAAAGCGGTGGAGGGCGAACTGCATGTGGAGCATCTGGAGCCGCTGCTGAATGCGAAGACACGGCTCGTGCAGGTGTCGCTGGTGAGCTTTTACAATGGCCACCGCATCGCCTGGCAGCCGCTGCGGGATGCGGTGCGGCGGCTGGCTCCGAACGCTCTCATTTCCGTGGACATCACCCAGGCATTCGGGCGTGTCGTGCTGGACTGCGAGGGGGCGGACATCCTGATCAGCAGCACGCACAAGTGGACGCTAGGAGTCCACGGCGGCTGCATCATCGGCATCCCCAAACGCAACGCGGAGCGGCTGACGACGCACGCGGGCGGCTGGTATCATCTCCACAATGCCTTTGATGCGGACCGCTTCGAGCGGGCTGTGACGAAGACCGGCGCGCTGAGTTTCTCCGTGGGGATGCCGAACTTCGCGGCGCTCTATGCGCTGAATGCAGCGCTGCGCTATGTGGACGGCGTGGGTGTCGCAGCGATTTCCGCGCACGCTGATCCGCTGGTGCGTGAGTTGCACGACGGCCTGCTGGCGCTGGGATTGAAGCCGATGTGTCCGCTGGATGACGGACGCCCGACGGGAATCATCGCCTTCATGCACGAACGCAGCGCGGAGATCCATGCCGCGTTTGAGAAGGCCGAGGTGCATGTCATGCACAGCGCTGGGCGCATCCGGCTGGCGGTGCATGGGTGCAACACGAACGAGGACATTATGAATCTGCTGGCGGTGCTGGAGTCGAATGTGCGGAAGGCGTGAGCCTACGGAACTACCTCCAGGCCGGTGGCAGAGGCCAGTTTTCTTTGGGACAGATCGAAGCTGGCGAACTGCGTTGCCCCCAATTCATGCGCAGCCGCCACATGCAGAATGTCCATGGCTCCATACACTTCCGGGCCTGTATGGTGGGTACTCAGGCGTTGCGCTTCTGGGTAAAGCCGACGGACTGGCACTTCCTGTCGTTCGATGAAACCTTCCAGCCGCGCGCGAACCAGACCATCAAGCGCTGACTTCGATTCTGGCAGCGTGCATTTGCCGCAATGCGGAGCCGCGCGAATGGCATTCTCGGCCTCGAAAAGCGCCAGCCTCGAAACGGTCAGCACCTGCCGCGTGGACTGCCACCAGCGCCAGGCATCCGTTCCGTGTTCATCACCGAGGAAGGCAGAGACGAGGAAGCTGGCATCCGCGCAGCACATGACTACTTCGCGCGCAGTTGACGCAGAAACTCCGCCGCATTCCAGCGCCTGGCATGTTTGGGCGTGAACTCCGCCGCCAGCGCCTTGAGCTTGCCAGCGGGAATACGCTGACGCTCCGCTCCGGGCTGCTTGCGCTCAGGATTTGTAATCTTCATGGCTTCAGTATCGGCATGAAAGCCCAGGAGGCAAGCTGCGGGTTGGTGGGTTCAGCTCCACGGAATTCTTTCTCAACCGAAGAACACCTTCTCCGCCGTCTTGCCGAGCATCCATGCCTTGTCGTTGGCGCTGAGAAAATCAAGACGGTCGCGAATGAGGGCGATGGAGTCGCGGTAGTTGTGACCGGGGTCCACCTGGAAGGGGCAGTCGCTGGCCCACATGAGGCGTTCGGCACCGAAGTGATCGCGGCACTCTTTGATCATGGGGCCGAGATCGAGGTAAGGCGGCGTCTTTTTGCCGAGCGCATAAAACGCGGAGGTCTTCAACGTCACCTTCGGATGCGCGGACATGTGCAGGAGGCGGTCCAGATGCGCCCGGCTGACCGGTCCGGCCATGCCCACGCGCGCGAAGTGGTCAATGACCACGGGCGTCTGTGGATGCTTCACGCACATCTTGTCCACGGCGGCGAGCGTTTCGGGATTGATGAGCAGGCAGATGTTCAGCCCTTCATCAGCGGCGACCTTCCACATCTCATTCATGCCGGGTGCCCCCAGCCAGCCTTCGACATCCTTGCTGCTGGTATAAATGCGGAAGCCGCGCACGCCCTGCTTTGCCAGATCCTTCATGCGGCCGCGCACATCGGCTGCGTTTTCATCAATGATCGCCACGCCGGAAAAGACGCCTGGATGCGCGGCGATGCTGTCGAGCATGTAGCGGTTGTCCGTCTTGTAGTAGCTCATCTGGATGAGGACGATGCGCGTCACACCCTCCGGCTTGCAGTGCGCGAACAACTGCTCCGGCGTGAAGCTGGGCGGGGCCATGTTCTTTTTCTCAAACCCGGCCGCCAGCGGATACTTCACGGTGTCAGGCGTCCACACATGCACATGGGCATCTATGGCATTGCCTCCGGTGAGTGTGGCGCAACTGCTGAGCTGGGTGCCCGCGACGGCGGCGAGCGTCGTGGAGATGAACTGGCGGCGGCTGGTGGTGTGCATGGCGGAAGGGGTTACGCGAAGGCCATGAGGAATCTTCTCTGGAACTCCAGCGCCTGCTCCACCTGGTCAAGCTCCACGTATTCATCGGCGGTATGCGCGCGATCAATGCTGCCGGGGCCGAAGACAATGCTCGGGATGCCAGCGCGGGAGAGCTTACTGGCATCGCACCCGAACGGCACGCCGCAGGGGTCGCCATTCAAACCAAGACCGCGCAGCACGCCCGAAGCCACCTGCACTACGGCGGAGTCTGCGGGCGTGTCCAATGCCTCGTCCGCGAGCAGAAATGGCCGCTCGATCTCCGCCTGCACACCAGGGAGACCTTCCAGCAGCCTTTGATAATGCCGCGCCGCATTCTCCGCGCGCTCTCCGGGCAGCAGCCGCCGATCAATTTCGATGGCGCAGCGATCCGGTACGAAATTCACCTGCACGCCGCCGCTGATGACGCCGACGTTGCAGGTGCCGCTGCCTACCAAAGGATGCTGCACGGCGCTCACGCGTTCGTTGTCCGCCTCAATGGCGGCAATGACCCGCGCCATGTGGGTGATGGCGTTCACACCGAGATGCGGCTTTGAGCTGTGAGCCGACTTTCCATGCACGACGATCCGGCAGCGCAGCACGCCTTTTGTCGCGATCACCGCGCGCATCTCCGTCGGCTCCGCGACGATGGCGGCGGCGGCTTTCAGACCCTCACAGAGCCTCACCACACCACGATACGAGAACTCCTCGTCCACCACGGCGGCGAGCAGCACCTCGCAGGGCGGCGTGATGCCATCCGCCTTCAATGACGCCAGCGCGTGCATCATGGTGGCGAGTCCGGCCTTGGTGTCGCAACTGCCACGTCCGTATATTTTGCCTCCTGCAATCACCGGATCGAAGGGCGGGATGGTCATGCCTTTGACCGACACGGTGTCCGTATGCGCCTCCAGGACGATGCGGCGCGTGGTGTCGCGGCCCGGCAGACGTGCGAGCACATTGGGGCGGCCAGGGAAGACCTCCTGCTCCCAGACCTCAATCCCGCGCTGCTCAAAAAAGCGGCGCATATAGCTGGCGACCTCGCGCTCGCCGGGACCGCCCTCGTACGAGGAGTTGACGCTGTTGATGCGCACGAGATCAGCGAGAGTCTGGAGGACGGGAGACATGCGGGCGAAGCATGGACAGGCGGAGGCAGACGGCAAGGAGAGTGGTTTGCGCAGTCTTTGGAGTTTGCACTTTCGCCGCCCCCTGCTCTAAATACCGCGCCTTGCCCGTCCCGCCCCCAGCCGCATGAGTCACGACATCTCCGCCCCACCGCCGAGCAAGCGCCGTGTCTTCATGTCGCGTCTTTTCAGCACGCTGATTCTGTGGGGCATCATCTCCGCAGCCGTACAGTGGAAGACAGACTGGCTGCTGATCGCCATCACGGGCTTCTTTGGCGTGGCGGGTGCCTTTGAGTACTATCGGCTGCGCTGCGACACGAAGGCGCGCTCCTTCAACCTCCTGGGCCTGTGCATCTGCCTGGCTTACTGGGCGGCGATGTCCTGGTGGATCATTTGGTACAAAATCGCACCGCCGCTGTGGCTGGAGTTGGCCGCGCTGACTGCCAGCGTACATGGGGCTTTCCTGTTGTGCTACCGACATCAGCTCGAAGGCACTGTGACACTCCAGCGCATCTTTTTCACGGTCTTCGGCGTGGTCTATACCGTCATCTTTTTTGGCTTCATCGCACGACTGCTCTACTTTCAGGGGGATGGAAAGAACCCCACAGGACTGTTTCTCGTGATCTTCCTGCTGATGGTCACCAAGTTCAGCGACATGGGTGCGTACGCTTTTGGCGTGCTCTTTGGCAGGCACAAGATGATCCCGCACATTAGTCCGGCGAAGTCTTGGGAGGGCTTTGTGGGTGCCTTCGTCTTCGCCTTTGCCGCTGCGATCATTCTGCTAGCGACCATGCTGGAGAAACTGGCACCTCTGACCTGGACGCATGGCCTCATCCTCGCGCCTGTGCTCTGCGGCGCGGGTGTCACGGGTGACCTTGCCGAATCGGTGCTGAAGCGCTGTAGCTCGATCAAGGACTCCGGCCACAAAATCCCCGGCATTGGCGGCATCCTCGATCTCACGGATAGCCTGCTATTTACAGCGCCGGTGTTTTATTTTTACCTGGCGGCCATCGCAGGCTGAGAGCATGGAGGAGAACATGGCCATGCGTCGCAAAGTCCTCCTCCTCGGCTCCACCGGCTCCATCGGCACCAGCGCGCTGAAGGTGGCGCGGGACATCCCAGAGCGCATGGAGATCGTCGGCCTCGCCGCCAACAGCAACGTCGAATCCCTCGTCGAGCAGGTGCGTGAAACCGGTGTGAAACAGGTCGCGCTCACCGATGCAGCCGCTGCAGCCAGGGCGCGCGCGCTGCTGCCTGCGGATGTGGTTTTGCACACTGGCGCGCAGGGGCTGGTGGATCTCGTTCGCGCCAGTGATGCCGACATGGTGCTCGTCGCCATCGTGGGTGTTGCGGGCCTCGCACCTGCGCTGGCGGCGATTGAGGAGGGGAAGCACCTCGCCGTCGCCAGCAAGGAGATACTGGTCATGGCGGGCGAGGCCGTCATGGATGCCGCACGACGCAAGGGCGTAAACGTGCTGCCCGTGGACAGCGAGCACAATGCCATCTTCCAATGCCTGGAAGGCCACAGCCACAGGGACGTGCGCCGCATATTGCTCACTGCTAGCGGCGGCCCGTTCCGCCAGCTACCTGCGGATCAGCTCCCGCAAGTGACCGTGGCGCAGGCATTGAAACATCCGACATGGAGCATGGGCCGGAAGATCACCATTGATTCTGCCACACTGTTCAACAAAGGGCTGGAGATGATCGAGGCGCGCTGGCTCTTCGACGTGCCCATGAGCCGGATTGAGGTCGTCGTGCATCCGCAGAGCATCGTCCACAGCATGGTCGAGTTTGTGGACAACAGCGTCATCGCCCAACTCAGCCACAGTGACATGTGTTTCCCCATCCAGTATGCCGTCACCTGGCCTGACCGGGTGACGAACAACCTGCGCCCGCTGGATTTCGCGAAGCTCGCCGCGTTGCATTTTGAGGCACCACGCATTCAGGACTTTCCCGCGCTCGATCTCGCCCGCCATGCTGGTGAAGTCGGCGGTACACTGCCTGCAGTGCTCAATGCCGCCAACGAAGTCGCCGTGGAGGCATTCCTCAACGAGCGCACCTCCTTCCCTGCCATCTGGCAGACTGTGGCGCGGGTGATGGAGCAGCACTTTGTCATCCAGCATCCGAGCCTGGAGGCACTTATTGAGGCCGATGCCTGGGCACGGCGCGAGGCGTCAAAGTAGCCGTCTCGGCTCTGCGGGATGCTGCTAGCTTTGAAGGCTTTGAGAACGGGTTGGAAAGCCCGTTCTACTAGGCGAAGAGCTTCGTCACCGGTTTCGCCTTCACCAGTTCACGCGGCTGGTTGAGGTGGTTGTGAACGATGGTCTCAGGATCAATGCCGACCGCATGATAGATGGTGGCTAGCAACTCCATCGGATGCACGGCATCCTCCGCAGGGGAGGAGCCGGTGGCGTCGGACTTGCCGTGGATGTAGCCGCGCTTGATGCCCGCGCCGCCGATGACTGCGGTGTAGCAGTAAGGCCAGTGGTCGCGACCGTCGGCACTGTTGCCATTACCGGAGGTGGAGACACCTTTCTCAGGACTGCGGCCAAATTCACCGAGGGCGACGACGAGCGTTTCATCAAGCAGGCCACTGGAATCGAGGTCTTCAAAAAGGGCGCTGAGACCTTGATCGAGCATGGGGCCGCTTTGGTTCTTCATGCGCTGAGTGAGACCGACGTGGTGATCCCAGGAATGGTTGTCGGAATTCGCGACCTTGGGCCAGATGAGTTCCACTACGCGTGTGCCAGCTTCGATGAGGCGACGCGCCAACATGCAGCTTTGGCCAAAGGTGTTGCGGCCATAGCGGTCACGCAGTTTTGGTGATTCACGGTCGAGCGCGAAGGCATCGCGGGCACGACCACTGGCAATGAGGTTCAAAGCCTGATCGTAGTAGCTGTCGAGGCTCATGTCCTTCACCGCAGCTTCGATAGTGGGCATCTGGTCGTTGATGGCATCACGCAGTTTGGCGCGACGCTGGAGGCGGACGCTGAAGAGGTCGGGGCGCAGTTGCAGGTCTTCGATCTTGATACGGTCCATCTTGCCCATGTCCAGGTCATCGCCATCCGGGTAGAGTGTGTACGGATCGTAAGCCTTGCCGAGGAAGCCAGCAGTGCCGCCTTTGCCGACGACGTTGGATTCCTGGAGCGGGCGCGGCAGCATCACGAAGGGGAGCATTGGCTCGTCCATCGGCTTGAGGCGGATGATGTTGCTGCCGAAGTTGGGGAAGTCCTTGCCGTTCGGCGGTTCGAGCTGACCGGAGGGGCTGACCTTGTCGGTCGTGTAGCCGGTCATGATCTGGTAAATAGCTGCAGTGTGATTGAACAGGCCGTTGGGCGTGTAGCTCATCGAGTTGATCATCGTGAACTTGTCATTCACCTTCGCGAGCTGCGGAAGGATCTCGGTAAAATGATGCCCTGGCACCTTGGTCGGGATCGTTTTGAAAGCGGAGCGCACCTTGTCCGGCACGTTCTCCTTGGGATCCCAGAGATCAAGATGGCTCGGTCCGCCCTGGAGATAGATCATGAGCACATGCTTAGCCTTGCCCCAGCCGACGCGGCCTGCGGCGGCGGAGTTAGCCGAGGCGGCCTGGGCGCGGAAGACGCCATTCAGAGACAAGCCCATCATGGCCGATCCGCCGACGCGCATAATATCGCGCCGGGTCATGCCGAGGTCTTTGTCACACAAATCTTTTCCAGGAACTCCAGGGATGCGAAACATGGTCGTGAGTGGGTTTGAGGGTGCTAGATGAAGGATACCCGATCTGGCCTAACGAAGCCAAGAACAAAATCAGGACGCTGGGAATACGATGCTGCGAGGTCTTTCTTGCGAAACTGGAACACATCCCCCGCTCCTGCGGGAAAGTCCATCAGGGGGATGGGATAGGACATCGGGATGAATCACTTCATGAACCCGCTGTCTGCCAGCCACTCCGTGAAGCGCTCCGGCCATTTGCCTGCGGCAGTATGGCACTGACAGGCTGAACAGGGGCAAGCATCTGCGCAAGAGAAAGGGCGACCGTTGCGGGCCGCCCTTTGTGTGTGTGAAAGATGTGTGGCAGGGATCAGATGTCCTCACCCACGGCGTAACGTACGAAGCGGCGTACGACAAGGTTTTCCCCCAACTCGGCAACCTTACTCTTCACGAGGTCACTGATGGTCATGTCTGGGTTCTTGATGAAGGCCTGCTCCAGGAGGCACTGCTCGGAGAATATCTTGTCAATCTTACCGTCCACGATCTTGTCGGCGATGTTGGCTGGCTTGCCTTTCACCTGCTCGGCGGCGATCTCACGCTCTTTGGCGATGTTCTCGGCGGGCACTTCCTCACGGCGGAGGTAGCGCGGGCTGGCGGCGGCGATGTGGAGGGAGATGTCCTTCACCATCTCGCGGAAGTTTTCATTCTTCGCCACGAAGTCGGTTTCGCAGTTCACCTCAATGAGCACGCCGACACGGCCTGCCATGTGGATGTAGCTGGCAACGACGCCTTCCTTGGTCTGGCGGTCAGCCTTTTTGTCTGCCTTGGTGATGCCTTTTTTGCGCAGGATGGTCTCTGCCTTTTCAAGGTCGCCATCGGCTTCCTTGAGGGCGGCTTTGCAGTCCATCATGCCTGCGTTGGTCTTTTCGCGGAGGGTTTGAACGAGTTGGGCGGTAATTTCAGCCATGATTCGAGGTTTGAGGGGATTTGATTGGGGACAGGTTACTTCTTCAGTTCAGCCGTGGCGACGATTACGGGATCAATCAGCTTCTGTAGGATGATGCGGATGGAGCGGATGGCGTCGTCGTTGGCGGCGATGGGGTAGTCAATCAGGTTCGGGTCGGCGTTCGTGTCCACAAGGGCGACGATCGGGATGCCGAGGCGGCGGGATTCATGGACGGCGATGTGCTCGCGCGCAGAATCCACGATGACGACGGCGTCGGGATACTTCTCCATGCCACGCACGCCGCGCAGGTTGCGCTCCAGCTTGATGCGCTCGCGGTTCAGACTGGCAAGTTCTTTCTTGGACATGAGTTTGAACTCAGGCTTCTTTTCGATCTCCTCCAGGTAGGCCAGACGGGCCACGCTTTTGCGGATGGTTTCGAGGTTGGTGAGCGTGCCGCCCAGCCAGCGATGGTTCACATAAAACTGGCCGCAGGCATCGGCGGCTTCGCGGATGGCCTCTTGAGCCTGGCGCTTGCAACCGACGAAAAGGATGCGCCTGCCTCTGCGGGCCAGGTCTGCCAGGAATTCAGAGGCGATAGCGACCTGCTTGACGGTTTCCTCAATGTTGAGGATGTGGATTTGATTGCGGGAATCAAGGATGAAGGGCTTCATCTTGGGGTTCCAGCGCTTGGTTTGGTGACCGAAGTGTACTCCGGCTTCGACGAGTTCAGCTAAGACTTGGGACATGTGCTTTTTGAGGTGCCAGTCGTCCGCACGCTTCGTTCAGGGGAACGAGCGCTCAGTGCAGTGAGCACTGATCCGGCCGGGTGGGGCGGTTTTGAGTTGGTGTGAATCTCCGTACCCGGTAAGGCCCCGGGCGGGAGGGCGTGTATGGTAGAGGCATTGCGGAAGGCGGCAAGCGGTTTTTGGTGACGCGCGAGGCACCTCCGGCACACTTTTGCAGCGGCTCACTCCGCGCTGCGCACCGCATCTAGGGTGAGCTGCCACTGCTCCTCACCACGCCAGAAATTGCGCTGCACGCGCATGGCCACATCCCACGGGGGGGGCGGCAGGTCTTTGAGTGGAGCATTGAACCAGCGGGCCTCCATGCTGGCACCGTCCTGAGTCAGCATGACACGCAGATGCTTCTCTTTCATGAGACGGCCAGGCAGTCGCGGGGTGATGCGGCGGCAGAGGAAGACTGGCTCGGTATTGCGTTGGCCGAAAGGCTCCATCAGGCGGTAATTTTGCAGAAACTCCAGCGAGAGGTCGCGCAAGCGCACCTCGGCATCCAATTCCAACACGGGCACTAGCGACTCTTCGCCTAGCGCCTGCCGTGCGGCTTCGCAGAAGGCGATGCGGAAGGCGTCGAGTTTTTCCTCTATGACTGAGACGCCAGCGGCCATCGCGTGCCCACCGCCGCGCACAACGTGCTCACGGCAAATGTCAATGGCCTCGACGAGGGAGAAGCCTGGGATGCTGCGTCCGCTGCCCTTGCCCATACCGTTTTCATCGAATGAAAACAGGATCGTCGGCCGGTTCACCAGGCGCGAGATGCGGGAGGCAACGATGCCGACGACGCCGGGGTGCCAGTTGCGCGAGCCGAGCACGATGGCGTGGATTTCCTCCAGATCACCGAGTGCCAGCAGCATTTCCTCGGCCTCATTGTACACGGCCAGTTCCACGCCCTGGCGGTCGCGGTTGTGACTCTCCAGCAACGCCGCATATTCGGCGGCCACGAGTGGGTCGTCCGCCAGCAGGAGTTGCAGGGAGGTGAAGGCGGTGTCCAGCCTACCTGCGGCGTTCAAACGCGGCCCCAGGCGGAAGCCGACGTGGTGCGTCTGCACAAAACCGTCCACGCCCGCGATCTGCTTCAGCGCGCGCAGGCCCAGGCGCTCCGTCTGCGCCAGCGCCTCCAGGCCGCGACGCACCAGCAGGCGGTTTTCATCAATGAGAGGTACCAGATCGGCGACAGTGCCGAGGGCCACGAGGTCGAGCGTGTCCTTGAGGTCAAAGTTCTCCACGCGCCGCGTTTTCATCAGCGCATGGGCCACTTTAAAGACCAGCCCAGCAGTGCAGAAGTAGTGGTAGGTACCCCCCAGTTTCGGATTCACCAGCGCCACGCACGGCGGTCGGCCAAAAGGGGACAGCTCATGATGGTCCACGATGACGCAGTCCACACCCTGCTCCTGGAGCCATTTCAGCTCGGTGACGGAAGTGGTGCCGCAGTCGAGCGCAAGCAACAGATCCGGCGGCCCGAACTCCTCAAACAAGCGAGCGAAGCCATCCAAGCTCAGGCCATAGCCCTCGTCCATGCGCGAGGGCAGGAAAAGGTGCGTATTGAGTCCATACGCCTTCAGCGTGAGATGCATGAGGGCCATGGAAGTGACGCCGTCCACATCATAGTCGCCGTAGAGGGCCACGCGCTCCTTCCCGTCCACCGCACGCAGGATACGCTCCACCGCAGTGTTCATCTCCGGTAGCAGGCAGGGATCGCCCAAAGAGGCCAGCTTTGGCACAAGGAAGTCGCGTATCTGTTCCGTCGTAGTGATGCCACGCTGAGCCAGCAGCAAGGCCAGAGTTGGGTGCAGCCCAGAGTCCGCCGCTAGGTCCGCAGCACTCTCCGGCACAGGCTTGAGCAGCCAGCGCGGGGGACGGGTGTTGGGCAGAGGGATTTCAGAGGCGAGCGCCATGAGAGAAGTGCAACCTCCTTGTATGCAGCACGCGCGTAGTGTAGTCAAAGCCTCGCTCCCCTGACGATGACATCTGCGTCACCTTCATCCCTCCCAGGCCGCCTCTGGCTCGCTGGCATGGGCCTGTTTTTGGCCCTGGCCGGTGCCGTTTTCATCGTGGTTCTGTGGACTGCATGGCAGCGTGCAGAGGAGACACGGCGCTGGACGCCAGTGCCCTGCCGCATCGTCTCCTCAAAAATCGTCAGCTCCCGTCCCTCCCCGAACGCGAACGTCGAGCACCGGGTCATCGTGGCCTACCTATATGTATTTCAAGGCAAAGAATACAGCGGCAGCCGTATCAAGCGTGTGGATGCCCCCACAGTGCATATAGAAAGAGCGCGCAAAAAGCTGGAAGCCTACCCGGCAGGACTGCAAACGACCTGCCACATGAACCCCGCGCAGCCGGACCAGGCCGTGCTCCAGCACGACACACGCACGGCACTCTACAGCATCTGGTTCCCGCTGCTATTCGTCATAGGCGGGCTAGGCATGACCTGGAATGCGGTTCGCAGGCGCTGAGGGGTTTAAAAGCTGGGAAGATCGATCTGGTTCTTTCAAAGGTTTTATTTCACAGGGTAAATATAGTCGAAGCGCGTGACTTTGTGCGCACTTGAGACAGCCGGATTCGTTCGGGACGAGCTGGCATAGTGAGCGGAGTCTTCACCTCCCACGCCAGTCCGCAGGTGCGCAGCAGGCGGATGGCCCACCAGCCGGGATCGTGTTGCTCCCCGTGCAGGCCGAGCTGCGCAGAACCGGGGTAGGCGTGGTGATTGTTGTGCCAGCACTCGCCCATCGTCAGCAGTCCGAGGTGAGGCAGGTTGTAACCCTGCACAGCATGGCCTTCCAGGTGCCATTCCCGTTGGCCGAAATTGTGTGCCAAGTAGCCGATCAACCAGTGCCCGATGAGCGATACAACGATCCGCACCGAGATGCCCCACACGACCCAGCCGATGCCGCCGAGGAGGTAAAACAGCACTGCCCACGGGAGCTGCTGCGCCATCCAGGTGCGCTGCATCCAGCCATGAACTCGGTCATCTGTAACCCGGCGCTCCATTTCAAACCTCGGTGGATGATCCAGTCGCATCTCACAGTGCATCTGCCAGAGGAAGTCCCGCAGCACCGTCCCCTGGTCAGTATAGAAGGGGTGGCACGCGGGATGCCGCTGCGCCCAGTCCCTAATATCATGCATGTAGAGGATGCGGTACGGCCCGCCCATGCCCACGACAGTGCCCAGGTGGACAAGCACATGCTCCAACCAGAGCGGACAAGCAAAGCTGCGATGTACCAGCAGCCGGTGGAGACCAACCGTGTGCCCCAGGCACAATGTGAACACCGTGAACCCAAACGACAGTAGCATCGCTTCAGGACTGAACGTGAGCCAGCCGCCCACGATTGCGATCAGCAGATGGGCAGTGAACCAGAGCGACTTTACCGGACTCCAAACCACCCTGCCCAGGACAGGATTCGTCAGCGCTGACTTTGGGAGCATCCTGCCAACGGTGAGCGCTGTCGGGACTGGGAGCGCGGACGCTAACAGGGCTGGTATAACGGCTGTCGGGGTTGTTGGATTTGTGAGTTGATGAGTCATGGTGGCATCCTTGGGTTATATTCCGAACTTTCGATAAATTGTGAAATATTGGAGCATAAAGAATTCAGCCCAGTAAGCGCATCGCCCATTGCAGGGCAGAAGCGTGCTTCATCGAGGCCACGGTGTCAGAGACTTTCATGCCGAACTCGACGAACTCCTGGAGCTCTTTCATCTGCCGGTGGAATTCCCGCCCCGGTCCGGCGGTCTCCGCCTTTGTCTGCTCCGCGCAATCTCGTAAAACTGTCAGCGCTGGGTCCAATTCCCGCCGCTTCCGCTCTTTGGCGATGGTGATAAACATCTTCCAAACGTCCTTCTCTGCCTCGAAATACTCCCTACGCTCACCCTTTTTCACCACAATGCGAATCAGTCCCCAGCCGACTAGCTCCCGCAGGTTCGTATTCGCGTTCCCCCGACTGATGTGAAGGCGCTCCATGATCTCGTCCGTAAACATCGGCTCCGGGGCCGTCATCAGCAGCGCGTGAATCTGCGCCATCGTCCGGTTGATCCCCCAATGGCTGCCGAGGGCACCCCACTGCGCCACGAAATCATCACGGGCAGCTTCCCAGGTGGCAGGTTCGTCAGGCATGGTTTCATTTATTCCTGAAAGTCCGCTCTGACAAGGGGATTCTTCAAAGCCCGCACTCTCTTCGCGTCCTGGCGTTAAAAAAGAGGGACGCCTCGCGGCGTCCCTCCAGGGTTGGATTGGTGATGAGTGGCCGACTGGCTTAATTGCCGCCGGGACGCCATTCCTCGGTGGCGAACTTGAATGCCTGCTCAAGCCCGACGAGGTCGGTGCTGGGGCGGAGGGCTTCAAAGGCTTGGCTTTCCTTCTGGATGTCGGCCTCGCTATAGTTCATGGCTTTGACGGAGAGGCCGATGCGGCGCTCCACCTTATCCACTTTAATGACGCGGGCTTCGACTTCGTCGCCGACGTTGATCACGTCCTTGACCTTAGCCACATGATCTTCGCTGAGCTGGCTGATGTGGACGAGGCCGTCAATATCGCCCTCAAGCTCCACAAAGGCACCGAAGCTAGCGATCTTGGCGACCTTGCCCTTCACGACATCACCTACCTTGAAGCGGCTATCAATGATGGACCAAGGGTCGGTATCGAGCTGCTTCATGCCGAGGCTGATGCGCTGGTTGGCCTTGTCAATGCCGAGCACGGTGGCTTCGACTTCCTGGCCCTTTTTCAGCATCTCAGAAGGGTGGTTGATCTTGCGTGTCCAACTGAGATCAGAGACGTGGACCATGCCGTCAATGCCTTCCTCAAGCTCCACAAAGGCACCGTAGGCGGTGAGGTTGCGGACCGGGCGGGTGAGGGTGGTGCCGATGGGGTAACGGACATCAATGTCGTCCCACGGATTGATTTCGAGCTGGCGGACGCCGAGGCTGATCTTGCGCTCTTCCTTGTTGATGCCAAGGACGATGGCGCTGATCTCCTGGCCGACGCTGAGCACGTCGGAGGGACGAGCGATGCGTTTGGTCCAGGATAACTCGGAGACATGGATGAGTCCTTCGACGCCGTCCTCGACCTCACAGAAGGCACCGTAAGCGACGAGCTTGGTGACCTTGCCGCGGACGTTCTGGCCCACGGGGTAGCGGCCTTCGATGTTCTCCCAGGGATTGTTCTGGAGCTGCTTGAGGCCGAGGGAGACGCGCTCTTTCTCGCGGTTCACTTCGAGAATCTGCACTTCCAGGCGCTGACCGATGCCGACCAACTCGGTAGGATGGTTCAGACGGCCCCACGACATGTCGGTGATGTGGAGGAGACCGTCCATGCCGTTGAGGTCCACGAAGACGCCAAAGTCGGTAATGTTTTTGACCACGCCGATAACTTTGTCGCCAGGGGTGACGGAATCGAGGAACTTCTGGCGCTGCTCGGCGCGCTCGGCCTCGATGACTTCGCGGCGGGAGAGGACGATGTTTTTGCGGTCGTCGTTGATTTTGACGATCTTGAACTCGAAGACCTTGCCGACGTATTCGTTGAGATCCTTCGGCGGGATGATGTCAATCTGGGAACCGGGGAGGAAGGCTTCAACGCCGACATTGACCATGAGGCCGCCTTTGACGACGCTCTTGACCTTGCCTTTGACCAGTCCGCCGTCGCGGAACACGGTGGCGATCTTTTCCCAGTTTTGTTTGTAGGCGGCTTTCTCCTTGGAGAGGACGACCATGCCTTCATCATTTTCCAGTTTTTCGAGGAGGACTTCGATTTCGTCTCCGACCTGGATGTCTTCGTCCTCGAATTCGTTGGAGGGGATGGCCCCTTCTGATTTGTAGCCGATGTCAACGAGGACGACCTGCGGCTTGATTTCAAGAATCCTTCCTTTGACGATGGATCCTTCGTGGAGTTCGCGGAATGATCCTGCGATCATCTCGGCGAGGGTGAGTTCGCTCATGCTATGTATTTGGGTTGGGAGTGCTGGTGGATGAACCGCGCGCGACCTTCCACTCCTGAGGGGCACGGCGGGCTGATGTCCCGCGCGGCCAATAGGCTGCCGGACAAAAGGGGTGGGAAAGTCGGGGAAATCCAGCCCGGTGCAAGGAGAAAGATCGGCGTATTCAGGGCGCGCTATGCTGCGCGGTCATTCGGCCTAAACTGACCGCTGGTCACATGGTTTGATGAATGCAGCCTAGAGAGTCATGAGCGCAGCACGAGGGACTCATAGGGACGATCGTGGATGGATCATAAAGATGGCGCAGCTGGGCAAAGGCAGTCTCATCCGGCGGGCCAAAGGGGCCGTTCCCGCTCATTGTGAAGCCAGGCTGGCGCATGTGCCGCAGACCGAGCACATGGCCTATTTCATGGGGCAGCCAATCGGTGATGGGTTCATGGAGCAGCGCCCAGGAGTCAGTCGTCCATGCCTCTGAGGGATCCAGATAGATATGCCCACGACCTGCTGTCCAGGGGTAGGAGGCGCGTCCCATGACTCCGAACTTTCCGTCCCAGGGCTTACCTTCAGGTGAATCGAAGCCCACGACAATGTCAGACCGGCAGCCGCTTTGGCTAGATGCGAAGGTAAAGACCCCGCCTGGCTCCCAACTTTGAAAGCTCTCCGCCACCTCGCGGAGCAACTCCGCCTCAGACATCCCCTCTGGGATAGGTGTCAGCGTGTTTAGCCGCCAAGTGAGTGTTGATTGCTGCCACAGGCCCGGTTTTTGATAGCTGATAGGACGTTTTTCCCAGTCATCTCCGGGATGGGTGCAACTCGTCAACATAAGTGCGAGGAATTTCATGGCTTTTAGAGAAAATATTCTATTTATTATATTCATATCGCTATATGCCAATGGTTGATTTGATTGTTAGTGAGGCCAATGCGGATAACTGCTGCACGATGTACTAAATGTTCAGGGGAAAACAAAATCAATTATAATTTCCATAAATGAGATAATTATCGCTGGCCTGACTATTTGCCTCCTACTTGTTGAGAATCTCGGATACCAGTCGCATCGCTAGGAGTCCCCAAGCCTCACAACTCACCTTCTTCCTGCGTTTCACAGCTTTTACCGAAATGGCGTGCCAGGTTAAAGTCCTTTCTCAGACTTTGCCTTCCTGCTTCCTCTCAAACTCGCGCCACAGCCTCTCAATCGCCTCCTCAGGATCCTCCAGCATCATGCCTTCCTTGATCTTGCTGGCATAAATGCCAAAGGAAAAGGGACTCACCACAGGCACCCGCACTAGGTGCCATTCCAGCGAAGGCGCACGCGCTAGGAACTCTATGGCGCAGGGCAGGTCGAGAAAGGAGTGCGTCGCCTCCCGGTAGCTCTGCACCAGCAGGGGATGGTCCGGCTCGTGTTCCGTGAGGACGCGGAAAAGTATCTCCGCACTCCAGCGTAGTTGTTTGAGTTGCCGTTCGGCTCCAGGGCGGTTGCGCGGCACCATCAGCCCCGTCTGCGCCACTCCACGGAAGTTCCACTTCACCAGTTGCGAGTCCTTCAGTGCCGCGCGCATATCCCCCTCTGCTTGTAAAACGATACCGCGAGTTGGAAAACTCGCGCTACTGCAAAAAATCTCCCGCCACGCCTCCACCTCCAGATCCTGAAAGGACCGCAGCGTCAGCAGGAAGCCGTAATCATCTATCGTCACCAGCGCGTTTCCACCCACTGCTTCCTTGACCCGGTGCGCGATGATCCGACTCAGCGCGTCGTTCCCACTACGCCCAATCAGACAGTGGAAAAAGAAATGCACAAGATCAGGGTCGCCGCCTAGCCGGTCATCCACGAAGCGCTCTATCAGCAGCATATTTTCTGTAGGAATGCGCGACACGCGCAACTGGTTCAGGCAGTGATGCACGATCGCCAGCGCGTTCATGTTGGAGATGGTGAACCGCTCCACCAGCCAATCGCAGACAGCCTCGATGGACTCACTGCCGACCTTACCTGCCAGCTCCGTCCGCAGCCGTGCCACCTCCCGTGCCAGACCGGAGGAAAGCGGCATCTTGTTTGCATTCCAGGCAGGCACCGTCGGCAGGAGGTCTGCTGCGGCCTCCACCCGCGCCTCCCCCACGCCGCTCTCCAGCAGGCGCACCGTCCGGCCCGCCAGCACAAAGACATCCCCCTGCTTCAGCCGCTTGAGAAAGGATTCCTCGATCTGCCCTAGCCGCCGTTTTCCCAGCAAAACCGTCACCATCCCCTCCGTGTGGATCACGCCCACATTGGCTAGGTAATCTCGTTCCACCTTCTTGTTCGGCACTGCCAGCCTGCCCTCCACCTCAATCACTTTCCCGAAGGTCTCTTGATACTGTTTTTCCAGCGCTCGCCCGCCGCCCTTCAGGTAACGCAGGACACTGTCAAACTCCACTTGCTCCAGCCCGGCAAACGGCAGCGCCCGGCGCAGTGTCGTCAGCGCAGACTCCGCCGTGTAGCCACCCTCCATCGCCATGCCGACGAGGTGCTGCGCCAGTACATCCAGGGGCTTTTCCATAATCCGCACCGCATCAAGCTGCACCGCGCGCGTCATCTCCGCGCACACGATGCACTCCATCAGGTCGTTCACATTCGTCGCCACCAGGATGCCGTGGCTCTCTATGTGAATGCTGTGACCACTGCGGCCAATCCTTTGTAAGGCGCGGCTGATCCCCTTCGGCGTCGAGATCATCACCACGCAGTCCACGCTGCCGATGTCCACGCCCAGTTCCAGACTCGTACTGCACACCACCGCGCGCAGCTCGCCATTCTTTAGCCGATCCTCCACCTCCAGCCGCAGGTCACGGTCCAGCGAGGCATGATGCGCCTCGATCTTCCCCGCCAGCCTCGGCAGCGCGTTCTTCAATCTCAGCGCCACGCTCTCCGTCGCACTGCGTGTATTGCAAAACACGATCACACTCCGCTTGGTCTCCACGATCTTCGCGATGTCCTGTAGCACCCGCTGTGCGGTGAACCCAGCTGGCGGATATGGATCGCGCCGCAGCGGCGAAAGCACCTCCACTCGCCATCGCCGCTCCATGCGCGCCTCCACGATTTCACACGGCCTGCCCTTCCCCACCAGAAACTTTGCCAGCAGTGGTAGTGGTGCCGCCGTCGCGGAAAGGCCGATGCGTGTAGGACGGGGCTTCAACCCGTCCGCAACGAGTTGAAAACTCGTTTTACGTTCCAGCCGCTCCAGCGAGACACTCAGGTGTGCGCCGCGTTTGTTTTCTGCCAGCGCGTGCAGTTCATCCACGATCACAAAGCGCACCTCTGCCAGCGCCTCCGCCTGAGCTGCCTGTGGCAAGAGGATCGCCAGACTCTCCGGCGTCGTCAGCAGGATGTGCGGTGGCTTTCGGCGCAGCCGCGCCCGCTCTGCTGCTGTCGTGTCCCCGGTGCGCACGCCCACGCGGATGACCTCTGATAGGCCCATCCCCGCCAGCGGAGCCGAGAGATTCTTTTGGATGTCATAAGTCAGCGCGCGCAGTGGCGAAATGTAGATCGCCACCGTTCCCGTGCCCAGCGTTCCAGCCTCCTGCGCGCGCACCAGATGATCCAGCACGCCCAGGAAACCCGCTAGCGTCTTCCCGCTTCCCGTCGGTGAGGACAGCAGCACCGAGCGCCCCGCCAGGATGTGTGGCAGCGTTAGCGCCTGCGCCTGCGTCAGCCGCCCAAAGGTCCGCACTATCCACGCCCGCACCTGCGGATGCAAACAGGCCAGCACCCCGTCCGGGGTCTCTGGCCCAGGCGTAGGGGATCGGGAGTTTTTTCCGAACGGCACGCGTTACCATACGCTGGCGGAGCGCCACAGCAGCCGCGTTTGTTTCAGGTGGCATCCTCGGGTGGTGCGGATTAATAGAGTGCCTCAAATCATGCTCCCTGTGACCGCACCTCCAGTAACATCCTCTGAGCCGCCAGCCTTTCACGCCGCCGATTTCGAGTTTGCCCAGGACCTGCTGGAGGGCTGCAAGGCGGCCTGGGCGCGGTTCGAGGCGGAGCTAAAACCCGCCATTCTGCGCAAGCTGACCGGCGGAGGCGCGACCAATGCTGATGCGGACGAGGTGCTGGGCATCGTCATGGAAAAGCTGTGGGCGCAGAAGAAACTGGCCGCCTACACCGGCAGCGGGCCGCTGGCGGGCTTTGTGCGCACGATGGCAGCAAACGCGTGGCTGGAGTACCTGCGCAAACACCGCCGCATGGTCCCGGCGACAAATTTGACCGATGAGGAGAGCGACAGCGACCCCATGGACAGCCTGGCCCGTGATGAATACGCCACGCCCCAGGAGACGCCGCTGGCGGAACTGCTGCGGGATGCGCTGCTTTACGCTCTGGTGCAGGTGGATGCGGAGGCGCTGCTGGTGCTGCGCCTTTCCATGCTGCAGGAGGTGAGGCAGCGTGATCTGTGCCTGCTCTGGGGCGGCTGCCACGAGGGCACCATCTCCCGAAAAAAGCAGGAGGCCATGGAGCAGATTCGCGATGAAACCCTGGCCTACATCAGCGAGCGCGAGCCTACTCTGCATATCTCCTGGCAGGACCTGCTGGAGGCCTGCGGCGACGGTGCGGAGGCCATTCTTGGCCCTTCGGAATAAAAAGTTTCACTTTCTGCGCAAGTTTCCTCCGCCCGTGCATCTGCTGACTGAACCCAGTTCCATCCTTATGAATGCCGAAAACGACCTCTCTATCCTGACCAGCTTCCTCCGCCGCATGATGCCCGACGTGGAGGGCCATGACATGGGCGATCCACCAGCAGATGTCTCCGCCCGCCTGGACGCCTTCGCCGCCGGGGGTGCCGATGCAAAAGAGCGCGCCTCCCTGGCCCAACTGCTCAAAAAGCACCCCGAATACCTCCGCTACCTCGGCCGGGCAATCCGGGCACGCACAGCCTGAAGTGCGCAGCGAAGCGCTGCCTCCTGCCTTCACTCAGGCAGCCCCGCTTTCAAACCCCGCTCCTGGAACAGCCGCAGCGTGCCGACCAGCACCTCGGTGCAGACGGATGTGGCGTCGTGCAGCAGGATAATGGAGCCGGGGCGCAGGTCTTTGGCGATGCGGCGGAGGATGAGCGGGACATTTTTCTCCACGCCGTCGTAGCCCCGGCAGTCCCACATGGCCAGGGTCAGGCCCAGGGCTTGCAAAGGCGGAGCGAGAAACAGATTGTGATGGCCTACCGGGGGGCGGAACCACACGGGGGCCGTGCCGAGAATCTGCGTGAGTGTCTCCTGGCAACCGGCCACCTCCTGCCAGATGCGGGTGGGGCGCAGCGCCCAAAAACTGGCAACGGGGTGTGTCTGGCTGTGATTGCCGATGAGGTGGCCGCGCCGGGCGATCTCGCGGACGAGCTCGGGATGCTGGCGTGCCTTTTCGCCGATGAGGAAAAATCCGGCCAGCGCGCCGTGGGCGTCCAGCAGATCAAGAATCTGTGGCGTGGTGGCCGGATCGGGGCCGTCATCCAGCGTCAGCCAGACCCGGCCCTGACGACGCGCTTCTTTGTCTGAAAGCCGGACGACCAGCGGGCCGAACCACGCGCACTGCGGGACGAGGGTGCCGATGGAGATGACGATGAAGGTGCTCCAGAAGATGATCGCCGCAGTGATGCCGTAACCGCTGAGCAGGAGCACCACGCAGGCGGCGGCAGGCAGCAGGCTGAGGAAGAAAAGCCAGTCGCTCCGGCGGCGGCAGTCGGCTGGCGGTGCAGGGATCATCGCATCAGTCTTTGAGGGAGTCCGGCAGCGTGGGTGGATGCTGTAGCGGCCAGCCGGAGATGGGTTTCAGGAAATGGAAGCCACGTTTGATGAAACCGTGCTTCTCATAGAAATGATGGGCGGGGGTGTTTTCGCGGTAGGCATCAAGCATGAGCATCTCCACGCCCTCTTGCAGAGCTAGTTCCTCTGCGGCTTTGCAAAGCAGGGTTCCAAGACCTGCACCACGCCGACTGCTGTCCACGATGACATTGTCCAGCTCCATGTAGCTGCCGCTGTAGATTTTTGTGCCGGTCCAGATGCCACTGAGGGCGATGCACGCGCCTTCCTCATAGAGTGCAATCATGCGATAGCCGCGCGCTAGCATATCATCCAGCATCAGACAGTAGCGCTCCTGCGTGACCCAGGGGCTGAGCTGCTGGATGAGCGGATATAGCGGCTCCATCTCCGCCTTCGTGGTGTGGATGTGTGTCTCGATCATGGCTGGCTTTCTTGGCCTAACGAATCCCGAAACACAAGCGGCTCAAAGACGAACCACTGGTCCCAGTGCGCCTGGATGAAGTCGTGCATGATGGGCAGCCAGACGCGGCCCAGGTCATCGGCGCGCTGTTTGGTGCTGCCATCATAAAAGGCGGGCAGCACATGGATGCGATACTTTAAACAGCCGATGCGCTCCAGTAAGATGGGGTGGCAGGGCACGCGGGCGATCTCGGCAAGCACGAGCGGCCCGCGCGGGATGTGGTAGGTCAACCCAGCGTGCTGCATGGCCACTGATGAGACGCCGGTGATGACGCGGTCGCCCTGCACGGCCACCGCCTCGCCAGCCATCAGCAAACGGGTCAGCTCCAGGCCCAGATGGTTGTCCGTGACGTTGTTGTAGTGGACGTGAAGGAGGGGCTGCTCCTGCTCCACGCGGCGCAGTTCAGCGGCACGGAGTTCCTGCAACTCCTCTGTCTGCTCCGGTGCGCGCACAATATGCAGCGGCCTGCCAAACTTCTGGGCGAACAAGCTGGCACCGATGTCGTAGTTACCGCTGTGAATGGTAAAGATCAGCACCCCGGTGGGCAGACAGCACATGGCGTCGAAGCGCTCTTTGTGCGGGATGTCCCAGGCCACCTCCCGGCGGAAATGCATGTGCCAAAGGCGGTCCAAGTAAGTCAGTGCGAATTCCAGGAACACCTGATAGCCGCCCCACCAGCGGCGCACGGGACCGAAGTCCGGTCGCAGCGCGGTCAAATTCCCCAGGATGGCACGACGCTGCGGTCCGGCCAGAAAGTAAATGATAAAGCTGACCGGACGCACCGCCACCAGGCAGGCCCAGCACGGCATGATGCGCATGAAAAGCAGCATGATGCGGGTCCAAATAGCGCCGTGCAGCCCGGTATTGCACCGTGGCGGGGCTTGCGTGCTGGGAGGTTTGGCGGTTTCTTCGGCGGTCATCGGCAGTGCAGGTCAGCGGTGCCCCCTGAACGCTGCCGCCCTGGCCTGACACCCCCCTTTCCCATGCGAACCTTTGCCCAATCCATGAGTCGAGTCAAAACATGAACGCCCCGGCCCGCAACGACTACGACGTCATCATTATCGGCGGTGCCTTCAGCGGTGCCTCCGCAGCCCTGCTGTTGAAGCGGGACGCGCCGGACCTACGCGTGCTGGTGGTGGAGCGCACGACGGAGTTTGACCGCAAGGTGGGGGAGAGTACCAGCGAGGTCGGCGGCTGCTTCCTGACCCGCGTGCTGCACCTGGGCAGCTACCTCAGCGCCCACCACTACCAGAAGCACGGCCTGCGCATGTGGTTCTGCAAAAAGCCAGACGACACCGTGGAAGACTGCACCGAGCTGGGGCCGAAGTTTCAGTCCCGCCTCCCCACCTTTCAACTCGACCGCGCACTGCTGGACCAGCACGTCCTGGACCTGGCCGCCGAGGCTGGTACCGACCTGCTGCGTCCCGCCACGCTGCGGGACATCACTCTGGCCGAAGGCGAGGAACGCCACACCGTGACCGTGACGCCCGCTGGCAGTGAACCGGCAATCTACACAGCCAAGTGGCTCATTGACGCCTCCGGCAAGGCCGCCGTGTTAGCGAAGAAGCTGAGCATCCACACCCCGCTGGGGGAGGAGCACGCCACCTCCTCCGTGTGGTGCCGCTACCGCAAGGTGAACACACTGGACAGCCACAAAAGCCGCACGCGCCACCCGGTGCTGAAGAAGAATGTCAAAGCCTCCCGCAGCAGCGCCACGAACCACCTCATGGGCCGCGGCTGGTGGGTGTGGGTCATCCCGCTCGCCAATGGCGACTACAGCGTGGGCATCGTCTGGGACCGCAGCATCTACACGCTGCCAGAGGGGCCATCGCTGACCGCACGCCTGCATGCCCACATCATGACGCATCCCATCGGCAGGCTGATGTTTGAGGACGCGGAACCCATCGAAGACGACACCTTTTACTACAAGAACCTGTCCTACCACACGGAGAAGATGGCTGGCAACCGCTGGGCCATGGTGGGGGATGCGGCAGGCTTCATAGACCCGCTCTACAGCCAGGGTCTCGACTACTGCGGCCACACCGTCTATGCCGTGACGCAGATGATCCAAAAGGCGCACATGGGCGCGGATGTGAGCGCCACGCTCGACTACCTCAAGGGCGCGTACAAGCGCAGTTACCGCCTTTGGTTCGAGAGCCTCTACAAGGGCAAATATGAGTATTTGGGCGATGCCGAACTGGTGCGCATCTCCTTCATCATGGACCTCGGCACTTACTTCCTTGGTCCGGTTCGTCTGGTGTATGACAACCTGGAATACGAGTTCACCCGCCTGCCCTATGATGGACCGGCGGGGAGCTTCTTCGCCAATTTCATGTCCTACTACAACAAGCGCCTGAACGCGATGGCGAAGAAGCGCTGGGCCAAGGGCACCTACGGAGCCTGGAACAACGGCATGGACCTCACGCTCGGCCAAAGCTACTCGCCGAACTTCAGCGCTTTCATGTTCCTGCGCTGGGGCATCCGCCTCTGGCTCATGGCCGAGCTGCGGACCTTTTTCAGCAAACCGAAAAAGGCCGCACAGACGGAACCCATGCCGATGGGAAAAGAGGCCGAGGTGGCGCTATAGACAGCGCAACGTACTGTAGTTTAGTACCGGCTTCAGTTGGCTCAGATCAGCCCCAGCTCCGTCACCGCCGCGCGTTCTTCTTTCAGCTCGTCCTCGGTGGCCTTGATCTTCACCGCGCTGAATTCATTGATCGGCACGCCCTGAACGATCTCCCACTGGCTACCATCCGTGCGGACGGGGAAAGAGAACATAAGACCTTTCTCGATGCCGTAGCTGCCATCGCTGCACACCGCCACGCTGGTCCAGTCACCCACAGGAGTCGGGGTGGTCAGACTGCGCACCGTATCGCAGGCCGCATTCGCAGCGGAAGCGGCGGAGGAAAGACCGCGCGCCTTGATGATCGCCGCACCGCGCTGCTGCACGGTGCTGATGAACTCGCCCTCCAGCCATGCGTGATCGGCGATCACCTCCGTCACCGGCACTCCGGCGATGGTGGCATTGTAGAAATCAGGATACTGGGTGGCGCTGTGGTTGCCCCAGATCGCCAGGTTCGTCACACTACTGTGATGCGCGCCGGACATGGTGGCGAGCTGGCTCTTTGCGCGGTTTTCATCCAGCCGCGTCATCGCGAACCAGCGCTCGGCGGGAATGTCCTTCGCGTTGTTCATCGCGATCAGGCAGTTCGTGTTGCAGGGATTCCCGACGACGAGCACGCGCACATCGCTAGCGGCGTTCTTTTCAATCGCCTGACCCTGCACGGTAAAGATGCCGCCATTGATCTTCAGCAGGTCTTTTCGTTCCATGCCCGGACCGCGCGGCACGGAGCCGACGAGGATGGCCCAGTTCACATTTTTGAAGCCCTCGTTCAGGTCGCAGGTGGGCGTGATGCTGTGCAGCAACGGAAAGGCGCAGTCGTCCAACTCCATGCACACACCGCTCAGTGCGCTGAGTGCCTTTTCATCATCGCGCTCGATCAACCGCAGGCTCACCGGCTGGTCCGGGCCGAAAAGCGCGCCGGAGGCGATGCGAAAAAGAAGGGAGTAACCGATCTGGCCGGCGGCACCGGTGACTGCAATGTTGATGGGGGTTTTGCTCATAATGTGCGGGGAACTTGATGATTCGCAGCACAAGCGGGGCGGCAAGGGGAAAAAGCGCGCTTCTGTGCCGTAGTTGTGGCGCGCGTGCTTTTGCCTTGTCCTTTGGCAGGGTTTATGGCGCACTCTCACCCATCCCACCATGAAAACACTCACCTGCCTGTTTCTCCTGTCCTGCGCCTCCGTCCAGGGTGCCGAAGTCTTTGAAGCCGCGCTCGGTCGCGAAAAAGAGCTGCCCGGCGGCAAGGAGGCGGACGGCATACGGGGGGATTTCGTTTTGCGTAGTGACAAAGTGGAGGCCGTGATCTCCCAGAATGCGCCCCTCCGCCGCGCGAACATGAGCACCTTTTACGGCCCCGATGGCGTCACGCCCGGCTGCCTCTACGACCTGACCCTGCGCGGCGCGGCCAATGACCAACTCGTCGTCTATGGCCCTTGCGGTCATGGCGAGGTCTCGTATGTGCGCGTGGCGAATGTGAAAGAAGAAGGCGCGGCAGCGGTGGAGAACGTCACCACCGCCGCGAAGAACGACGGCGTCTTCAAGCGCCATGAATACCGCGTCAAAGACGGCGTGCAGGGCATTTTCATCACCACGGTGCTGCGCAATGAAACGGACCAGCCGCAGAAGGTCGCTACAAAGTCGGACTTCACGCGCTTTGACTCCACCGGTATGACCAACGACGGCATCTTTTGGACCGATGCGATCAACCCCGCGCACAAATGCGGTTACGCCGTTGGCACGCTGAACCTCATCGGCATCGAGAAGCTGGAGGATACACTCGATCTGGCACCGAAGCAGGAAGTCGTCATCGCGCGCTTCTTTGCCGTCGGCACCTCGCCAGCGCAGGCGGTAGGTGAAGTGCGCACGGTCAAAGGAGTGCAGACAGGCACCGTGAGCGGGCAGATCGTCGGTGCCGATGGCAAAGGCATCTCCACCGCCACGATCACGGTCCCCGATGGCAAGAATAGCCTCACCGCCTATCCTGACGCGGACGGAAGCTACCGCTACAAAGCAGCTTTCGGTGCGATGGATATCCAAGTCAGTGACCTCGGACGCGCGGATGCCACCATCAACTTCACCGTCACTGAAGGCGGCACCACCGCGCCGAAACTCACGATGCCGGAAGCCGCCCGCATTCGCTTCGACATCGCCGACGAGTCAGGAAAACCAATCCCCTGCAAAGCCCACTTTGAGCCGCTGGATGCAAACGCACCCAAGCTCAACCTCGGTCCGAAATGGCGCGCGCATGGTTGCGTGGATCAGTATCACAGCGAGAACGGACAGTTCACCGTGCAGCTTCCTGTGGGCAAATATCGCGTCGTTGTCGTGCGCGGTCCTGAGTATGGGCATCTGTCGCAGGAGGTGAGCGTCGCAGCAGGGAAGGAGTTTGTTTTCAAAGGTACTCTGAAGCGCCTCGTGGACACGAAAGGCTGGATCAGCAGCGACTTCCACAATCACAGCACGCCCAGCGGCGACAACGTCTGCGACACCGATGGTCGCGTCATCAACATCGCCGCTGAACATCTCGAGTTCGCGCCCACCACCGAGCACAACCGCCTCTACGATTGGGAACCGATGATCAAACAGCTCGGCCTTGAGGCCCACATAAAGACTGTCAAAGGCATGGAACTCACCGGCAGCCGCCAGCACTTCAATGCCTTCCCGTTCGAGCCTGATCCGCTGCTGCAAGACGGCGGCGCGCCCGTGTGGAATGACGATCCGCGCATCACCGCGCTGACCCTCCGCCGCTGGCAGGGCGAGCGCGCGGACCGCTGGATACAGTTCAACCACCCTGACCTCTCCAACATGTTCATCGACCGTGATGGCGATGGCATCGCCGATGGCGGCTTCGTCGGCGTCGGCGCGCTAATTGACGGCACCGAGACCGAGAATGGCCCCGGCACCGACATCCTCCACGACGCGCCTTTCAAAGTCAGCCGCGCGCCAGGAGCACTCGCGGCGAAGGCCAGCACCGTGCGCGAGTTCATCTGGCGTCAGCTTTTAAATCAAGGCCACCGCCTCGTCGCTGTCGGCGTCGCCGATGCGCACACCGTGTATGGAAACGGTGTCGGCTGCTGGCGCGGCTACCTGCCCAGCAGCACCGACGATCCCGCAAAGATCACCTGGGCCGAGCTGGCACCGCGTGCCAAGCAGGGGAACATGGTGCTCACCACTGGCCCCTTCCTCGAAGTCACCACGCAGAACGGCAAGATCGCCGGTGATGATGACCGCGCCACAGGCGGCATTGATCTCAAGGTGCGCGTCCAATGCACCGACTGGCTTGACATCAACCGCGTGCAGGTGCTCGTGAACAGCCGCCCCGATCCCAAGCTCAACTTCACGCGCCAGTCACACCCGCAGATGTTCCAGGACGGCGTCGTGAAGTTCGATCAAACCATCCAGGTGCCGCTGCAACAGGACGCGCACCTCATCGTCGTCGCCCTACATGAAACGGGTGACCAAAAGACCTGCTACGGCACCAGCGACTACGCCAAGATGCGCCCCTGCGCCTACAACAACCCCATCTACATAGACACCGACGGCAACGGCTTCAAAGCGAACGGCGACACCCTCGGCTACGACCTCCCCACCATGGGCATGACGGCGGACAAGGCGAAGGCGCTGCTGGAGAAGTAAAACGAACTTCCAAGTTCGTTCTCAGGATTCAGCCGCGCTGCGGCGTCTCTGAACGAGTTGGAAAACTCGTTCTACTTTTGCACGCCTTCCCATCCGGCCTACAAAGCAGCCATGCCGCAGCCATAGATAGACATCCAGCACATCGCAAAGCTCGCCCGTCTGCCCTTCACGGAGGAAGATGCCGCGCGCTATCTGGAGCAGCTTACGCGCATCCTCGGCCAAGCACAACGAAGCCATGATTACCTGCGCCGACGCGATGTTCTTCATCGCCAGCCAGCCGCACAGCATGAGCATCGTCCAGCTTCCCGCCTTCCAGCCGGGAGGAAATGTTACGGCGGGGAGTGGCGATGAATGAGGCCATCACCAAGGATTTCATGGACCGCACGATGCTGGCGGCTCTGTCTTCCAGATGAAAACGTGAATGGATCGCGCGTCAGTCGTTCTGATCGCTCACCTGTGCCCATTCCGCTTCCAGGCGGTGTTCGCGGATCATTTGATCCAATGAGGCGCGTGGCCATTCATCGCCAAGGCCGACCAGCATCCGGTGGATGTCACGCAGATGCTTTTGGGAGCCGCCCTCGCGGAAGAACTGGAGCTTGCGCACGATCACATACTCTGGCGGGGCAAAGACGATGGTATCGCCCTCCAGGTCGGCACTCACAGTATGGGAAAAACCCCAAGCGTGCAGTTCGTCACGTCCGGTTAGGTAGATGTCGGCTTTGAAGCCTGTCTCGTGGTGAATGAGATTGAAATGGCCGCGCTGATCGCGACCACGCTCGGCCTCGATCACCTCCTGCGGCGGGCAGTAGAAGTCTGCGGGCGGAAATGCGGCGATGACCCGGCGCACATCCTCTCGCCGTAAAAAGACGATGATGTCCACATCGTTCGTCAGCCGGGGTTCACCATAGTAGATGGCCGCCACGCTGCCGCTGACCATGTAGCGCAGACCTAGTTCCTGGAGCTTCCGGGTGAAAATCAGATAGAGCTCAGGTGACTGCATGCATGAAAATCTCCTTCACCCGCAACTGGATCTGTTCCTCGCTCCACTCCGGGTGCTGCTGCCTCAGCCGCGCGGCCTTGAGCCTCCGCGCACCCCAATACAATTGGAACGCCGCGCGCAGCTTTTGCGCCCCGGTCATGCGACGTAGCGTGGCGAGGTATTCCGGGGTGAGTTCCGAGGCCATGTTTAAGCGTAGGCGTGCTTGGCAAAGTCGGCAAGGAGCTTGCTCATGGCCGCAAATGCCGCACCTGAAACTACGCACGCAGCTTTGATCCAAATGGCGTTTCCGCCGCACCATCCCCGGTGCCGATGATGGGCATGTAGTCGAAGGTCTTCCCGTTCGGCGATCTGATGCAAGCGAAGCAGGCGGTCCAAGCCAGGCTGGCTAAAAATGTCTGCGTGAGAGATGCTTTCATTTTTTGCCGCACATTTTTTGCCCCTAACTTTTGGGGTAACGAGTTACCACCCCGGCCCCACTTCGCTGCGGGCAAGGGGCTTTAGCGTCACGATCTCTGGCTTACCCAGCGTGATGCCTTTTGTCTCTGGGATGCCCAAGACTTGGCCTACGAAGACATTGCCTTCCCAGCGCAGGCCGCTTATGTCGCAGCGCGCTTCGACCAGTGTGTATTTGGGTGCGCTGATCTTGTTGCCGACAAAGGTGCAGTCCACGGGCGGCAGGCTGCCTTTGCCGTCCTTCATGCCGATGAGGATGCTGTGCCCGCAGTCCACCAGCGTGTTGTTTTCTACCCGTGCGCGCTTCACCTGGAAGTAGCCGTTTAGCGGAGAGTCGGGCACGCCCTGCATCATGGTGATGCCGCAGCGCGCGTCATCGCCGGTCAGCTTTTCCAGGTAGTTGCCACGCACGACATGATCTTCGCCGATGATGCGGATGCCGCCAGTGCCCCTGGCTGCATTGCCGAGGAAGACGTTTTTTTCCACCGTGCAGCCGTTGCCGTGGCGTAGTGTCAGGGTGCCGCTGACTTCCAGGAAGGTGTTCCTGCGGTAGATGTTGCCGCAGGATTTGTTGGAGATGCACTCGGCTTCGCCATTGCACTTTTCAAAGAGGTTGTGCTCAATGATGCAGGCCGCTGACTGCATGGAGGTCTTGCTATCCCCCACGCGGATGGTCTCGCCACCGTTTTTTCCCAGTGCCTCCCTTGGGCCAAAGTAGTTGTGGTCAATCTGGTGCCGCCCTTCCTGCCCCTCGCCGAGCCAGACGACAAAGGTGGTTCCCTTCCCTGTCTTCCCCGTGAAGCTGCAATGGTCCACGCGATTGTCCGCGCCATAGAGACCCAGCCAGCGAGATTCCTGGGAGCTATCTGCCGCTGCGGTGCTGGTGACGGCGCAGTTAGTTAGCCGGGAATGGCTGGCGGGTGTCTTATTCTAATTCGCGTTCAAGATGAGGTTAATAATCCACGGCCAAGCACATATCCCTCGGATTCTAGCGTGATCGGTAGCCAAACGGGGCAGGCCTTCCTTGAGTTGGGATCGGACGCCTTC
>Ga0247837_1002585_pt1 | contig 33736 bp, 25 predicted proteins | sample LaCtaG_2_FD_187115 | JGI IMG/M metagenome (GOLD analysis project Ga0247837, IMG submission 187115) | Freshwater microbial communities from meromictic Lake La Cruz, Castile-La Mancha, Spain - LaCruzMarch2015_14.5m | ecosystem: Environmental > Aquatic > Freshwater > Lake | place: Spain: Castile-La...
TTCAAGAGCGCAATATCAAACTGCTTGAGCGATGCGAACGCTCAATGCAAAAGCGAAATGAAGACCCTGTTTTCTTTAAAGTTTCAGCGCATTAGAAAATCTCAAATAATTTCAATTTAGAGTATAGTTGGGTGGAACGGGGCACCGACCGACGGATGCGGGAGTCCTCCGCTGGGTCCGGTTCGCGCAGCGGTTCCTACCAGGCGCTCTCTGTGGCCGACGCGGTCGGCCAACCAAGAACAAGTCGAGAGGTCATCTTATGAGCGAAGTTGAAGCCATTGAAGCCCGCATTCGCGAGTTACCACCGCAGGACTTTGCCGCGCTACGCGAGTGGTTCCAAGCGTTTGAAAACGAGCGATGGGATCGACAAATCGCGGCCGACTTCAAGGCCGGTAAGTTTAATACGCTAATCGAAAAAGCCCGGACCGAGTTTGCGCAGGGTACAGCACGCGAACTGTGAAGCATTACACATCCTCTGATTTCTGGGATGCATACCGTAAGCTGCCTGCTGATATCCGTGGATTGGCGGACAAGAATCACGAACTGTTGACGGCTAACCCACGGCATCCGTCGTTACAGCTCAAACGCATTGAAGCGTTATGGTCGGTGCGCGTGGGACAGCATTATCGCGCTGTCGGCATTGACGCACCGGATGGGATTCAATGGATTTGGATCGGCAGCCACGCGGCCTACGACCGCTTGATCGCCTGACCTCAGGGGAGCGATGGGCCTGCCGCGCCATACGCCAATACGACACCGAGACACCCGCGCGCTGCCTGTGCCGGTCCGGATTTGGCGGCCAACCCTGCGGATCGGGCCACCGTCAGCCCCCGCCGTTGGGCGGCCGACGATGTTCGTAGAGCCACATCATTTCCCCGTCGAGGACCACCCCGGCGGCGACGGCGCGATGTAGCACCGCATAACGGGCGGCGCTGTGCTGTTCGACGAGCGTTTGTTCCCACATGTACCTGCCGAGCGCAACGAGCTTGTGGTGCAACACCACGACATACCGCACCGCCTCGGCCGATCCGGGATGGGCGGCGAGTAGAGGCTCGCCGATCGTAAGGGCGCGCTGATAATACTGAAGGGCCTGCTCGGCATCCCTAGGCTGGTTGCGGCGGGCGAATAAATCGCCGAGCTGTTGCAGAATCGCAGAGACTTCTTCCTGAGCATTCTCGGACGCGGGATTGTCCGCAAGTACCCGTTCGCGCACTTGGAGACTGCGGTGGTACCAATACAGGGCGAGCTCGATATCGTTCGCTCCATCCATGCAAAAGAGACGGTCGCCCAGTTGCCGAAAAGTGGTCGCCGCATACTGTTGCAGAAAAAAACCCGACTCTGGACGAGCCTTGAGTCGGTTTTCAGCGCCCACCGCATCGTCAAGAGAAACCCTATTACCAACACCACTAAGCTCCCGCAAGGACCATACGTAACAGCAAGAGAAATCTGGCAAATAGCCGCTGACAGGTACCACTAGATCCTGCTGTGATTGATTGGAAGCAGGCGTTTGGGGGGATGTCTGTGGTCGGCTGTACCGAGGAGCCACATCGATCCGGCGGTATTGCTCTTGTTGCGTCGGCGTATTGTCAGTTGGCGGGTTTGTGATTGGCAAGGGATGGTCCGCGTCTGCTGAGTCCGATCCGCCAGGATTGTGCCGCTCAGCGTAATTCAGTGCCTTGCGAGCCAAAGGAACCGCGGCGGCCCGGGTCCCATGATCCCGCTCCAGAACGGCACGGTCCCGGTAGAACCGGCTGGCCTCTGTGCTCGCCTCGCTCCACTTCGGGTCAAGCTGCACCGCTTCATCATAGAGCCTTGCCGCTATTTCCGGGCGACCTTCCGCGGCCGCCGCGTCGGCGCCGATGAGCACGCTGCGCCGTGCGGCGCGGGCTTTGGCCTCATTGTCTTCACCCTGTTCAACCAAGGTCCGCATTTCTTTCACCAATTGCGGTTTTTGGTCCTCCAGATAGGAGATGGCAGCCTTGATGCCGCCGTCGGGGTCGTTGAGGATACGTTGGAATTCCGTGGTGGTGTCGTTGATCTCACCCTGGGCGTACCCGACGCGCAGTTGCGCGAACAGCCGACCGATCTTCTCCAGCCGATCGCGGTGCTCGGCCTCCAACCGGGCCAGCGCCGCGTGGCGTTGGTCAGTATCGGGCAGGGCCTCGGCCAGCACCTTGGCGGTGTGGTAGTCGCGCTCGGCGCGGGCGCGGGTCAGGCCCTCTTGGGTGTCGAGGTCGGCGAGCTGCCGGGTGATGGTGGCGGTGGCCTGGGTCTGTTGCTCCGCCAGTTCTCGTGCCCGCGCCTTCTCTGACTGATCCTGCCGCCAGGCGAGCCCGACCATCAGGAGGGCGAGGGCGACGAGGCCGCCGAGGATCAGACCGACGCGGGTCCGCAGCTTGCGCTGGGACTCGCGATACTCCGTGTGCCAGGCCTCGGTGTAGCCGCTAAGGTCCTGGATCAGGAGGCGCAAGTCCTGCTCAGTGGTGAAGCCGTGTCGCAAGTGGCCGCTCTGCTCCAACCTGGCGCGATAGGCGGCCTGAAGGGCGCGCCGCTCGGCCTGATAGCCGGCCGGGTCGGGGTGGTCGCCTCGGCGCGGCAGGTCCAACTGCGCCGCCTTGGTATCGCGGTCCGCATTCTCCGCGGCCGGGAAGATCCAGGTGGTCTTGCCCTGCATCGCGGCATAGAGGAACTCGAACTGGGTGTAGGAGACCCGCCCGAAGTCCGGGTCCGCCGTGGGCGGTTCGGCCCCGTAGCCGTCGCCGACGATCTGGATCAGGCCCTTGCAGGAGTCGATCTTGCCGCGCAGGACCGCTCGCAGGTCGCCGGGTTCGGTGCCCCAGATCTCCATGGTCTCGGGCTCGCAGCCGAGCTTGCGGATCCAGGCGTCCGTGCTCTTGCGCAGCTCGCCGAACTCCTTGCTGACGGCGGAGATAAAGATGCGCGGTTTGGGGTCCGGCGGGGTCTGGGCTTTGGGGACCATGGCGCAATTCCTCGACGGCGGGGGAGCAGCGACTGGGAGCCGAGTATAACCGGCGACGCTTGGCGCCGCCCGGTGGGCCGCGGGACCCTGCGCCGGGCCTCCTATCGTGCCGAGGCTGAGCCTCGGCACGAGTAAGCGGCTTCAGCGTTCGCGCGGCCCCCCCAAGGCTGAAGCCTTGGACCCCGGCGCGCGCTTGGTCCGACGTGCCGCTGATACGGGCAGCAGAGCCCCGGCACGAGCAGGAACAAGCGGGCGGCGGGGCTACCCCGCCGCCGCCAGCGCCTGCGCCAGGTCGGCAATGATGTCGTCCACATGCTCGATGCCGATGGACAGGCGCACCAGGTCCCGGGAGACGCCGGCGCGCGCCAGTTCCTCCGGGGAGAGCTGGCGGTGGGTGGTGGTGGCCGGGTGGCAGGCGAGCGTCTTGGCGTCGCCGATGTTGACCAGGCGCACGGCGAGCTTGAGGGCGTCGATGAATTGGGGGCCGGCCGCGAGCCCGCCCTTGATGCCGAAGGACAGGATGGAACTCGCCTTGGCCCCGTCCATGTAGCGCTGCACCAGGGGGTAGTCGGGGCTGTCGGGCAGGCCGGCGTAACGCACCCATTCGACCTTGGGGTGGTCCTGGAGATAGTGCGCGACCGCCAGGGCGTTCTCGCAGTGGCGGTCCATGCGCACGTGCAGGGTCTCGATCCCTTGCAGGATCAGAAAGCTGTTGAAGGGTGAGATGCAGGCGCCCATGTTGCGCAGCGGTACCACGCGGGCGCGGCCGATGAAGGCGGCGGCGCCCAGGGCCTGGGTGTAGACCACCCCGTGGTAGGACACGTCCGGCTCGTTCAGCATCGGGAAGCGCTCCGCGTGCTGGGCCCAGGGGAATTTGCCGGAGTCGACCAGGACCCCGCCGATGCTGTTGCCGTGGCCGCCCATGTACTTGGTCAGGGCGTGGATCACGATGTCGGCACCGTGCTCGAAGGGGCGGCACAGATAGGGGCTCGGTACCGTGTTGTCTACCATCAGCGGGACGCCGTGGGCGTGGGCCATGTCGGCGATGGCGGTGATATCGGCTACATTGCCGGCCGGGTTGCCGATGGACTCGACGAAGACGGCGCGGGTCTTGGCGTCGATCTGCGCCGCCATGCCGGCGATATCGTTGGGGGCGGCGAAGCGCACCTGGATGCCGAGGCGGGGCAGGGTGTGGGCGAACAGGTTGTAGGAGCCGCCGTAGAGGGTGGAGACGGCGACGATATTGTCCCCGGCCTGGGCGATGGTGAAGATGGCATCGGTCACCGCCGCCATGCCGGAGGCGAGCGCCAGCGCCCCGATGCCGCCCTCCATGGCCGCCACCCGCTGCTCCAGCACGTCGCTGGTGGGGTTCATCATGCGGGTGTAAATGTTGCCCGGGACCTTGAGGTCGAAGAGGTCGGCCCCGTGCTGGGTGTCGTCGAAGGCGTAGCTGGTGGTCTGGTAGATGGGCGTGGCCACGGACTTGGTGGTGGGGTCCGGGGCAAAGCCGGCGTGGATGGCCTTGGTCTCGATCTTCATGGGGGCTCCGGTGGTGGTCTGGGCGCGGTCTTCTTATCGGCAGGCGCGGGGGCGCTGCGGCGATGGTATCGGCCGCTACCCGGGCTGTCGATGGTGCGGGCGCGCCCGGTGAGCCCCCGGACGCTTCTCGTTCCCACGCTTCGCGTGGGAATGCCGCGCGGGCGCTCCGCGTCCGGTCTTGGCACTGGACGCGGAGCACCCGTACCTGCTCCCACGCTGGGGCCCGTAGGGTCCGCTGTGCGGACCAGCGACCGCGCACCCGGGCGCCCGGGGTTATGATCATGGCCGCTTTCCCCGCCGCCATCGGCCGGCCCAGGGATTCACCGCCCCATGTCCCCAGGAACCCCATGACCGACCAGACCCCCATCCCGCTGACCGACTTCACCCGCCGCGCCTCGGCCGCCCGCGCCCTGATCCAGTCGATGCTGACCGAACTGATCGGCCCCGTCGACCTCAAGTACGACTTCTTTCGCGAATGGAACGGCTGCTGGAAGGCGCGGGTGGACCTCACGGGGGCCGCGACCGGCACGCTTGAGGTCACGTTCCTGACCACCCCGGGCGGCGGTCTGCTGGCCCTGCCGCGCCCCCTGCCGGAGCGCTGGCGCCTCATGACCGGCATCCCCGCCGACGACGGCACCCGCTGGACCCTGGACGCCGCCGGTCTACTGGTGCCCTTCGTGCCGCCGGCCGCCGGCACGGCACCGGCGGGGGGCGCACCCGCAAGCCCGCCGGGCGGTGCCGATGTCGGCGCCTCAGGCGCAGCGCCGCCGCCGGTCACCCGGCACGAGCGCCTCGTCCTGTTCCTCGCCCAGGGCTTGGGCACCGGGCGCCTGCCCAAGGCGCCCGGGACCTTCGGCACCCTGCCCGGGGTGCTGCTGTATCTGCTCCTGGCCGGTCTCCCGCTCTGGGGCTATGTGGGCGTCACCGCCGCACTCCTGCTCATCGGCATTCCGCTCTGCGGCCGGGCCGCGCGGACCCTGGGGCGGACGGACCCGCCGTCGGTCGTGTGGGACGAGATCGTCGGCTACCTGATCACGATGATCGCGATTGCCCCGAGTTGGCCGGCGGTCCTGGCCGGGTTCGCCGCCTTCCGGCTCTTCGATATCTGGAAGCCCTGGCCGATCGGCTGGATCGACCGCCGGGTCGGCGGGGGGCTCGGCATCATGCTCGACGATGTGGCGGCCGGCCTCATGGCACTGGCGCTGATGCACCTGGGGCTGCTGCTGCTGGGCGGGTTCTAGGCGCCGCGTGCTTGCTCCCGCGGGTGAAAGGTTCTACCTTGCCGGCCTCGTTTATGATCCCGGCCAGAGGTGATGATCGCCGGTCGGCGGTCCGCACAGCGGACCCTACGGCAAGGCTGCGCTGCGTAGGGTCCGCGGTGCGGACCAACGACCTCGCGGTTACCGGAAAAGCCGGCGGGTACCCGGTGGGAGCGGCTTTAGCCGCGACGAGGCCTCGCGGGTTTGCCCGGCGTCGCGCGGCACCGCGGCCTTGTGTCGCGGCTAAAGCCGCTCCCACCGGGGCCTTTCGGGTTCCGGGTGACGGACAACCTCATGGCCGTTCGCGCGATGACCGGATTTATGATCAGTTTGTACCCCATCCCACTCAATGCCGGAGCTACTCTATGAATCTGCCCCGTCTGCGCATCGCGGCGTTCGGCGCCATCCTGCTCGCCGGTGCCGTCCAGGCCCAGGAGCCGACCGGTACCCTGAAAAAGATCAAGGACGCGGGTTCCATCACCCTCGGCCACCGTGAATCCTCGATCCCCTTCTCCTATTACGACGACAAGCAGCAGGTCATCGGCTACTCCCAGGAGATTGCGCTCAAGGTCGTGGATGCGCTCAAGCGCGAGTTGAAGCTCCCGGATCTGAAGGTCAGACTCAATCCGGTCACCTCGCAGAATCGTATCCCGCTGGTGCAGAACGGTACCATCGATCTCGAATGCGGCTCGACCACCAATAACACCGAGCGCCAGAAGCAGGTTGCCTTTTCCAACAGCATCTTTATCGTGGGTACGCGGCTCCTGACCGGCAAGGACTCCGGCATCGGGGGCTTTGATGACATCGCCGGCAAGACGGTGGTGACCACCGCCGGAACCACCTCCGAGCGACTGCTGCGCAAGCTCAACGATGACCGCAAGTTGGATCTCAAGATCGTGTCCGCCAAGGACCACGGGGAGTCCTTCCTGATGCTGGAGACCGGCCGCGCGGCGGCCTTTATGATGGACGACGCCCTGCTCTATGGCGAACTGGCCAAGGCCAAGCGCCCGGGCGACTGGGTCGTGGTCGGCACGCCGCAGTCGTTGGAGGCCTATGGCTGCGTCCTGCGCAAGGATGATCCCGAGTTCAAGAAGCTGGTGGACGCGACCATCGCCGGGTTGCAGCGCAGCGGCGAGGCGCAGGCGCTCTATACCAAGTGGTTCGAGCGTCCGATCCCGCCCAAGGGGCTGAACCTGAATTTCCCGATCTCGGCCGAGATGGTCAAGCTGTACGCGAATCCCAACGACCAGGCGCTGCAATAGCCCGGGGTTGAATACCGGCCGCCGCGCCGACCGCGGGGCGGCTGGTCCGCACAGCGGACCCTACGGGCGCGCGGCCGTAGGGTCCGCTGTGCGGACCAGAGGCGGCCCACCGCTCACCGCATCCGCCCAGGAGTCGCCATGAGCTACAGTTGGAATTGGGACATCTTTTTGAGCCCGACCCCGTCGGGCGATTCGACCTATCTCGTCTGGCTGCTCCAGGGGCTGCAATGGACCCTCATGCTCTCCCTCGGCGCCTGGGTCATTGCCCTGCTCCTGGGGACCCTGCTCGGGGTGTTGCGCACGGTGCCGAACCGCTGGCTGTCGCGGCTGGCCGCGGCCTATGTCGAGGCCTTTCGCAACGTCCCGCTGCTGGTGCAGTTGTTCACCTGGTATTTCGTCCTGCCGGAGTTGCTGCCGCGGCCCTGGGGCGATGCGATCAAGCAGACCGACCCGCTGACGCAGCAGTTTTTCGCGGCCCTGGTGTGCCTCGGCTGCTTTACCGCGGCGCGGGTCTGCGAGCAGGTGCGCGCCGGCATCGGGTCGCTGCCGCGCGGGCAGCGGGCGGCGGGCCTGGCCCTGGGTCTGACGCTGCCCCAGACCTATCGTTATGTGCTGCTGCCGGGCGCGCTGCGCCTCATCCTGCCGCCCCTGACCTCTGAGTTTCTCAATGTCTTCAAGAATTCGGCGGTCGCCTCGACCATCGGGCTGATCGAGTTGTCGCGCCAGAGTCAGCAGTTGGTCGATTATACGGCCCAGGCCTATGAGGCCTTCATCGCCGTCACCCTGCTGTATGTGCTCATCAATGTCGCCGTGATGTTCGGTATGCGCTGGGTCGAGCGCCGCACCCGCATCCCTGCTACCCGCGGGGCCGACCGATGAACGAATTAGACTGGACCTCGATCCCGGGGGCGCTGCCGATCCTGGGCCACGGGATGCTGGTGACGCTCCAGATCACCGCAACCGCCATTGTGGTCGGCATCCTCTGGGGCACCTTGCTGGCGCTCGCCCGGCTCTCCGGCCTGCGTCCCCTGGCCTGGCTCGCCGCCGGCTATGTGAACCTGTTCCGCGCGGTGCCGCTGGTGATGGTGATCCTGTGGTTCTACCTGATCGTGCCGGCGCTGCTCAAGGACTGGCTGGGGGTCGCGCAGGGGGCCGATATCCGCATGGTCTCGGCGCTGGTCGCCTTTGCGCTCTTCGAGTCCGCCTATTATGCGGAGATCATCCGCGCCGGGATCCAGAGTGTGCCCAAGGGCCAGGTCAGTGCCGCCTATGCGCTGGGCATGCCCTATGGGCTGACGATGCGCCTGGTGGTGCTGCCGCAGGCGTTCCGCAACATGCTGCCGCTGCTGCTGACCCAGGCGATCATCCTGTTTCAGGACACCTCACTCGTCTATGTCATCGGCCTGGCGGATTTCTTCGGCTCCGCCTATAAGGTCGGTGATCGCGACGGGCGCCTGGTGGAACTGCTGCTCTTTGCCGGCGCCGTGTATTTCGTCCTCTGCTTCGGGGCCTCGCTCCTGGTGCGGCAGTTACAGAAGAGGTTTGCCACATGAGCATGATCCGGATCGAACAGGTCTCCAAGTGGTACGGCAGCTTTCAGGTGCTGGCCGAGTGCAGCACCCAGGTGAACAAGGGCGAGGTGGTGGTGGTGTGCGGGCCCTCGGGCTCCGGCAAGAGCACCCTGATCCGCTGCGTCAATGGCCTGGAGGGCATCCAGCAGGGCACCATCGTGGTCAACGGCATCGCGCTCGCCGATCCCAAGACCAATCTGTCAAAATTGCGCTCACACGTCGGCATGGTGTTCCAGAACTTCGAGTTGTTCCCGCACATGAGCGTCACGGACAACCTGACCATCGGCCAGATCAAGGTGCTGGGCCGCCCCCGGGAGGAGGCCCTGGCGCGCGGGCTCAAGATGCTCGAGCGCGTCGGGCTCAAGGCCCAGGCGGACAAATACCCGCACGCCCTGTCCGGCGGCCAGCAGCAGCGCGTCGCCATTGCCCGGGCGCTGGCGATGGACCCGATCTGCATGTTGTTCGACGAGCCGACCTCAGCACTCGACCCGGAGATGGTCAACGAGGTACTGGACGTCATGGTCGAACTGGCGACCGAGGGCATGACCATGATGTGCGTCACCCACGAGATGGGCTTTGCCCGCAAGGTGGCGGACCGGGTGATCTTCATGGACCACGGGCGCATCGTCGAGGACGCGGCCAAGGATGAGTTTTTCGGTACCCCGCGGGCGGAGCGGGCGCAGGTGTTTCTGTCGAAGATCCTCCAGCACTGAGGCGGTCCAAATCGTTGTCGTTGTCGTAATCGTTGTCGTAATCGAAGAGGCGATGCCATTTCAGTTCGACGATAATCTCGATTACGATTACGACAACGACAACGACAACGCCGAAGGGATTACCTCATGGACGTGTTCAGCTTATTGGTGAACCGTTCCTAAGGCCCGTTCAGGCTATTACGCAATTCGTCCATGAACACATCGACCGCGTCCAGGGTGATGAGCCCCAGGCGCGGGTATTCGAAGTCCAGGATGAAATAAAGCGTGGCCGAGATCAGGGCGGCGAAGACCAGCGCGTGCAGCCAGTCGAACCGCTTGGCGGCGGCCTGGGCGTGGCCGGCGAGGAGGCCGGCGAGGACCGCCAGGGCCACCAGCAGAATAACGATGCCCGGGTGGACATGGATGCGGGTTGCCGCCTGCCGGGTGCTGGTGAGGTCGAAGCTGTCGTTTAAGGGCGGCAGCAGCAGGCTGGCGACCTGGGGCCGGCCGTCGCGCAGGGCGGACTCCACGCAGAGGCGCCACAAGGCGTTCTGGAGCGACTGGAGGTCGTCCCCGCTGCTGGTGAAGGCGGCGCGGTCCGCGGCGCCCGCGGCCTGCCGCAGCGCATCCACATAGCGGCGGAACAGGTCGCGGATCGGCGGCTGGTCGGCGGCCGGGAGCAGGTCGATCCGCATCCAGGCCGTCCCCAGGGCGTTGACGTGCTGGACCACCAGGTTGCGGCGATGCTCGAAGCGGGAGTCCGCGCCGGTGAAGGTGAAGGCGAGCAGCAGCCCGAGCAGGGCGAAGACCGCACCCGCCACGGCCCCGGCGCCCGTCCGGTCGGCGTCCGCGTAGAGCGCCTGCCGCCGTTTCCCCAGCGCCCGACCGACGTACTGGACGAGGATGAGGGCGAGAAAGAGCCCGCCGGCGAGGAGGGCAGACAGGACCACTTGTGTCATGAGGCGGCTCCGGGTGGATTGTGCAGGTGTCGATCGTACCGCACCGGCAGGGGGCGCGGATGCGCAAACCCGGTCTCGGCCGTTTTCCCGGTCATCGCCCTGCGCCGATGTCGATCGCCCTTCAGGGCGACCAAGCCGTCGCGTTGTCGCCCGGTCGCCCTGAAGGGCGATCGACACCCCGGCACCGGGCCGCGCGCCCACCTGCCGGGCTCAGGGGGGTTTCTGCTAGCATAGGGCAACTGTCTCATGCGGAACACAGTGCCGGACAAGTGAAGCAGATCGGGGTCGGACGTGACGGGGGGCCGGGTGCCGCGGGGGGCCGTCCCTGGTCTATGCCGGGCCGGTGGCCGTCGCTGTGGCCGCTGCTGTGCCTCGCGCTGCTGTTGACCGGCGCCGCCGCGGCGGCGCCGACGCCCGCGCCCGTGCGCCTGGAGGTCCGCGTCACGGGCCTGGCCGGGCAGGAGGCGGCCAATGTGCTGGCGCTCCTCGCCATTTACCAGGAGCGCAAGGACCCCGCCCTCACCGAGCCGCGGATGCGTGCCCTGCACCGGCTGGCCCCCGAACAGATCCGCCAGGCATTGGCCCCCTTCGGTCTCTACCGGGTGGCGATCACGGACCGCCTGACGCCGCCGACCGGGGCCGGCGGGACCTGGGTCGCCGACTACCGGGTCGACCCCGGTCAGCCGGTCAAGATCACCGCCATCAACTACCGGGTGACCGGCCCCGGGGCGGAGAACCCGGCCTTCCCCAAGGAGTTCCCCATGAAGGTGGGGGACGTGCTGCTGCACAGCCGCTATGAGCAGGCCAAGTCCGACCTGCGCTTCGCCGCCTCCTCCCAGGGCTATCTGGACTACCAACTGCTGGAACACCAGGTCGTGGTGGACCCCCAGCGCGACACCGCGGTGGTCGACTTTGAACTGGAAACCGGGCCGCTCTATTTCTTCGGCCCGGTCAGCTTCACCCAGGACCTGCTGGCCGAGTCCCTGTTGCGCCGCTTCGTGCGCTTCAAGCCGGGGGACGTCTATAACCCGGACAAGCTCGTGAGCCTGCAGGCGCGCCTGCTCGGCAGCGAGTATTTCGCCCAGGTGGAGATCGTGCCCCACAAGGACCTCACGGGCGCGAGCCGCGTCGTGCCCATCGAGGTCATCGCGGCGCGCAACAAGGCCAATAAGTTTCGCGTCGGCGTCGGCTTTGCCACCGATATCGGCGCGCGCTTCAGCCTCGATTGGCGGCGGCGCTACATCACCCGCTGGGGCGACAACTTCCGTACCTTCCTCAGCCTGTCCCAGGGCCTGTCACGCTTCAACTTCGACTATCGGATCCCGATCCGCAACCCATTGCGGGACTATCTGCGCATCAATCCCGATATCTCTTATTACGACACCACCACCAGGTCGGGTTGGATCTCACTGATCCACTTCGGTCATTCCATCGTGACCGAGGGCGGTTGGCGGCGCAATCTCGGCATCGACTACCGCTATGAGAACTATCGCCTCAACGATGTCGAGCAGGATGCCGTCAATGAGCTGGTCCCCAATGCCTCCTGGGCCAAGACGGTCTCCGATGACCCGATCTACACCACCAAGGGCTACCGTATCAAGTTCACCGTGCTGGGTACGGCGGCCGGCGTGGTGTCCCCGCACTCCTATCTGACCGGCGCCGTCGACTTCAAGTGGATCAAGCGCCTGTCCAAGAAATACCGTTTCCTCACCCGCGCCGACCTGGGCGCCACCTGGGCCGCCGATGTCAATGACCTGCCGGCCAGCCGACGCTTCTATGCCGGCGGCGACAGCTCGATCCGCGGCTGGGGCTACGACGCCCTGGGACCGAATGACCCGGTCACCGACGAGACCATCGGCGGGCGCTTCCTGGCCGTCGGCAGCCTGGAACTGGAGCGCGAGATCAAGGGCAATTGGAGCGGCGCGATCTTCACCGACTTCGGCAACGCCTTCGATCCCGACTATGAGATGCAATACAACCAGAGCGTGGGCTTCGGCCTGCGTTACCGCTCCCCCATCGGCCAGATCCGGTTGGACCTGGCCTTTGCCCTGACCAAGGACGAGGGTCCCAGCACCTGGGGACTGCCGCCGGCGCGGCTGCATTTTGTGATCGGGCCGGACCTGTGAGAGCCCGGTGGGGGCCTCTCGTTCCCACGCTCCTGCGTGGGAATGCAGTGCGGGCGCTCCGCGTCCCGTCTGGTTACCAGACGCGGAGCGCCCGCTCTTGCTCCCACGCGGGAGCGTGGGCGCCGGCAGCGCTAAACTTAATGGCATTGCGCGGCAAGGTTGCATGGGCCTGACCGGCGCCGCTGTCGCCGGTATACTCAAGGCGACGACATCCATTCATTATCTTGACGATTCCGAGGTGATCGGGGCATGTTGAGCACGTTGCGGGCAACGCTTTCGCCATCCGGTACCCTGTCGTTCGATGATCCACTGCGGATCACCGAACCCGTCCGCGTCCTCGTTACCCTGTTGGACGAACGTCCGGGGCCGGTGCGGCCGGCCGCGGGGGCAGCGCCCGGCGATGGCCTGCCGCAAGGTGGCGCGCTGGACACCCCCATCGTCGGCGAGGACCCGGCGCGAGCCACGCGTTGGCGCCAACTGCTGGCCCTGCGCGAACAGGCGATCGCCGAAGGAATGCCGCTGCTGGACTGGGGCGAGATCAATGCCCAGGTGCGCGAGCGCGCGGTCGCCGCCAAGGAACCTTCCGCCCCAACGCCGGCCGAGGTGGTCGAGCACTACCGTCGTCACGCGATACCCAGGGACAGGGAGGAGACGGAGCGACTGATCGCCGAGTTGCGCGCGCAGCGCCAAGCGGACGATGTGCTGCGGACCTGCCGGCACGGATGATCCACGTCGCGCGGTGACTCAGGGGCAAGTTGCGTCAGTCGCTCCCCATGGGACCGATCGATGCCCTACTATAACGACCTTGCCCCGCGACGCGGCGGGTGTAGTGCGTCCGCTCCCTACGATCGGTTGGGCAACCTGGAGAGGCCAAGGGTGCAACTCGACGAGGCTGAACGCTGCCGGTTCTCCGTCACCCCGCGGCCGTGTGCCGCCGGCCGGGGCGCGTCGGCGCTTGCCTGGGGCCGGTAAGACGTGGTGGGGACTTCATCAGTCAGTGCTGCGGATGCGGTCGGGGCCAAGGCGGGGTCGAGGGCCGCCGCTGCGTCCGTCAAGGCGTTGAGGTCCGCTCAGGAACCCCCGTTTCTCGAGCCCTTCCTCGCCTCGCTTGCCACGCATGGCATCCGGGTCGGGGTCGCCGACTACCGGCGCATCGCCACCGCCCTGCAGGCACGTCGAGAATGGACCCTCGCGGGCCTGCGCGACTTGCTCACTGCGCTGCTGGCGCGGGACCGGGAGCAGGCCGATGCGCTTCCGCGTTGGTTCGACCGGTTCTTCGCGCATCGGGCGCCGCCCGCCGGGGAGGCATTGGACCTCGATCTGCTTTTGAGCGAATTGTGCGCGCTGGTCGAGGCCCCTCCGAACCCGGCGCCCGCCCGGCCCGTGCGGTCAGTAGCGCCGACCCCGAAGCCGAGCGACCCCAACCGCTTCCCGCGCGCGCTGGCGGTGGTGCTGGGCCTGATTGCCCTGGCTGGGGTTCTGTGGATTGCGGGCTTGCTCCAGCCGGCACCGCCGTCGATCCCTGTGCCCATCCCTGTTCCGCGGATGGAGGGGCCGGCTGCGCCCGAGCCTGCGGTCACACCCGAGCCGGAGCCCGAAGCGCTGCCGCCGTCCCAGCCCGAGCCCAAGCCCGCGCCCATCCCCATGGCCAGGTTCCACCACCCGGAGGTGACCCTGACCCGTGTCCCCTTCGTGCCCGACCAGGCCTGGCACGCCCCCGTGGCCACCGCCGCCGCCGCCCTGCTGGCCCTACTTGTTCTACGGCGTCTGGACCTGGCGCCGGCTGCGCATCCCGCGCATCGTGAAGCCGGCCGAGGACACCAAGAAACCGCGCCTCTTCTCCATCGCCGAGGTCGGCGGTGCCCCGGCACCGCGCTTCGACGCCGAGACCCTGGACGCGGTGGCCGACGCCCTTGGTCACACCCTGGGTCCGGCCCCCGGCGGTCGCCTCGCGGTCGCCGCCACGGTGCGCGCAACCCTGGCCCGCCACGGCATCCCGCACCTGGTCTTCGCGCAGCGCCGCCGGCCCCGCGGTGTCCTGCTGCTGCTGGACGAGTACACGCAGGCCGTCCACTGGAACCCGGTGGCCGAGGAGTTGGCCGCGGGCCTCGCACTGCGCGGGGTCGCCTGCACCCTAGGTCGCTGCCGCGGCGACCCGGAGCGCTTCACCACCCCCGAGGGCCGCGCCCATCACCTGGAGGACTGGGAGGACCGCCGCACCAGCCACCTGCTGCTGGTCGTCAGCGACGCCCGCGGGCTCGACCAGGCCCGCCGCCGGCTGGTCCTGGAGCGCCTGCGCCACTGGCCCCTGCTCGCCTGGCTGGACCCGCGTGAGCCCCGCGCCTGGGATGACTTCACCCAGGTCCCGGCCGAGGCCGGCATCCCGCTCTACCCGGCGACCCCACGCGGGGTGCTGGGGGCGGTCCTGGCCCTGGTCGGCGAACAGGGCGCCGGTCCGTTCGCGGAACCGGACCAGGGGCCGCGGGTGCGCGCCGGGCTGCCGCGCCCGCCGCACCGCGCCGAGTTGGGCCTGGACGCGCCCGGCCTCGCCGCCTACCTGGAGCAAGGCCTGGGCGACGCGCTCCCCTGGGCCCAGACCTGCGCCCTGGTGCAGCCCATCCCCCCGGGCCTGGCCGAGCGGCTGCGCGAGCGGTTCTTTCCGGACCTGCCCGCCGCGGCCATCGAGCGGCTCCATACCCTGCCCGGCACTGGCCGCTCGGTGGCCGGGCTGCACTTCGCGCTGGAGGTCCAGGGCGCGCTGCGCCAGGGGTTCGCCGCGCGCTGGGACCAGGCGCGGCGCCGGGCGGTCATCGAGTTCCTGCTCGCACAGATCGACCAGGCGCGCCCCAATGCGGACCCGGACAGCCTGCGCCTCCTCGCCTGGGAACTGACCCGGGAACGCCTCGCGCTGGAGGGCGAGCCGGAGAATCCTGCCCACGCCCAACGCCTGGCGGAACTGGCCGAATCCAGCCTGGGCGACGGGCTGCGCGACGCGCTCGCCCCCTTCGGCGAACGCCTGCTACCGCTCCTGGGCCAGCCCAGCGACCCCCGCGCCCGCGCCTGGCTGTCCGGCATCGCCGGCGACCCGCTCGGGCTCGGGCCGGCGCGGCGCCGGCCCCTGGGGCCAGGGCGCTGGGCGGTCTTCGGGTTCGTTGGCGCGCTGGCGCTCGGCGCCGGTGGACTCGGTTATTACCAATGGCGTTACCCGGCCGGCCCGGACCGGATCGCGCTCGACTGGCAGGTCCAGGGGGAGCCGCCGGGGGACTTCTACACCCTGATCGAAGTGCGACTGCCCGGGGAGCCCTGGCGCGAGCGTGCCGCCGCGCCGGGTCTGCCGATGGACATCGACGCCGCGCCCTGGGATGCGGAGCGCGAATACCGTCTGGCCCTGGTCGCCGGCGGCACCGTCCATCCGATCGCGGCGCTGTCGGAGCCCACCGAGCGACTCACCGTGGCGCTGGATTGGGGCGAACGCCCCCGGCCCTGCCGGGAGCCCACGGGCGTCCCGGGGCTGGAGCGCCGGGACTGCCCGGATGACATAGCGCCGGACGCGCCCCCGCGCGCCGGCTGGCGCCAACGGCTCGGCGGTCTTGCCCCGGAAGGCCGAGTGCTCAGCATCGCCCTGGCCGTGCAGGCGCCGGGCCGGCCGGACACCGCCGACGCGCTGGGGTCGCGCCTGCTGGCCAGCGGCTCAGTGGACCGGGTCTATCGGCTGACCGCGGACCCGCGTGAGCCCGGCGCCCTGGCGCGAGCCTTGGGGCAAATCGCCGACGACCTGGGGCCCGCCCTGGGTCACGCGCAACTGCTGATCTACGGCGATGCCGCCGTGCTCGACGGGGACGGCCGCACGGTCCTGGGGGGCGCGGTCGGCGGCCTGCGTCGGCTGATCCTGCCCGGCGCACCCGCCGCCTGGGAACTGGCCTATGCGCCCGTCCTGCGGCTGCTGGAGCCTGGCGAGGCGGGGCCGGTGTCTGAGTCGGACCTGCTCGCCGCCGTCGGCGCAGAGACGCCGGCCCCGGGTCCCGGCGCGCCGGTGGTGCTGATTCGCCCGATCCGGTTGGTGATCCCGGTCGTCTTCCACACCGGCCCCGAGGACGCGCGCATCGCCCTGGAGCGCGAGGGGCTGGTCCGCTCCGCCCGCCACGCCGAACCGGTGCTGCTTGAACCCGGCGTCTGGCAGGTCCGGGTCGAGGCGGCGGATCGCCAACCCCGGGCCTTCGAACTCGACGTGGGACCCGGGACGGCAGCCAAACCCATCCTGGTGGAACTCCAGCCGGTCGCCGCGTCCGGGTCGGGCTCCGTGACGGCCGACCCGTTGCCACCCCCGGTGCCCGCGGGCAAGGTGCTGCTGACCGTGACCACGACGCCGCCGGATGCGCGGGTGCAGCTCATGAACATCAAGCCCTCGTATCAGCCAGGTATGGCCCTGGACCCCGGCCGTTACGAGATCGAGGTCAGTGCGCCCGGCTACGAGACCCAACGCCTGTGGTATCCACTGGATCAGACCCGGACCATTGAGATCGCCCTGACCGCGGTGCCAGCCGACTTCTCGGTCTTCCACGACACCCTCAAGGACGGCAGCCCGGGCCCCGCGATGGTCCAACTGCCCGGGGGTACCTTTAAGATGGGCTCGCCAAAGGATGAGCCGGAGCACTGGCCCGGCGAGGGTCCGCGTCATGAGGTGAGGGTCCGACCCTTCGCCATCGGCCGGACCGAGGTCACCTTCGCCGATTATGACCGCTTCGCCTGGGCCACGGGGCGCAGGCAGCCGGATGATCCGGGCTGGGGCCGCGGCGAGCGCCCGGTGATCAATGTCTCCTGGCAGGAAGCGAGCGCCTATGCCGCCTGGCTCGCCGAGCAGACCAGCGAGCCCTATCGCCTGCCCAGCGAGGCCGAATGGGAATACGCCGCCCGTGCCGGCACCCAGACCCCATTCTGGACCGGCGCCTGCATCCGCGGCGACCAAGCCAACTATGACGGTAACTTCGACCACTACGGTTGTGGGGCCAAGACCAGCGTGTCCCGGGGGAAGACCGTCCCCGTCGGCAGCCTCCCGGCCAACCCCTGGGGGCTCTATGAGGTCGCGGGCAATGTCGGGGAATGGGTACAGGACACTTCGCACGACAACTACCGGGGCGCACCCGACGATGGCAGCGCTTGGCAGGACGCTGAGGGCCGCGAGCGGGTGCTGCGTGGCGGCGGTTGGATCAACGACAGCTGGTCCTGCCGGTCGGCGTCCCGCGGCGTCTACAATCCCGGCTACCGCTCTGCCTCCCTCGGCTTTCGGCTGTCCCGAGGGTCTTCCCCGCCCGGCCGGGGCGGATAGTGCGGGGCGCAATCCGGCCGGCAGGCAGGGGTGGCGGGGCCTGGCTGGAAACGCCCCGGTCGGAGCCGGGGCGGTTTCCAGCCGGGCACCGCCGCCTCTGCCGCGCCGACGCTCTTCTCGCTCCCACGCTCCAGCGTGGGAGTGTAGAGCGGGCGCTCCCGCGTCCGGTCGGCCGACTGGACGCAGGAGCGCCCGCACTTGCTCCCACGCCGGAGCGTGGGAGCCAGAGGCCAATGCCGGGGCGCGCTTCTCGCTCCCACGCTCCAGCGCCTTCTCGCTCCCACGCTCCCGCGTGGGAGCGTCGAGCGGGCGCTCCCGCGTCCGGTCGGCCGGCTGGACGCAGGAGCGCCCGCGCTTGCTCCCACGCGGGAGCGTGGGAGCCAGAGGACAACGCGCCCGGCCCGGGTTTCTGCGCGCCGTGCGGGCAGCAGGGGAAACCTCTGGTTGACGCCCGCCGCCCACTCTTGTATTACCCTATGCTGAGCGACGGAAACCAAGACCTTGGGGGATCAATGGACATCAATATCACCGTGGAAATCCGCGCCCGCAACGGCGGCTGGACCGGCTTGGTCCACCGCGCGGACGGGCGGCCAACCGAGTTCCTGGACGGCTTGCGCCTGGGTCCAGGCGAGCCGGTCCAGGTCAAAGGCGAGACGCGCACCCTGGGCGACCTGGTGCGGACGCTGGTGGACTATGAGCCCGCCGCCCTGGCCCTGGCCTTCGACGAGCGCGGCCAGTTGGAGATCGGCACCTGGCTGTACCGGCAGATCTTCGGCGACCGGCACATCGACGCGGACGCGGTGCGCCTGGAGATCGCCACCGACGACGAGCACATCATGCGCCTGCCCTGGCCGCTGCTGTGCCGGGACGGGGTCTTCTGCTGCGCCAACGGCTGGTCGGTGGCCTTGGGCTCAGGCGCGCACCGCGCCGCCGTCCGGCTGCCGCCCCAGCCCCGGCTGCTGCTGGTGATGCCGGAGCCCGACGGGGTGCCCCCGACCCAGGCGATGGCCCACCTGGATGAACTGGAGACGCTGCTCAGCGCCGGGCTGCCGACCCTGCGGCGGGGCCGTCAGTTGCAGGTGGCGCGGACCTGGGAGGGGTTTCTGCGGCAGTGCCGCGACTTTCGCCCGGAGCTGGTCTATTACTACGGCCACGGATCGGCGACGGATCTCCACAGTACCCGGCTGCTGTTCGCCGATGCGATCGGTCGCCCGGTGGCGGACCTGGCCCAGGTGCTGCGCAACCTGGAGACGCCGCCGCTCCTGGCCTATATCAACTGCTGTCAGGGGGACGCGGGTGGGCTCCTGGGGGCCGGGCGCCAACTGGCGGGCTTCATCCCGGCGGTGGTGACCAACCGCACCGTGGCGACCATCGGTGCCGCCCGCGGTCAGGCGCTGGCGCTCTGGGACGCCCTGCTGCTCAAGGGCGAGTCGCCGCACCGGGCGCTCGCGACGCTCTACGCCCGGCGCCGTGGCCCGGACCTGTCGCTGGCCGATGCCCGCTGGATGACCCCGGTGCTGCACGCCGGCTACGGCACCTGGCACGCGGAGCCGCCCGGGGTGCGCCGAACGGCGGACCACGACCCCTATTGGCACCTGAAGATCGACCGCGTGAGCCAGTACCACACGGTGGCCGGCGAGGTGCGGCGCATGGTGCGCGAGGGGCGCCCGCGCTGTCACGCCTTCGTCTGGTACGGGCGGGCGGGGGAGGGGGTGGACCTGTTCCACACCCGGCTCAACGTGGAACTGCGCGACGACCTCGACCAGGCCCGCCTGCTGGAGATCGCGCCGCGCTGGCCCGACGACCTGGCGGACCCGGCGCGTTCCTTCGAGGACATGCTGTGCGAGGCCTTCGGTGTCGCGGCGCTGGAGGACCTCCCGGCGCGCATCCGGCAGGAGGCGGGCGGCGGCTACGGCGCCCGGGTGCTGGTCTATCTGCGCCATCAGCCGGTGGTCGGCGCCCAGTCCGACAAGCAGCGGCGACTGATCGACCCGGACCGCCTCTGCCAATACGTCGCCTGGCTCGATCATCGCCTGGCGCCCCTGCTCGACGAGGGCCAGTTCCTGCTGGTCGGTCTCTCCTTCGTGGTGCTCAAGCCGGCGGGGTTTCGCGAGGCCGTGCGGCGGCGCCGGCCCCAGTCGCTGCGCCTGGAGCAGAGCGTGTTTCAGCTCTTGGACGAGTTGGAGTGCCTGGCGCTCGATGACCTTCAGCGCTTCGTGCAGACCCACCGCCTGCCCCACGCCGGCCGCCTGACCGATGAGGTCCTGATCCGGATGCTGGCCGACACCCAGGGCAACTATGAACAGACCGTCGAGGCCCTGCGCGCCCTGATGGACCGCGCCTGGACCGAGCCGGAGCCCGGTCCTGGCGCGACCGACCAAGAGGAGGACGACTATTGAACCCCGCCTATCCATTCAACCTGATCCGCCCCGAGTTCGACGGGCCGCTGCCGGACCCGGCCGTGCTCAGCCGCCGCCCGGGGGTGACCGCCGACCGCTCGCTCGCCACCGAGGCGCCCTTCTTCATCCCCGGCGAGGCCCTGGTGACGGCGATGAACGCGGCCATCGCGGTCGCGGAGCCGCTGCTGATCACCGGCGAGCCCGGCACCGGTAAGACCCAGGCCGCCTATTACGCGGCGCACCGGCTCGGCACCCGGGTCTTCCACTTCCAGGTCAAGTCCGAGACCACCGCAGGCGAACTGCTCTATCACTTCGATACGGTGCGCTATTTTCATGACGCCCACCTGGCCAACATCCGCGAAGACAGCGCGCCGCTGGACAAGACGCGCTACGTGGAGCCCCGCGCCCTGTGGCAGGCCTTCGACTACGGCCGTGAGCAGGGTCGCCCGGCGGTGCTCCTGATCGATGAGATCGACAAGGCGCCGCGGGACTTCCCGAATGACCTGCTCCACGAACTGGACCAGATGGAGTTCCTGGTGGTGGAGACCGGCGAACGCATCCGCCCGGAGCGCACGCTGGCACCCATCCTGTTCATTACCTCCAACAGCGAGCGGCGCCTGCCGGAGCCCTTCCTGCGCCGCTGTGTCTATCACCACATCGCCTTCGACCCGGAGGTCGTCCGCCGCGCGGTGGCCGTGCGCGCCGGGCAGTTCGACCCGCTCGGACCCGAGCTGACGGACCTGGCCATCCGCGCCTTCCTGGCCATCCGTCGGCGCAGCCTGCGCAAGCGCCCGGCCACCGGCGAATTACTGGTGTGGCTGCGCGTGCTGGCGCTCGCCATGGGCGTGGAACGCAGCCGCCTGGAGCAGGCGCTCAAGGACCAGGACCTGACGCGGATGCCCTATCTCGGCGCCCTGCTCAAGGACCACAAGGACCTGGAGGAGACCATCGGGGGCGGCGCCGCGGGCGGCTGAGCGCCGCTCTGAGCGCCGGTGCGGGTGGGGAGCCGGGTCTGCTCCCGGGTGCGAGCAAGAGCGGGCGCTCCGCGTCCATTGCCAAGACCAGACGCGGAGCGCCCGCGCGGCATTCCCACGCGGGAGCGTGGGAACGAGAGCGGCGTGGGAGCGAAGACGAGGATGGCGGAACCGCTGCGCGTTCCGCCCTACGCGGGCTGGACGAGCCGCTCGACCTGGGCGACGAGCGCCCCGATTTCGGCCTCCATGGACTGCCGGTCCAGGGGTGGGCCGCTCTCGATCTCGTCATAGCGCAACTGCACTGCGAACGAGGTGAGGTCGGTCAGTGTCCACAGGGCTGTAATGTCTTGGCCAGCCGCGGCGAGGGCGGCCAACAATTCACCCAAATCGTGGCGCAGCGGATAGTCCTCGCCCAGGCAGGCGAGCCAGGCCTTGAGTGCCTTCTCGGCCGCCTGCTGTGCATGAAAGCCATAGATGTTGTCATCGAAGCTCTCCGGGTCGCCCATGTGACGCAACGCCTTGAGGTCGGCCCGCGCCCGCCGCAAGAGGCGCTGCGCATCCTCAAGTGCGGCGTTCATAGAGGCGTCGACCTTCTTTCAAGGCGCGGGCCACCAGGTGATTGCGGCTGTGCTTGTAGCGGCTGACCTCGTCTGCGCTATAGAGCAGCAAGTCCTTTGCAACGCCGAATCCGGCCAGGCGGCGATACAGCAAGCCCGCCGCCAAACGGCGACTGTGCTGGGGAGAAAAGTCGTCCTTTTCGATCACCAGCAGATCAACGTCGGAGTCGGGTCCCGCGTCGCCGCGGGCGCGGGAGCCGAACAGGATGATGGCATCCGGATCGGCCTCGCGGACGATCACGTCGACCATGTCCTGTAACAGGGCTTCCTCATCGACAGTCATCGGTCAACCCTCGCAGTTTGAGCCTTGGGCAGCGGTTAGGTCTGGAGGCTGGGCACGCTGCACTTTGCCCATCCTACAATCCTGTGTCGGTGAGGTCCACCGCCGATCCGGCGCTCGGTGGATGCGGCGCGCCCGACCACCGGGCCAGGTCCGCACGCGGAGCCGCCCGGGGTGCGCCGAACGGCCGACCACGACCCCTATTGGCACCTGAAGATCGACCGCGTGAGCCAATACCACACGGTGGCCGGGGATGTGCGGCGCATGGTGCGCGAGGGGTGTCCGCCCTGTCATGCCTTCGTCTGGTACGGGCGGGCGGGGAGGGGGTGGACCTGTTCCACACGCGGCTCAACGTGGAACTGCGCGACGACCTCGACCAGGCCCGCCTGCTGGAGATCGCGCCCCGCTGGCCCGACGACCTGCTCCACGAGTTGGATCAGATGGAGTTCCTGGTGGTGGAGACCGGCGAGCGCATCCGCCTGGAGCGCACGCTGGCGCCCATCCTGTTCATCACCTCCAACAGCGAGCGGCGCCTGCCGGAGCCCTTCCTGCGCCGCTGCGTCTAAGACCACATCGCCTTAGACCCGGAGGTCGTCCGCCAGGCGGTGGCCGTGCGCGCCGGGCAGTTCGACCCGCTCGGACCCGAGTTGACGGAACTGGCCATTCGCGCCTTCCTGGCCATCCGTCGGCGCAGCCTGCGCAAGCGCCCGGCGACCGGCGAGCTGCTGGTCTGGCTGCGGGTGCTGGCGCTCGCCATGGGGGTGGAGCGTAGTCGCCTGGAGCAGGCGCTCAAGGACCAGGACCTGACGCGGTTGCCCTATCTCGGCGCGCTGCTCAAGGACCACAAGGACCTGGAGGAGACGATCGGGGGCGGCACTGCGGGCGGCTGAGCGTCGGTTTGCGTTCCGGCGCGGGTGCGCGGGCTTCAGGCCTGGCTCCCACGCTCCAGCGTCTCTGCCATTAGGTTAAGGCGCACTCGCTGGCCGCATCGCCTCTGCCTGGAGTCCAAGGCTTCAGCCTTGCCGCGCTCCAAGGCTGAAGCCTTGGACTCCAGGGCGTTTGGGCAGTGGCGAGTAACTTTACGGCAGTGACGCGGGAGCGTGGGAACGAGAAAGGAACGAGAAACTGGAACGAGGATGGCGGAACCGCTGCGCGTTCCGCCCTGCCCGAGCTCTATCGCCGGTGCGGTAAGCGCCGCGCGAGGTCCCCTCGCGAAGGTGTAGGTCGGCCTTCAGGCCGACCAATGGCGCCGGGTAGCGCCGAGTCGCCCTGAAGGGCGACCTACAGGGGCGGGGTCGCCGCCGCGTGAGGTGCGCTCGCGTCGGTGTAGGTCGGCCTTTAGGCCGACCAATGGCGCCGGGTAGCGCCGAGTCGCCCTGAAGGGCGACCTACAGGGGCGGGGTCGCCGCCGTGTGAGGTCCGCTCGCGCCGGTGTAGGTCGGCCTTCAGGCCGACCAGCGGCGCCGGGCTCGGCAGGGTCGCCCTGAAGGGCGACCTACAGCATACTGTGGGTCACTGTTCAGGCCGACCAGCGAGGCGCACTGTCATGCCGTACTCGGATTTGCGCAAGGGCCGCTATTCGGAGCCGGGGCGCGAGTACCTGATCACCACGGTGCTGGCCGGCCGACGCCCCTTGTTTCTCGACCTCTGGACGGTGCGGCTGTTGGTGCGTGCGTTGCGGCAGACGTCGGCGCAGGGGGACGGGGTCTGGCTCGCCTGGGTGGCGATGCCGGATCACTTCCATGGGTTGCTGTCGCTCGCGCAAGGCGCCAGTCTGGCGCGTACGGTGAGCCAGATGAAGGGCCGGGCGGCGCGTTGGATCAACGGGCATCTCGGCGCGACCGGGCCGGTGTGGCAGCCGGCCTATCATGACCATGCGCTGCGGCGGGAGGAAGACCGCCTGGCCGTCGCGCGGTATATCGTCGCCAATCCGTTGCGTAAGGGGTTGGTGGAGCGGCTCGGAGACTATCCACATTGGGATAGCGTCTGGCTGTAGGTCGCCCTTCAGGGCGACGCGGCCGGGCCGGGCGCGGCTGGTCGGCCTGAAGGCCGACCTACAGGGCGCGAGTGGTGCTGGTCTGGTGTAGGTCGCCCTTCAGGGCGATGCGGCCTGGTCCGGGCTGGCGGCCGGGTGCGCCGGGGCCTCCGGGAACTGCCGTGCAAAGGCCAGCAGGTGGCCGATGAAGGGGTCGGGGTGCAGGGTGCGGGCGTTTGCCAGGGTGCGGGTCGCGGCGGGCAGTTCGTCCCGGGCGAGTTGGTCTATCGCGCGCACGATCAGTGCTTCCGCCGCCTCCTCCACGGCAAGCAGGGTGCCCAGCTCCATCCCGCAGCGGCGGCAGGTGTCGGCGTCCTCCCGGCGGGCGCGGCAGTTGGGGCAGCGGTCCATTGGGGCCTCGTCAGGATTCCAGGTAGTAGATCAGGTCGGCGAGTTGGGCGACCGCCAGTTCCAGGGCCGCGGTATCGTCCTTGGCCAGGGCGTCGCGCACCCCTTCGATGCCGTCCACCAGGTCGTCGCGGTCGTCCGGGTTGGCGCCGTCCAGCAGGCGCTCGGCCTTCTCCACCAGGGCGCGGGCGGCGACCGCCTCGCGCCGCTCCCCCGCGTCCCCGTCGTCGGCCCCGGTCCCGGCCCCGGCCCCGGCCCCGGCCCCGCGCTCGGTGTCGTCCCCGTCGGCCGCGTCCGCGCCGACGGTGTTCTCGACCAGGGCGGCCAGGCGCTCGCGGGCGGCGGCCAGGGCGTCGCCGGTGAAGCGTGCGGTGGCGTTGTCGATGGTGATGCGCGCCTCCAGGCCAGTGCGCTTCTCCCGGCAAGTCACGTGCAGGATGCCGTTCACATCGAGTGAAAACGTGGTGATGACGACGTTGCCGGCCGGCACGTCCGAGAGCCCGTCGATACAGAAGGAGCCGATCAGGGTGTTGTTGAGCGCGTCCGGGTCCTCGCCCTGATAGACCTCGACGATGATGCCGGGCTGAGCGTCGTACATGGTCTCGAAGGCATCGCTCTTGGTCACCGGGATGGGGGTGTTCTTGCGGATCAGGGGGCAGTAGGTGTAGGGGTAGGGCTCGCCGTTCAGTTCGCCCACGGCGCTGGTGCCGAAGGTGTAGGGTGTCACGTCCACCAGGACGCTGGCCACCTGCACCCCGGCGATGACCCCCGCCTGGATGGCGGCCCCGGTGGCGACGCACAGGTCCGGGTCCACCTCGCCGCGCGGCTGCATCCGCAGGGCCGCCTCCAGGCGCTGCTGTACCAGCGGGGTGCGGGTGGCCCCGCCCACCAGCAGCACCTCGTCCAGGTCGGAGACGCTGAGTCCGGCCCCGCTGACGGCGATGTGCACGGCCTCCAGGGTCTCGCGCAGGTAGGGCTCGATCATCGCCTCGTAGTCTTCGCGCGACAGTTCCAGTGACAGGTGGACCGGCGCCCCGGCGTGCTCCAGCAGGTATTCCTCTTGGATCAGGGCGAAGGGGGCGTCGGACAGGGTAATCTTGGCGGCCTCCGCGGCGCGTGTCAGGCGCGCCATGGCGGGGCGGTCCGCGCGCGGGTCATGGCCCTGGGCGCGCAGGTGCTCGACCAGGTGGTCGATGATCCGGTCGTCGAAGTCATCGCCGCCCAGGTGGTTGTTGCCGTGGCTCGCCAGCACCTCGGTCACGTCCCGGGCGACGCGCACCACCGAGACGTCGAAGGTCCCGCCGCCCAGGTCATAGACCAGGATGGTCTTGCCCTGGGGGTGGTCTACCTCATAAGCCAGGGCGGCGGCGGTGGGCTCGTTGATGATGCGCACGACGTCCAGCCCTGCCAACCCGCCGGCGTCGCGGGTCGCCTGGCGCTGGGCGTCGGAGAAATAGGCCGGGACCGTGATCACCGCGCGCGTCACCGGCTGCCCCAGGTCACGCTCTGCCGCCTGCTTCAGGCGCTTCAGGATCAGGGCCGAGATCTCCTGCGGGGTGTAGGACTCCGGCCCCATCGCCACCTTGACGTCCTCGCCCATGCGCCGCTTGATCGAGCGCACGGTGCGCTCCGGGTAGAGGGCAAACTGGTTGCGCGCCGCCTGGCCCACCAGCAGGGTGCCGTCCTCCGCCAGTCCGACCACCGAGGGCAGCAGCTTGGACCCGTCCACCTCGATGATGCGCGAGACGCCGTCCTGCACGACCGCCACCTCCGAGTTGGTGGTGCCGAGGTCGATGCCGATGATGATGTCGTTCTTGGTCTCGCTGATAGAGTCGCTCATGGGTATCCTTGGTCGGCGCGCGGCCGGTCGCAGTGGAGAAAGGGCGGGAGTTTACCGCCGGAACCGCGGTCTGTGGGATTTCCCATACGCGCAGATGGCCGATTATGGAGAATCCGTGCAAAACACTCGCCCTCGCCTCCGGACGCCCGCGCATGCAAAGCGGATACCCACCACATGACCAATCTCTACACGGACGCCGAGTAGTTTTTCCCCGAGGCGACCTATCCCACCGTCGGCATGCGCATGGTCCTCTCCAAGGTCATGGACCGCCTGGCCGGGGACAGCAGCGTCCCCGCCATCCATCGGCTCGAATCGGCGGTCCGCGGCAGCAGACGCACACCGTGATTGCCGCGACCTTTTTGGGATTCCGCGGCCGGGACCTCGCCGCGGCCTCCGCGGCCATCACAGGGATCCCCAGGCGCTCTTGCGCCGCCCCAGCCGCAGGCGCGGCAGGATCAGGCCGAGCAGGATACCGCCGGCCAGGACGCCGCCGCCGATCATGAACCAGCGCTGGTTGGTCTGGTTCTCGAGATCACGGTTGACCTGTTCCAGTTCGGCCCGCGCGCGGGTCAGGTCCGCTACCTGGGTGCGCAGGCGCTCCCGGTCGTTGGTGACCTCCAGCACGTTGGCGCTGGCGTGGCGGAGCGTCGCCAGGTCCTGCTCCAGCCGCTGCTTGGTGCGCTCCAGGTCCTGGCAGCGCGTCTTGAGCTCGGCCTGTTCGGACTGAGCCTTGGCGAGCCGGGTGGCGAGTGCGTCCGGGTTCTGCTGCAGCTCGGCGAGGCGCGCCTCCAACTCGGCGGCGCGGATGCGCGCCGCGGGTTCGGCCTGGAGCTGCGCCTCGGGGACGAAGCCGACGGTCCCGTCCTCGGTCTTCACCCGTGCGAACTTGGTGGTCTTGTTGACCCCCAGGACCTCCAGTGGCGTGCCGCTCGGCAGCATCTTGAGAATCTTGTAGCGGGTGCTGTCACCGGCGCGCAGGGTGATCTCGAGCTGGTCGGTCACATAACGGGTCTCGGCCCGGCCCCAGGTTGGAGTCAGGAGCGCGGCGCACAGGCCGAGCAGCAACGGCGCGGATGGTCTCACTGGGCGTCCTCATTACGACGTGGTGTAAGGCCCCGGCGGATGCGGGGCGGTTCCGATAACGGCCGCAGGCCCCTGGGAGCGCAGCGCGCCCAGGGGCCGCGCGCGTGCGTTAGCTGGTGCGGTTTATCCTGGATTCGGCAATTAGTCCGCGAAAAACGCGAAAAACGCGAAATAAGAAAAAGAAAACTACGCCCGGATACCCCCTGCGGTGAGTGCCTGGCGGGCAGACAGCGCATTGTTCTTATTCGCGTTCATTCGCGTCTTTCGCGGACTGATTGCGCTTTCCAGGTTCATCGGCCCCTGTCATTGCAAAAGGCGCGACCGCTCAAACCCGCGGCACCAGCAGGAACTCAAGCAGCGCCTTTTGCAGGTGCAGCCGATTCTCGGCCTCGTCCCACACCACGGATTGGGGACCGTCGATGACGGCGCCACTCACCTCTTCCCCCCGGTGGGCGGGTAGGCAGTGCATGAAAAGCGCGTCCGGGGCGGCGCACGCCATCAGGGCCTCGTTGACCTGGTAGGGCGCGAACCGGGCCGCGCGCGCGGCCTGTTCGCCCTCCTGGTGCATGCTCGCCCAGACGTCGGTGGCGATCAGGTCGGCCCCCGCGGCGGCGGCCCGGGGGTCGTGCAGGACGGTGCAGCGGTCCCCGGCGGCGGCCAGCAGGTCGGCATCCGGTTCGTACCCGGCGGGGCAGCCGATGCGCAGCTCAAAATCAAAGAGTGACGCCGCCTCCAGGTAGGTCTGGCACATGTTGTTGCCGTCGCCGATCCAGGCCACGCGGCGCCCGCGGATATCGCCGCGGTGCTCGCCATAGGTCTGCAGGTCGGCCAAGACCTGGCAGGGGTGCAGGCGATTGGTCAGGCCGTTGATGACCGGGACCTGGGAGTGGGCGGCGAAGCGCTCCACCGTCGCCTGCTCGAAGGTGCGGATCATCACCACCTCGACCATGCGCGAGAGGACCCGGGCGGCGTCCTCGACCGGTTCACCGCGCCCGAGCTGGGTGTCGCGCGCCGACAGGAACAGGGCGTGACCGCCGAGCTGGATCATGCCGGCCTCGAACGACACCCGGGTGCGGGTGGACGACTTCTCGAAGATCATCGCGAGCGTGCAGTGTTGCAGGGGGCGGTAGTCCTCACCGCGGCGGCGCATGGCCTTGAGTTCCGTGCCGCGCGCAAGCAGGTGGCGCGCCTCCTCGGCGGTCAGATCGGTGAGTGACAGGAGGTGCCGACAGGTGGTCGGGGTGGCTTGCATCGGGGTCCGTAGCTCCGGGGATGGGATCGAGCGCGCCCTCAAGGGGCAGTGAGAAAACAGCGGATCAGGGCGCTCAGGATTTCGACCAGTTGGGTCGTCTGGTCCTGATCGATGATCAGCGGGGGCAAGAGCCGGATCACCCGCTCGGCGGTGACATTGATCAGCAGGCCCGCCGCCAGGGCCAGGGCAACCAGCTCGGCGCAGGGGCGATCGAGCTCGATCCCGAGCATCAGGCCGCGCCCGCGCACCGCCACGACGCCCGGGACCTCGCGCAGGGACTCGCGCAAGGCGCTGAGCAGGCGCTCGCCCTGCTGCCCGGCGTGCGCGACCAGGCCGTCGGCCTCAATGGTCTCCAGGACCGCCCGCGCCGCCCGGCAGGCGAGCGGATTGCCGCCGAAGGTGGAGCCGTGGGTGCCGGGGCCGAAGACCGCGGCGGCCGGCCCGCGGGCCAGGCAGGCGCCGATCGGCACCCCGTTGCCGAGCGCCTTGGCCACGGTGATGACGTCCGGGACGATCGCGGTGTGCTGGTAGCCGAACCAGCGCCCGGTGCGGCCGATCCCGGTCTGGATCTCATCCAGGATCAGCAGCCACCCCTCGCGGTCGCAGATGCGCCGCAGGGCCGGCAGGTAGGCGTCCCCGGGGATATTGATGCCGCCCTCGCCCTGGATCGGCTCCACCAGGATCGCCACGATATTCTTACGGTTGGCGGCGGCGCTCTCCACCGCCCCGATGTCGTCGTAGGGGACGCGCACGAAGCCCTGCACCAGCGGCTCGAAGCCGGCCTGTACCTTGCGGTTGCCGGTGGCGCTCAGGGTGGCCAGGGTGCGGCCGTGGAAGCTGTTCTCCATCACCAGGATGGCCGGGTCGGCGACCCCGCGCTGGTGGGCGTAAAGGCGCGCCAGCTTGATCGCCGCCTCGTTGGCCTCGGCCCCGGAGTTGCCGAAGAACACCCGCTCCATGCCCGCGCGCGCGCTCAGGAGGGCCCCCAGGCGCTCCTGCTCGGCGATGTGGTAGATATTGGAGGTGTGTACCAGCAGCCCCGCCTGCTCGCACAGGGCGTCGCGCACCGCCGGGTGGGCATGGCCCAGGCCGCACACGGCGATCCCGGCCAGGGCGTCCAGGTAACGCGTGCCGTCATCGTCCCAGAGCCAGACCCCTTCGCCCCGCGCGAAGGTGACCGGCAGTCGCTTGTAGGTCGTCATCAAGGGTTCGCTCATAGGGCAGGCCCCGCCGTGGTGGCTCCGGGACGTGCGGCTTGCCACGTCCAAAAAAACAAAAAGGCGGTTCCTCCACTCGGGAAACCGCCTTGACAGGTAGGCGAAGCCGCCAACGATAGCGCGTCTCGCCTAAGTGAGACAAGTGTTTGGCGTGATCGATCGCGAATCGGGCCGGACCCGGGGGGCCGGCGGCGGGCGCGGATGCAGCAACGACGCGGAACCGGACGCGGACAGGGAGGCGGGCAAGCGGCTAAGATGACGGCCCCAGCCGGGGGGCGGCCCCCCGGCCCCGCGTCCGAACCGGGTTTCCAAGGACTTGCTGCGATGCACACTACCGACCGCCAACGCCTGTGCGAGTTGCTCGTCCGGCTGCCCCGCTGGGGCGGCCGCGAGTCCCGGCGCGCCCTGTACGCGGACCTGGCCTGGGACCTGACCACACAGGACCCGGGGCCGACGCCGCCCACCCCTGAGGCGGCGGCGGGGCGGCTGGTCGAACTGGCCCTGGCCGCGTCCGCCGGCCCCGGGATGCGTGGTCTGCTCGAGGACCTGCGTGAACTGGGGGCGGGCGGGGCCGTGGGGGCGCTGGTCCTCGCGGAACTGGCGGCCGGGCTCGCCGAGGCCCCGCGTCCGCCCTGGGCGGGGGAGCCCTATCCGGGGCTGCGCCCGCTGGAGGCCTGGCAGGCGCCGCTCTTCTTCGGCCGCCGGGCCGAGACCCGGGGCTTGCTGCGCCGACTGAGCGACCCGGCGGGTGCGCGGCTGATCCTGGTGGCCGGGCTGCTCGGCTGCGGCAAGTCTTCCCTGGTGCGGGCCGGCGTGGCCGGGCGGCTCGCGGCGGGCAATCTGCCGCGCCTGCCCGCGGCCGCCGACTGGCAGGTGAGCGCCATGGTCCCGGCCGGGCACGGCGGCGACCCCTTCCTGGCCCTGACCTACGGCCTGGCACGCGCGCCCGGGGTGTCGGCCTTCGATCCGCCGAGCGAGGCCGCGGCCATCAAGGGCTACGGCGCCCCGGCGCTGTCCGATCTGCTCGCGCGCGTGCTCGCCGGGCGACCGGCGCAGGCCCACTGGCTGCTCATCATCGACCAATTTGAAGAGCTGTTCACCGCGGTGGACGAGGACCTGGCCGGGGAGTTCCTGGAGACCCTGATCGAGGCGTTGGAAGAGCCGCGGCTGCGCGTCCTGGGGACCCTGCGGGTGGACCTCGTGCACCGCTGCTGTGCCCTGCCGGACCTGGCGCTGGTCCTCAACGCCGGGGGGCTCGCCTGCCTGGCTCCGCCGCCGCGTCCCAGCCTGGAGCGGATGATCCTGGGACCCCTGACGGAACTGGATCTGGCCGCGCCCGTGCGGATCGAGCCCGCGCTGGTGGAGCACCTGCTGCGCGACGCGAGCGGCCAACCGGGCGGCCTGGCCCTGATGGCCGATGCCCTGAAGGAGACCTACGAGCAGGCCCGGCTCCGGGCGCCGGGCGGTCCCGTGATGGCCCTGGGCCTCTACGCGGGGCAGCGCCCCGGTGGGCTCAAGGGGGTGATCGCGCAGCGGGCGGAGCGTGCCCTCGCCCGGCTCGGGGGCGAGACCCAGGGGACACTCAACCGGCTGTTCTCCCAACTCATCGCGGTGGCGCCGGACGGCACCGCCACGCGGCGGCGGCTGGCGTGGAGCCGGCTGGCCGCCGATCCCCAGGCAGCGGTCCTGGCCCGGGCGCTGGCGGCCCCGGACACCCGCCTGGTGCAACTCGGCGAGGGTGAGCGCGCCACCGCCGAGCTTGTCCACGAGGCCCTGCTGCAGGAGTGGCCGGCCCTGCGCCATTGGATCGAGCGCCGGCGCGAGGCCCTGCGCATCCGTACCCTGATCGACCTGGAGGCGCGCACCTGGGCGGCCGGTGGCTACCCGCCGGACCTGCGCTGGCGTCACGAGGTACTGGCGCCCGCCCGCGATCTGCTGGCCGAGACCGGCCTGTTGGACGCGCTGGAGCGCGACCTGGAGGTCGCCTCCTTCCTCACCCCGGAGCCCGAGTGGCTGCTGGCCGAACTGCTGTGCTCGCGGGTGCAGCCCGTGCAGCGCGAGGAGATCGGCCTGCGCCTGGCCCAGATCGGCGATCCGCGCCCCGGGGTCGGGGTGGCGGACGGGCTCCCGGTGCTGCGCTGGTGCGCGGTGCCGGGCGGGGAGGTCCGCATCGAGGGTCACGGGCTCTTCACGGTCGCGCCCTTGCGGATCGCCGCCTACCCCATCACCCAATGCCAGTTCGTCGCCTTCCTCGAGGCCGCCGACGGCTTCGCCTCACCGCGCTGGTGGACGGACCTGCGCCAGACCCCCCCGGTGAGCGGACCCATGCGCCGCCACGGCAACTATCCCGCCACCCACATCTCCTGGTTCGAGGCCACCGCCTTCTGCCGCTGGCTCAGCACCCGCCTGGGCTACAGCGTGCGGCTGCCCGACGAATGGGAGTGGCAATGGGCGGCCCAGGGCGCGCGCCCCGGCTTCATCTACCCCTGGGGCCGGGATTGGCGCGAGGATCATGCCAACACCGATGAAGGCGCCGTCGGGCGCGCCACCGCGGTCGGCATGTATCCCGCCGGGCGCAGCAGCCAGGGCGTCTACGACCTGGCCGGCAACACCTGGGAGTGGTGCCGCAACCGCTATGACAAGCCCACTATCACCGCCGCCGACCCCGACCGGTCCCGCGTCCTGCGCGGCGGCTCCTGGCGCGTCAACATGGGCTTCTCGCGCGCGGACTTCCGGTTGGACGGGCTGCCGGAGGACCGGATGGGGGGCAGCAGCTTTCGGTTGGTGACGGGGGACGGGGTGGGGGATTGATCTTCAGGTGTCCGCTGCAGGGACCGGCGCGGTTGAAAGTCGGCGCACGGCCAATCGCGGTCGTTGATCATACCCGGTCAAATTACCGCAATCAAATCTTATGCCGACGTGGCCTTCCCTGCGCTATGCTGGCCCGTTCTCGGCTCCTGCGACTTCGCTAAGACCAAGCGGATCAATTGGAATGTTGGTAGGTCCCCTGGTCGAGCAACGCAAGCCTGTGCCGTGAGCGCGTGATCCTAGTCCCAGTCGCGTTTCGGACAAGCGCCGACAGAGTCCAGGCACCGAGGATTGGACTGCTAGCCGCATCCCGGCGGAGTTCGGGGTACGGTGACCCATAGATCAACAAGAAATCACTGATAAGCCTGGAGGCACCGCGATGACAGGTGAGCCCGCTTCAACCGCTGATACTATACTCGGTGGATACAGACTGGAACATAGGACCATCGGGAGCCTGCGTGGCCAATTCCTCGTACCAGGTTACCAGCGCGGTTATCGCTGGACCAACGATGACGTGAGGCGCTTGCTGAATGATGTGTGGGAAAGTCAGGGGGCACCATACAGCTTGCAGCCCATAGTCGTGAAACTGCATCAATCGGATCAGGATGAGCGTCAGCGGCAATGGGAACTGATCGACGGCCAGCAGCGCCTTACGACGCTCTATCTGCTGCTGCAGTATATGCGCCGAACTACCCAATGCGGCTTAGGCGCGCCATATGATTTGCAATATGAGACACGCCCCGGCAGCGTGCAATACCTCCGGAACCCCATCTCCGAAGACCGAGAGCGCAATATCGACTTCTTTCACATCTATCAAGCCGATCGTGCGATCAATGATTGGTTCCAGGCGCGCGGTGATGAATTTCAGCAGAATGCCGTGGCCAATAAGATGCACGGTTATCTTTTTGATGCGGTGCGTATTATCTGGTATGAGGCGCCGCCCAGCACGAGTACCCCGGCGCTCTTTAGCCGGCTCAACGTCGGGCGCATCGATCTTACCGATGCCGAACTCGTCAAGGCGGTTTTGCTCTCTAAGGTCCGCGGGCCTTGATCATAAATCCGCCCAAGACCAAGCGCTGAACTCAGCCATCGGTGTCGGGGAGGTTGGCAGGACCTCGGAACTTTCATACCCTTGGAAGTGCAAACTAACCCGGGGTAGCCGAAAATGT
>Ga0247837_1002590_pt1 | contig 33691 bp, 45 predicted proteins | sample LaCtaG_2_FD_187115 | JGI IMG/M metagenome (GOLD analysis project Ga0247837, IMG submission 187115) | Freshwater microbial communities from meromictic Lake La Cruz, Castile-La Mancha, Spain - LaCruzMarch2015_14.5m | ecosystem: Environmental > Aquatic > Freshwater > Lake | place: Spain: Castile-La...
AATTCAAGTGATGGAAGAGAAACTGCAAACAACAAGCAACAACCAAACGAGGCCTGGGCAAGAGACGCCTTCAATAAAACTATGGCAGGATTGTGAGCGACTTGAAATCACAAGCGCAACACCGCAGGCATTAGTGATTGATAGTGATCAGCCATGTATTGCTTCGCTTGTGAAAGATGGCGATAAGAAAGAGGCTTACTCATTTATAATTCTTGAATTGCTACAGCTGTGTGCATTCTTTGGAGAGGCTTGGAATCCACAACAATTGCAACCCTTGGCGAGAGAAATATTTGCGCAAGGGTATTTCTTCAGGGTGTCAGAATTAAAACATTTCACCGCGCAATGCCGAGCTCAAAAGTTTGGTAAGATGTATGGAAAGTTCAACCCAGCAATGCTGATGGAGTGGCTTGGAACATATATCGAAACGCGATTTGAAATTGTTGAGCAGCAGAGGCAACTGGAGCATGATTCTGTTACGCACTCTGAAAAATCGGTTAGGTATAATCGAACTGACAACTGTGGATTTGATGAAGGAATGAGAAACGCGAAGGCTCAATTTGTAAAGGAGTCTGTAAGTAAAAGGGACGACATTTTATTGGAAAGTGAAAAAATGAAGAATGATACATCCGGGAGATAAAATTCAACTTAATGAAATCCGGGACCAGTACAACTACTTGGTCAGTCAAAAGTTTGAACTGGAGGAATTGGTAATTGGCAAGCACATCGAACAGAAGTCCGCCACGGAAATTTACAAAGTGATTGCGCGCCTTACGGTGGACATCAAGCAAATTGACGAGGCGAGGTTTAATTTAATTAAACAGAATTGAAATTATGAGAGAAAAATAAATTTTACAAGGCAACAAATTGATTGCTGAATTTATGGGCGGAAAGTTTTTAACTGCCGAACAGTTGAAATGGGCTGATGACTGCATAAAGTTTGAAGGCGAAGCAGCTATACCGATTAAAAAACATGATTACTCTACAACATGGGGGCTTCTAATGCCTGTTATTGAGAAAATTTGTAAGCATGTGTATGAAGAAATACCAATAGATGATGGTATTGAAGTTAGGATTGAAAAAGACAGAGCCTACATTAGAACTTTCGGAGTTTCGTGGGATGGCGATTTTATGGTAAGGTTCAATAGGCAAGCCCTTTGGCAGCATAAAACATTTATTGGCGCAGCATTCTTGGCAGTTATAGATTTTATTCAATGGTATAACTATAATAATCAAGGTTAGGCAATGACAGCCAATCAAATCCAAAAGTATTCCGGCAAATCGCTTGCGCAGTTAATTGTAATCGCCCAGCGCAGATTCAATAAGTTCATTCGTGTGAGAGATACAGGAAAGCCGTGTATCAATTGCGGTAAGCCCAGAACATTGCAAGCTGGACATTTCTATCCAACCTCTGACTATTCCCATTTGAGATTTAACGAGGATAACGTGCATGGGGAGTGCCTACAATGCAACTACTTCAACAGTCAGAGTCATTCTTATGGGTACCGGGTGAACCTTGAAAATAGAATAGGCAAGGAGCGTTTCGCAAAGCTTGAACTATTGGCTAAAACGAAATGTCGCAAGCAGGACCGGTTCACGCTTATTGATGTTATCTCCAAATACCCAAACTGAAAATTTTTCATTCGCTAAATTTCTTTCATTCATTATATCTTAGCCTTATGGATTCAAAGCAAGACTTGCTTAATTACATATCTGAAGCGCATCCGATGGGAGTTGAAATTCGATTCGACAAAGCAGCTGATTTGTTTACTGAAAAGGTGTATAACACAGAGGTTTTCTTGTTAGCGAAAGTGCTAAGTCCAAATTTGACCTATGACCAATTCATGCGTGAAGAGAATTGCGTTACTCATAAAAGAGTCGAAGACTGGTGCAGGGAAAACAGGATTGACTTTAACTATGAACCTAACCACGATAGATTTCAATTTGCTAAAAAGAAGCGAGAGGATGTAGATTGAATTTTTAACTTTGAAACCTAAGAATGATTCCTGATAAATCAAGTCCGTCCTTTACTTTAGAACAATGGCCATCTATTATTGATGGACTGGAATCACTCCAGGAGTTCAATGTTTTTGAAGAAACTTTTAGAACTGATGCGCTAAGAGGCAATTGGAGTATGAGAGATATTATGCCTCTTAAAGATAAACTGCGCGCAAAGCTCGCAGAACTTCAAAAATCAAAATGATTACTATTTAATCACATTGATTACTTTTGCTGTACATGCAGCAAGAACAATCTTCATTACAATTTGTCGAGTTAGAAATTAGTGCAATCGAATTCCCGGATTACAACCCACGCGAAATTTCAGCCAAAGAATTTAAGAAGCTTCAGCAGGATATAAAGAAAGATCCTTTATTCCTGAAGCAGCGGCCGCCTCTTATCAATCACATTTCGGGTGAGAATCGTTTTGTGTGTTATGCCGGAACGCAAAGAGCCAAGGCAGCAGCAGCCAATGGAGAAAAAACTATTTGGGCTTGGGTTGAAAAAGATGTGACCCGGGAAGTTCAGGACCAAAGGATGTTGAAGGATAATCTTCACAGTGGTCAGTGGGATTGGGATAAGCTAAAGGGATTCGACATAAATTTTCTTCACAATGCCGGTTTCAGATTTGATGAAATGGGAGGGTTGTTCACCGATAAGAACGCAGTCTCAAATGATAAGTTTGATGTTGAAAAAGCCCTTGATGAAATAAAAGCGCCATCAACCAAACCCGGAGACATTTACATTCTTGGAGAGCATCGCCTCATGTGTGGCAACAGTCAAAAGGAGGAGGATGTAGAAAAGCTAATGCAGGGAGAGCTTGCGGATATTCTGTATTGTGATCCGCCTTACAATATTGGATTGAGTTATGATAAAGGCATTAAGCCCAATGCAATAAAGAAGCGATACACGAACGCAGTCTTTTCTGACAACATGAGTAACGCTGATTACACTGCCTGGTTGATTCAGATTGTAAACAATGGGTTGGAGGTGTGCAAGAAAGATGTTCATGTATTTTTTTGGTGCGATCCTAAATTTATTGGATTAGTTCAAGATGCGTTCAGGATGTTAGGTGTTATGAATAAAAGCGTTGCCTTCTGGATTAAAGACCATTTCAACCCAGTCTTGCAAATGGCTTTTCACAGATTGATTGAACCATGTGTTTATGGTACCAAGGGAAGCCCGGCCCTGAACAATCAATTCAGGAACATGACGGAGATTCTGAATAAAGAAGTTGCCGACAGGAAAATATTTGATAGCCTGATGGACTTCACAGACACCTGGGTTGTGGCACGTGAAGTGAGTCAGAACTATGTTCACCCGACACAAAAGCCTTGCACTTTACATGAGAAGCCGTTGAACCGTTGCAGTTTTCCTGACAACATCGTTCTTGATTTGTTTGGTGGCAGCGGCTCTACACTTATGGCTTGTGAGCAGATGAAAAGAAAAGCCAGGTTGATGGAGTTGGATCCTGTTTTCTGCGATGTGATAGTTAGACGTTGGGAAGCATATTCAGGACTGAAAGCAGTGAAATCAAAATGAGAGAAAAGTTTAACAAAGTTAAAAGCAAGGGAGCCAATAAGAAGCCGGCAAAGAAGTCCATCAAAAAGACTGCTAAGAAACCTCCGTTTCCTGAATTAACACCTGAGGAGGAAGAGTCAAATCGTAGAGCAGACTGGGAGCATAACAATGAACTCATTTACTCTAACTACATAGCCATTGCGATGGAGAAGCGCAGAACTCCAAAACTCAAAGAGGTGGCCGAAAAAACCGGTTTGAGTGTTGTAACTGTGTGGAAGCATACTCAGGAGCCGGACTTTGACACGCTCAAAAAGAAGTATTCTGTTTTCGCTGATGCTGCATTGTTTCAACTTGCTGCCAAGGCTGCTGAAGGAAAGAGCCGGGAATGGTCGGAGTTGTTTTTCAAAGTGATGTTTGGTGTTGGAGATAAGAAGCAGCTTGATGTTACCAGCGGAGGTAAACCTATCAATTCATCAGACCTGTCTAAGTTATCAGTTGAAGATTTAATTGCACTAAGGCAGATGAAAGAAAAGGTTGATGATAAATGATTTGCTTTCTCTCAACCTTGTTGATATCGAAACCGAATTGTTCAAGCGTGGTAATTTCGACCACATCACTTGTCAAAAGGGAAGGAAGCATAAAAAGCAGGAAGAGGCTTTAAAAATCCTTACAGACAAAACTACAGTTGAATTTCTTTATGGAGGTGCTGCCGGAGGTGCAAAGAGTTGGACGGGTTGTGCCTGGCTTATGTCCATGTGTCTTAGTTACCCCGGGACTAAATGGTTTATAGGCAGGGAAGAGTTGAAGCGGTTGCGCGAATCTACTTTGATAACCTTCTTCAAAGTGGCGAAGAAGCATGGAGTCAAGAAAGATGTTGATTTCAAGTACAGGAGCCAAGGCAGTTACCTTGAGTTTGCAAATGGCAGCAGGATTGATTTATTAGACCTCCGCTTTCTTCCGGCAGATCCGTTGTATGAGCGTTACGGTTCTGTTGAATATACAGGTGGATGGATAGAGGAAGGTGGAGAAACTCACTTTGGTGCTTATGACACATTGAAGTCACGTATAGGCAGGCACTTGAATGATAAATACGGATTGCTCCGGAAGCTGTTCATTACCTGTAACCCTAAAAAGAATTGGCTTTACACCACATTTTATAAGCCCTTCAAAGCAAATGCACTTAAGCCATTTCAGAAGTTTATACAGGCACTGAGTGGCGATAATCCATTTGCAGAATCAGAGTATCAGGAAGCGTTGTTATCGATAACAGACAACAGCAAGAAGCAAAGATTGCTTTATGGTAATTGGGAGTATGATGATGATCCGCTGCGCCTGATTGACTATGAATCCATCACCGACATGTGGACTAATAGTTTTGTTCCTGCTGGCGAGAGATACATCACCGCGGACATTGCATTGCATGGAGCAGATAAGTTTGTCATTGGCGTGTGGTATGGGTTGCGGTTGGTTGATATAATAGTGTTCGACAAGTGCGAAGGACCAGAAGTTGAGGAAACAATAAAGATGTATGCAAATCTGCATCAGGTACCGCGCAGCAACATTGCTTATGATGCTGACGGTTTGGGAGCATTCCTTAAAGGTTATTTGAAAGGCGCGATTGCATTCCACAACAATGCGAAGCCTATCGATGATGAGAATTATGCAAACCTTAAAACACAATGCTATTTCAAACTTGCTGAAATGGTGAACACTTCAATGATGTATATTGGAGTGAAGACAAGCAAGGATATAATTATTCAGGAGTTAGACCAGGTGAAGCGCCTTGAAACAGATGATGATAAGAAGTTGCGCATCATTGATAAAGCAACAATGAAAGAGGTGCTGGGGCGTTCCCCGGACTATGCAGACATGATAATGATGCGAATGGTATTCCTATTGAAACCAAGATTCGGTTTGAGTTGGGCTACATCAAAATAAAAAGCCACCCATTGCTGAGTGGCTCTTGGAGACCTGCTGAGTATAACTACTGTACTCCTGCGCTGTTGCGTGAGGCGGGACTCGAACCCGCGACCTTTAGGTTATGAGCCTAACGAGCTGCCAACTGTTCCACTCCGCGCTGCAATAATAATCAATTTGATTATTAAATAATCTTTTTGATAACTTCGTGTTCTCATACATTTTTTACTTAAACAACATTTTTATGTCAGAAATCGTTACAAACGAAGACCAGCCAACAGTAGAGGATATTGTTGAATTACTCCAAGGCGTTAGCGGAGTAGTAGAAAAACTTATTAAAGACGGCAATGGAAATGCAGACAGCCGTTTGCTGATTATCTCCAAGCCGTTAAAAATCCTTTTGTTCAATCCTGCGCTTAAAGGTGATGAGGCAACACCGAGAGGTGAGTCTAGTGTTGGAAAGGTGGTGAAAGCTGCCGGAAGCACTATCACAAATGGTGAAAGCATTGCCAAAAACACTAACCATGTTCCTGTCGGGCAGGTAGTAACTAAGGCTGATTTAGTACAACCTGATAACAACACTAAAGAAAAGGCGGTGAAGGTTGACGAAGAAGATGCTGCGTTTTTTGAAACGCTTAAAAGTAAAACGGTTGAACAGCTGGCCGGTACTAAATACAGCAAGGATTCGCAAATTCTAATAATCAATAAGTTGAATGAAAACGGCTCAACTATTGAAGTTCTTGAGGAGGACACCAAGGCAACCCTTGCAGATAAAATATTCGCGGCATTGCATCCTGAACCAGCTAAAACACAAGAGTAATCAATGCTGATTCTCGAAGCTACACATCGCACTTCAAGGCAGGCAGTTCAGTTCTCTTTGCCTCAAACAATTGGTGATATTAAATTGAAGCGATTCATTGAGTATCAAAACACAATTGCACTAAAAAAGCCTGCAACCATGCAGGCTTATCAGGATGCAACAGAAGAGGAAAGGATTGAATTGCTTGCCACTTTTTCACCTACTGAAATATCGGTGGTGTGGATGGAGTGGCTTTATGATTTTGCAAAGTTCTGGACAGGTTTGTCCGAGGAAATGATTGCGCAGCTGCGCGAAGAAGAAATTCATTTCATTCATAAAGTAGTCAATACATCTATTGATGAATTCAGGTGGAATGAAACAAAAGACAGTATTCAACTTGGGGAGGAAAAATATTATTACCCTCCTGCTCCGGTGAATCCGCTTGTCAATCAAGTGGAGTTCATGAAGGGCTCAAGAATCATTGACACATTAGAGGCCTTGCAGTTTGAAATGTATTGGAAGCAGCTTGGTGAAAGCAAGTGGGCAGTGTTGCCACACATCATCGCTATTCTATGCAAGAGGCAGGGCGAGGAGTTGCCGTTGAAATCCCTTGAACGAGAAAAGTTCATAGCCCAACGCGCAAAGGAATTTGAGCAGTTACCACTTGATGAAGCCCTCAATCTTGCTTTTTTTTTGAGCAGTCGAAAACACACCTATCAAAAAGATTTAAGCCTGTTTTTAACCCTCAAACAAAAGGGGTTCGCAATTCCGGAGGGATTCAGCTTTGGAAAAAATATGGATTTCGAACTGTACTTGAAAGAATTGCAGAGAGCAAACTCTTTCTACAGACGGGTTTTTCTGCCAACGATAGCGCACAAATGGCAGAGTGTTACGAAGCACTTGACTGGATTAGTCTTCAAAATGAAAAAAACTTTTACCTGAGTGAATAATGGACGGTACCAGCATATATGAGATTTTCAGAGACATTGCAATTGTTCACTCTAATAGTGAAGAGTGGCGATCAGTGCATTGTTTTGGCGTTGGCTTTCTTGCTGACCTGAATACAGATAACTTAGAACAGTCTTTCTTCAGGAAGGAATATTTCTATTCAGAGAAATGGAATGAAGCCGGCAAAGATGCCAGCGATGTAAAGTTGGATTTTCCAATGTGCATGTTTGAGCCTGTTGTAAGTTCCGGTGAAATTGATAAAGAGGGAAAGCAAACCGGCAATAGAATTTTTAAGTGCACCATGTACATAGCTGACCTTTACGGCTATGACAGAAACAACGTTGATGATAGCACCTATGCAAAGAGAACGCGCGAAGCAATATGGCGCGATACTGAATTCATGGGGCTTCAAATGCTCAAAGAATTCAATCGTGTTGGATGGCTGTCACAACCTAAATTCAGCTTAGCGAATGGCGGCAAGTATGAAACAGATTCAATGTTCGATATCGCTAACAAGCGATTGGTTATTACCTCATTTGATTTCTCTATTACTATTCCCGTAGCGTGCTTAGATGGTTCATTCATTTCTCCTAATCCATTGCCTCCTTCTGCTAGTATTCCCATCGGGACTATAATCGCATGGGATGGCGGCAAGTGGGCGCGCATCAACCCCGGGCAGGCGGGTTATGTGCTTCAGACAAACGGTCCTGGAGAGTTACCTTCATGGGAGGAAGTGCAGGCGGGAGGAGGCGAGCCTTTGTTTGAGGAATGGGAAAGCACTGTTGCAGAGGTTGACAATTGGAATGAAGCATATTCATGGGGCGATCATGCTGGACTATATGCTTTGGTTGTACATAATCATGATGACAGGTATTACACCGAAAGTGAGATTGATACTTTGCTTTCTGATAAGGCAGATGTTGTAGACCTATACGCACACACTAGCGACAATAATAATCCACACTTAGTATCTTTAGAGCAGGCGCGTTCACAGGATAATTTCTTCATGGGTGAAGTGGATATGAACGGCAACAGGCTAAGGAATTTGCCTACTCCTGTTAATGCAGATGAAGCAGTTTCTAAGTCCTACGTTGACGGCTTAGTTGACAATACATTAAAAGCAGCGCAAGCTTTCACGCCTGTAGGTTCATATCCTACTACATATAATGGGCAGGCAATTCAAAAGGGCGATTCATTTAGGCTTAGTGCCGGCACAATTGGAGCCATCGTTATAGATGGTGAAGAATTATTGATTGCGCAAGTTGACACTCCCGGGCAAACACCTTCAAATTGGCAGATACTTGAAAGCAACAGAGAGCAATCCACGGAAAGTGTAAAAGGCATTGCAAAGATTGTTTCACAGGTTGACATTGAAAATGAACTGAGTAGCAATAACGCTGATATTGTTACTGCTCAAAAATTTTGGTTCGGGATATTGAGATTTATTGCGTTACCATGGACATGGGCAGCAAAACAGATATTCACACTTGCACCGCGCTTTTCAAGTGTAACAGCAAGTAAAGTTCTTGCTGTGGATGGAAATAAAGATTTGACAACTAAGGATGTTGATGCTACGCCAACAGGAAGCAGTGCAAACCTTGTAGAAAGTGGTGGGGTAAAATCAGCCTTAGATTTAAAAAGAAACTTTCCTGTTCAACGATCAGGCACTGCAATCACTTTAGAAACAGACGCTTTTTATGGTACCAGAACAACACCAGAAACGGGCAATATCACTATCAGTTACACAGGTGCTGTTGTTGGCGCGGAAGTAGTTGTTTGGCATCAACATTCATCTATCCCAACAATTACAGGTGGAACAGTAGTTTATGTTGGTGATAGAGGCTATAAAATCAATCAACCCAATGAGATTTTGATTTATGCAACTGCCAGCAATGCAGTTAGGTATGGTATATTGAATCAAACATAATGAGTAGTAGAAAAAAACTTCTTTTAAGTCAGTTTGGCAATTCACACTCCGTTCGTTTTGACGGTGTTAATGATTACGTTACAGCAGGTAGTGCGGCTGATTTTAAGTATTACCACGGGGCAACAAATACAAGTGCTTTCGCTTTTACAATATCTGTATGGGTAAAGTTTGATAACCCAAATGCTAATACTTTTCAAGTTATATTTGATAGCTGCAATACTTTGACTGCTAATGTTGGTATTACATTAGCTTTGGATAGTAGAACTGCGGTGCCGCGTTCTCGTTCTATTCAATCTTACATATATAGAGGAGTAGGAGGAACAGCCGTTGTTCAATCGGTATCCGTAAATAATGTTTATCCAAACTCAACAGGATGGAATCACATATTGTGGACGCACAATCAGGCTTTAGCAAGCGCAAACACAAACATATATGTAAACAATGTTTTAGTTACTACCACTAATAAAACAGGGCAAACGCCTTCTACCGCTAATTCAATTGCGGCTTTAAGGTTTGGGATTACAACATCAAACACTAATCCCATATCGGGATATCAATATCATCCAATATTTATAAATAAAGTATTGAATTCAACTGAACGCACTGAACTATATTCTAATCCATACAAGGATGCTAGAACTCTATCATTTGCAGAAAAAGTCACGAATGCCTACAGATTTCCAAACGGTGCAGCAGACTTTCCCGCGTGGACAGATTATCTAGGGGGCATTAACGGAACAATGACAAATCAATCTTCATCAGATATAATTTTAGATAGACCATGAGTATAAGAATCATTCACGGACTTAATAACATTGGCGACATGCTCGTTGATGCGCTTGCGTTTGAATTTTCGCAGCAAGGGCACAACAACACCGGTGCCGGCATTGAAAGTATTGTGTATGCAGTGCAGCAGTTCGGGAATGCTTTTGGGTTGGATTTGAGCTTTGAGAAATATCTAATTTATCAGGACAAAGGCGTTTCGGCTAGTAGAATTCCTTTTCAGATTGGCAGCGGAAAGAAGCAATCGAAGTACATTATGGCACTCACAAAGTGGGTGATGCAGCGCGGTATGGCAAGCAATGAGAAGAAAGCAAAAGGAATTGCTTTTGCAGTTGCGCGCAAGCATAAGAAGGAAGGAATGCCAACACGCAACAGTTACTTGTATTCGCGCAACGGAAGGCGCACAGGATTCTTTACGGACAACTATGTTTTCGGCAAAGTGAACGATGCAGTGGAAGCAATCATTACTGATTGGGCAATCGGAATTCTTGAAGATGCAATCAATGATACACAGCAATACATTTCTAAATCAAGAGCATTAGCAGCATGAGAAATTTATCTTCAGCACTGGCAGACAGTATTATTGAAACCCTTGAAACTGAAAACGCGACCATAGGTTGGCGCAAGGTTGCCGTTACAACATATTCGATAGTTCCGGTGGAGCTTGAAACGATTGAAATCTTTGACGCTTTAAGCGATGCAAAGAAACTTGAATACTTAGGTCAGGTTGTTATTGGTGGTGAATTGAATATGGAGTTGCCGGAGCCGGATGGCGAAACTCTTGCCATTACAAACATTGAACAATCCGGATGTGTAAGCGATGGAATGATAGAAATGTCATTAACAGGTTTGGTGTTTGGCTTTCTTACCACGGTTAATTTGATTATGTCGGTTGATGGCGGCTCTTATTCAAGTGTAGCAACAATTTCAAACGGCACTTCATGGACATTCTCATTACCTGAATCTTTGATTACAGGTTCATCAGCAGTAAAGTTTCAACTTCTAAAGGAGGCATTTTCTTCTAATGAATCAGAAACATTCACGGGCACTTGGTGGACAACCTGCATTGAATAATAACCTATGGCAACACTTATATCAAGACCAGAACAGATTGTTCATCCGGCTTACAGGTACCTGAATTATGCCTTCATCATGATTGACGGCATTCATTACGATTATGGAGCTGGCGAAGTTCCTTATGGTGCACTGTTCAACATTATTGTGAAGGGCGGAAAGTTTGCGCAGAACAACACTACAGTTACAGCATCTCAATTAACTACTACTGTATCAGCGCAGGCCAGCACTTACAGAATATATGTGCTCGACATCCAAACAGTTGTTCAGGATTGCTTAGATGTGGATTTGAATCTCCTGGGCGGTGGCGGTGAGTTTGGTGATAGCATGAGCGAAGTTGCAATTCTAGGAACAGTTCAAGGCGCTTACACTGATGCAGATGGCATATTGCAATTTACTGATGCTGTTGATTTGTTGTTTGAAGAAAAAGCACGTGTCATAAATGCAACAATGGCACACGATTCTTTTCAATTCACCACAACGCCTGTAGGCGCGTATCATTTCAACCTCAACAAATACACTTCATATTCAATATTCAGCACGTTTGGTTGGTTGCCAATGACCAATAAGCCTGACTTTTCGCGTGTGTGCCGGGGCGATAGTGAGTATTTGCATTACTACAGAGATTACGGACTAATCAATTTCCTTTTGATTAAAGAAAAGGATGGTGCCGGCAATGTTGTAAATACAAATACTCTTTACCTTCCAATTATTTCAGAAACAGAATCGGCACCGGTGACATATAACCGAAGCTTTGGAGTAGGTCCGAGAAACATTGAGGCAAAGTTTGGAGATCCTTTGCTTTCCAACACCGCTTCTTATGAGGTAATATTTGCTTTGAAGTTTGGAGATGGTGAAGATGATTATGTAGAATTTACTAAGCGAACTTATCTTGTTGAGTGTGATGAATGCTTTTGCAATGAAAGAATACGCATTCACTTTCTCAATCGCTTTGGAAAGGTAGATGTGATTTCAGTAAGAAAGACTAACCCAAAACTTAAAACCAAATCAACAGAGTTCAAAAAGTCGCTGGCAATACCTCACACGCTAAAAGATTATGGAAAAAGAAAGCAGAGTGTAGAAGTAGAAACTACTTACGAATACTTCACAGAGCAGCTTTCACCGCAGGAAAAAGTATTCATGGAAGAGTTTGTTTCAAGCCCTCTTCATTGGGTAGAAAGAACCGCTAATTATTTTGCTGCAATATTAACTCCGACTTCTTCCACATCTGGAAATGTATCTAAAGAGGGATACATGCCCGTAGTGATTGAAGATGCAACTTTTGAGTTTGATAAAGATGAGAACGATGTATTAAAGTTCAATATCTCATTAGCTAACGAAACACCAATTCAGCGGACATGACAAACTATTATGAGTTGCTGATGGATGATGGCGAATCGTTGGACTTATATGATGTCACTGAATTCCCTATTGACTTATCATTCTTTCTCCTGGACCCATCAAAGATTGAAAAGCGCGGAGGCGCAGCATCCAATACATTCAAAATTCCCGCGACAAAAAAGAATAACCTGAAGTTTCAGCACTTTGGCACTACAGGTGCTTATGGCAATGCTATAAGTGATTTCATTAAGCTGCGCGGCATCAGATTGAATGTTGGAGGTGCAAACGTTGCTAACGGATTCCTGCGCGGCAAATCGCATGTGTTTGATTCTAAGCCTAAATATTACGAAGTGATGTTCCAGGGAGAAAATAAAGACTGGAGCGATTTGCTTTCCGAAAAGAAGTTGATAGAGCTGCCGTTCCCTACAGTGGATTGGAGTCAAACTGTTGTTGAGAATTCATGGGCGAACACTTGGGAGGATTGCTACACCTCGCCAATGTGTTTTTATGGAATGAAAAATAACGTTCCGCAAAACAAGCTATTTATGGATTATGGAGACTTCCGGTACTGGCATTTTGCAAGGTGGGTAGTGGAAGAAATGTTTAAGTCCATAGGATGGAAGATTCACAGCAATTTTATTGAGAGCGCTGACTTTTCAAAGTTTATTACCTACCACAACGACTTGGATTTTTATGCAACAAATCCAAGTGAGGTTAATCTTGGCAGCAACCTGATATTAGATGAAAGAACCTGCATGCAATATCTGAAGGGTATAGTCGAGTTTTTTAATTTACAAATTCATGTGGTTAGTAGCAGGCGTGAGATTTACATTGAGCAGTTTAATGATTTCTTTCTGCAAGAATTTTCAGACAAAAGCAATTTTGCAAAAGAGAATTGGACATCTAAGTTAGACACATCAAAGGAGAATGTATTTGCTCCGTTCAGCGAAGAACAACAAAAATCAAAATCTGTTGGATTAAAGCAGGATTGCCTTTCTGAATTTATACAGGAAAGCTACAACCCACTTTATGACGAGTATCAAATTTTCAGCCAGGACAACATTGATTTGTATATCACAAACTATGGCTATAACAGAATAATTGAGCCATACTATACGCATGTATTAGGTAATGAGCCGGCAGATAAAAAGATTAATTTATTCTATGCCTCCGGCTTTGAAGATGCTGACATAAAAAGTAAATCAGAGAACAGTTACTTCTCAGGCTTCTTTTCAGCATTCATAATATCAAACTACAAGTACGCCCTGAATCCTAATGCAATTGAATATTATGACTACTCGAGAAGTTTAAGTGTTCCTTTGATTCTTGATTCTATTTCTGATCCTACAGATTTGCCCGAGTTGCAAGGTGGTGGGAATCCAAGAATCGCATATTATGCCGGGGTTAAATGGAATCAACCATTAATGAATTACGGTCTGCATTTCGGTGAGTCTGATGGCTTACCAGAATATCAATCCACGATTGCAGGTGATGGAAATAATTCTCACGAATACAACGCATTTGTTTGGGAGTGGCATGGCAACCCAATGAAGGAAAGACCATTGGCTTATCTGTGTGATTACGCTTATGAAGATGGAGGCAAGAACTTTCACTATTCAAATCAGCATGTAGATATCGCTGCTTACGAGTTTATTCTTGATACTGAGTTTCATGAGGATAAGGTAAAGCTGGAATTTCAGAAGCAAATTGTTATGGATGGAACGGCTTTTCAGCTTTACGGAAAATTGTTTTCAAGCATTAAGAATTCAAGGACATTAAAGGGCTATTTTAAACAGTCCCCGTTTGATATTTCAAACCTTGATTTCAGGAAGCTAAAGACTGTTCAACACAGAGATTTTATACTCTATGAAGTAACAAAGTGGAATCCCTTGGTAGATATGTCAACACAATGCAGGTTGTTAGAATTCAATATTCCAACAGAGAATTCAGACTCCTATCTATTAGCCCCAAATCATGTTTTATACGTTGACTTTCCAAGATAAGTAATATGGCAAAAGAACTCGCATTCAGTATAAAGATACTCGGCACAGACACCGAGATAAAAAACATTGACAGCCTCAAAAATGCGTTGAAATCTGTGAATGATGCGTTGAGAGTTGCCGAATTTGGCAGCGCTCAATATCAGCAACTCTCAGACCAAGCAGGAGTTTTAACATCGCAACTCAATAAAGTAAGTGCCGCGAAAAAGGCGGAGCAAAAATTATGGGACAGTATCTCATATCCAGTAAGTAGCTACAATGATTTAAAAAATGAGACGGAGGCATTAACGGAGGAGCTTAATGCTAACACAAGAGGTGTTAGCATCTCTTACGAAGAATACGACAAATTAAAAGAGAGAATTATTGAAAATAAGGAAGCAATGGCTGCGCTTTCTGCGGAATTAAGTCTTTCTAAAAATAATTTGAAAGACGTTGCAGCACTGGTAAAAGAAGGAGTAGATGCAAAGCACTTTGAGAACAACAGCATCAAAGAAAACCGCGAGCTGTTGAAGTTGCTGAATGCTGAATATGTGAATCTGAAAGCACCAACAGCAGACCTGACGGCAGAGGTAAAGAGGCTTACTGATACACTGAAAGCGCAGGAATCAGCTATTGGAGACAACAGAAGAAACGTTGGAGCCTACAGCGAAGGATTGAAAACTGCCTTCAAAGAATTAAGCATTGGAGGTGTAAGTCTTGGCTCTGTTACCGGAGCATTAAAAGGCGCAACAGATGGCTTCAAAGCTGCCGGAGGAGGTGTGAAAGGATTTAGTGCAGCATTGGCAACTACCGGGTTGCCGTTAATCATTGCCGGAATCAATATACTGATTAAAGCGTTTGAAACATTAAAGCCTGTTGCTGATGCTGTTGAAAGTAGCGTAACTGCTTTGAAGGCTGCATTTGGTGCGCTGATAAGTGGCGGCAGCATCAAACAGGCAGTTGCAGATAGCCTTGAATTGCTTAATACTCTCCGGGATTTAGAAGATACGCAGGCAGCGTTCAATATCCAATCAGAGCGTTACAGAAATGAGATTCAGAGATTGATTGTTGCTTCTAAGGATAGAACCAAAACGGAGGAGGAAAGACTGGCTTTAATCAGTAAGGCAAACGAGATTGAAAAGAAAGCATTTGAGGATGGTGTGAAGCGCGTGGATGAAGAAATTGCTTCGCGCGAAAAGGTGTTCAGAAATTCTTTTAAACTCAATGATGCACAACTTAGACTACTGGAAGAAGGCACAAGTGCAGCTGCTTTGAATCTTCGTAAGCGGCTTGAAAATGATAAGCGTTACAGTGAAGATGAACTGAAACTTTTGCAGGAAAAAATACAGGAGCGCGCAAAGCTCGAAGGTGATTCTCTTGTGTTGCAGGAGCGTTTGCAGGCACGAACAAATCAGTTGCTGGAGAAAGCCCAGGAGGAAAGAAACAAAGAAGTTGAGCGCGAAAAGGAACGACTGAAAAAACTTGCAGAGGAACGGAAGAAGTACAATGATACTATTGCCGGATTGCTGAATGAGTATTCGTTGACTGAGCGCGATAAATTGGCGAAGTCATTCAATGACAAAATCAATCAAATCAAAGGCAACGGTGTTCAGGAACTCGCATTGGTTCATTTGATTGGAAGTAAGCGAAACGAAGCCCTGAAGAAGTTTGATGAAGATGCGCGCAAGAAGCAGGAGGACGAGCGCAAGAAATATGCTGCTGAAGTAATTGCAATTCGTACAGCAGAATTCAACAGAGCCATCGAGTTGAATAAACAGGCCTTAGACTTAGAGTTGGAGGCTATTGATTTATCTGTTGCCGGGGAACAGGATAAGGCAAATAGAAAGAAAGCAATTCAAATAAAGTTTCTCGAAGAGCAGATTGCTTTGGCTCGGCAACTGATTGAAGTTGATGGAGAGAAGACTCAGGAAGAGTTAAACAATATTCAGAAGTTAGAGAATGCACTTACCCGGCTTCGCCAACCGCCAAGCAATACAGGAGGAGCAACACTTGCTTCTTCTTTGGGAATTGATAAGGATTCTTTAGATAAAGCTGCTGAAGGCTTGCAAATTGCTGCGCAGGCAGTCCAAGGAATTCAGGATGTAATCAATTCTTCATTCCAAATCAGGATGAACAATATTGATAATGCACTCAATGCAGAAATCAAAGCGATTCAAAAAAGCGGAGAAACCGAGGAACAGAAGAAAAAAAAGATTGAAGCTTTAGAGCGCAAAGCCGCGAGAGAGAAAGAAGAAATTGCGAAAGAGCAGTTTGAGACTAACAAAGCTTTGAACATTGTAAACGCAATTATAGGCGGTGCATTGGGAATTGTAAATGCTTTTCAGTTGGGACCAATTGCCGGAGCAATAGCAGCTGTGGCAATTGCCGCAACTACTGCTGCACAAATTGGAATCATTGCTTCACAACAATTCCCGGCTTCTAAACTTGATAAAGGTGGCGATATCTCTAATATCTCAGGAGGTAGCATTCCATCTGGTGCCGGTGCTATTTCTGGTCCTTCTCATGGTGGTGGTGGTGTGGATTTCATGTACAACGGCAAACGCTTTAATGCTGAAGGCGGAGAGATTAAAACCAACAACGGCAGGTCCCGTTACATCTTCACCCGGGGCGTAAATTCAGATCCGGTGTTGCGCAGAATTGCTTTAGCAACGCACAACGACAGCGGCCACCCTGTTGCGCGAATAGTTGGCTCAATAGTCAATCAGGCAGGCGGTGGCAGAGGTTTCGGAGGTAAAGGACTTGGTATCATGGCAAGCGGTGGAGATTTAGACAGTGTTATGGGGATGCCGCTCACTCCGCAGATACTTGTGAGTAATTCAGCAGATCCGGCAGTATTGCAATTGATTTCAGAGGTAAATCAAACCAATCAATTATTGAGTGCTCAGGTTTCAGTTTTGGAAAGCAGAATCGACAACATGAAGTTAGTTGTGCCGGTGGATAGAGTAACAGATTTACAAAAGCAAGATTCAGAAACAAGAGAAGCGGGATTTATATCATGAGTTGGGAAAAGATAAGCGCGGACAAAGTGCCGTTGGAAAAGAGGATTGAAATTATTGATGTGTTGTTGCCTCAGTCTTTATCAGGCAATCCGGAAGCAAGTGGCAAAATGAGTGATTTGTACAACGAATATATCGCACCGAAAGGAGAGGAGTTAGATATGTTTTGTGGGTTATGTGTTGCCAAGGTTCAGAATAAGTTTTTGGAATTTAAACAGCAATGGATTGGAGGAAAGGTTGGTTGAAAATAAATTTAAGGAAAACACATTGGAAAGCTTTGCGGAATACTGCAAGGCCAAAGGGATTGTTGCCACTACTACCGAACTGTTGAACTTCCTCATGAATAAAAATTTCATTCCAAAGGAAGAGGTTAAAATCGCATTGGTTGTATCTGAGGTGAATAAAATTTCCGTTGAATGCAATGTATCAAAAACTGCTGCTGTGAGGCGCGTTGAGGCTGTGTATAGTATTCCTGAATCCACTTGTTTCTACATTCTTGACAAGCATCAGATAAGGCATAAATAATTAACGCCACCTCATTTTGAGTATTTACTAATCAAAATGATTAGTCCTTTGGTGGCGTGAAAAGGATTTCCAACAACATTATTTTAATCAATTCAGCAGCAGCAACAGATGCTATCGCTGTTATTGATGTGCTTGGAGAAATCGGCTTTGATTGGTGGACTGGCGAAGGTTTTACCAAAGATTCTGTGCTTGCTGAATTCAAAGGCAAGAAGTTAGAAGAAGTTCACTTTAATATCTCATCTCTTGGAGGTGATTACTTTGAAGCATTGGCCATTAAGAACATGGCTTTACAAACAGGAGCAACTATCAAAGTTCACTATTTCGGAATGGTGGCCAGTGCAGCAACAGAAATAGGAAATTCAGCTTCTCGCGAGAATACAACTATGGCATCAGATGGTTACATTCTGATTCATAATACTTCAACATGGGCAGGTGGTAAGAAGGAAGAAATTTTAAAGACCTACGAAACGCTTGCAAAATTTGACGAAGGCATTTCAAAAAACTACGCTGCAAAATCCGGCAAGAAAACAGCAGAAGAATTTGCTGCACAAATGACAAAAGACCAATGGATGAATGCAGATGAAGCAGAGGCTTGGGGATTGGTTGGTAAAACAACACCGGCTCAACCGCTTTCAGCAAACAGCAAGCTCAAAATCTTCGCATCAGCCGAGAAACTAAAAATCGCAATTCCTCAAAATTTTCAAACTCAAAATACAGAAGACGTTATGTCAACTAAAAAATCAGCGCAAACAATCATCAATGAATTCTTCGCAGGCATCAAAGCCGCTGGAATGAAATTAGTTTCTGACAAGACTGAAGAAAAGCCGGAGGACACAAATAAAAAGGTGAAAGACCTTACCGATGTATTCATCAAAAACGTTGAGGAAGCTACAACAGCAGCCGAAGAAACAACCGTTACCAATGCTGCTGATTATTCAGCAAGTGTAACAGTGGCAGTTGACAGCATCGAATTGGAGGACGGCACTGCTCTTGATTTACCTAATGCACCTTATGAAGTTAGTGCCGATGGCGCTACAGCCCTGGCAACAGATTTGAATGCTGCTATCACAGCAGATTCAGTTACGGTAACTTATGACGAAGCCCGTGCTTCATTGTCAATTTCTGTAACAGGAACTGAATCAGTTCTTGCCACCGTAAACGGTTCTGTTTCGTTTACTTCAACTACAAGTGAAGAAGACCCGGGCGAAGGCACAAACAATGTTGTTAATAACCTCAAAAAGGAAATTGCTAACAATAAAAAGTTGTTGGAAGCTGAGAAAAAGAAAGGCACTCAAAACAAAGTGAGTGCTGAAGAAAAGAAACTCCGCGATGAACTCAACAAGGTCAAAAATGAACTGACTAAAGTGAAGAAAGGCAAGTCAGCCGGTAATTCAGCAGGAGTACCAATTCATGAAAACAACGGTGGCGAAAGTGAAGAGGAAGAAGGTCTGTCATTCGTGAGAAACACCTTCAAAAAATAATCATTCAATCAATCAACTTTTCAAATAAACAGTCATGGCAAAATTAGCAAACAACCAGTTCACTATCAATCCTGATAAAAACGCAGGAACACTACAAATCCGCGCTGATGTGTGCAAGTGCGGTGCAACTAAATGCAACTACACACAAACGGTTACAGCCGCAATCACTGCAATCAACTTGAATGGTGATTGGGATGGTGATGAATTGTTATTGGATGCCGCAAGCTATCCTGTTAGTGCCGATGGTGCAGCAGACTTGGAAGCATCTATCAGAGTAACACTTGACGGGCTTATTGATGATGTGGAAGTGGTTTATACTGACACCACAACAGACACATTGGCTGTTACTGTTACAGGCTCACTTATTCCTTTAAAAAACATCAACGGCTCAGGCAGCTTCACAGTAAGCGGCTGTGCAGGTACCGGCAACTAATTTTCAAACAACTTTTCAAAAAATACAATCTCTAAATATGGGAGCAACAAAAACAGATGGCGGCATGTCTTGGGACTTAACAAGCCAACAAGTAAATGAACTAATTTTAAAGCCCGTTTTCGTTTCTGACAACGTGTTCAACAGCACTTTCAAAGTGATGCGCGGTGTGAAGGACAAAGCAACCATGTATTTTCTTGGTGCGCCTTCTAAGTTCCTGAAAAACAACTCCGGCTGTACCTTCTCTGCTAAAGGTAGCATGGCTTTGACATTGCGCGAAATCGCAGTTCAGAGAAAGGAAGTTGAACTTACTCAATGCAAAGACGAAGTATTTGATACTTGCATGGAGGCGGTTCTTACTGGCGAAGGCAATAACCTTTATGAGCCAGGCAGCACAGCGGCAGATAAAGCTTTGCAAAAAGCAATGGCTCAACAAGTAGCCGTGGGCATTCAAAACGATTTGTTTTTGCTTGCCTCTTTTGCAAAGCCTGGTTTAACCATCACAGTTTCAGGAAGTGAAAACTTCTATATTGTTGATGATGCATTGAAGCAAGGTTTGTTTCCAAACATTGATGCAGATGTGTTGGCAGGCCGTTTAACTCAAATCAGTGCAGGTTCAGGAAGCGCATTGAGCAGCGGTGAATCGGTTGATATTTTTAAAGGATTGTGGAACAACCGTACACTTGTTTTGCAAGGCCTGCAAGCATCGTTAAACATGCACGAAATTCACTGCACTCAATCAGTAGCTAACAACTACCAGGAGTACCTTGAAGCCTTTGGAACAGAACAGGCGAATAGCTTTGTTATTGATGGCATCAAAACATTGACTTGGAGAGGTATTATAATCATTGCACATCCTGAGTGGGATGCTGAATTGAGAAATCCATTGGTGTTCAACTTGACAGAACCTCACCGCGCTTTATTGACAGTTGCAAACAACATGCGTGTTGCTACTGATTTGGTAAGCGGTGATGTTGCAATGAGAATCTACTCAGACATCCACAGAAAGAACATCTACACGCAAGGTCACTTGCGTTTTGGAGGTGCAAAATTGGCTCACCCCGAACTTGCTGTTTACGCAGCATAATTTTTTCACTAAGTAAAATTTCAAATAGAAATATGAAAACGATTTACAAATTCCTTAGCCTGATCACAGTGATTGTATTCACTGCCGGTTTATCCATTGCCAATACAGTGCCTGTCATTCTTCCAAAGATTGAAGAAACCACACGCAAAAGCGTTGATACCGCAAAGCACAATGTTGTATTTTATTCTGCCGGACAAATCGCAAGCACTGTAAGCACCGCAGGAGCATTTATACTCTGTACAATTTCGGGATGGTCAGAGGCTTGTGATGCAGACGGCAACGTTGCCGGCATTGATACGATATGGTTCGCCAATAAGAATGATGTCGCCTCTCTTACTATTTCATCAAGACAGGTAACAGCAATCACAATGGTTTCAACTAAAACGTTTTTCAAGTGGCAGTTCCAACCGGACACAGCTTTCTTTAATCAGGCGCGAAATGTTGTCAATAAGCAACCAAGAGTAAAGCAGACAATAACGTTTATCAATCCAAAGATTAAGACTTCGTTGCTGATTGCTCTTGAGAAATTGGATGCATGCGCATTATGCGGTTTGGTAGCAATTATTAAGGACAACAACGGTAAGTTCTGGTTAGCAGGTGTTCGTGTTAATCCAAGTGCAGCATATTCATTTGTAGGCTTATTTCCTGCACAATCTGAAGGAGCCGTTACTGGTGCTAATACAGAAAGTGACGAGAACAAAATCACTACAGCATTCGAGGCAAACACTGGATATTATGCAATTGAAAGCACTGTTGCTGAAGCAAGTATTCCTGTTCCGGCATAACTCTTAGGAAACAATTTTGGTTAGGGGAATGTCGGCAACGGTATTCCCTTTTTTACATTAAAAAGCAAAGAATCATGGCAGCGAAAAAGAAATACACGGTAATCAAAGAAGGTGATGTGTGTGTAAGTGCAGGAAAATTTGAGATCCGGAAGGATAGCAAAGAAAAGACTATTGCGGCATTTGTTGCTGCATGCTCCGGCAAAGATTACCCGGGCTTGGTAGAATCCTTTCTTGTTGAATCAACTGAAGACAAAGCAGAAGCAACCGTGGAGTAATGGAGGATAAGAAAAAACCCATGAAGGCAACCATGTTAGGCAGGATTTGGAATATACTTTCCTCTCCTCAAACCACTGTGCCTGAAGAGGTGAAGCCGGACGGCACGAACCATAATTTTGGTAAGTACAAAACCATTGACTTCTTTACTGATAGAAATAAGTTCGGGCGAGAACTGGTTTTACTTAGTGAGCTGTCGCCAACACATCGCAGCTGCATTTATACCAAAGCAGATTTTGAGTTTTCTGAAGGTTTTGGAATCGTTGCCGGGAAGCCTCAGTCAATCATCAAGAATAAAACCAAAGCGGAGCAGGTGCCCGTTTCTGACGAAGATATTAATGCAGCAGCTAAAGCCCTGAAGGATGTAAATCTCTATCAGGAATCATTGCTTGAAGTTAGCAGACAGGTCAGAATCAATTTGAATGCCTCCGGCAATGGTTATGTTGAATTGGTGTATGGTGATATGTTTGGCGAAAAGTATTTCAATGCTTATTCACATGACTTTCACAAAGTTATTTTTGTCTATCCTGAAGGAGAAAGTAAAACGGCATCGCATGTTTACATAAGCGAAGATTGGGATGAATACTATATTCAAAAGAAACCACCGGCAAAACTGCCTTTGTATCCTGAAGTAGAATTCATTGATGGAAGCTTCCGTACTGTAATACACGTTAAGGAATATTCTATCGGCAGAGACTTCTATGGCCTGCCTTTGTTCATTGCCGCTAAAATGTCAGCGCAATTGGAATATGAATCTGATCGCCACAACCTTGAAAGGTTCTTTTCTGACTTCATGCCAAAATTCTTTGCAGCATTTATGGCTCCGGGAGGAATGTCGGACGATCAGAAAGAAAAATTCTATGATGACTTTTTGAACACTTACACGAAGAAAGGTCGCAACGGAAATGTGCAGGCCATGGTGCAAGTGTTTGAATCTGAAAACCTGAAGCCATACTTCCACGAGTTCAACAACAAAGAATCGGATGGTGATTTCACCAACTTGAAAACAGGAGCAAATCAAACGCTCTTCACCGCCCATCGCTGGCATCCTGTGCTGGCCGGAATTCCTATTCCCGGAGGAATGAATGATTCGAAGCAGATCCAGAACATTTTCAGCATCTACAATAAAATGACTATTCAACCGAATCAGCGTTTTGACTTGGAGAATTTCATAAATCCAATATTCACTTTGATGTGTAATTGGTTAAACCTGCCATGCAAAGAACACAGCCTTACACTCGAAACCGGTTCGCCAATATCTTTCTTCGATGCTATAGATATCAATTCAATCGTTACAGTTAATGAAGGTAGAGCATACATTGGAGAGGACGCTTTGAGTGATGAAAGAGGGAACAAAACTATTGCAGAAATGAAGCAGGCGCAAAAGACTGTTGAAGAAAACAAAGCACATGACAGAAATAAGCACACCAATTGAGGTAATCACCGGAGGAGCATTCGATAAGAACTTCGACCCGAATCTTATTGCGCCATTCATAAAAAATGCAGAGTACCGGCATTTAGCTTCTGAAGAATCATTCTTTGGTGAATCATTTTACGATGCACTGTTGGCAGACTTGCGCGACTTCGTTGTTTACAAAAGCGATGTTGAGTTTGATGAAGATGATGTGGTGCTCTACAATGGCATCTACTACAAATGTTTGGTTGATGGAACAACAGGAGTAAGCCCGGCAGATGTAAGCAAGTGGGAAGTGATTTCAAAGTTTCAAACGGCTAAGTATCAAACGCTGTGGAATAATCACATGCAGGAGTTTATCTCGTTTGCAGTTCAGCACGCTTCTACTTTCAAAAATGCTTATCGCTCTACATCAAAGGGCATCATGCGCAATGAAGATGCCAGCAGCAAGCCGGCAGAATATGCCGGAGTGAAGGGTTTGAAAGATGAAATCATGGCAGAGCTGATGATTGTACGTGAGCGCATGGATAAATTTCTAAGAAAATACAAAACAGATTACCCGCTTTACAAAGGCAATACCACCTGTACTACTTCAGAAACTAAAACCACAATTGGACTTTACCTAAAAAAGACAAACAGATATGATAGACCTACTGCTACAGAAGGCTAGTAAAGCATCTGTCGATTGGCAGAGGCGTATTGTTGAAGATGTGATGGAATTTGCCGGAGCTTCCAAGGTTACTGAAGAAGTGTTCGAGCAAAGAATTGCATTGTGTGAGGCTTGCGACAATTTCAATCCTGAAAGCCGTAAATGCAACATGTGCGGTTGCTTTATGGATGTGAAGGCCAGCCTTGAGAAGATGCCAATAAGCGGTGCAAAAATTCAATGTTCAGATAAAATAAATACTAAGTGGTAATGGACGCAAATCAACACCATCCTTCGCCTTTTCCGTACTTACAGATAGGGCTATTTCTATTGTCATTACTTACAGGTTGGGTTAGTGGCGTGGAATCGCTTTTTAAAGCTGCTTACATTTTTCTTGCGCCAATAGTGCAGGTTGTTTCACTGGTGTCTTTCATGCTTGGAATTTTACTCACACTTAAAAACTTGAAGAAAAAAGAATGATTAAGAAAATAATTCGATGGTTAACGCAATGGGATGTGGTTTGGTCCGCTCCACTTGCGTTTGTTGCGTTCATAGCTTTTGCCTTCATCATGCAGCCATTGTTTGGTGACAGCTTTGGCAGTTATGACCCCGCGATGTACCAGGCAGCTATTTATGCTGTTGGCGTAATGATTCTTTTTAATGGTGCGATTTGGCTTTGGCTTTGGTTCAATTTTCGAGAGATATACAGATACTACTTAGGACAGGCAATTGACGACTTTAATAGTTTAAAACCATGGCAAAAAATATTTATCTTATTGGCACAATACTGGCTTTGTGCGTTTGCATTAATACTTGTTTGGCTCAGTCTTGTATAGAGCAGGTTTACACGGCAGAAATGGGCAAACGCGAAGCTACCGGCAACAATGACGGAGAGCATATCTGTAATTATATGAAGGCTGTGAAGTTGGCATGTAACAAGGGTTACGCTTATTGCACTTCAGGCGTTAAATGGTGCTTTGACCAATGTGGAATCAAAACCACAATCACAGCGTGGTCTCCTTCATCTCACAATCCTAAGAATGTTGTAATGATGCATGGCAAGTATCTTAAAGAACCGAAGCCGGGCGATTCATTCACTATTTACAGCGTGTCAAAAAAGCGAATTGCACATGGCTCTTTCTTTCACCGGAAAGTAAATGAGAGCATTTACATGACTGCTGAATTCAACACGAACTCAGGGGGAAGTAGAGATGGAAACGGTAACTACTTCAGACGGAGATCTATTAACGCAACTTACTCAATAACGCGATGGACAGATTAAACATTTACGCGCTGATCAGGTTGGGCAGCTTTGTTCTTAATGGAATACTGATTTTGATATTATTCAAGGGTTGCAACTGCGAGCAGTGCCCGGAGCTTGTCTCCCAAACAATAAAACTTGAAAAGGTTTATGGCGACACCGGCACAGCGAAAGTTGTTGTTGATGTACTTACTCCCAAACCAAAGAAAGTTGCACAGAACTCAAAGAAAAAGGCATTTAACGCTAATAAATTGACTGCGCATGCAATTGATAGTTTGCCTTGTGATAGTGCGATTAAGTTGGTAAAGGAATTGGTGTATCAGTTGCCAGACACTTGCGAATACTCAGACACAATGCGCATTGCAGATGATTATCGAATAAGTTACTTCGCCCGGGTTGAAGGTCAGATTTTAGAATTCAGAATGTGGCACACGAATCTGAAGCCGGACACCAAAACAACCATCACAAACAACTTAGTTGAGAAGACAAAACCTCAAATCTATCTTGGAGCAGTTATAGGCCTGAATAATAAAGGCACCGACTTTGTGGCCGGACCATCGGCAGCGGTTGCCTATAAATCTTTCATGGGTAACTATACCTACGATATCAAATCAGGAAGTCACCAGATGGGAGGTTATTGGAGGGTTTGGGGTAAGTAGTTAATCCGGCTTCTTAAGATTCAATTTCTCCATTGCTTCCTGCACTTTCTTCTGATTTACGTGTGTGTACTTTCTTGTGTTTTTTATGTCCGCATGTCCCATTACTTCTTGCAGGGTAGCTAAGTCAACACCGTGGTCATTATGCAAATTAGTAGCTAAAGAATGCCTCACCGAGTGCCACGTCAATCTTTTAATGCCAGCAGCTTCGCACCATTTCCTTACTATCTTCATGCAGTTAGCGTACGTCTTGAGTTTGAACACTAATTCATTATCCAATCCCTTTTCCTGCGGGATGTACGATGTCGCATTATCATTCATGTAAAATCTTCGAACAGTTTTCGATTTACTCCTCTCGAAATTAATCCACCTACCATCTATGCACTTCCATGTCAGTGTCTTTTTTACGGTAGCAAAATCAAATCCCATGTTATAGCAGAATAGATAAGCCCTTCTTACTTCGTCACCGCTGCATGGAGTCTCTATCAGTTTTTGAATTTCCGCTTCAGATGCTAGTGGCTTAGTGATTGCATTTTTATCGAAAACGAACTTAGCTTTGATGGTCAGAGGATGGAAGGAAAGCATTTGTTCGTCATAAGCCCGGTTAAGAATCTTTTTGAACTTCTTGAAATAGGTGGATGCTGATTCTCCCTTTACTTTTGTCTTCAGGTATTCCGCAAAGTCTTCGCTCAGCACCTTGGTAACTGCTGCCATCGGTAACTGTTTCACTTTTTTATTTAGGAGGAATTCCCGGAAGTGCATCAAACAAGCATCTACCTTCCTGTAATCGGCAAAAAGTTTTTCGTATTCACCGCGCCATTGCTCAAAGTATTCAACAAAATCTATCTGCTGAAGTTCCTTTGATACTAATCCATGCATTTGAGATTGAAGGACGAGTTGCCGCTTTGATGCCAGCGACTGAGCCATCGCCATTGTGGATTCATTGTGTGACTTTTCAAGTGGTGTTTTTGGTTTTGTGTGAATGTGAAGTTCCAAATATTCGCGCGTACGCTTGCCGGCTCCAGTTACCTGAAGATAGAGCGATTGCATCGCGCCTTTTTGGATTGCCTTTTTGTATAGTTTTACTTTCATAATTTCGAGGGGCAGATAAGAGGCAGAAAAACACCTAACAAACCCATAACAAACCCATAACAAACCCATAACAAACCACTAACATAACGAAATTAGATGTACCCGCAACAGTACCAAGATGTAAGCACAGCAACGTGAAAGCTACTGTTTGCGGCACTTTCGAGCAATTCTCGAAAGCTATATGAACGCTTTTGAGGTTTGCGAGGGGCAGCTTGGGGGCTATTCTTACGTGATTTAACCCCGAATTTGTTCTCTAAATAGTTCATTCTTTCCTCTAAGTCTAGCACCTTTTTCATTACATCATCCTTGCCAAACATCTCACCAAGATTCCCAAACATAAAGTCAAAGCTGCACCCGAATATTTCACAGGCTTTCACAGCACATTCCAAAGGCACCTTCCTATCACCTTTATGAATTGGGCTGAAGTTTTGATGTTGAAGCAACGTTAGTGTAGCGAAATCTTTATATGACTTCACCGGTCTCGATTTGCCCACGACAAAATCAGCAAGCAACAGGTAATTACGAGTTACATCTGTTGCCACATCTTCTTTAGTTCTTGGTGCTGGTGATAATATCATACTATTCTTTTTTCCTTAATGCTACGCCTGCATAGTGCATTTTAGCAAATGATGCAATTGATAGTGTTACTCCAACTCCTGAAAATCCGACACCTACCCATTGAAGAGGTTTAGAGTTGGTTGCTGCTCCGGCAATTGCTAAAGCTGCTCCAACTATTCCTATTGAAATTCCGGCTATTCCAAGTGTACCTCCTGATTTAAGTTTCCAGCCTGAATTATCCAATCTCAGATTTATGCTTTTGATTTCATCGCGCAGGCTGATAGAATCTACTTTTGCTTTGTACTGAGGTGTTACCAATGCACTATTTACAAAGCCTTTAGATGTGCGTGTGATTATGCTTTTTTCAATGTTTAGAATAGAGCCACCACTTGTGGGTTGAAGCATGTAATACATCATTTCTTCACGAATGATGCTTCCTGTTTGAAAAGTTCCATCTCTTAAAAAAATGGTGTCAGCTACTGAAGTAGTTTGAGAAATGGCGCAAAATGATATTGCCGCAAAGATTAATGAGAGTATGTTTTTCATGTTGCTAATTTTCAAAACTTAATTTTCCGTTCAACAATTTTTTTCACGTAGAGTAGTCGCAGGATGTCGCTGGTTTTAATTGTGAAGTTGTTATACATGACATTCCAAGAGTGACATTCAATAATGCCTTTTTGCAAGTCATGCTCACATATCTGTTTAATAACTATGCCTTCTGACTTTGTGAATATCACAAACAGGTATCGTTTGAAATGCAGTTTATAATCTGCCCAAAGGCTTTTATCTAACTCTTTCGCCAGCAGCTTGTCGCCATCGCAAATAGCACGGCTTGTGCCATCGTCCATGCTGTCACCGTCCGCTTCAATAACTAGGTAGTTGCCTTTCTCATATTCTTTCGGTACCAACAATGAATCTAACTCTTCATCTGCCTCTCCATCTACCTGCGCATAGGCACTCAAGTAACCGGCACGCCCACGAACAGGCAGATATTTAACCTCCATGAAATCATCAGTCGAAATAACTTTGGCGTTGCTGTGGGAGCGCGAAGTGTAATTCGCAATATTGTAATCTTTAAAAAATTTATCAGCTATTTCAGATGGCACGTTCCTTTTGCCATTCATAACACTACTCATTGATGTAGTGTCCCATTCAAGTTTATCAACAATTTCTTTCCTGTTGCGAACTTTAAGGCTTCCAACTAAATCATTGACAGCATTAATAAATAAGGTGGTTACTTCTTCTTTCTTAAACATTAGTTCGCAATGTTGATAACTTTTGTTTGCGATAAAGTTTGCATAATTGCGAACTTGAATTTACATTTGCATTCATAATTGAAATCAAAAGTAATTAAATATATGAAACTCAAAAAAGAGGTAATTGAACAGATAAAGCAAAGTCCCCTTTTGCAAGGCAAAATTGCAGGGGCTTTAAAAAAATCTGTCAGCACGGTTTACAGACTTGCCAAGTCTAACCATGATGACCTTACTAAAGCTGCTGCATTAAAAGAAATCCAAGAACACTTGGGATTGACGGAGGAACAAATTCTCGAAACCGCAACTGCATAACCATGGAAAGTAAACTGTTATCCGAATTAAGCGAAGGGTCTGTTATCAAGTATTGCGGAAAGAAATTTATTGTGAGACAGCGCGAGAAACACTATGAGAAACATAACGGTGTAATGCTGCTTGTAAGCGCAACATACATATCGCCTTACGTGCCTTACTCCCAATCCAATTTAAGTAATGAAGGTGAACTTCTACCAAGCAATGTATTTGTTGACTTAATAAAATCATAACCATGTCACTAAAACACATACATGAAGCAGTTGAGCGGGTAGAGTTGTCGATTAAGCAATTCAGACGCGAGGCAGTGCAAAGCGAACTTTTGACAATCGAAGAAGCTGCCGACTATCTAAGAATATCAATGGAGCAGATGTACACGCTGACTGCAAAGAAAACTTTTACGCTTTACAAGCCGGGCGGAAAGTTGGCGTACATCCTGCGCGAAGATTTGAAAGCTTGGGTATTGGCTGCAAAGATTCCAAGTGCAGCAGAGATTGATAAGTCAACAAATTCATTACTACTTCAAAGGAAAGCAGCATGAGCATGTTAAACAACAGAAGGAAAGAAGATTCATTCGGCAACATAGCCATAGCGGCATTGTCGGGAATATTAGTAGGCGGTATGGTTCTCGCTTGCTTGGTAGCATTTGCTTTCGCGGTCTATAAAACAGTCACAATTTAAACAACATAGTTATGTCACAAACACAAGCATCACCAACAGACTTGAAACAACAAATATGGCTCAATCACCATGTTGATTCTTTCAAGCAGTACAAGCAAGCATTTCACGCATTTGAATATCCTGAATGGGTTACCAATGTTTCGGAAGCATTGAATACCGGGAGCATGGAAAGTTTACGATTCTACGATAGCGGCAAGTATGTAGCTGTATATGAGGTTTTGAAATCTCAATTCGCAACATCAAAATCTGACACGATATGATACTGCTATTCTTCATAAAAACTACACCAAGAAACTTCCGCGTGAGCGGGGTGGAGGTTGATGTAGTTGAAATGAAGAAGTGTCAGGAGTGCGGAGGTGAATTTGAGAAGCTACACACACACTTTGACGCAATGTATCAGCAACCAATTGAAGTATGCTACGACTGCTTTTTTAAACTGAAAAATCAAGAGGGAAATGATTAACAAAAAACTATACGAAACTAAGCTAAGGTCATACCAGCACTACCGTTCAGAAGAAATTTCTTCAAGGAAAATTGTGGAGCTAAATAAAGACTTAAAAGAGACAACACTTAAATCAATGATTGAATGCCTTGACATTAAGGCAGGTGATGTATTTATGAAGTCAAGTCGAGTTTACATGGTTGCTGGCAGTGAGCCAATTACTGCAATAGAAAACTATTTGGGCGAAGCACTTTTTAAAATAAGTGTAGTTAAGTCTGATTCTTCAGCCCGTTCAGGATGGAGCACAGGGGGTAATTCTATTACCCTATCGTTTGAAGAAATTGAAAACCTTAAAATCATAAAAGAGTGATGCATCCACAAATAACAACAGAAGCGGTGCATAACCACTGCAAAGCACTTGGGCTATTCACCAACTGGACCAACATGAGAAAGTCTTGGATTGAAATGAAGAATGCGCAAGCAGCTGCTGCAATTAGTAAATAAAAAAACCTGCGTTGGCGCGCAGGTTCAAACTGAGTAAACAATTTAAATAAATACTAATGGAAACAATATTAGAACAAAAAGGCGATAGGGGACAAAGAAAAGTTCCAAGACTTCATCAATGATTTAGAAGCCCTCAAAACGAAGTATTCTTTCAAATCCAAGAAGTATAAAGATGCTCATGCCGCAGGCGTTAACCTCCTTAACCAAGCCATCAATCAGTTAATAGCGAAACAATAATTTTTCAAATAAACAAAAACAACAATCATGGGACTTATTAAAAAAGCAAGCGAGCTAAACATCAATGATAAAATCAAAGCATTGATTTATGGACAGGCAGGTATGGGCAAAACAACACTCGCGTTATCCGCTCCAACACCATTGTTATTAGACTTTGACAATGGTGTGCATCGAGTAAATTATGCGCATCTAAAAAATGTAGATACGGTTCAAATTTCAAGTTATCAGGACTTTTTGGACGTGTTGAATAATGAGGATTTATCACCGTACGAAACATTTGTAATTGATACAGGTGGTAAGGCGCTGGACTATATGTCTGATTATATCATTAAGCGGAATCCCAAAATGGGGAAAGCCAGCGGAACGCTCACGCTGCAAGGATATGGTGAGCGCAAAGTAGAGTTTTCGGCTCTCGTAAAAAGAATTTCACAAATGGGTAAGCATATCATTTTCGTTGCTCACCGAGATACGAAAACAGAGGGTGATGATACCCGGTATATCCCACAATTTGGAGGTTCAAGTTACGACAGTCTTGTTACTGAATTAGATTTAGTTGGGTACATGGAAGCCAATGGACGCGAACGCACAATAACATTTGACCCCACAAGTCGCAATGATGGCAAGAACACCTGCAATCTCCCAAGCGTTATGAAGGTGCCGAAAATCGTTGATGATAATGGAAAGCCAACCGCAGAAAACGACTTTATGAAATCGAAAGTTATGAATGCGTATGAAAATCGCCTCGCTTCAAGAAAGCTGGAGGCTGATGCTTACAATAAGCTAATCGAGGAATTGAAGGAGAATATAGACTTTATCAATAGCAAAGAATCGGCAGATGAATTTGTAAGTCGCATTGAAAAGTTTGAGCATGTCGGAAATTCAAAAGCTGTAGCATCAAAATTGCTGGGGGATAAAACCAAAGCACTTGGCTTGGTTTGGAATACTGCGGACAAACAATATATGGAAAAAGCCACAGTATAGCATGACAAACTACAAGATATATCCCAGCATACTTGATAAGTTCGAGGGCTACATAAATAGCTCAAAGGTTTATCAGCAATACTATGGCTTTTCGGAGGAGCCGTCAATTACTGAGGAGGAATTTGAGCAAAAGAAATTCAGAGAGTTGATTGATGGTATCAACCGGGTTCCAATGAAATGGGAGGATAGCGAAGCGGCAGACAAAGGCACAGCTTTTAATGAGGTGATTGATTGCCTGGTCGAAAATCGCAAGTCAGATAAAATGGAAATTGAAAGGGTTTTTGATGGCGCAGTTGTAACAGCACTCAAAGCCAAATACAACAATCGCTCATTTGAGTTTCCTATGAACATTTGCAAAGAGTTTGTTGAATATCTAAATGGCACATTAACCCAGCAGTTCGTAGAGGCTGTATTGCCGACAAGGTACGGTAATGTTTTACTGTACGGCTACGTTGATGAATTGCTGCCTTTTAAGGTTGTGGACATTAAAACCACAAGCAAATACACGGCATATAAATATCGTGATGCGTGGCAAAGAATTGCTTACCCGTACTGTCTTAACGCAATGGGTAATAAAATCAATGATTTCGAATTTGCCGTTACCGATTTCAAAAATACATGGATAGAGCATTACTCATATAATCCTGAAAAGGACATACCCGAATTGACAGGTCATTGCGAAGCATTTATCGAGTTTTTGGAAGCGAACCAGGAATTAATAATAAACCAGAAAATTTTCGCTGAAGAGTAACTGAAGAATCCCATAGCATAGCTAAAGGCAGGGTAAAACTGATAAGGGAAACAGCCTGCTAACAGCGAAGCAACTACAACAACGAGGTTACAGTTGTCAACTCGGAGGAGAGAAAAGGTAAAGTACCTCCTCCGTTTTTAAACATCGTTCTTTAAAATGCACCGGGCCCAACTTTCGAGTTGTCAATTTTTTGCGAAATGGTTCGGTGCGCATGGGGAGGTAGCTCATTGGATAGAGCGTAACGTATGCCCTGTTTTGGTCCACAGGCTTTTGCTGATTGAACCTGCACCGAGTAAGGCTGCGAAGATGAGATACGTTAAGGTAAGAGGTTCAATTCCTCTCCTCTACACAACAATCCAAGAGAGGGCGTAATCCATACATTATAACGTGAATAGATGTATGAAACACCACTTGTCACGAAGTGGAAGCCCATAGGATTTTTTTAAGTAATCAATAAAACAATTATATACAAATGCAAAATTTAGAATCAAAAAGCAACTACGAGTTGCGAGGTATTATTACGGATTCGGATTCTTCTGAATCGTTGAAGAACTCCGCATGGGAGTTGCTTAAAGAGAAGTCGCCAACCAACAGCGAACTCACGTACATCATCCGCTGGTGCTCTTCTGAATCGTTGAAGAACTCCGCATGGGAGTTGCTCAAAGAGAAGTCGCCAACCAACAGCGAACTCACGTACATCATTGAGTATTGCTCTTCTGAATCGTTGAAGAACTCCACATGGGAGTTGCTTAAAGAGAAGTCGCCAACCAACAGCGAACTCACGTACATCATCCGCTGGTGCTCTTCTGAATCGTTGAAGAACTCCGTAGGGGAGTTGCTTAAAGAGAAGTCGCCAACCAACAGCGAACTCACGTACATCATTGAGTATTGCTCTTCTGAATCGTTGAAGAACTCCGCATTGGAGTTGCTTAAAGAGAAGTCGCCAACCAACAGCGAACTCACGTACATCATCCGCTGGTGCTCTTCTGAATCGTTGAAGAACTCCGCAGGGGAGTTGCTC
>Ga0247837_1002592_pt1 | contig 33669 bp, 26 predicted proteins | sample LaCtaG_2_FD_187115 | JGI IMG/M metagenome (GOLD analysis project Ga0247837, IMG submission 187115) | Freshwater microbial communities from meromictic Lake La Cruz, Castile-La Mancha, Spain - LaCruzMarch2015_14.5m | ecosystem: Environmental > Aquatic > Freshwater > Lake | place: Spain: Castile-La...
TGGGAGTATATTCATATGTGGAGGAAACGGTTGGAAGACAGCCTATATTGTGAGAAGCAGCTGGGAGGAGCAGGGGAGTATGTGCGAGGCTCGATGTTTGCACGGAGTGCTGGCTTACAGCAACCACACTGTGTACGTCTTTGGGGGTGTTAGAGGTGGTAGTTACCTCCATTCATGTGAGAAATACCACTTGCAGCAGCACTCGTGGACACTTCTGCCGCCCATGAAAGCAGGCAGAGCCTACTTCAACCCCTGTCAGTTCAACGGAAACGTCTACCTATGTGGCTGCGGGTCTGCACTCCTAGAAGCGTTCTATCCACCGAATGACCAGATGCTGCCTTTCCAACTCTCTATGCCTACATACAGTAACTGCTGTATGTATGTGGAGGACAACATGTTGGTAGTGAACTTAGACTGCAATATCCTCAAGTTTAGAGCGGGACAGGCGGAACCGCTGGTCGAAACTAGCAGACAAAGCACCAAAGAGGATGTTATTTGGCCAAACTCGCAGCCAGTGGTGAATGCAGCCCTCAGACTGTACTACATCATTGCTCGAGACTGCTGCTTCAGCGTAAACATGGACAGTGGAAAGGTAGGCCCAGCCATTAGCTAGAATAAACTCCTTAGGTTCCTGGTGCAGCAGCCATTGTAGCAAGGGAATGGTGGAGGGGCCTTGCTAGTATTGGTTTGCTAATGGCTTCTGACCATTGAGGGATCAGATGCGTGCACTTCTTTAGAGAGACTTCATACAGTTGACTTCCATCACTTCTTCAATTCCAGGCTTCTACTTGGGTGCATCTGCGTACTCAAATACAAGTAGATGTGGTGCTGCTATAGATTGGGAATACTTTAGCGTTAAGAGAAGGATATTGCCAAGTCTGTAGTTAATGGCTGAGTAGTTCTACTGTGGGAGCCAAGGTGTGGCTGTTCCACCTCAAGCACTCTTAGAGCACAATGGGAAGTCTGAGTCCCAACAGAATTCGAGAGATCCGTTCCCACCGAGAGGAACCGCTCTTAGAGGACTTGGAGGAGTTCAAAGGCATCCTGCTGACTAGATGTTCAGAGGAGACTCTGATGCTTCCACTTATCCTTCCACTCTCTCATCTGAAAGCAGACCTCCACCACAGTTCTACTCAGCTGAAGTGACAGTTTTGGGGAAGAACTGTGCTGCAGTTCTCGTCTTAGCGCTGTGAGAGCTTCCTCTCTTCTACCAAAGTAGGCGAGCACCACTCCCACCTTCAGCACTCCTATGCTCCAGCAAGCTTTCATACTTCTCTAACTTCTTGAGAGCCTTGACATAGCTGCCTTCCTGCCTCGCTACTGTTCCTCTCTGCTGGTACTGCTCCACTACCTCAAGCAGTTGTGGCTCTGTAGCAGTCCAGGGCAGTGTCAGCAGCAGTTCCTTGTCTTTCCGCCGCTTCCACTCGCTAACATCAGTCTTGAAGTCGCACCTCTGAGAGTCTAGATCAAGGGCATAGGTGTATATCTACTCGGCTAGGTCCGCCTGATTAGTCTTAGCCTCGTCTATTAGTCTTTCTCCAGTGACCGCAGTCGGGATGCCTGCTTCAGAGGGCAGCAGCTCTCCAGCACAGTCTTCACCAACTGAAGAGAACAGTCACCCACGCACACTCGAAACAACGACCCTTGAAGAGTGGATGGACAGAGCCTCGAGAGTGGGAGATACGGCGGAGTTAGTATGGGAAGCGAATGTCTCCAGTTCGGAACTTATCCCTCTCAATTCTTCATTGATCTCTTGATAGCGCTGATCCACCTGTGTCTGCAACTCTTGAATGCTCCTCTCCACCACAGCTTGCATCTCTTCTCTCACTCTTTGAAGGCGACTACGGGCTTCTACACACCTCTCTTGCACAGCTGTAAGACTGCCTCTGCACTTCTGCACAATGTCTCTCTCCTTACGTACTCAGAGTAGTCCTCTGCTTCATCAATGAAGTCAAAGGCTGCGATGTCGAATACAGAGGAGTGCTTTTGAATGAGGGAGCATGCTGTGGACAGGCCTTGACTTTGAGGGGAGACTGTGGCTTCCTCCCCACACTGGTCGCAATACAAGTATGGACAGGTGTCTATTATAAGCCATCTTCACCATCGACTAGACTCAGACACTGTGAGGCCTGGCAGCCAGTTAATAGAACCGCTGGAGATTCACCGACTTCTGAGTTGTATCATCATTCAGCCGAATTCCAGGCTTGTGCATGTTTCTTTCATCTACAGCCTACTCAATAAGCAACTCTTTCCATGGTATTTCCCTTCAATCCTCCCGAGCAGCCAGTGCATTTAGCCCTGATAATTAGTCCTTAATTCCTACGAAGCCCAGTGCAGCCACTTTACACTGCAAACTCAATGGGATATGTAGGAACTGCATGGACACATATCCCAATCTGTAACTTCTGCAAACAGCAATTAATACATGCAGGGACCCACTGCCTACCTTATATCTGCCGTAATGGACTAATCACTGCTAACTATTGATTTAGAGAAGGGCAATAAAAGTAATCGAGCCAATACAGTCCTGAGCGCGCCGAGATTCCAATACTGATTCCCAATAGAGTAAAAGTCCATTCTAAAGCCTTCTGCGAGTAAATAACTTCTGTTTCCGCTGTTTCTAAGAAAGACACTCCCAAGTGCCCTGCAAGTTCAGCCCCTTCTAAGTAACTCACCTCTCTCTGATCAATTTGGCCTGTTATTTGCCCTACAAGGACAATAATAGTGCTTTGATGCGTGCTTCTGATAGCCTCTACAGTACTAGAAACCAGGTCGAATGTAGATCGTTCGTGAGTGTTATAGACCACTAGGACTGCCATAGCGCTCGTGTAAACAGGCGAAAGTCTTGCTAGAAGGGGAAATTTGACGAGATCTGCAAACAGTTGCACCTTCAAAGTATGAGAATCTCCTTGTAGCCAAAGAATCTAAATGGCGATTACTCCCTTGGTGCCACAAATGCGACTATAACGGCCTGCGAATTTCTGCCAGAGACGATCTGGATGCTGCATGTTTTCCTCGTATACGAGCATGTGAACGAAAATTGTAGAGTTCCTTGCTTCCATGTTATTACCCTAAGAACTACCTGCTGTTAGGACCTTAATAGGCAGTAGGAAGAAAAGGGTGGGGGCTATTGCTGAGGCTTGTGCTTGGATGTATAGGTGTGTATCATTGTATTTTGCTATAATGCAGAGTGAGGGTTTACGCATCTTCCCGGACTTTTGTGGTGGCCACTGGGACACTTTGGTACTTTTCTAATGTAAGAAGACGATTTCTTCCAAGGACTTAAGTTTCCGCTTTGAGACGCTAGCGCGAAGTACGCAATTAAGTACGTAGGACCGGCCTTGAATCCGCGGATATGGGGAAACGCGGTATTTCATCACTAGGTTTCTCCCCGTAGACTGTAATTCGGCCGCTGTACTGCCTAGTCTCCTTTCCATCGTCTTTCTCAATCCGCGTACAATATCCCTCTAAACCTCTCTCGAAATAGTCAAATTCTCTATATATGAAGGAAGTTTCTATCAAATCCCTGCAAGTAGATGAAAGTCACTCGAGCCTTCGTAGGTCCAAAACTGCAGCAAATCACTTCAAACTGGGCATGCGGATAGGCCGAAAAGACCAGATTCCACTAAGTGAAAGCAGGGCAGTACCACTGGACTACTCAATGGGACCCATTCGCATTTTTATCTAACTCCACCGCTATGAGAGGGAAACCGCCCTATTCCCAGCGCTGGTATCACTCGCCAGTCAGTGATTTCGAGGTCTTAGCGACACAGTTCAAATGCACAAAGCCGAAATCGACCCTTCGCTTGCCAATTTAGTGCTTGAGAAGCAGGCGGAATGCAGACTCAGGAAGTCCACAGGAGGACGGCTTCTTCCCAGTCTAGCCTATTGTTGATTCTAAATATCTAATGGCTGGCCCCGTCACTCCTATGTCTAAAGACCTTTGGAAGTCTGACGTCAGTTCGAAGAAGTGCGCTTCCTGTGCTAAGGACTTTACTGTCTTATGCAGAAGGCACCACTGCCGCTCTTGCGGCCTCATCTTCTGTTCAACCTGCTGCAGCAAACACAAAGTGACAGGCGTTAAAAAGCCCTATCGAATTTGCGCAAATTGCTGCATAACCTCCTCAAAAGCCGGAGCACTGCGTTCGACCATTATGGATGATTCTGAAGAACCAGGAAAGCAGCGTCTCCCAGATTCTCCTGATACCTCCACACTTGGCTTCATACCTAGTTCGCGGTCTGAAGGAAGGACCAGCACAACTAGACACTCCAAAGCTCCCTCTACAGTGCTAGCATTCGAGGGAAATCAGCTGGAAGAGTCAATTGTCCCTCGTGAGTTCGAAAACCCTTGCAGCTGTTTCCTGCAAAGCAGAGCGAAGGACTTGCTGGCCGCTAGTGCTTTAGACCCGCAATGGACGGAAACGATTGTAGGACTGGTGAAGCAGGCAGTGGAGTCAGTGCAGTGCTTCACCCGACGCACAGGAGACTCCATGGATGTCAACCACTATATTCGGATTGTAAAGGTGCAGGCTGCAGACCACTCTATGAGCCGTTACATCAACGGCGTGGTTTTCTATAAAAATGTGGCGCACAAGAATATGAGGAGTCGTATAGTGGGTCCGGATATCCTGCTGCTTGAAGAAGGTACGAGTTTCACCAATTACGACTCCCAACTAGTCTCCATGGAAACTGTGCTCAGCCAAGAGTCCCAGCGCCAACGGCTGTTCATCAGGAAGATCAAGGAACTACAGCCTTCCCTTCTTTTCGTGGAAAAAGGCCTTTCGCAAAAGACAATTAGCGAACTATCAAAACGAGGAATAACCGCCGTAGTAGACGTCAAAAAGACAGTGCTAGCTATGATTAGCAGAGTGACGGGAGGAGCTATACTCACTTCCATCGACCAAGCAGCCGGTATGAGTTCGTGTATTGGCCATTGTGGGGAGTTCGCTGTGAAGCAGGAAGCACGCGGAACATTAGTGTATATTACGCAAGAAGCGGGGAAAGGGGTATTGGGTGCGTCCATAGTCCTGTCAGGTCCGGACTTAAATCAGCTCCGGACCATCAAAACAGTCCTCAAAACGCTCATAACTGACTACCGAAGTGCACTTTTACAGGCTGATTTCTGGGAACTGATAGGAATTACACCCTGTGAGATCTGCCCTACTTCCGCAATTTCCCTCAAACTTCTAACCATCAACACTAAGCTCTGCGTAAAGCCGCAGTCTTTGCGCTTCCCGCTCTACCAGGACCCTGAGGATTTGCCTCTGGGTCGGAAGCTGCTCCACCTTCGGAGAGACTTGGCGAATGTGTGCGCTTGCGGCTGTGCAATGCACTCCCACGCCTTATTTTACTGCAGAGAGGGCGGAGTTGTGAGGGTCACAGGCCACTATGAGGCGGGGGAAACCCTGCCTATGCACCCAGGCGATAGTGTCTTTTTGACGTTAATATGCAGAAACTGTGCCGAAGTGGTATTTGCGGATTTGCCGCTTAGTAACAACGCCTGGGAAATGTCCTTTTACAGGTTTATTAGCGATTTCTTCCCAGACTGCACAAGAAGTCACAAAAGCCACCACTGTCCAGTGGACTCTTTCCGTGGCTTTCGCTTCAATTTCTCACTAAAAAGAGTCAATTTGTCGCTGGAATTTGCACCCCGGCCGACTTACGACCTCATCCCAATTCACTTTCCTGACAATTCTGAATACTATGAATTACTACGGTTCAAAACGCTTATCGACCTGAGGGAAGCCGTGAATGAAGTACTTGCGAGGCTGATTCAGGCTACTTGTGAGGTGCAGGTGGAGATGTCGGGCAGGACGGTTGCAGGAAAGGAGGGCTGTTTAGAGCAAATGAAGGAGGAATTAGCGCAGGTTACGGAGGAACTGTCCTTGGAGGTAGTGGACTTGGGGAAGTTGGAGCAGACTCAACTGTTTCGGAATTACCTGCTGGTAGAGATGTACCGCCGCAGGGTCTTTTTCCTCGTCTGCAAAGGCAAAAGTGTGATCGAGAACTCCCTCAATAGTCTCAAAGCCACCCGGCCTGCCAGTCGCCGCACTCTGGAATCCCCGCGAATCCCGCCTTCCCCCGAAAGTCAGGACACACCCAGGGACAACGCAGCCTCAAAAACTCGCATTTCCCTGCAAATGCCGTTAATCCACCCAGTTGCGGCCACTAATCAGCTGGATCCGCTGCTTGAAAGCGGCAGTTTCGGGTACTTGCAGCGGGGGAGTTTGACGCTGCCGCTGGGGAAGTCGGATATGTGTGTGCCTGTGGAGGAGGAGGACTCTCTTTCGATAGTGGCTTATGCACTGAATTCGGTGGATTTTTATGAGAATGTGGGGCGTTTTATGAGTGATGCGATTAAGGAGGGGGACCGCAGCGCAATAAACGAGTTCATCCACTGCGAATTACTGCTGAAAACCACTACCGACTTCCACACCAGCTTCAGCACCTACAGCGACACCGACTTCCAAGCGGCAGAAAACAAGGCGGAAATGCAGCGCCTGTACGGCCCCCAGGTGCAGTACGACGTCACTGCCTATTTCCCCAGGCAGTTCCAAGCCCTGCGACTCTACACCGAAACCCCGGAATCCTTCCTTCTGTCTATTTCCAAAGCTACGAAAAACCACTATAGATACGGCACAAGCGGGGCCTCGTTTTCCTACACCCACGACTCCAAATACGTACTAAAGTCCACAAAGGAAAGAGAAGTGGAGATGTTTCTGCTCCTCGCTCCCAACTACTTCCAGCACGTTTTCAAGAGCTTCTACTGCGGCATGCCCAGTCGCCTAGCGAAGGTCTACGGAGCCTATCGCGTGTCTGTGAAGAATCTCCTCACTGGCAATAGGCGAGTGGAGTGGCTTTTGCTGGCTGAGAATTTGAGAATTACAATGCCGAGAATATTCAAAGTTTTCGACCTAAAAGGGACCTTAAATCCCAGGAGGTTTGTGAGACTGGGAGACAAAAGGACCAAAATGGACAGAAATTTCCTGGAGGAAATGGAGGGGTTTCCGCTGTTTTTAACTGCGGCAGCGAAGCGGGAACTAGATGCAGCGCTTTGGAACGACACTCTTCTCCTTTCCTTGCAAAACGTGGTGGACTACTCGCTGCTCGTACTGGTGAACGACGAGAAGCGGGAATTGGCGCTGGGCGTGATTGACTACATGCAGCAATACACCTTTGAAAAGGCGTTGGAAAATAGGTATAGGAGGGTGACTACGACTATGCCGCCCACAATCACGAACCCAGAGGAGTACAAGAAGCGGTTCCGGACGATGGTGATGCAGGAGTACTTCTTGGCTATAGCTGATTAGGCACAGGGGAAGGGTTGCAACAGAGACATATTGAGAGGGCGTAGAGGGATGTGCTAACTAATAGCAGTTCTATAGCCAGGCTTTTTGCCTACTCAGCACCTGTATTTGGGAAAACAGAGGCAAGCATTTCGCACTATATCAGAAATAAGCATACTTAAGTGTCTGAGTCGGCTACACATATTTCGAACTTAAGATGAGTCCTGCTTAGTGTCTAAGTACCAGTAACATCACAATGTACGAGCATTTCCCGCCATTCTCCAACGACTGTGCAAGTTAACAGCCTATTAAGTCCTTTTAACAAGGTGCTTCGCTAACTACCAGATTTCTAACAGGCAGTGAAAGGTCTGGCTTAGTGGGTTTACACATGTGGACTTTCTAGGAGTTGTAGGCTTTATTGCCTTTTCACTATTCGCTAGGTGTTAGGGTGCATGCAGTTCTTTCCTCTGCAAAGAAACTGACTCAGTCACAAGATAGAAATCCGACATTTCAACACTTCGGATATACATGTATTCGTTTAGTCAGAGTCAGCAGCCGATCTTTCCGAATTGAGCCAAGTCCCCCTATTAGTATCCTCTTATTCCCGATACAGCAGCTACAAGCCAGAAAGTAGTAAAAGTAGATGATAGGCCTTCGCCCTCCCTCTTTCCCCCTCTTGCGAGACTCCCAGTCCCAGCGCCTCTCCCTGCAAGTCGGCGAAAGCAGCTGGACTCTCCTCCCCACCGGCGCAGTAGTGAGCAGCCAAGACACTTCCAGCAGTCCCTACCGAGCCTTCCGCAGACCCGAAGGAGTCATGAGTCGCTACACAGCCAGGGAAAACCAGCGACTCAAACAACACTTCGAGCGCTTTCGCAGTGCAAAGCCCCCTAACACCCGAAGAGACGACCCTTCCCCCCCAGTCCGCACCCCCACAGACAGTGACTTTCAGCGCCTTATCGACCGATTGCAGAAGGCTCAATCTGGCTTTCGGGGGAATAAGAGACTGGTACTGGTGGAGGACAGGGTGGAAAGCTGCAGACTGGACCAGGACGACGTGCAGTATATGAGGGTCGCGGTGCTGAATCAGCCTGCGCCTTTGAGAGTGGTGTTCAGGAGAAGCCGGGGACGATTGGTGGCTTTCGTGTCCCGCACTGTGCCAGAGCCTTCGGAAGCACTGGCAGATGCTATAGTCTACAGAGATGTGGTGAAAGTGATGGACACAGCACCCAAATTCAAATGCGAAGTAGTCTACCTCGCCGTCAAAGCCCTCAGTCCCTCCATTTTCACCGTCAACGTCCACTTCGGCAAGCCCGAACTGACCCGCAGCGACACCGCCCAGCCTAACAAAGACCGCCACAACCGCTCACAAGAGGAAATCATGTGGGAAATGCTGGAAAACTCCATTCAAAGCAGAAGCTCTCCGAATCGCAGTGTTAACCATATTAAGCAGAATTTGGTTATTTTGCCGCCGGCGTCACCAGTCCGCCGGGCAGCTGCGAAACTGAGGAAAAAGGCAACTGTGGAAAGACGGAAATCCGCTTTAGTCCGGAAGCAGTCCTTTATACAGGAGCAGCGCCAGCGGAAGTACATGGAACTACACAGGCAGGAAACCCGACTACTGGAGTTAGAGCAAGAGCGGTCCTTTCAGCGGCTAAGGAGCAGGAAAGCTGCTTGCGAAAAGGACTGGATTCGAGCCATTGCCTGGGCGAAGGCAGCAAAAGCGTTGCTCAGTTCCTACCAAATCCGCAAGGCGGAGGTGTTGCTTGAAGTAAAAAAAGGGCAAGCAGCTGTTTTGATACAAGCGCATGTGAGGAGATTGACCAGGGGAGTGGGCAGGCCTGGGATAGCGCTGAGACACTGTAGAAATGCACTGTTGGTCTATTCCCGCCTCACAGCCTCGGCTTTCCTTAGTACTGTCAGACACAAGTTGGCGATTGTATTGAGGGAGGCACGGGAACTGTCGGTTGTTCCGAAAGCGATAAGGACGACGCTCAAAGCAGGTAAAATGTACAGCAGTTATTCTGATCCAACGCCGCTGGCGACTGTCCTCCCAGCACCGAATCGAACACCACTCCCAACTCGAGAAATTCTGGACCTGCCAACTCGAGTCCCTCCTCGGAACCAAGCGAAGTCGCAAGAAGCGGGAAATTTCCCAGGGACTATTAATGATTTCCCCTGAAGGAAAGAGCCAGGTGCTAGAGCGCTGGGAAGCCAGTAACAGGGCTAGGTTTAGAGTGGAGAGAAGTCGGTATGGCAAGGAACAAAAGGAGCTGGGAAAAGGCGGAATTCAGGCTTTTTGCCTGGAAACGCTGGAAAAGGGACAGCCGCTGCAGGCCTGTCCCCAGCTTTTTATCCTCCCTTCAAAGGAAACTATGCAGAAACTGCTGCAAAGAGCAGCGAAAGAGGCTTTAAAGTCCGTCCCTGGACAGACATTGCCAAATTAGCAGTAAATTTGTCCGGAACTTAACTAGATATTATATAGTTGAGCGCTTTCATCGTGCCGCATTTGACCAGGACCAGACCTAACACCCACAGTCCACAGTCCCCAGGCTCTAAAGTGCCCACTAGGTCTGGGCCCAAGGTCACTAGCATCTAAGTAGCGGTTACCACACAGGCTAATGGTAAAGAGGGGAAACGGAAGGATAGGGATAGAGAGGAGTAGGGGTCTAATAAAGGTTCGCAGCGTGTTTCCGACCAATAGTCTATATAATAACCTTGAAATGCAGACTTTAAGTTAAGTTTTTGCAACTTTACATAGAAATCCGTCTCAAATATACTCGAACGGATACTATTCAGATAAAGCACGAAATAGTACTTCAGCCAGTCCACAAATAGCGTAAAAGCCAGCAAATACAGACTTAAAACTGTCAGTTCCGCACTGCTTTCCAAGTCTCTGAGAGCTGCTTTTAGTGTGAGAGTGAGCAGGTAGAGGGCTAATTCCAGCCTTTCGGCTGCGTCCTGACAAAGCATGTTGAAAAGGAGGCGCCGGTCTGTCTTTTTGAAGACCATGGCTTTGATTTCGGTTATGAAAGTAGTGAGAAACAGCATAGCCGACGTCGCCAGACTCGAGTGCAGCGCCACCTGCACCACCACCAACTGACAATACATCACTCCCGCATGCAACCCTACATACACCACCGCCGCCCCATAATTCTGCCAAAACAGCGCTCCACTCGTCCCATGCAAATTGAGCAACAGCCGCTTTCCCAACACTCGTAGTAGCGAGTTGCACACTGTGAGTATGTTGTAGAAAGCGCTTAGCTTGATGAAGTCTTGTTCCTTCAGGTCGTGGTAGAGTCTGCCTTCGTTGGCGGTGTGGTAGAGGGCGGCGGTGCCCAGGAACATGAGGGTCAGACGGACGGCGTCTGGGCCTCCGCGGAGGCAGAGGAAGGGCAGGTAAAGGACACAGTAAAGGAGGGAGTTCACACTTAAAAGCGTTCCAAAGCCCAGCACTTTCTCCAGTCCAGACACCAGCGTCCTCACCTGTCTCCACGAGTCGCAGTCCTCCATGCCCAGCACATAGCGCCCTTTCGGCCTGCGCAAGTCCGCAAACATGGAACTAGCTCTAGCAGCCCTCACCACTCCCCTAATCAAACGCAACAATGACAGCGGAAGCGGGTCTCGCAGCCTTACTACTGGGCGTGGACACAGCAGCGCAGCTGTACTGCAGTTCACAGGAAGACTTGGAAGCCCAGGTGCGAGCCTTGGCGCCTGCACAGCTGCCCTTCCTGCAGAGACTTAGAGAGGCCCTGAGACAGTGCTGCAGGACGGTAGGGGTGGAAAGCACGTTCAAGCACTTGGCACTGCCGGTGGCGGTGGGGCAGTACTTGGTGGATACAGAGGGGAGTGAGGGGGAGGCGGAGGTCAGGCAGGAGCTGGTGGGTGCTTTGATGCCGCCTGATAGTCCGAAGGACACGGAAACGATGGATTCAGAGGTCGAAAAGCCGGGAATTGCTTCAGACGAGACCAAGCAGCGGGCCACTCGGCTGTACCAAAAGGGCATCAAAGTCGCCTATGTGGCGGAACTCTTCAAAGTCGAGCCTGCGCTTATCCACAGCTGGGGGGGCTGGAGCAAGCGTCCAGCCGCCGAAATTGAGCGAAACATGCAGAAAAAACAGCAAATCCTGGACCTTGTCGCCCACGGAGAAACCATGAAAGCCATCTGCCAAGAACTCAAACTCAAGCCCAAAGCCTACCACGAACTCCTCGGCGAAACCAGCGGCCTCACCTTCTCCCGCAGTCTCTACGACAAAGTCATGCAGCAAATGCCAATACTCAAAATCAAAAACACTGTCAGCAAGAACACTGGGGTGTCGGTGTACATCATCAACAAGTGGCTGGAAGGGAAGGACGTCCCTGCCGCTGACCTGCTTACAGACGATGAGGACACTACGAAGGATGTGAAGCGCACGGCTGTGGAGGGCTTCTACGACACTGGCAGTTTGGCCTCTGCCGCTGCTATGGTCAAGAAGACGCCTGCAATGGTGAAGAAGTGGGTGTTAGACTTCCAACGCAAAGTCGACGGGAAAAGCACGGAAACAGACCTTAGCACCTAGTTACTTGCGAATGGACTTGATGGTTTTCCGGACTCCTGGCCGAGTCGGGGGCTTGAAGTGGAGACGGAGACTAGAGGCGCTGGGCCCAGACTCACTTGGGCCTGGCTTCCGCTCGGATTCAGTGATTTCCTCCTCTTCGTCAGAAATGTGGAAGTTGCTGAGTGTATGGGAACGAGGCTGGGACAGGTCGCTGAGGATACCTCCAGAGTGGCGGGCTAGCAAGGGCTGAATTAGGTCGTGCACTGGACCGGAGGGGAGTCTGCGCAGGTAGTCTTCAAGGTTGGTATTGGAAAAAGCGGACAAGGGACTGTCCTTCAGACTCCGGAATCGGTCGTTTTGCAGGGATTTGAGGGAGTTGTAGCGAATTTCGAGTCGTTTCCAAAGGTTTTCCTGCGGCTGGTCCGGCTTTCCCCAGCAGTCACTACTGAGGAAAGTCTCCATCGACCTGCGCCACCTCGCCTTCAAGTCCCTTTCCCTGCCCAGTAACCCCATCAGTCTCCCTATATACTCCACCACTATTTCCTCCTCAGAGAAGACGATTCCCCGGCGGACAGAGGCGGCAGTCCGTCCTCTGGACCTGGGTCTGGGGCGGTTGGGTGTTTCCGCACTGTCGACTTTGCGTTCTGAGGCGGAAGAGAGGAGACTGGCAGGCCGGGGGACTGAGGGACTGCTGTCCAGCAGGGAGTCTGAGGGGGAAAAGAGGTATTTCCGCAGGTAGAGGTTGGAGGGACGGGGGAGGAGGAAGTAGGCGTCGTAGTGCTCGGCTCCTTTGCTGGGGTAGATACGTAGGAAATGGCCCCTGCGGAGATACTCCTCTATCGCGTCCCTAGTGCAATCCTTCGCCTTCCAGCAGGAAACCGGAGGGTCCGGGGACTTAGCCGTAGTGGGCCGTGAGGACGCCGAAGTCCCTGGCCTGCCACTAAGGCTCCTCTTCGCTCTAAGCCTAGCCTTAGTCCTATTCATACTTTCCTTCCTCCTATCAAACCCCCGAAACCCCACCAAATTGAAGGTATCCGCTATCAAGTGGCTCTTAATATGTAGGTCTAGCGGGGAGTCGGTGGCTAGACTAGGCGATAAATTCACCTCTAAAATCCATGGTTTCAGCTCTGAATCGATCAAAATATCGAATCCGAACAAATCGAAGCAGTTCGCCCGGCCAATTCCAGTCTCATAGGAAGCCTCGAGGACGAAATCTGTAATCGACAGCACAGATTTTATCACTGCATCGTAAATCTTCATCCAAATCAGTTCAATATCGACTCCTTGACTCCTGAGTCGCTGGAAAAGCGCTGATAAACTCCACTTGTGTCCAACATTATCCTTGCGATAGTCCAAGTTTTGGACGAATTTCTCGTTTTTCTTGTTAACGCTGTAATTGGTCAAATGGACGAATTTGTTCCTTGTACTGGCAGTTTGGTATTCCTCACTTGCGAACCTAGCCAAGCCTTCCTCATACAAGTATATACGTAACGGGTCATACGAGGTCACTAATACATATATCCGTAGGTCGAATTTCAGGTTATCCACTAGGAAGGGGTTACTGATGTAGCGGGAGACTACATGCAGGTCGGTGACTATTGCGTCTGATAGGGATTCGATGAGGAAGATCCCTTTGCCTTGGGAGGAGGCGTTGGGCTTGGAGATCCAGAGCCAGTTGGGGGTCTCTTGGAACCGCCCTGCGAATTCGGAGAATTGGTCGGGGAGGATGTAGGTTTCGGGGAGGAAGTTGAAGGGGTCTTTGCCGAATTTGTCCTGCATTTTGCAGATGTTTAGGTGAAGTCGGTCCTTCCTCGTCAATTCCTCAGTCCTCGGGTAATGGTTAATCCTCTGATAGTCCGCCAGCCCATCAAATAAATACCTCGGCGGCACAGTCCCCGCCCACAGCAAATTCCACTCATGTGAGTCTGTCTGCATAAACCCCACTTGCTCCAATATCGCCCTGACCAGTTTCCCCTCTGCGTGGTACAGTCGGAAGACTAATTCTTGGCCTGAGAGACGGCCAGCCTGCATTTGTTCTGAGGATATATCTCGAACTGGGGAAAATTTGATCAGAGGGGGACGAAGGTCGGATTCACTAATAAGCTGTTGGAGTTGAAGAGCGCTCCGAGCCTCCAGATTGCGGACAGACACCGAAAGCGGGACTCGATCTAGTCCCAACGGTATCCCCACAGAAGCGATATCCACCCCTTGCATTGCCTTGCGCTGTTCATCTTGTCCATCTATCAATTTCCGACTGGGCGCATAGCGAGTAGGCGCCATAGACACAATCTTGAGTCCCAGTCCTGATGCTTTCTCCTCGCTTTCACTCATGACCACTATCGAATTATACAGCTAGAGACTGCTGGGCCGGCTGCCACTATAATATGGCTGTGGCTGTGGCGGGCGAGGAGGCGAAAGTGGTGGATGCGGAGTTGTTCACTCGGCTGAAGGAGGAAGGCAATGTGCTGTTCAAGAGTGAGGTGTAGGCAGATGGGGAGTACCATAGGGCGGCTGAGGTGTACACAGCGGCGCTGCAGGTCGACCCGGCCTCCGCCATCCTCTATGCCAATCTCAGTCTCGTGAACTTCAAACTCGAGAACTACGGCTTCGCCCAGTCCAGTAAGCCCCACTCAGACGCCTCCAAAGCCATCGAACTCGACCCGCGCTACGTGAAGGCCTACTACCGCCGCGGCTCCGCCCTCTTCGCCCTCAGCAAGTACAAAGAAGCCATCCGCGACCTGAAGGCAGTCTGCAAAATCGTCCCAGACGACGCAGACGCGAAAAAAAAACTGCAGTGTGCGCAGAAGGAACTGAGGAGTATCCAGTTCGCAGAGAGTATTGAGACGGAAAGGGCACTTCCAGTGCTGAATTCGGACTCGATGGTGGTGCCGGAGACCTACGCAGGGCCGGTTTTCCCTGAGAATGGGACTATTGATGCGGAGTGGGTTCAAGGGTTGATGGCTTATTATAGAGGACAGAAGGCAGTTCATAAGAAGTTCATCGTCCAAATGCTGAATAAGGTCAGAAGTCTGTTCACGTCCTACCCCAGTCTGATAACCGTGTCCATCCCCACAGACGGAGAAATGACAGTGTGTGGAGACGTCCACGGCCAGTACTACGACCTAATGACGATCTTCGAGCGGAACGGACCTCCCAGTCCCACCAACCCCTACCTCTTCAATGGAGACTTCGTGGACAGAGGGTCGTTTTCCGTCGAAGTCGTGATGACTTTGATCGCCTGGAAACTGTGCTACCCGGACCACTTCCACATGCTGAGAGGCAACCATGAGACTCGGAACATGAACAAAGTGTATGGGTTTGAAGGGGAAGTGAAGGAGAAATACGACGAGTCGGTGATGAATCTGTTCAGTGAGGTGTTTTGCTGTTTGCCGTTAGCAGCGGTTATTAACAGCAAAGTGTTGGTCCTGCATGGAGGCTTATTCTCCAGGGATGGAATCACACTGGATGATATTCGCAGAATCAACCGCTTTATGGAGCCGCCGGAGTCGGGGATAATGTCGGAGTTGCTGTGGAGCGACCCTAGTAAGGAGAGAGGGTGGAGCCAGTCGAAGCGGGGAGTGGGTGTGGCCTTTGGACCTGATGTGGCGCATAGGTTTTTGGACGCCAATGGACTGGATTTGCTGATTAGGTCGCATGAGATGAAGGATGACGGGTACGAGGTGGAGGCGGATGGACGGGTTATTACTATCTTCAGCGCGCCCAACTACTGCGACCAAATGCACAACAAAGGCGCCTACATCCGTCTCTCCGCCGCCAACCTGAAGCCCCGCTTCACCGCCTTCCCTGCAGTGCCGCACCCTCCAGTCCCCGCCATGAAGTACGCCCGGCCCTTTATGATGTTTTAGTGGCTAAGTCTAGTAGGGCCGCGTCTCTCTCGCTCTCACATAGGCACTCAAGCCTGGGTTTTCCATCATCTTTGCTGCAAAGCCTTGCAGCGCCTTGGGCACATCCGTAGCCAGGCTCCTTTCCTTGCACAGGTAGTTATCCCACAAGAAGTTGAAAACCATAAAGTCGCACATACTCGCGGCTTTACCAAGGAAAAAGAACTTGCCCTGTTCAGGCGACTTGAGTAGTCGGGCTTCCAGCATTACTAATTGGGCCGGTAGCTTTTCCTTCGCTTGGGCGATTTTCTCCTCATTGCCTTCGGCATAGGCCGCTAGAAGCGGAGACCGCATGTCTTCCACCAGGTCTGAAAGCGACTCACAGAAATACGTCTGTTCCTTATTAGCCGGGTAAAATCCCTTCTTGTAGCAAATATACTGCAGAATCGCCCGAGTCTGAGAGAGCGTTTTCCCATCAATGTCCATTATGGGGCAGACCTGGAACTCTGCCCTGGGCTTGAAAGCCGCCCAGTCCTCCTTAGTCATGCGCTCGTCCACAAAGCTGACACCCGCATAGTGCAGTGCCATACGCAGTACTTCCCCTCTGCCCCATACATCAAAGTAGTGCAAGGTAGGCCGGTTATCGATGGGTGTGGGACTGGGGTGCTGGGTCTCTATTATAGCCTTTGGAGGGAGTTGGGAGGCGTTTGGCTGGGCTTTCTTGGGAGCTGGCTTGGCAGCGGTGCAGCCCATTATTATGGTGGATTACTAGGGACATTGTCTTGCTCTGTCCACCAGGGGCGCGTAGTTGACGTTCATCAGTCCCCGTCTCGTCAGTCCATGCACAGTCTTGTCAAACACCGTGATTTGCTGAAAGCTATTGATCGGGCCCAAAGGCAGCATCAGCCTCCCTCCCATCGCCAACTGTTCCAACAACTTCGGCGGGACTTCGGGGGTCGACGCTCCAATGTGGATCACGTCAAACGGCCCTTCATCAGGCAAACCATCTCTGCCGTCTGCTGTGATGAAGCGGAGTTCGACTTCTTTACTGGAAAACACGTTGAAGTGGGACTTTAGCATGTTGTCGCAAGCCTGGTTTATCAGTTCCTCGATATGATCGATGCCGAAAACCCTCCCTCTGCCGATCATTTTCCCTAGACATACGGTCAAATAGCCGGACCCGCACCCTACATCCAGTACTTTCGCCCCAGGTTTCAAGTACTCTTCCAGTATTCTCAGTGTCATAGCGTGCATGTGAGGGGCGGAAATAGTCGTGTTGAACCCGATTTTCTGAGGCCGGTCTTCGTAGGGACTGCTTTCCTCGGGCATGAAGTCCTTGCGGTCGGTGGTGGCCAGGACTTCGAAGATGCGGGGGGAGAGGTCGTGGGTGTCTTTGAGCATTAGGGCGAGGTCGCGCTGAGGGGGGGACGCTTGCGGCTCCTGACTAGGAGAATCCGACCGAATTTCAAGCGTTTCTCCCTGCTCTACCGGTATTTCCCCTATCGCTCTCAGTACTGCATTCAAATCCACCTCCACCTTCCCCACATTCAGCCCCTTCACCTGTTCCTCCAGCTCCCCCAAGTCTTCCAGTCGTCCCACACTCATCAACTCTTCAAGCTGCGCGGCGAATTTCAGCCTTTCACTGCCCGCCGTTCTCTGCAACTTGTGAGTTATTTCTTCCGCAGTGTCTGCCACTTTCTGTCGCTTCCTCAATACATCATGCACGGACTCAGTAGTGGCTTTCAGCTTGAGAAGGACCGGGGAGCACTTCCGCCATTGTGATTCCGTGAGTTTGTCCTGCTTCTCTCGAATCGCTTGCAAGACTGGGTCGAACAGGCAAGCCACCAAGCGCTGTACTTCGCTTTTAGTGGTTTCCATGGAGTCAGTCATCGACTGGCACTTCTTAGAGGCTGCCTGTGCGGCTTCCAGCTCCAGCTGAATTCGCTTCCTGGCAGTTTCCACTCTATCAGTAGTGTTGCTGGTGATGACGCTGTCGGTGACGGAGTAGAGGTCGTGTCGCTTGTGGACGGAAACGCACTTGGAGCAGAAGTTGGCGGAGCAGTCGAGACAGTAGAGAGTGGCTTCTACCATGGGGTGGGAGGGACAAGGCAGGCCGGGCTGGTGGTGTTCGCGGTCGACGAGAGGGACGAGTTGGATGTTTTTCTTCAACTGAGAGATGAGACGGTAATCTGCTCCTCTGCAGTTTGGACAGATGATAGCCCCGCTGTAGCGGTCCAACTTCTTAATGCACACCAGACAAAACGTATGGCCGCAGGTCAGCAACATCGGAGGTCTGTCCGCTCCATCAAACTCATGGTCACACACTCCACATAGTACCACAGAGCTTTCTACCATGTCTATTATAAGCCTGGGGACTGCTATCCACATGCACTAGTTGCCTTCGAGACAGTGCTTTAGAACGGGCTGTTTAGGCCTGTGATAAGGTGGAATGAGGCAACTTGTCGGTGCTTTGCATATTTGTGTGTTTTCGGCCGACTGAGAAATCCTAGTATATAAATCGATTGTAGCCTTTGTAGGTCTGAGTAAAGAATGCATCTCATCGATATAAATATTGGATTATGTAGGCGACTTGTAGCTTCAGATTATTTTTATTTTTGCGGACTTTCGGCAGAAATCGCACAGACCCCTTTAATTCCCCTATCCTATGCTACTCCTTTGATCTCCCTTTCATTACTGTATTTGTACAACTAGGCAAGAATTCCACTTGCGACTTCAGTTCTCGCAAACGAGAAATGATCACTAGACTACTAGGTGTTAGGCTAATCGACATACTCAAGGTCATAGCGCGGGAAGTCGTAGCCAGAACAATCGCGTGGGTACATGTAGATAGCACCCGTCTTCTTCTTCCCTAGAGACTTCAACTGCTTCCTAAAGTCTTCCTTGTCATACTGCCAACTGCACCGATTCAGCAAAAACCTCGCTTGGTACTCATTGACGTGGGTAGGGACTAGTCCAAACAGCATTTCTTCCACTTGAAAGCCGCCTTCCCCATGCTTAGCTTCCGAGCTCGAATGTTTCCTGCTCTGTGGATTCTTATCGCCTAGATCTCCAGATTTGTAACTTTCGTCATCTTCGCCATCTCTGGTAGGTGTTAGGCAATTTGGATTGTAAAAGCCACCCTTCATCCGGCGACAATAGTGGGCGAATTCATGTATGAGGGTTATCACTAGTCCACACCTTTGCCCTTCATTTGAGCCTCCGTAGTCGCTTCTTACAAGGACTACTCCATTGCTTATGGTGATCCCATGACTTCTAGCAAGTGGAACAAAGTAGGCCTTGCCTACAATAATCCTGATGTTTTGATGGTCGAGACCGAGACTGACATAAGTGTCGATGACCAGGTGAGAGTTCAAGATTGGCTCCAACCAATCGAAATATTCCTCTGGTATGAGGCGAATTTCCTCTTCCAATTCCTGAAAATGGCTAAATTCCTGCTCCAACATATCAAGCAAAGCTTTAGGCTGATTGGGCTCGGCGGGTGGCTCTAAGCCAGTCAATTCCGCAGGCAGGTTCAACTGAAAAACACGAATTAACTGCGAACCTGCAAAATAGTGCACAACAGGATGCACACTTGGGTTACTGAGACCTTCAACTAGAACAGAGTTCTTTAGTCGAGAGAAGATTTCGGCATAGTAATGAATTGCACAAAAAGCATTATCAGTAGCAGCATTCATTAGTGCCTGGTAGTTGAAAACCCCACTTGTTTGCCAGATGCTTTTGAGCAGAGTTTGGGAGTAGTCTAGGCTACTAGTAGCAGGGCCGGCTTTCTCTGATGGTTTGGGTTCTGCTACAAGACGCTTATCCAGCATTCTTGCAATCTCCCCCACGAAGCTAGCGAAACTCTGAGGGACTTCTACAGCCTGCTCCTCGCATTCTAAACTAATCTCCGCGACCATAGCAGTAGCAGCACGGTTCATAGCTCTGAATACTCTCTCCGCCGAACCTGGAGCGAACTGACCAAGAATGCTTATAGCCGTCAACTGCTCTTGAGCATCAAATGAATGAGCAAGGATATGGCCCAACAGTCGACAGGCCAAGAGCCGGTACTGAGGGTTTTTCTTCGCAATTCTTTTCATCAGTTTTACATTCGGAATTTCGGGGCTACCACTTTGCTCCAGTCGAACAGCAACCACTTCCACTAGGGGATGATTGAAGAGACTTGCACCGAACAGCAGGGACACAAATGGGGTGACTAGGTCTAGTGGCAGTAGCGTAGGGGACCTGATTACGTCGATAAGTGATTGAGGGAGATAGTTATAGTCGGCTACATCGGAAGCTAAAAGTGAATCGAGACACTGCATGAATTTGGCCAGAACTCGATACAGAACTTCCTTCTGAGTGCTCGATAACTCGCTTTGCGATATGACTTGAACACATAAACCGTCCAGAAGTATGTGAATTTGCCCGATATCCTTCACTGCTATATCCAAGTAAGTAGTTCCGACAAAGGAATACAAGAAGTCCAGAGCTCTTTGTAGACACTCAGGCTGGGTTAGTCGGAAGGAAAGAACTGCTCGGAAGAACTCATATCTGCAGGCGGGATTGGACAGTGGTAGGGCAGAGTAGAACTCCACAGGCTGGGTGGCTTGTTGTAGACTCATCAGGGCGGACTCCACCCAACTTCCATTACCTCTGTACTGGGAAATGAAGTCTTCCACTCTCGAATTGTGGTCTGCCGAAGGTCCGACGAGTGCTGAAAGCAGGAACGAGCACAGGAGAAGCTCGGGACTATCTGTGGACTGCGTCAGTTCTCGAGTCGCTGCCAATTTGTTCAGTGTATCTTGACTCAAAGTCTTCCCTCTGTGACCCCACAGCAGAAGGCGCAGCGCCAGCACTCTCTCTGCTGGAGGGAGGTCTTGCCACTGCAGAAGTTTCAGTTCAGTGATGTTGGAAGGGTGAGTGGTATCGAGTTGACTGAGCAGGTGGGCTAGCGGAGCATACAGGGACGTCTGCAGGCTCTCCAGCTCTTCAGCACAGAAAGTTGGCTTTAGAGTTGAGACGTTCGCCAACAGAAACTTTCTCAAGTCTTGGATGGCGGCCGCTTTTTCCATTAGATAAAACTTTTGATATTTGCCTTATATGCACTATTCAGGTAAAGATGTGAATATTAGATGCATACTTCGGCCCCTAGGATTAGGTATACTCAATTCTCACAGCGAATACCTTCCTATTCATCGAAAAGCCACTTTCAAATCTCCAGCGTGCACTTTCAGCCAGCGGCAACCAAATGAAGCTTCAAAGACTTTAAAATACCGACAGAACTCGATATTTTAGAATTGTGTGCTAAGAAACAGTGGCTGTTGCTATATATCTAAAACCCACTTGCATAGAAATACACTATTAGTCTTTTAGATACGTATAGTTGAAATATGTAACTTCTCGCTTAGTTTGAAGGCAGGTATTTAATGGTGAAATAGGTCGGTTTTAGGTGAATCCCGTGTAATGGACGAGCACACTAGAACTGGCATGCAATAGCAGAGCTATAATGGAAATAGAGGATACCTTCTCGCAGATATGTGATTTGAGAAAGTCCATATAGTAGGGTGCTTAAACAGGCAATTGTGAGTTTCGGCAGCAGTTAAGTCAACTCTGTGTTTGCGGCTTCTGGGAGGAGCCAAGGCCTCAGGCCTATTGAGCTGCTTTCCGATCGGAACAGCGTCTACAAGACCTGAAATTAGACTTGCGAATATCACTCTTCTCGAATTTCCATACTTGGAAATGGATAGTGCGGCAGGTCGATACTGTCTACACATACACTAACACACATCTATGAGGTCTAACCCTAGTGTTCAAACCTAAGGTGGAGCTGCAGCTCCTCACTGCCTGGGTAGGTCTTCCTGCACCTCGGACAGACCTCACTCTGTTGGGCAGAAAACCAGCCCAGGAAGCCTCTAGCCTTCTGCTGAGGTCTGCAAGCGTGCTGGTCACTGTAGCGGTGGGAGAGACACACTCGAGACCCGCAGGTGGGACAGGTGATGGTGTTGACGGGGGAGAGCACAGTTCTACATTTGCTTGCTGCACACTTGAGAGATTTGGATGAGGGCTTCGGTTGACAGTTACCTGAAGTAGAGTGGCGCTGCCAAGTGATATTCGGGTCCTCTGTTGGCACGACGTCAATGCTGCGCTGACACAACGGACACACAAAGACTCTGTAGTCTTTGGCCGCGGCCTGCGTGCAGCTATGTCCTGTGTAGCTGCGGTGGGACAGGCAGTAGCGCTGGTGACACGCGTCGCACTCGAAGGGCAGGAAGTCCTGCTGTCTGCAAGAGCCAACGGCACAGTGGGCGCCCAAGTCCACGAACTCCATATTTATACCATCAGCTACTGCCACCTGTCGTTACTGCGCTACGCCCATGGCCAGGTCGTCAATGTCCGTAATGCTGGTCTTGCAGCCTGCTTTCGCCTGCTTCCTCGCCTTCACTACTAGTCCTGGTAGAGCGAAGGACTTCACGTTCTGCTCTCCGCTCTGCGAAACGACTAGTGTGAAGCAGTTGTTCAGGTAGTGGGAACTCACTTCGTTGATTACGATGTTGGGGAAGAACACCAGGCCTTCGGAGTCGCTGTAGGCGTCCACGGACCCGCGCAGCACTTTCTTGCCGGAAATGTTGAGGGTGACTTTGGCAGGCGGCTGGTCTTCTGAGTACAGTTGCAAGCGGAAGTGCAGGCCGGATACTGAGCAGGGTACTCCCGGGGCCGTCATTATCCTTAAGGTCAACGAAAACCCCTTTTCCTTGAAGACTTGAGGAGGCGCTGGAAGCGCCAAGTCCAGGTAGCCCTTGACAACCGGCGTTTGGAGACGAATATGCGCAGCGTCAGGACGTTTGGTACTGCGTTTGCCCAGGACTCGGAGGTAGTTCTGCAATGCGCAGTTCTGCTGCATGACTTGCCCTAGGAGTAGGTTCACATCTCCGAGTGCAGCGGTGAGTAGACTGCTGGGGACGGAAGCCACACCGGGCAAAGCAGGCGGCTCAGCCTGCGACTCGCAATCGCCATGGTCACATGGAGACCCGCCACAGGTCAACAAGCACATTATGATTGTATCAGCGGAAATGGCTGGACGGGAAGGACGTATGTCTTCCCTCTCCCTGTAGTCCCTATAGCTACCTACGCTAAGACACTACAAGTCTGCTAGACTCCACAGTGCTTAGTGGGCTGACTGCACCCATCCATTGGCTTAGACCATTCAGATTCCCAGGAAAGCGATAGGTTCTATCGGCTAAGCCTGCTTGCCGCTGTGCTTGAGGTGGTTGTGGTACCGCAGTGACCCTAGGGTCCTACTTAGTGCTCACCCGTAGGCGCGGCCGCAACGTGGACAGGGGAACACTCGCTCGATTTCCTTTGCTGTGCGTCTAGCACGTTTCTTGGCCCGAGCCCGAGACTTGGCATCATCTAACTTGCCCCGCAAGTGACTGCACTCCTCCAGCAGCTGCCGAGTTCTGTCTATCAGCGAGCGGTTGTTCTGCACTTTATCCAGCCATAGTGTGAAGTAGGCACTCGAAGTCGGAGCTTCAGTGAAGGGAACAGGCTCCATTTAGATGTTATGGCAGCCACAAGCCTTTGACATAGAGACCTAGCGGAAGAGGGGAACTTGCTGCAGTGTTGTTTGTATTGAAGTGGAAACTGGGGAAGTGGGTGGACTTCAGGCCTCTTTATTTGGTTATATAGAGAAAAGAGCTATCTGACCTGCTGTTTTCCCACATCTCCTCACTCTTCCACATGTTCTTTTCTTAATGAATGCGCTGTTTTCACCCCTTCCAGTCGCTAGTCCCATCCGTAACAGTACTATCGACTCCCTGGCAGTCTATTCGTCCATTCCAATCCACTTCCTGGTGAATGCAGGCAAACCCTCACACCTCTTCCAGTGAAACTCTACATCGGCTTCTCCCAATCCAGTGATGCCAAATCAGAAACCCAGGGGAATTTGTAGTCTTTTGCCTATAGTTATATTTGCTCAGAGGAACAGTGACTGGGAGAGTTGCTTTCGGTGTTAGAGGAGAGGGGGCTTCGATTATCGATTTACAGGAGCAGCCAAGATGAAAGGCAAAAAGCCTGTGCATCTGCCAGCAGTAAGTAGGGCACTGTATGGATAGTGAGCCAGGAACAGCACTGCTTTGGATGCACCGACAAGTACACTAGCCTGCATATCTCCTACTCCTGCTACTGCCTACTTCCGCTCACTGGTCTCGATGAGTCCGTCCACCTCCTCCTTGTGACTGCAGAGTTCCTCCCACTCCTCCAGCTTCAGTGCAATGCCCTTCCGGCCCGGCTTCAGTTCGCCCGTTTCGTCAGTGTAGTACTCGCGGATATTGACGTACGTCTTGCCTTTGAACTTCGACACCTCCACGAATCTGTTCCGGCCTATGGCGATTTTGCTCTCTTCGGCTGCGGGACTATCCTCAGTCCGAGGTCTCTTTTCCATTATCAGCTTAGAGATACACTAAGGCAAGGGAGTTAGTCACCAGGGCTGGGCTGGATACCGGGTCCAGTCGCAGCCAGAGTCATAGGAAACTCGTCTCACCACCGGAGAAAGCGAAGCGCCGACTCTGCGGTGTCTAGGGCCAGGCAGCTGCTTCATTGGCACTGCAGAGGGGACTGGGGCCAGAGACAGGGCGGGACTGCGGAGGTAGTGGCTGATGCGGTCGTGCATACTGGCTTTGAGGCTGCTGGGGACTGCAGCTTCTTCTGGGTCGAGGAAGTCCATATCATCTGATAGCTTCGCATTTGGCCGGTTGTCGTTTTCCTTGTTAGGCACTGATTCCGGTGCATGTTGCGAAGGCTTGGCACTGTGCTTGGCGAAAAAGCGGTCGTTGGCCCTGGCCGCCAGTTCCCTGCTTCTACCTGATATCCGGGGCCTCGGCCTCATTTCACTCATTCTCTCCCTGTCCACCTTTTCCCGCAAAGCCTTGATTTTCGCCTCACTTCTCTTCAATTTCTTCATCATTTCCGCCTGGAAGTCCTCAGAAGGCCAGCCACGCGACCTAGGCCTCGCCTGCACTATGGAAGTGTAGCCCTCGCCTGCAGGTCTGGAGACGGTTAGACGCTGGAAGACGTCTTTCGACTGAGAGTTGAGAATAGTGCTGGTGGGACTGTGTAGTGTGGGCACTGTGCTTTCCTGGGAGTGGTGCGAATCTGTGATAACAGTCACTTTAGAACTCATTACAATGGGGAAGTGGAGAGGGGACTTTTGGGTCTTCAGCAAGGAGAAGTAGGGCTACTGCTTATTAAGATTAGAGGAAGCGCTTCTTCTGAGCAGGGGCAGTGTCGTCAGCCGCCCAGCCTTTCGCATACGTCTGGTTGTTGAAGTTCCAAGCGTTAGTCATCATGAGGTCGAAGTAGCGGTCATCATCTACATGTGAGTTACCAATGGACGCGGAGATATGGTTGTAGTACTCCATGAACTCGTCCTCAGAGACCCGCTGGTCTCGGCCCGTCCCGCCCACAAACACGCTATGGTGCATTTCAAAGGTGTCCAGGAACTCGCCCAACACCTCGTCTTCCGTCTTTTTGCCAGACCTCACATCCGGGTGACTCGCCGCATTGTAGACTCCCTTGATGTCTTCCAACTCCACAATGCCGTTTCTATTGCGGTCCAGCTTGGTGAAGGCGCGTCTGACCAGGGCTTTGCGGGTGTCGTTCATAGGGCCTCGCACCCGGTGAATAAGTTCCTCATAGTCGATGGACTGGTCGTGGTTCGCATCCATGTAGTTGAAAAGCGCAGTGGCTTCTTGGTCAGACACATCCACTCTGAAGTCGCGAATCGCCTTCACGAACTCAGACAGCTCTAGTCGTTTGTTGTCGTTATCGTCCATGATTTTGAACTGGCGCTGCAGACCAATGATGCCGCGTGCTCCTCTGGCCAGTAGTCTTTCGCGGAACACTTCAAGCAGCTCGGCGTCGCTTCGACTGCCCTGTCTGCCGCCTTGCGCAGCAGCTTGCACCTTGGTTTGCCCGGGCCAGGTCGAGGTCCCGGCAGGCTGCATTTCCTGCGCGGCCTTGAGCAGGTCCACTTGCGGCTGCGCAGGACGCAGAGAAGTGGAGAAATCAGTCTTTTCCTCTGAAGTTCCGAAGGGCGCAGTACTGGTCCTGCCGCCCCGGGGCTCTCTGCCGCCCACAGCCGCGGCCCAGGCCTCCCTCTTCGGCTGCTCCCCTTTCAACTTCCACGCATTCGTGATCATCAGCTCGAAGTAGCGGTCGTCGTCCACCGACGCAGAGATAGTGTTGTAGTACTCGTCGAACTCTTCCTTGGTGACGCGGTGGTCCATTTGGCTGCGGTCGGAGATGTTGTGGTGCAGTTCGAAGGTTTCCAGGAACTCGTTGAGGACTTCGTCGGGAGTTTTCTTGCCGCTGCGGACGTCTGGGTGGTTCCTTGGATCGTAAACGCCTCGAATGTCTTCCATGTCAATGATGTCGTTTCCGTCTTTGTTCAGTTTGTTCCACGCCTGCGCGACGAGACTTCTTCTGAAGCTATTCATCGGCCCACGAATGCCTCTAATCAACTCATCGTAGTCAACAGATCCCGACCTGTCCCTATCAAACGCTCTGAAGAGCATGTCAATGTCCTCAGGACTCATGTCAAGTCTGTAGTCGTTGCAAGCCTTGCGGAACTCCACCAATGACAAGTCCTTGGAATTGTCGTCGTCCATGATTTTAAAGCTGCGTTGCAGGCCGAGTATGCCTCTCGTGCCTCTGGCTGCCAGCTTGTTGCGGAATTTCTCAAGCAGGATTTCGACGTTCCCGCCGCGCATAGGAGCAGAGGGGGGCGGCGGAGCTGCTCGCACCTCTTCACTGCGCGTCGGAGGCGCACCCCGCAGCTTGGCAGGACCCGCCTGCTTCAGCATGATGTTGGAAGTGCGGTGCACGTCCGTGACTCCCTCATTTCCTCTTCTGCGGTTCTCAACAGACCTGGGCGCTGCACCGAACGCCCCGCCTTCCTCGTCACTTCTCCAGGCCTTGTTTTGAGTGTAGGCCGGAGCTTCATTCAGTTTCCACGCGTTGTTCATCATTAGCTCGAAGTACTGATCGTTGTCGACCGAGGCTGACACGTTGTTGTAGTACTCCTCGAACTCTTCACGGGTCACTTCCCTGTCATTCCCCCCCAGGATGTTGTGGTGCGTTTCGAAGGTTTCGAGGAATTCCCCTAATATGTCTTCCTCAGTCTTCTTCCCGGACTTCACATCGGGATGGCCACGAGCGTTGTAGACCTGCTTGACGTCAGCTATGTCCAACACTCCACTACCGTCTCTATCCAGCTTGTCAAAGGCCTTGGCCACCAGACCCTTCCTAAAGCTGTTCATCGGCCCTCTCACCGCTCTCAAGAATTCATCGTAGTCGATGGTGCCGGACCTGTTCCTATCGACCGCGTTAAAAACGAGTTGGAGCTGAGGGTCGGTCAGGTCGACACGGTAGTCGTGCATCGCCTTCGTGAACTCAGGCAGACTTAGAGACTTGGAGTTGTCGTCGTCCATGATTTTGAACTGCCTAGCGAGGCCGAGGATGCCGCGAGTGCCGCGGGCTGCGAGCTTGGTGCGGATGTTCTCCAGCACTTCCTCGGACTGCTGGCGCTCGGAAGGGGCCAAGGCTTTGTGGGGGGATAGACGCTTGGCTGTGGCGGATTGGTCGCCAAAGACCCCTGCAATGAACTCCTTGTAGTCCAGCGTTCCATTGCCATCGACGTCATAACTATGAAAGACCTGCTCCAAGACCTCAGGGTTGACAGTGACTACGCCGACTTTCTCAATGGCTTTGGTCCACTCCTCGAGAGAGACGGTCTCGGACTGGTCCAGGTCGAAGTAGCGGAAGGTGCGCAGGAGGATGGTTTCCTCGGAAGTGTGCGCGGAGGACTTCTGCTCGAGCTTTTGACGCAGCTCGTTCTCGAACTGGGCTCGAAGGTTAGCCATTTATTACCAGAGACAGAGGCAGGGGACTAGAGCGGAGGTCGGGGACTGGCATAAACAGACGTGGGGATGTTAGGACTAGGTGACAGCGGGGGAGTGGGGAAGCAGGTGAGAAAGTGCTGTTTAAGTAGGAAGTGCACAATGGCTGCAAGCAAGTGGGGCTAGGCCTTTCATACACCACTATTACTGTATATACAGACTTGGGCGTTAATCTTATAGCGGACGTCAATTGCATTAGGCTAATGCAACTTACAGTTCAGATGTGAAATTCGAGAAAGTGCAAAGGGTGTGCGACTAATTGTGTTGACATTTGCCTGATTAACTGCGATTTCCCTATCCACTCTTACAACCATGATTTCACTTCCAGCGAATTCCCTCCCACCCATACATTCCGCCAATCCCAAGGAAGCACTATCAATCCCCTTTAGGTCTATGTCTTATACTCATACATGGGCTGTGGCAGCCCCTCCAAGCACCAAGCAACCACCCCTACACTCGAAACTCCCCTCAAACCCACTGCTCAAGGACTGTTTATTCCTCCTTTGCCTCTCAAGCAGATCCTCGGCCAGCCCGAGCCTTTGCCCCAACAGTTGCTATCGTCGGCTTCTGTGGGACTGAGCAGTTCTTCAGTGCTTTCAGGCGAGCTAGCGTGGAAGGCTGGGACAGAAGAGGAGCACGGTATATTCGCAAACTTGCAAAAGAAAGCGATTTCTCCCCAAGGCCAATTCCCCGCAGCTGACAAAGACCCGCCATGCTGCAGACCAGAGACCTAGTGCATCTATTGCTTAAACTGGGAGCTCCAGACTTCTCTTCATCACTCCAAACAGCCACAGGCGACTGCGGCCGAACACTGCTTCCCAGTTCTTCCTGCGGCCTTGGTCGAAGGTGCGCACGTTGCGAATGGCTTCGATGGACGTCTGGCCTCGCATGAGACTTTGGTAGTGAGAGGAAAGCAGCAGTCCAATCACTGCTGCTAGTGCGAAGCTGAGCGCCAGTGAAAAGACTAAGCAGTTCTTTGCGAGTTCCGTGCTACTCCCCAGTTCCCACAGCGGCAGAATGGTAACCAAACCGCCGATAGTGCCTGCGATGACCACCCAGCACAGCCACAGGAAGAAAAAGCGGAAGTTGTGTTCGCCAATGCACACACCCACTAGGTGGCAGTGGTGGTCCATGCGGAGTGTGCATTGGCGGCAGGTGGCGCAGTGGTGGCTGCGTTCAAGGCGCAAACGCCCACATTTCAAGCAAGTGGGCTGGGCGGAGTCTGCAGACAGGGGCGGGTGGCCTGGACTGGTCTTCCGAATGCGGAAAAAGTTGATAGCAGCTTGGTATAGGATCAATAGCGCAGTGGGAAACAGGCAGCTTCGTACTGCTACTGAGTAATAAGGCAGCACGAAAACCACCACAATGCTGAAAATCTGTATGTGTCTTTACAGCTGCCTTCAGACCACATATGAAAGTCATCAAGAAGTAGTTCTCCAGGAAGCTCAGCAGCAGTCGTGCAGCAGGTCCGCAGACATACTGAATAGGTCTCACCTGGCAGAGGCGAAAACAGCTGTTCTGCCGTAGCCGGGCTTCCAGCAGTGTGGCTAAATCCTCCCCTGCACTCATATAATTGCATTGCTGCTGTCGCAATTCGTGCTATGAAATGTAGGGTTGGCTTCCTTTGTGCAACTCTCAAGACTGGCTTTTAGGACAAATGAACAAGGAGACAACTTGATCTCCTTGCTTTGGTCTGACAGTAGATTTGCGCAAGAACATAGAAAAACTGAGCTGTATTGACTACAGACAGAGAAATACACCAATTTTCCTCTCTGAGAACTGGTACTACATATGAAAATGTACTCATACGAGAGGTGAACTCTATGCGATTATCGAAATTACACATAAGCGAGAGAAAGGCAGAGCCAGGCAGCTCTCCCGACTTCGCCTGCAAGACTGAGAGAATAACTTTGCACTCTAGTCGAAGATATCTATCCTATGTCCTGCCTGTGAACAGGTCTTTCAACATATCGAAACAGCGGAGTTTCCCGCTCCTTCGAGAACTAGCTCCATGTCTTTTGCTCGGAGTCCATGTGGACACTTACAACGAGTGTCATCCCTGGATGCAGGGTTCTGTGTGGAAGTAATGTTCATGCGCAGGGTTATTGTAGTATTAAGCAGGAATCAGCTGATTGGTGATGTCGCTGGACTCTCTGTCTATTGTATTTCACGTCAAAGCCAATAAATCCCAGGGGAAGACTGAAGTGGCGGAATGTCCTGATGCATAGAAAGAGTACTGTTTATCATATACAGGCGCTAACCGCCAGACCAGTGCAGGCTCTACCCAGCCTTCTCGCCTAGATATGTAGCATTAATGGGCAATAGCAGACCTTCCAAACTCCCAGAAAGCTTCAACCTCGACTCTTCGCCACAGCGAGATGCGAACTTGACACCAATCTCCGACACTGTCATGACCGGACAAACCAGCAGCTATTTGGTCGAAAGAAACAATGCAAAGCTGCTAATAGCTGTATTCACCGATCGAATCGCCGTGATCGGGGTCAATTCTAAAAAGCGGGGCACACATCCTTTACAGCCGGGGGTACTTATTACCGCTTCAGCACTGTGCAACTACCCTACAGAGCCTTTCCTCTTAGTCGCCACTTCCACTCACTCCCTACTGAAGTTTGAATTACACCTTCTATTCTCCCAAGACTCTCAGGAAGATTTGGAGACATTTCGGTTTGTCGAGCCTGTGCAGTACCCTATCAATGCGCCTGTGACTTTGATGGACTTTTATGACGCGCAAATGCTTGTTGTGAGGCATGATGATAAGGGATATTCTCGGATTTGGTTTAACGAGACGTACGACCATTACGTAGTTAAAGAGTATTACTCGAGTGATGAACAAATTACAGCGATAATTAGTAATCCGAAGACTGGAATGTTCGTAATTGCAGCCAAAAACCACTTGATTTTCCTATCAAATGGGGTAAAAAATGACATGCCGAACCCTATGAAAACTGCGCTTTCCTTGGCCATATATCCCCAACTTTTCCTACTATTCCTGCTTGCACACGACCCCGATTCCGAGCCTTACATCCAAATTTGGGACTTGAGAACCAGGGCCCTGCTTTGCGAGAAACACCTAAAATCTGAACACATACTGACCCAAATGCTGCTAAAGCCCTGCATTCAGATGGCCGGAGTCATTGCCGTTCTGCTGTTTTCTGAGTCCAGCTTCATGTTTGTGTTGGAGTACAGTCCTGTGCCAGTGCATCTTTCCCCTGCGTTTATGCTGCAACTGGACCGTGTATGTGGCAACTTGGTGAGAAGCTACCTAACAGAGGGAAGCTGCTACCTGATTTCCGACTCTCTCTACTCTCTCGCACAAGAAGACTTTATGCCGCTTCAGAAAACCGCATTGTGGACGATTCCTGTCCTAGCGAGTTCCAGCGACCTGGATCTACGGACTAGGGTTGTGGATTTAAGGGACAACATGGACCGCCGCCAAGTGAGGGAGCTGGGTCTGGGCCTCAGCGAAGCGGTGAATAGGATGATTAGACAGAGGCCGAGTTCTGCCGCACGCTCACGTGCAGACACTAACGCTACAGGGTAGTAAACATATGGACGTGCTTTGTGTAGTGCCCAGTACAGGCTTTTAGTGTATAAGGGGTGCTAGCTTATGCACTGTGGAAGCGGGGTGATGTATGTGTCGTCAGACTAAAAGCTCAAAGGGAGGGATGAATTGGAGTAGAGGCTGAGTTTCATGCGAAGCTGCACAGTGAGAAACTGAGTTTACCTGGTGGCTGACCTTTTGAGTGCAGTGGCTACTTGCTGCAAGCGCATTAGGTTGCATTTATTTGTATTTGTCTGCATATAACTTGGACCAAAAGAGCTTCATAGAGTCCTGGAATGGCAGTTTTCCGCCTAAAGACTTCTACCAGCGCAGTGGATTCGCTCAAAGAACCATTGCAACATACTGAATCTCCTTGAAGCATACACAAAGCTCCTCTAATCAACTGGGCCCGGAACCTGAATGATTGCCTCTGCTCAACCTTGTAAAAGACAGAGCACTTCTCTATCTCTATAGGCAGTTCCTTTGAGTTCTCCTCTAGTCCCAGCATAATGGACGGCTGCGAGTTGGAAGCCAGCCCCTTTTTCTTCAATCAAGGCCGTGTCCCTGTACAGGGCCGCACCCGCGACAAGAAGCTGCCAGTGGTGGTCAAACGCTACGACTTCGTCCTAATCCAGGAGAAACAAACGCAAGTCAGCATAGTGCGGACTCTCAACACTGCCCTGGCCAGGCCAAGGTGCAGCACTCCAACGCCTGCGACAGCCTGGAAGTTAGAGAGGACAAGCTGCAGCGTGTTGGAGGCGCTGGACACAGACCTGGGACAAGACATCGAGGACCAACCGACCTTATACGGAGGGGGAACTGAGACAAGTGTTGCAGCACACTGCCAGTGCACTGGTTTCTGCCCATAGCAAGAACATCGCACACAGAGATGTCAAGCCCAGCAACATTTTCCGAACTACAAGCTGGGCGACTTCGTAAAGCGGGACAGCTCTGACCAAGAGTGCGGCTGGAGATAGTCGCTATATGAGTCCTCAACTGCGGGAAGCCTGCATGAGAGGATCCCCATACAATGCCTTCAAGGCTGATGTGTTTGCACTGGGGTCTCCCTCCTGCATATAGCCACTCTCACTTCCCCCGAGACTTTGGTGGTAGCAGAGCGGATGAAGGAGGCAGTGGGCAGACAGGTGAAGGCGCCGCACTGCTCTGCAGAGCTACAGAGGCTAATTAGAGGGATGCTAACTAACGAAGAAGAAGCAAGACCCACTATGCAACAAGTCTGTGATGCCCTGGTTACATGAAGAAGTCAAACCCACCCACAACAGTGAACAAAGCTGTGGGTAGAGCAGAGGGATTTACACCATTGCGCAGCTTCAGAACAGCCAGTTAGTACATGTCACCAGCTCCTATATCCGATTTTCAACTTCCAGAGAAGCACTAGCTAGTCGGCCTCACGTTCCAATGGTAGTTCTTCACCAGCTTGCCTGAATCAGTCTATATCGCTCTGAGCCCTGTTCTCTGCGTATCTGGCGGTTCAGTGTATAGAAGCCTTCTTCATTAGCGCATCCAGTCTAGGGGTTAGAGTAATCTATAGGTAGTTGTCCCTCGACTTAGCTGAGAGATCTAGCCATCATGCTAGTCAACACTTGTTTCAGCTACAGACTCCACCCTTCAAACTCAATTCACCCTGGTCTCAGTCACTCTCTTTGCCTTCATTTTATCTACTTAGATATGTGCACATCAATCCCCTCCTTCAGTCTACTAACCAAATATCCACATTAGGGTACCTCCAATAGACAGCTCCAATTGAGTGGTATGTATGTGGGTTTCTTGGTATGCCCCTTGATTTTCTTTGCAGTCATTTGATGTGTTCCTAATATGTCAATTTAGATTCTACTCGGTGTCTCCAGACCATAACTGAGCGTCAGATTGAGAAGCATCTTGTGCCACAGCCCACAAAATGAGCATACCTTTCCTATCCCTTCAAGCAACTGCAATCGCTCCAATCTCGAAGAAGTATTGGGCAAAACACAGGTCTAACACTTCCAGACAGGCACTTGGAAAAATCGCCTCCTACTCAACCCCCACATCCAGGCCAACAACACCAGTAGGTGGGTGATATTGGAGGACAGGAGTGTATTCATATGTGGAGGAATGGCTTTGTGTACAGTCTATATTGCAGGACTGGACGGGTGGGCCGAGCAGGCGCAGATGCAAGAGGCTCGATATAGCCACGGAGTGCTGGCTCTGCACAGCTACCACACTGTGTATGTCTTTGGAGGGCTTGTACTGCAATATGAGGGGATGTGGCCATGAACTCCTAGAAGCGTTTTCTCCACAGCCAGTCTAGTAAGACAAAGCTAGGGAATCAGGGACTGAAGGTCTCTCCACAGAATGACCAGATGCTACCTTTCCAACTTTCTCTGCCGTATACTTCCCCCTACTGTATGTATGTGGAGGACAATCTGTTGGTAGTGCGCTCAGAACATCATATCCTCAAGTTTAAAGCGGGAACGGTCGAACAGCTGGTGGAGG
>Ga0247837_1002594_pt1 | contig 33655 bp, 29 predicted proteins | sample LaCtaG_2_FD_187115 | JGI IMG/M metagenome (GOLD analysis project Ga0247837, IMG submission 187115) | Freshwater microbial communities from meromictic Lake La Cruz, Castile-La Mancha, Spain - LaCruzMarch2015_14.5m | ecosystem: Environmental > Aquatic > Freshwater > Lake | place: Spain: Castile-La...
CAATTAGCATAATTTCCTACTTTCAGTACTCGAACGCATATACTTCTAAATCGTTTTCCGCCTATTGACATATTTACTCAAGCAGAAGATTCCTCATCCCTGCTCGAATAGGCCGCTGTCCCCTAGGCTCAATCGCCGGCTTCCTATTGAGTTTCCTGCGGAACTCCTCCTGCTCCTGCAGTTCCCGTTGCATCTTCTGTTCCAGGCGCCTCTGCTGTGCTTCCTTGGACTCCTCGAGCTTGTGGAGCTCTGCATCTACGCGCGCTTGTATAGCTGCAGCTTCTTCGGGACTGAGGAAGATGTCGGGGCGGGAGTTGGAAGTGGAAGGCTTGCTGCGATTGCGCAGGGCGGAGGAGGCTTGGCGGGCTGAGTCCAGCACTTTTTGACGTCGCTCCTCCTTACTCCGCGCAGAAGACACCACAATACGGTCAAGCGACAGGTCCAAACTGGCAGGATCAGAAGCAGACACCCGATGCGACCGAGTGCTGTTTCTGCCCTGGGCAGGCAGCGGAGAGCTCGGCAATGTCTGCGGCATCTGACTTGTGTGCACTTCCAGTCTTTTCCCTACTTCAAACTCTCCGTCTTTCTCCATCTTTTCCAGTTTCGAGGGTTCTTCGCCTGTTTCTGGAGTGATTTCAAAGGCAGGAAAGTCACTAGTGGGGGGCTTGTTTGGTCTTGCAGGGAAAAATCTGTCTTTGTCAGATTCTTGCTTGGCGGGACTTTGCCGAGCGGAGCCGATTTCTTGCTCAATATTGTACTTGGTGTTGAGCAATTCCTCGATTTCGGCCACCACTGAGTCTTGTTCGCTAACCTGCTTAAGTTGTGCTGGAGAGTGATTTGGCATATATCTTTCCAATGCGTCTCTCAGCTCAGCCACCTCTTCCCGTAAGTCTTGTGAGAGAGTTTGGTTGGCCAGGAACACTCTTTTGTCAGGACTCAGAGGGACGCTGGAAGTTTTGGTCAGGAAGCCTAGCGAGTCAATAGTGGCATCAATGCTCTTGTGAGCAGGCGATATAGTGTGAATATAGCAAGTATAGGAAGACGGGTGTAGGGCATGTTGCAGCAAAGTCGTCAATTTGGACTCTCGATAGGGAACATAAGTGGGATTTCCAGAAGCTAACAGCGATACTACAGTGCGAAAAGACCGCAGTGACACTGTCGATATACTCTCCTCACCTCTAATGTCCTTCTCACTGCCTGCCATATCGCAAAACGTCAACTTCATTCTTCTCAGTTTCCCGTGTTTGCATACCTTTCTGGACTCTATTTTGAGGTGCAGAATCACATGGGAGCGATCTGCTGAAACTCTTTCCTCCAAAATGCTTCTCCCATCTTGTCCTCTTTCGATCAGATTTAGACAGGCTTCTGCACTGTCCACTACGCACTCGCTGAGGTTCTCTATCAGAATACCGCCGTCGTGAGATGTTCTGACCTGCAATTCGCTGTGCAATGGAAGCAGGTCCAGTAGGTCAAAGACTCGCTCATTATGGATGAGGACGTTGCTGAGTACTACCGAGTATTTCTTGCCTCTGCCAAGGTTGGGACTGAGTGACTCAAACAGCTGTTTGACAGCTCTATCAATGATGCCAGGTCTTTCTTTCGCAGACCCATACATCGTAAAAGTCTTCCCCGACCCTGTGTCTCCATAGGCAATCACAGCGGCATTGAAGCCTTTCGCTACCCTCGATATAGAGGGCGCCACTTGTTGATAGACATCATCTTGGGAACTTGTGGCTGTCAGAAGTGTGGGACAGGCTGTAGTGATGTAGTGAGTAGCGTCTGAAACACGCACTTCATTGGTGGAAACAGTGATAGAAGCAGCAGTCTCGCGAGGGAGTTTGGGACGTATGCGGACAATTGCCTTGTGAGTGGTCATTTCAAGGGTGAAGTTTACTAGTATGGAAAGGCGATATGAGAGAAAAGTTTGGAGTATTGAGAGTAAAATGAAACGGAAATGGGCTTTATGGGCTGTTTTGGCCTTCTGTGCCGAGCTATTTGGGGGCTTAGGTTGGCACTATTTCCCCCTATCTGCACCTTCTAGCGAATTACCCTATATTCTTATCCAGGTGGAAAGCAGCTGTGCAGACCGAGAATTGCTCCTAGCAGACTTCTCTCCCTCTCCCATAGTCTCCTTCAACAACTCTACGAATCTCTGGGACATCGCCTCTGACTACTACGAAGTCGAAGGCTGGGCCCTAGCCAAATCTAGTCACTTCCTCAGCTTTTTCGCTCCTCAATCCCCTCTGTAAGCTCCACCCAGTACAGCTGGAGTCTACCTGGAAACTGCTGACTGTAGTCATTCCGCAGCGGTGACTTATCATGGTAACCAGCATTCAGCAGGTGAGAAATGCCCGGCTAATTGCACTAATAGAGGCCAGTGTGATGAGGGAAAGTGTATGTGTCAATTTGGATATGTGGGAGTAGAGTGCGGATTGGAGGCGATGGTGGCCTTGCCTGGGAAGCTTGTGGCTCTAAGGAATAGAGACACATTAATTGTTTCGTACGTTGAGAGGGCGGAAGACGTGGAAATAGAGATGGTGGAAAGGGGCAAAGCGGAAATATATACTTTGGAAGTGGAAGGGGAGTATGCAGTTCCCAGTTTTCTCTATTTCTCAAGCAGCAGTGTTGCACCAGTGACAATTCCGACTTTTAAACACTCGCCTTTACTATTCCTAGTGCACATTGAAGCTTTCCCTGCCACACTGGTCCTAACCCTGCCAGAAGGTGACCGGTAGCTAGATTTTCCTACCTCGCTTTCCAACAAAACAGTGATATTAGTGGGCACAACAGTGTGTGGGTCCTTTGTGTGTGTGGCGCTCCTTGCACTCACCCTAGTGTGCATGTACAGGAAGCATAAACGCAATTCTTTTCCTCACCATGTGGCTATCATTCCTTCAGGTGTCTTACTCCAGCAGGTAGAGCTAGTCTCTGAACAGCTCGATATTTACTTCCCAGTCCAGCGCTTTGTGTCGCTAGAAAGTCCTGTAAGTCTCCTATGTGCTGTCTGCCAAGAAGAGTTCATCAAGTCCTCCGAAGTGCGCACTCTGCCTTGCAGCCACACCTACCACAGTGTCTGTCTAAAGCAGCTGTTCTGCCAAAACTGGAAGTGTGGAGTCTGCGGCCACTCCTACACTGAGCTGCCCCTGCAGACCCGCATGACTGAGAACTTCTCTCAGCTGCAAGATAGTATAGAGCCATAGTGTAATATGCTCCGCAGACTGCTGCGTCCTTTTTCAGAAGTGCAGGACAGCTTTCTCAAGTATATCCGCCGTGCAGAGGAGATCGACCTGAAGGTCAAGCAGGAGGAGCAGAAGAAAGTGCCGGAAGCAGGTCCGAAGCCGCAGCAGTCGGAGTCAGTCAATAGCATTCTGCAGAAACTCATGACTTTCCAGCAACTCAGCAATGCCCGTTCCAGGGAAAGAGTGCAGTTGGTATTGGAAGAAGCCTTCGCCTCGGTTTCGCAGCTGTACCGGAAGAACCCGCAAGGCACTGTGTCGGTGCAGGCGCTGGCCGAGCACTTGCTGTTCCTATGGCAGGACAGGCCGGAACTCAGGCTGGTGGAACTGGGCTTCAACGAGGTGATGAGGTCTATTCTAATCGCGCCTGTCAGTGACAAGTCGGAATACGTGGGAGAATTCACCCGGGTGACAAAAGCGACCAAGCAGCACTTGAACCCAGTGGTCTACGGCCCCCTCGGCAGCATCGCCTACCTCGCCACCATCAAAGGCTGCGCCAAAACACACTCCGGCGGCATCAAAGCCCTGCGCAGGACCATCGACCACATGGCAGCCTACAACCACACCCCTTCCCAAGAGATAATCCACGCTGTAGTGGCTGAGTGCGTCGCTGGGAAGTGGCCAGTCACAGCCTTGGCTTTCATGCGCTTTGTCATCAAGAAGAAACTCACAGTCCCGTCCACCGCCTTCATTGACACTGTGACTTTGCTGCGGAAAAGCACAGGCTTCTTCGAGAACGCCTTGGAACTCGCGAAGGAAAGCATAGAAAGTGGCTGTCAGACTGACTCCTGGGCTGTGATGGAGCCTGTCATTCAGAAGTACCTCAAGCACTTGAAGGTCAAGGAAAGTAATGCATTCATGGAGGACTGCTTGAAAATCGTTGGAAAGTTCAAATTCAGCGAAGTCCCTGCTGAGCAGGAAAAACTCAGCAAAGAAGCGAGCATCAAACTGCAGATTTTATACATAAGGCACCTTCTGAAGGCGAAACTAGTGGGCGATTCCTTCGTGCTGTACAACCGCTGGCTGACCCATAACAAGTCCAAAGAGGCCATTTCCGTCGGCCTCGGCATATTCGAAAGAGTGTCCGACTCTGCCTCTGCCATCAAGTTCCTCGAAACTGTCCAGAAGCAGAAGGAATTCGAAGTGGACCGGTCCACCCTCATCAGTATCTTGAAAATCGCAAAAAATGCAGAGCACTTGGGAGTGGCGATGGCAGACAAGCACCTTGGGTTTCTGCTGAACCCACGCACATATTCCGCCTTCGCTCTCAACCTGATGATCATGATATATGGTCCGAGGAACTTGAGGAAAATATCGGAAGTGTGTTCGAGAGTAGTGGATAATGAGTTTAACGTGAATCATTTTACCTTCGTAACGCTGTCGAAGATCCTGCGCAGTGTGCCGGATGGCCGAGATAGAGAAGAACTGGTATCAGTATTTAAGCGTATGAACTTCCCAGAAGCGCCCCAAGGCGCCCCAGCTAATAGTTAGGCAATTCACACCTCTAAGCCCCTACAACTGAGAGACTCCGCAGACCTATAATGGCTAGCAGAGCGCCTGTTAACACCTCCCTTGTCAAATACAACACTTCAGTGCTGGTCAGCACTGCTGCCAAGGGCAACTTCAAAACTCCTCGCAAGAACAAACTCCCTCCTCCCGTGGTGGACAAGTCTGCGACGGAGGAAATCCTCAACTTGATTTTGCCTCCCAAGGAGACTAGTGAGGAGGGGCAGTTGTGGGTGCAATATGTCTCCCCTGACCCTGCAACTCCCGCTGATGTGAAGAAACTCGAGGACGAACTCAGCAAGCGACTAGTCCTGCGGGGAGCCAAGGAAGTGGGGATCTGTCCCGAGCGAGAAGAACTGTATTCACAAGCCTTTGACGAGATCATCAGGCAGATCACCATTATATGCACAGACAGAGGAAAGGTACTGGTACGCGTACGAAATGAAGCCAATATGACTGTGCACGCCTACCAGACTTTGTGATTTCTACCTAGATATGAAAGCAGTGTAGCATTCGGCATGCGGAAAAGTCTCCAAGCAGCCATGCGGAACGAAGAAATGACGAAAAAAGCGAAAGCGCTGGAAAGCGATTGCGCCACTTTGCAGGAAGAAGTGACTGCCCTGGAGGAGTCCATCACTGAGCTGGAATCCAGGGAAAACGCTCGTATTGAGCGGGAAGAAAAGGAACACCGCACTAGTGTGAACTTGAGAAGGGAAGCCAATATGAAGTACAGAGCCCAGCTGGAGCAGTTGCTGTCTAACTCTCACTAGGAATGTTAGACTAAGGACCATATCCAGTATGTGTACCTGGAGACTGTAATTTCAGCCTGTCTCAAATGTACATATGAGAAATACAGAAGTCGACTATATGAGCGTTTGTCGGAGTTGCCTGCTCTACTATTGATAGCGATAGGGTGCATTATCGAGTGGTTAAAGCAGCAGTATGCTCCTACCTCCATAGCAAACTGCCTTTGGACCTAGTTCTGCGACTCGTCAGCTGCTGCATCAGTCTGCGCTCCTCTTCCATTTCCTCCCTTCTCTCTCTTACCATCCTTTCACTCCTTTCCCTCGCTAAAGCCAAATTCACAGTCTTAACTCCCTCCAGCTTCAGTCGATACTGCCTTCGATTTTCCTCCTCCCGGGCTCCGATCCTTGAACTCGCCCTCACAAAGTCCCGCTCCCGTCCCACTTCCTTTTCCCTTGCAGCCAACATCTCACACCTCTTGGCCTTCACCTGTTTGTCAAACAGGGCTCGGTGAGTCTTTTGCATGTACTTGGTTCTGGAGGTGAAGTCAGGGTCTTCACCGTAAAAAACGAGCAGACCAGAGGGGTAGGGAAGGGCCGGGAGGTCCACTGGGCCGCGGGAAGTGTTGGAAGTGGTGAAGAAGCGTTCACGAGTGCGACGCATATTGGAAGTACACTAACTGCTGTCTCTACGGATATTAACACACATAGCCACCTGGTGTAGTTCTTAGTCCCGCTACACTATTACATACACTTGTAGATGGGAGAGGTCGAAATGGGCGCGATTCGCACGCCTGGCCTATTAAAATGGACAGATCCACAGCCTTCACAGCGCTGAAATCCACGTTCCACGAAGTAGTGCAGCAGCTCAGTCTCCACCCACAGCCCAGTTTCCTCCAAGAAGACGCAGGGAAATCCAGTGACCACAGTATATCTCTGCGACAAAAACAAATCAACGACGAAGAATTCGCAATTCTACTGGGATCACTCAGAAAAGACACCTACTTTACCCACTTAGACGTCACTGCCAACCTACTTACCAACCTAGCAGCCCAAGACTTGGCTGTTTTCCTCACAGAAGGCACGAGTGCCCTGCAAATTGTCACTCTGGAGCATAACTTGGTCAAGGAGAAGGGCGGGGAAGACCTGGAAAAGGCGAAAACAGCTGCTTTTGCGAAGTTTAGAAGGAATTGGGTCATTTTGGCGAAGGGAAACCCGATGTCGGAGGAACTTATTGCCAAGTTGAAGACTCCTATCATTGACTTTTCGCAGTCTAGAAGGGCTTCTTTGGCTGAATCGCTCGCTTCTCTGAAAGACACCTCCCCAATCCAGCCCTTCCAAGCCACTTGGAAGCTCTCCGGCGGCCCCTCCCGAGCCAGCATGCAGTCCGAAGAGCTATTCGACGAGGAACTCCACACCAGTGAACTCAAGCCAGTCCCTAGCCTGCCCAAGCCCGAGGCCGTAGACGAGGAAGTCGTGGACTACCGAAACAGGGAAATGACTCAGATTGCAGGGCAATTCCTGCAGTTGACGAGTATAAGGAGACTGGCTTTGGGTGGAAACCGTATTGCGAAGATCGAGAATTTGCCGGAAAGGCTGGAAGCGCTGGAAATGAAGAAGAACTTGATAACTGTGATAGGTGGCTTAGAGGCGCTTTCAGGCCTTAAGTATTTGGATTTGTCGGAAAACCAGCTGAGTGAGATATCGGGCTTGGGCACTAACTTCGCTCTGAGGGAAATCAGCCTTGCAGGGAACAATATAAAGCAGATTTCAGGTCTGGAGCATCTGAGGGAACTGCGCAGACTCAACTTGGCGAATAACAACATATCCAGCTTTATCAACATTCGGACCATTTCCATGCACTCGCAGCTGAAGTTCCTCGTGTTGCAGGGAAATCCCATCTTTTTGCAAGCCAAGTACAAAGTGTCAGTGTGCAATTTGCTGCCCAAACTGATGTTTTTGGACTTCATGCCTACTCGCACTTGGCAAAGCCGCGGCTTCAACCAGACCCAAGCCAGGATGCAGTTCTTTTCCATTGACTTTGTGGACCTGGTGCAGGACTCGGCCAGGACCAAGGTCACTCCCCGCTTCGCTTTCAAGCCGATTCCTGCCTATAGTCAGAGGAATAAGCTGGATTTCGCCATACCGGATACTGATGAGGACCCGGAGATGCAGGTCAGACCTGCTACGACTAAGGCCAAACGCTCGATTCCAAGGCTTAAAAGGCCCACTAAAGAGTCGAGTCCGCCTCCTGAAGTCCAGCTCCCACCCAATCACCACAAGTCGACCTCTGTCCATACCACCTACTTCCTGCCTGAGGAAACCCATGGTCCGCATCCTCTCACTGTGAAGGAGAAGGAAGACGTGCAGAGACATCTCAGGGCTCAGGCCCTGTTTAGAGGCGTGCAGCCGGAGGTTATCAAGGTGCTAGCAGAGAGTACCGAGCGACTGCACGCATATAAAGGCGATGTGATACAAGACGGAGACGTAGTGGTTTCCAGTATGATACTGGTGCTACGAGGCAAGCTGCAGTGGAAGAATACCCTCGCAATGCCCTGGAGCTCGCTCTTTGTCGAGAGCTTAGTAGTGCCAATCGAGGCAGAAGCCGAGGTGCAGTGTCTGGAAGGCACCGACTACGTCACCTTTGAGAGAAGTGCAGTGGGGAAAGTGCTGGAAATGTACCCCGCTTCCAAGGATGTATTTCACCGCAATTACGACAACTTGCAGCTCTCCAAAGAACAGCCGTTCCTCCTAAGTCCCTCGCAAACCCTCCATTCCGACACCCTGAAAGCGCCCTTTTCCCAACGCAGGCCAGTCCTCAGTCCCACCAGTCGCATTCCTGCCATTAACCTCAAAACCCTCCTCAAAAGCCAAACTTCCGCCAACCTCGGCCTGACCACGCTGTCCCTCGACCAAAGAACCCTTCGCGTCCAGAGCGACATCGAGCGAATGCTGGGCTCTGACCCCTATCGATCCGAGGCGGAAATACCCACTGTTATGACCGATATAGACACTTGCGAGGACTGGAAAGAGGCTGTGAAGTCCTTGGATGAGCACGTTTCCAGCCTGATGAGTTTCTATCAGAGGGAAAATAGTCGGGAAAGGGACAAGTCGAGTATTGACGAGGAGGCGAAGTCCTTCGTTGCTAAAGGTCCGGAGCGCAATTTCGAGTTCTTGGCGCTGAATCGCTCAGTGCTGCGTGAGTGTGCGGAGCAGGCCTTCCTGATCCCGCTGTCCCAGTCCATTTCTGCGATCAGTCCTGAAGGGTGGATTGAGGACTATGTGACTTCGTTGGAAAGAGATGAGGACGAAGCCTTGAAGCAGATGCTCGACGCCTGGCTCCTGGACATCCAAAGAGACATGGAAATGCGCATCCTCGCCATCTCCAACGCCTTACTAATGGGAAACGAGTACTCCCTCTCCTCCGCCCCTCTCCCCTCCTACAAAGACGCAGCCGACGAATTCGACCTGCAAGAAATCCGCTCCAACCCATACGACTACCTCACCAATTTATGCGGAGAGCGGATGAAAAGTCCCGACGTAAACGACAAAGTCACGACATTAATTGACTTCACAGACAAAGATAACTACTGCAGAGAGAGTCTGGACCGTCTGCACCTCGCCCTGCAGTCGAAGGACGACGTTACAGTGCAGGCACTGAGGACGGAGTTGCTGCAGGAGGGAGTTATTAACTTGGCCTTGCTGCCGTCGCCCTTTTTCCTGAGGAGGAAGCAGGAAAGAGGCAGTGTGGAGCTGGTGGCGAGGGCGTGGACGAGGAAGAATGAGGAGAGGGAGCCGGATGCCTCCGTGACCAGTGGAGTGTCTAGCAGGTCTGAACTTAGATAGAAATGTACCCCAGACTCACCCCATATTGTTGCAAACACTGAAAATGGGCTGCTGTCCTCCTGCCAAAGACATTCCTTCCAACTCCAACAGCAACTCTATCCGACTAAGTCTGCGAGACATCCCCTTCCTCACCTCCCAGCTCCAACTCCAAGAACCCATCGGCTCCGGCCACTACAGCGAAGTCAGAAAGGCACTCACTGCCCAGGGAGAACTGGTGGCCGTGAAGTGCATTCCACTGGACCAGATGGGGAAGGAAATCCGGCTGATTAGTAGGGAAGTGCACATATTGATGACAGCACAGCATGCCAATATAGTGAGGTACTTTGGGTGCTACCGGGACTCGGAGATGTTCTATATGTCGATGGAGCTGTGTGCGGGCGGGAGTCTGAGGGAGAAAATCGACGCAGAAGGGAGGCTGGAGGAAGCCTGGGTTCAGGCCAAAACGAGGGAAATCTTGCAGGCCTTGGCCTATCTCCACAGTCTCCAAATCGCACATCGCGACATCAAGCCGGAAAACATCCTTTTCGACGCTGACCAACACGTGAAGCTCGCAGACTTCGGCCTGTCCCGGGCTCTACTGGCCCCGGACCACCTGACAGTGGTAGGCACTCCCTACTACCTCGCCCCTGAGATGATAGCAGGCAAGTACACACCTATCTGTGACATGTGGAGTCTGGGAGTCGTGCTGTACTTCGCCTTGACCAACAAACTGCCGTTCCAAGGGGAGGACTTTGGAGGGCTGTTCAACCAGATTCGATGTCTGAATATCACGTATTGGGGCACTTGCTCGGAAAACGCAGTTAGCTTTATCAAAGCGTTGCTGGCACGCCCTGCGCGAGAGAGACTGACTGCTGCTCAGGCTCTCAACCACGCCTGGCTAGTCTAAATATAAAATAGACTTTTCCTTATGGATGTAATTGCCTAATTGCAGTGTTTCCTCATCCTCTGACCCAAGGATGAGCCAGTCCTTCCTCAGGCGTGAGTCTGAGCCGGGGGTCCCAGTGCAAGCACTCCCTCAGAAAAGCCACCATCCCCACATCCACCACTACCTCTTCCAAGCTCCTACGACTGCGATGTCGCACCCAGCCTTGAGAGTCAGCAGACAGCTTCGGCTCTCCGTCTTCTTCGAAAAAGAAGGACTTGCGACTGCAGGCGGACAGGAACTTCCCAGGGGGAGGGCCGAGGACTTCCATGATAGCCTGCAGTTGGTCCTTTTCGTCCTCGCCGTGGAACAAAGGACGGCCAGTGCAGATCTCTGCTAGGACACAGGCGAGAGACCAGATGTCAATGGGGTAGGAGTAGCCAGCGCCTAGGATTACCTCGGGGGCTCGGTAGAAGCGGCTTTGGATGTAGGCGTATAGACGAGAGGTTTCATAGCAGGCTGAGCCGAAGTCTATGAGTTTCACAGAGGAGCGGTTCGTAGTTTCAATGAGAATGTTCTCAGGCTTGATATCGCAGTGGATGATTTTGAGTTCTTTGATGTATTTGAGCGTTGTAAGGAGCTGATAAGCAGCTCCCTTAGCAAAAGCCACTGTCAAGCCTCTATAATTATTGCTGCGGAGGACTTCCAGTAGGTCATTTCCAAGTAGTTCGAAGGACAAGCAGAGGTGCTTGCGGAACCTAAAGCTCTCCTTTAGCTGTACTATGTGCATAGCTCCCTGCGGGTCTCGGTCTCTGAGGAGCTCTAGAACTCTCGTTTCCACTGTGCCTTGCTGCACAAACCGCTTAATGTTCCTGAGGATTTTTAGTGCAACTGTCTCCCGCTGCTTGTGGTCGAAACAGCGGAGAACTATGCCGAAGCTGCCTTTGCCCAGGATTGCCATGATCTCAAACCTGTAACTGATATGGTCGCCTACGAGTGCCCGGTAGTCCCCTTGGTCATCGTCAAAGCCACAGTTGGGCAGGTTTAGGTCCGTATTCAGCTTTTTCGTCCCAAGTCCGAGACAGTAAACATGCCTGAATTCCAGTATTTCCATCTTCTCATAGTGACTCAACTGGGCTTTAAAGCGCTCCACAGCCACAGCACTAGTCATCGGCCCGCTCTGAGTCTTACTCTGGTCTCCATACTTGTCCCTCCTGTACTTGTCCAGCGCTTCTCGACCGCGTTGCAACAGAATATCAGTCTGATCCTTACCAGGCTTGGGAGAGTAGTCCAAATCAGCCAATTGGCTGACTGTCGGCACTTGCGGCATCGACCCCACTCTCGTCCTCGCAAAGGTCAAAGACCCTGTAGAAGCCAGACTCGGCCTCAGTAGGGACGAAGGGAGGTTTGCCTTGTAGGTGAGGGCAGCCAGGCGGGGAGTGGGCAGGTAAACAGTCTGTTGGGCTGGGCGCATCGATGTCACCTCCATTCTATCAATATGGACTTGGAAGTCATAGAAATCACGCTAAGCGAGTTCACCAAGATCACAGGCCAAGTGGCTGAGTTGAAGGATATGCTGCACCAGTTGGAGCCGTTGGCACAGGCGCAGCGCACTCTGCTGGACCTCTCTCCAGACCCTGCGAGGGAAATACTCAAATTGAGGGATCAATTGGAGGAAAAGTCGGCCAAAATTGTGCAGTTGCAGGCGGAGTTGCAGGGCAAGCCCAGACTTGAAGAGGAACAGCGGTCTGGAAAGCTGCGGAAAGACCAGCTGATTTCGGCAGTTTTAGAGAAGAAGCCAGAACTGACAAGTGAGGAAAGGTCCTTTTTGCACCTGGTTTTGCCTGTTTTCGACAAACTGTGGGCTTCCTCTTCCTACATGCCTGACGACCGCTTACCCGCCGCGGAAAGCCAAATAAACAGTCTGAAAGACGCGCTCTTGAAGAGCAACAAAGAGGTGAACAGCCTCAAAATGAAGACAGAAGGCCTGGAAGGCAACGTCGAAGCACTGCAAAGTTCACTCGAATTCATAATGACTGAAGCGGAAACGCTTCGGAAGAAAGTGAAGCAGTACGAGGAGACGCAGGACGAACTCGCTAACGAGATGCGGAAAAAGGACGAGGAACTCGAGTATTATCGAGTAGTTGCGAAGGAGAAGTACGCCCTGGAGCTGAGGAATGGGGAGTTGGAGCTGCAGGTAGGGAGACTGGAGAGGACTTGTGATTCGCTTAAGGCGGGGATGGAGGAGCTGACTATAAAGGCGTGTGAAGGGATTAATAATGACAAGTTGAGGACTGAGGTGGAGCGACTTTCAAAGGCACTAAGGGAGGCACAGGGAGAAGTGCAGCGACTCGAATCTGAACTGCAGCAAGCCCACCAATCCAGCAACACCCTCAGTGCTAAGCTCAGAGACAGCATCCAACCTTCCTCCCAACAAATAGCCGCCCTACAAACCCAACTCACACACGCCCAAGCCGAAGCCAGAGAACTCTCCGACCTGCTCGAAGACGCCCACACCGAAACCACCGTCCTCCAAACCAAGCATCTCCAAGAAGCCAAATCCCTCAAATCCGAAATCGCCAAGGAAAAGTCCGCTCGCTTGGAACTTCAGCAGAGTCTGGAAAACTGCCGTCTGGAACTCCACCGCACTCAGGAAGTGAAAATGATACACGCTCGAGTGGTCGCCGCCTCTGCTAATGAGAAGAAAATGGTGGAAGCGCTGAGAGGCCGTGTGGACGAGTTGGAAGCCAGGAACCGGTTTCTGCTGGTGACGATGCAGCAGGTGGATGATGTGAAGCAGGAGTTGATAAGGGAGAAGCAGAGGTCGACACAGCTGAGTGAGGAACTGCGCAGGTTGAGACCCTGCGCTTAGACTATAGTATGGGTATACTCAGACTGGGAGGTGCTTATTAGAACTGTGCAATGTTGTGCAAAGGGAAGGAATAGGGACTACTGCAATTTCGTATCATTTGCCTAGATTTGCAAAGTGCCATCTAGACTTTCTCAGAAGTTCCCATATTACACAGATGGAAACCAAGCGAAGCAACCAACTCGAACAATCCCCAGTCCCTCCTTTACGTCTATTCACTACACAGACCCGTCCCACCTCCTCTCTGCAGTTTTCCCTCTCTCCAGACCTGCTGAAAACCACTCTCCGCGCCTCCACCAGCCACAACCTCCACCACATGATGCACTCTCAAGACCGCTCAGACTCGCCCATAGTGATGCAGTCCACTCCAGACCTGCACCTGCTGAGGGCTCGCACCCCTGCCATCAGCAGTCTCACAGCCAGGGAAAATGCAAGGCTGGAACAGCGACTTAATGTGGGAAACGCTGGACCGAGCAGACCTTTGGAACGCGGCTTGACTGCGAGACTGGCGGGAAGTGTGCCTGGAGAGGCGGACTTCAGGCGGGTTCTGGACAAGCTGAATAGGATTACGTCGAGGGGAGGGGCGCAGGATAAGCGTCTGACCCTGGAAGCAGGGAAGTCAGTGCACGTGGTACTGGAAGAAGACGAGTGGGTATATGCCAAAGTGGCAGTGAAGGGACTGCGCACACCCCTGCTGCTCACTCTCAAGCGTCAGCAGGGCCAACTGCTCACTTTTCTCTCCAAAACAGCTCAGGAGCCCTCTGAAGCTCTCTGCGACGCCAGGTTCAAAGGAGACAAAGTCCAGGCCACCGACATCGGCCTGCGCTTCAAATGCAGCAACCTCTACATCGCCTTCCACGCCCTGGAATCCGCAGTTTTCAGCGTGTCTGTGAGCTTCGGGAAGCAGCACAAGGCCACCAAAAGCAGCTTCCATGCGACTCAGCCTACTAGTGAAGACCTGGACTTGAGCTTTTTACGCACTCGCAAGGTGGACTTGCCCAGAGGAAAGAACTTTGTGAGTGTTAATATGAGGGTAAGTGCATCTACGGAAAGACTCTTTCACTTGGCGAAGCAGCGGTCTGAGTCGGAAAAGCGACAGAAAGAGGCGGAAACGAGACGAGTGGAATATCAGAACATGAAGAAATCGCTGGCTTTGCTGGCCATTAACAGGCTGGAAATAAAGAAAAGGGAGAAGTTGGAGCGGGCCAAAGTCGCTGAAATGCGGGCCTACCAGCAAGGCGTAGAGAAGGGCTGGCTCCTGCTTCTCTCCAATGCAAAGATTACTGAGCATTTGGGGGAGTTGCTGAGCAAGAGAAAGGCGGAAATCGCCTATGTGGAGTGGAGAAAGAGACTGGTGATAAAGATCCAGAGGCGAGTAAGGCGCTACCACGCCCACCAGTCCCCTGCGATGCTTGCAACTGTCACTGCTCTGCATCATTTCCGCCTGATTACTGCCTGCCTGCTGCCAGTGGATATGGACTTGGTGCAGAAAAAGCTCCTAAGTTGCCTGAAAGTCAGCGGCCTGCGAGCGAAACTGACCTCCAGCTTTTCCCACTTCTACAGCCTCAGTAATCCCTAATCAGTCATCTGTCTCCAGCGAGGCTGGAGAACTGCCATAGTGCTCAAAAAGGACCGATTCAACCGACTAAACGCCATATGGAACCAAGCTTTCGGCCTAGTCCTGGAAGAAGCCTGCAAGCGAAAGTCGTCCAAAAAGGGGAAAAAGGCGAAGGAAAACCCCACAACGGTGTATTTCGCTATCACTCCTTTCCACAAGTCGCAAGTACTGATGCAGCACTATTTGGAGGCGAAGAAGCGGTTTCTGCTGGATTTGAAGACGTTTGGGATGAGTAGACGGGCGGGGGACAGGCCTGTGCCACCTTCCTTTGAGTACGCGCCCAGGGTCAGGGATATGATGCAAATAGTGCAAAAAGCCGCTGTTTCGAACCTTTAAGGTTAGTCTTTTCTGATTAACTGGGAAACTGCTTATAGAGACATAAACAGTGCAGTTAAAGCTAAAGCAGGGGAGGTGCAGGCTTGGGCCTCCTCTGTGGAGTCCTAGTAGACAAAGGCACCGGCGTCTGCTGCAAATTCCTCTTAATCTGCCTAGGATTCGCACAAATACTGGCTCTGAGCTGTCCAGGCAGCTGTCTGCCCCTACCCAAGCGAGCACTAGCCTCCAGTAGTCCCGAGAGTGCAGGAAACTTGGTCCTGGAGAGTTCTGTATAGGGGTTGTTGGGCTGGCGCTCGTGTCTTCTGCGAGTGGCACTGCCGGTTCTGTATATGTTGGGGCTGGGGCCGACATAGAAACTGGTTTCTCGGCCGCCTAGGGCTAGTGCAGGACTGGCGGACCGGGAGTCCAGAGCTGTTTCTGTGTATAGCGCTGTGAGAGGGATTGAAACGGCTGGCATTTGGACTGGTTTGCAGAGAATTCCTCGAGGGTTAGTGATGGAGACAGGCGCTCTATGCATTTCTGAGTGTCTGTGGGCGGTTATTTGCCTGGCTCCGCCCGATTGCTTGGGTTTGAGACTAATCACACAGGTCGGAGACACCACAATCGGGTTTTTGAGCAGTAAGTCGCCCAGTCTTTCCACTAACTTACTCCACAACGCCCCTCTCAAGGCCTTCACTCCGTCTCGACGTCTCTGCGGTCCGCAGCTCCTATGCCACTCGTCTACAGAGCGGAAAGGCACAGTAAAGGCAGGGAGTAAGCCTGTCGGAGGACTGAGCTGCTGGTGAGGGTCGCAAAGGACTCTCGAACTGAGGGGAAAGGAGGCTAGTCCCCAGGGACTGGGGAAGGATGGGAAGGTGGCAGCTGCGATTTGAGGGAAATTGGGCTTCGGCCACTGCGGACTCTTATCAGTGTTCAAACCAATATCAGTTGCTTGTAGTGGGAATTGCGCTCTATTGCCCCTGCCTTGCGTAGGCTCCCAGTCTTTCAGCAGCCGTTGCACCTGCAGAGTTGCCAGCGCCTCTTCTGCCCGTCCTCTCCTCGCCATCTACGTTATAGCCTACTCCCTTTACCCATACACGGCCTCTCTCGTGTAGGTCACATACAGGAACAGGTCTTCCGCCCTGTACCTCTCATACACCTTCTGCATAGTCTGCTCCATCGCAGGCACCACGGTTCCCTGCACAGTCAGCACAATAGAGTCCGCAGGGTCCAGTTGAAACCTGCGTCTCAGCACCTGCGTGAATTCGTGGAAAGAGTACATGCCAGGGATGAGGAACCTAGGTGGGAGGTACTTGTTTTGGGGGAGGGATTGGTCGGGAGCGGTGGACTCGATGATGGTGGGGATCATGCGAGGGTGGGTACGCAGTAGTTGGGCGGCTTCTTTTTGCCGGGCGTCTGACTGGGACTTACCCACGGAGGGTAGTTCTGAGCGGAAGTTCATATTCGGTGTACTGTCAGAAATGATTGTAAAGGTTACCACTGGTCCTTAGCACTTCCAACGAGCCTAGAAAGCCTACTTCCACCCGTGACTATTTCAACCTCCTGCGAAAGTGGGCTCTCTGACAGACATTTCTACTCTGATAGCAGTTAAAACCCTGCTCTCTTCCCTATTCCTCGAAGTCTACAAATCTCCAACACACCCACTACTCCCTTTTCCTCCGCTAAGCGGATACCCCTTTTATTACTGCCTCTTCCCCTTCAGCTTCTCCTGCAATGCTCCAAAGTCGCACCCCGACCGAAAAGCCACACTCTGAGCAGTGGGGCTGAGCGACGCATACAGATTAGCAGCCCCCCCGTCCTCTCTAGGCGGTGCAGGCTGAGCTCTGGGCAGCGCAGCTTCGTACATACTATTGGGCGGAGGAATGCGGACTGTGATGTCCACTTGGAAGTCTTCAGGAGGCTTGGGCAGTCGCTTGGTGCTGCTGGTGGCGGAGGAGCGCTGGAGTTCTTGGCGCTTGTGGAAGCGGTCCGTGTAGCTCTGGTGACTGCACTTGGAGCGGTCAGTGAGGACGGAAGGGCCGCTGCTCACAGAGCCCTGGGTGTTGTACTGCTTGACGAAGGTCATTCTCGAAATCGAGGGAGTGAACGTGCACTTTCGGTCTTCCTCCTTCTGCTTCTTCTCTCGCTCCGCCTGCAGTTTCCGCTGCTTCTGCTCCACAAAAAGCTTATTTCTCTCCTCCGCAGTCATATCCAGCGGGTCCCTGCTCCTGCCCTCCTCTAGTTCCGCCTGAGTCTTTACTTTCCTCAGCATAGCAGCCGCTGACTGCGAAAACTCTGGAGCCAGTATCTTGCAATGGTCCTCAGGCCCTAGTCGCACAGGCAAATACACCTTCGTACTGGCTCCCATAGGCAGACTCACATGGCACCTGGGCACCATTATGAAGTTTTCACGCTGTTCGCGCTCTACTGAACGCTGGATTTCGTCTTTGTGCTCCACTTTGTGGAGGGCGGAGAGGAAGGTGCTCTTGGGAGTGGCGGAAAAGGAGGATTTCGGGTGGTCGCCGGGGTCTTCGGCCTGCATTTTCTGGGCCTTTTCTGGGAAAAAGCGAGTTAAAAAGTTGCTTTCTGCCATTTTGCGACTTTGCGGGTCGATTGTCGGGACTTGCTTCACCTCTTTCATCTGCTCTGCCTCTATCAGCTTTTTCCTGGCAGAAAAGCGCACCTGTGCCTCTCTAGAGCGCTTCATCAGTCTGTCCTCCACTGTCACAGGCCCCTGCTTCCTGGGCTTGCGAGCGGGCTTGCCTAGGAGCTGCTGCACCATGGCTTCCGCGGTGGCAGGGATGGAGTGGTGAGTGGGCTGCATTGAGGGCTGGAGAGGCTTTGATGGAGAGACGATGGCGGGGGCTTCTGCCAGGAATTCTGGCAGTTCCAGGATGATAGCGGAGTCAAAGGGAGATGGGGGTGTGCTGATGGGCGGGTCCATATTAGCCACTGTGACTAACTCACAGATAGCACTGCTCTGTTGAGGCTGCTACAGAGCTAGGGGGTCTAGGCTACCGGGAATTACTGTGCTTCTGAGTCTGTAATGGACTGAGGCATGTTTAATGTACGCCTATTACGGCCTATTGATATAGAAATAATGCTGGGTAGGTGTCTACGGCGATTCAATTCCTTGCTGCGGCCGCTGGATTTTACAGACCTTCCTCAGAACGGCAAAACCATAGTGGAGTACGTCTGGATTGGTGGGTCTGGACTTGATATCCGGACCAAAACCCGCGTTTTCCCTGTCCCTCGCATTACCTCGCTGGACCAAGTCTCTGACTGGAACTTCGACGGGTCCTCCACTGGGCAGGCAGAGGGAGGGAGCAGCGAGGTCTTCCTTCAGCCCAGAGCTTTGTGGAAAGACCCTATTCGCGGCGGGAACAACATGTTGGTCCTATGCGACACCTTCATTCCCGGCAACGGCCCCGCCAACTCCAACTTCAGAGTGGAATGCGACGAAATAATGCAGAAAGTGAAGGAGGAAGAGCCGTGGTTTGCCTACGAACAGGAATATATCCTCTTTAACACTCGCGTAACCCCTCACTGGCCTATCGGCTTCCCTGACAACGGCTTCCCCAGGCCCCAAGGTCCGTATTACTGTAGTGTGGGGGCGGGTGTGGCCTTTGGGAGAGAGATATGTGAGGCCCACTTGCGTGCAAGTCTGTTGGCTGGGCTGGCTATCACTGGCACAAATGTCGAAGTGTTCCCTGGACAGCTGGAGTTCCAGATTGGACCTGCTGTGGGTGTGACGGCCGCCGATGAACTCTGGCTAGCTCGCTACCTGCTGCTGCGGATCGCAGAAATGTACGGAGTCGGCGTTTCCCTGCTGCCCAAGCCAGTGCCAGGGGACTGGAACGGCAGTGGCGCGCACACCAACTACTCCACCAAGTCCACCCGCTCCGAGGGCGGAATCAAAGCCATCCAAAGCTACATCGAGAAACTGCAGCCGAGACACAAGCTCCACATAGAGTTGTATGGAGAGGAAAACCACATGAGACTTACAGGCAGACATGAGACTGCGGCAATTGACACGTTTCGCTGGGGAGTGGGGGATAGAGGGGCTTCTATACGGGTACCGAATGCGACGCAGGCTAGTGGGAAGGGGTACTTGGAGGACCGCAGACCTGCGAGTAACATGGATCCTTACGTGGTGAGCAGTTTGATTGCAGACACGACGCTGCTGGGAGGGAAAAACACTGAGCGTCTATACAAGCGGTACAAGTCTCTTCATCCTCGCAAGGACTACTTCTAAAGTACACTCATTGCTTAGCTTTCTCGTATGCCTCCACTTGTAACTCAATGGAAAGGACGGCAGATACTTCCAGCCTTTAATAGCTCTAGCAGAAACGAACTTTGCTGATATAGCACGCCAATTAGGGTGACCAATAGATAGAAATTAGAACTGCAGTGTTTAAGCAATACTCATAGTCCAGAAACAGCAATTTCCTTCTTTTTACATGCCTATAAGGCGGATTGAAGCCAAGACTTACACGAAACGAAGGCGATTTGTCTAATCTCAGAGCATATCTAAAGCACCCAAATTGCCTCAGTTCTATAATGGCTGAATCAGGGCGGATGTACCAGCGACAGAAGTACTACTGCCACATGTGTCACAAGCAGTGTCGAGACGAGCACGGCTTCCGCTGTCACAAAACCTCTGCATCCCACCAGCGCAACATGCTTCTTTTCATCGAAGCTCCAGACCACTACATTGAGCAATTTTCCTCAGAGTTTGAGCAGGAGTTCAGCAAGGTGCTGGAGGCCAGATTCCCCACACAGTGGGTGCAGGCTGGGAAGGTGTATGGACTGTCGCTGGCCTCGAGAAAGCAAACCCATTTGAACTCCACGAAGTGGGAAAGTTTGGAAGATTTCGTGGAGTATTTACGAGAGAAAGGGGACATTGAGGTCGAGGAAAACGAGGCAACCGGACTAATGATCTGCAAAAAAGCCAGGGAAGAGGCAAAGCCCGAGCCTAGTTCAAGGGCCCTAAAAGAGGACGACAACTCAGTGGCGCTGAGGAGAGTGATGAAAGTAGCTACCGAGGTCCAAAGGACTACCAAGTATGAAGAAACTGCCTATTCGCCTATTGATTCTACTCTTTTACCCTCGTCTTTCTCTATTACAGCCCGCGAGCCGCCCTCCAGACCTATCCCAGCGTCTGCTTTACTGGAATCAGAGACTACTCCACAGGCCGAAACTTCCATTTCCCACCCATCCGCCGTGGACTATATCACCCACTCCCCAGGCAATTCCAAGCGAAAGCGAGAAGAAGCGGGCCGCTATCCCTCTGGACTAGTCCTCAAAGTGGTCGACCGGACCAGTGCTTTCTTCAACCAAAAGGGAGTAGTGAGGACTTCGAACAGGGAAGGAGTGGCTTTGGAGCTGGGGAATAGGCGTGTGGAGTCCTTTTTGTATACAGAAGTGCAGAATGTGGTGCCGAATGTAGGCGGAGAAGTGGCGATTTTGACAGGGAAGCACGAAGGCTTGCGGGGGAAAGTGGTTGGAATCAGGGTAAAGGAGAGTGTGTTGGACGTACAGGTAGAAGGCACTGTAATCCCCAACCTTCCCTTTACCTCCATCTGCAAGTGCTCCAACTCCCCTTAATTCCCTCTAAATAGCATGTTTTTCCTCAGGTGCACCAAATCAGCCCCCACAGAACTCACTCTCCCACTCACTCAGGTCCACCTCTCCACCCATATCCGCGACTCTATCGCCCGCACCGACATTTCCCAAGTCTTTTCCAACCCCTACCCCAGTCCTTTAGAGACTGAGTACATTTTCCAGCTTACAGATGAAAGCGCAGTTGTGCATTTGACCATAGAAACAGAGGATGGAAGAGTACTGGAGGCTGCAGTGCAGGACTTGGAGGAAGCCAAGGAGGGCTATTCGGACGCGGTCAGTCGAGGGGATATGGCGGTGATGGGGAAAATGGAGGATGAGGGGAAAATTGGGATATTTGTAGGGAATTTGGCGCCAAAAAGCAGTGTAAAGGTGAAATTTACTATCATTGAGTCGGCGAAATGCAGGGGAAATCAGTGGGTTTTAAAGGTTTTAGGAGTGTTGTTTCCCTGTGTGCATTATGATAGCGATAGTGTAGGGGAAATAGTGCCAGCCTCGGATTTCGCATACATTTACCCTGAAAACTGCTCCTATCGCTTCCATTTCCAGCTCACATTGGACTCCAGCAGTGACATTCTATCCATCCACTCCCCTTCTCATGCCCTGAATAGCCTCATTTCCCCTACGAGACGGTCTGCCTCTATGCACACAGACCCCGCCAAAGGCTTTCTCCCAAGCCGTGACTTGGAAATAGTCTGGGAAACGGCGAATTCCTTCGAGCCTCAAATAACCCTTCAGTACAACCCCTCCTCTCACCTCTATTCCGCTATGCTTTCCTTCATTCCGCCACTCATCGAGCCAGGCGAAGTGGCTGAAGAGGTAACTGGAATGGGAGAATTCGTATACATATTGGATAGAAGTGGCTCTATGGCCGGCACCAGGCTGGAAATGGCCAAACAGTCCGCCCTTCTCTTCCTCAAATCTCTCCCTTCCAGTTCCACTTTCAATATAGTCAGCTTCGGGTCCACTATAGACCCCTTATTCCCAGAGTCTCAGGCCTACACCAAGTCCACAGTCGCTCACGCTCTATCCTCCCTCTCTGCCTACAAAGCTGACCTGGGCGGTACCAATATCCTCCTGCCGCTGGACTGGGTAGCTGGGAAGCCACTAGACGAGAGTCGTCCCAGAGTGCTGTTTTTACTGACAGATGGAGAGGTGGAGAACCCGGAGACTGTGATTGGCTTTGTGGAAGCGCATTTGAAGCAAATGCGAGTTTTCCCTTTCGGCATTGGACATGAAGTTTCAGTCCCCTTTCTCCAATACATCGCTAAAGCGGGCAACGGGATAGCGGAGTGTATTTCCCATTTGGATGATATTCGAGCGAAAGTGATCGCAGTACTGCAGAAGTGCACGGGACCGGCTTTGTGTGAGCGAGAGATACACTGGGGAGGCAGGCGAGTGGAGCAGTTTCCATCGAATGAGCGCCTTTCGGCCTGCTACTCAGGGGAGGTTTTTCGAGTTTTCGCAAGCTTCGGGGAAATTGTGCCAGTTTCTGGCAGCGTTGTAGTGGTCACAGGGAGGAATTCGAAGACAGGGGAAAAAGTGGCTTTGCAGGCGGAACTAAGGCCGGATGTTTCTGAGGGAGAAGAAGTCGAAATACTCTCTTCCAAACAAGCGCTAAAGGAACTATTCTTTAGAGAAAGACGGGACCGGGATGCTGAGCTGAAGAGGCAGATTATCGCCCTATCGAAATCCAGCGGAGTTCCTTGCATGTACACCGCCTTTCTATGCATAGAAAAGCGCACCGACCCTATCACCCTCCAAATGCACTATGAAAAGACCCCTGCACTTCTACCCGAAGACCGACAACTGCGGGATCGACTAGTCCAAATGTCCACTTTTAACTACCGCAGTGCAGGGTCGAGACCGACAGTTAGAGTTAGCGTTCCTAGGTATCCGAGCAGGAAGTCTGCAGGGTGCTGTGGAGGAGGAAGCGGAGGGGGCAATTACGACCAATCGGAATATGTCCATGAAGTAAAAAGACCGATACAAGGCGATGACAGGGCTTTTCCAGCGACTGTATCGGACGCTGCAGTTGCAAATGTTACCAAAAACCAGCCGTTATTGGCTCTTTTGGAGAAACAACAGGCGGAAGGCTTTTGGACTATTGACGCTGTGCCAGTGCAGCTCGAATCTATGCGCAGTCCTCCACAGGACTTTACTGAAAAGTACCCCTCGGACTCGACTTCTCTCTGGGCGACTCTGCTGATTGTGGCTTACCTAGCAGTCCAGTTCTCTGCGCAGGAAGGCGAATGGCGACTTATTGTTCTAAAGGCGAAGAAGTGGCTGCGAGCCTCTGGCCTTGCAGTGGAAGCCCTCAGCCTCACTCTAGCTGCCCAGCTCCACGCCCTCCCTAGCTAGCCCTTCCTCTCTTTAGCCCTCTACCATCCCTTATATCCTTCCGCAGTTCTCAATAACTCGCATGGCTGCGGACTCTGCCAAAGGCGTATTGCTGAAAGGCCGCTTCACCATCCGCTCCGACGACCCCAACGAACTCCCCGACCTCCACCGCATAGACTCCAAGAAGCCAGCCGACCCTCCCCCCCTGCCCGACCCAGTACTCGAAGAAGCCAAGCAGACACCGCATATGTCCCTCCGAGGCATGGAAAGGCAAATCCACGAAGTCGAGCCGCACCCTGCGAGACTCATCTCCATCTCCCCTGCAAGGACGAGCAAGCCTGCGGAGTCTCAGGAACCCAGCCACTCCCATCGACCAAAAAGACCGGGAAGTCACCTAGTGGAAGAGGGGCAAATGGTCGGGATGGAGGTTTTTCAGTCCTTCGCGACTATTGTATCGGCCAAGTTCTCGGAAATGCTTGCACTGCATAGGGACATTATGATGGAAATTATTCATAAAGATGCGAGCAGGGATGAGCAGGTGCTGCTGCTGTGTAAGGAAAACGCCAAACTAGCGAGGCAAGTGACGGAAATTGAGCTGGAGAACCAGTTTGCGAGGGAGAGATTGACGGGGAGCTAGGTAATGGCCACTATAGTCCTTAATCTAGAACTAAATGATGTGATAATAGACTCATGGAACTGGGAATAAGTCGGTTTGGGCCTCTAAATCGCCTGGATTTTAGCTTAAAGTTGGTGAATTGTATGCATTTGTAAGTATTAAAGAAGGAAGTGGCTTTCGTACTAGAGAGTAGCTTGTTCCCATATGGAATTTTTTCGCATCACCCTGCAAAGCGCTAATTCCTCTAACAGTTACTGTGAAAGCACTATCTTCCTTGCAAAAGTGATATTTCCCTACATGTATTTAGCCTCAAAGACTCAATTAGAGTCCTAGCGTTGAGTGCATGCATTTCCCCATCAGACAGTTAGAACCAGTTCTCAATGGGCCCAGCGCTCTCCCCATTACGCAAACGTCCTCTGATCTAATATAAAATGCTGAGGCTGCGGAAGACAGGGAGCCTAAGTCGTCCTGAGCCCTCTGCTCCCAGACCCCCTTCGAAAAACCGCGCCTCCAAGGCCTCTCCCAGGCGCTTCCTCAACCTCTCCAGAAAGGGCTCTAACGCCAAGGTAAATGACGTGGCCAGCGACATCACTTCCACGATTTCGAATATCCTCGCCAGCACTTCGGCTCAGCCCAGCAACGACCTGGTGCACAGCTTCAAGGCCATCCCGCTGCTGCCCAAAGGCAAGCTGCAGCTGGGCAAGCCGTCTCCTTTGCACTTGACTGGGAGAAAGCCGTTGTTGGCCCCGCATCCACCGGAATCGTCCAATCCTCAGTCGCTCAGTTTGTCGGGAACCCTTGGTCCTTTGGAATCCACTGGAGGCAGTGGCAAAAGTACCCGCAGTGCCAAAACTCCCAGTCGACTTCCCTCCGCCTCTCCCCGGCGACAAAGCTCAGTGGACCTTTCCCAGACTTTCGACACATTGAAGCTGCCTATAGCTCCAGCCACTGCCTTGACAATGTTCCGAGCGGCTTTGACAGACTACGAACTAAGCGAAATCTCCAACTTCGAACATATATTTTTCCTTGGACTGAAAGCTGCGAAGGTGCGTCCCTCCATCGAGTCCAAAAACTCCGGCTTCGACGACGACCGCGGCGACTACAAGTTAGTTCCCAACGACCACCTCGCCTACCGCTACGAAGTAATCGAAATCCTGGGCAAAGGCAGCTTCGGACAGGTCTGCCGCTGCTTCGACCACCGCAACAAGGAGTTTGTCGCACTCAAAATCATCCGAAACAAGAAGCGGTTCCACCACCAAGCCACTGTGGAAGTCCGGATTCTGCAGACTTTGGTGGAAAACGACCCTGACGACAGCCACAATGTGGTCCACATGAGGGAGTTTTTCCCCTTTCGACATCACTTGTGTCTGACTTTCGAGCTGCTGAGTATTAATTTGTATGAGTTTATGAAGGGGAACAACTTCAGAGGACTTTCGCTGCAGTTAATTAGGCGATTTGCGGTGCAAATACTGATGTGTCTCAGTTACTCCCGGAAACTCGGCATTATTCACTGCGACTTGAAGCCGGAAAACATCCTTTTGAAGGCTCCGAATCGATCCGGAATCAAAATAATCGACTTCGGCTCGAGCTGCTTCGAAAACGAGCGAGTATACACCTACATCCAAAGCAGGTTCTACCGTGCACCCGAGATAATGCTGGGCATTCCCTATACAACTGCTATCGACATGTGGTCTCTAGGCTGCATTATGGTGGAGCTGTATACAGGCTTCCCGCTGTTTCCGGGAGAAAGCGAGGCGGAGCAGATTCAGTGCATAATGGAAGTGAAAGGACTGCCGTCGATGGACTTATTGGACCAGTCTAGTAGGAAAAAGATGTTCTTTGATAGTGATAACAGGCCGAAAATCGTTCCCAACAGCCGTGGTAAGAAGCACTACCCCGCTACCAAGTCTTTAGACAGCCTGTTGAAAGGCACGGAGGCCGGATTTCTCCCTTTCATCCAGAGTACGCTTTAGACAGGCTGTTTGGAGTGGGACCCTCGCAAGCGAGTTAGTCCTGAGGACTGTCTGCAGAGTGAATGGATCCGCCAAGGACTGATACGGCCTCCAGCTACTGCCAATCGTAAAAGTTACACAGGCGAGGAACAAACGCAGGAAAAACCAGTAGTGCGCCGAGAGCTAAGAAGAACTCGCCAAGGCCTCCCCGGCCTAGTAGTGTAAGATATGGAGGAAGTAGTGAGGCCGGAACTGCTGCTATCCTACGATTTCGAGTCCGGGGAGTGCGTCCTGACCTGCCAAGTCCGGTACTTCCCAGAAAACCGTCCTGAGGACTGGGACTGGCAAGCTCGCTTTGAAGGATTGGAAAAGGACCACAAGCGATTATCGCAGGAATACGTTTTGGCCCAGTCCGCCCTGTATGCAGCTGCGAATTCAGCGCAGTCGCTATTGGAAATCGCCACTCAGAATGACGCTTTGAAGGCGGAGTTGGCGAAGGAAAGGAATGCGGTTACCAGACTAACGGGGAAATTGAGGGAAAAGGAGACGAGGAAAAGTAAGGCGGAAGTGCTGCTGCTGCAGGCGGAAACCCGCTGCAAAGACCTGCTCACCCTCAATACGACTCTGGAAAAGCGGGTGTTGGACCTGGAGAGAACTGTAAAGGAGGCCAATTACAGAGTTGAAAGAGAAAAAGAAACCGCCTCCAGCTGCGAACTGACAGCCAAGCAGCGCGACGAGCAGGTGCGAAAGCTGCTAAATCGGCTAAAACAGCAGGAACTAGCCTTAGAAGCGACCCAAGACGAACTGCGCAAGCGAGAAGCACTGCAAGCCGCCTTCTCTCGCAGGCAAAAAGAGCCCCCTCCCGATACCAAATCCCACCATACAGCGGAAAGCCAGATGAAAGAGCTCAGAAGTCGCCTGCAAGAGCGAGAAACTGAGTTAGAAATCCTCAAATCTATGATGAAAAACGCGCAAAAGACCAAAGAACGAGTCTCGAAGCCCGCTAGTGACCTCCATCTCCCTCAAATCCGCACTGCTTCTATGGCTTCGCCTCCCAGACGCTTCAATCGGAGCCGTTTTCCTGCCCAAATCGACGCTGAAAGCGGGAAAAAGCCGAGGATGAAGGAGGGGAGTGAGGGAAAGTACCGCAGTAAGAGTCCTTTGCTGGGGCCTGAGGACTATTCGGACCTGCCAGAAGTCGACTTCAACCCTGAGCAAGGAAGCGAAGTCACCGGCCTGAAAGCAGAGGCAGTAGAATAACCACTGATTTAGTTCAGAACAGTAGTATTCCTGTCCAGCGCAGTGCTACTCCCCCCCACTAGAGGGCGATTTCTATAAACACTACTGCGAGCTAGGCAAGAGAGCGTCTGGCAGGTGCCACTTGAGGAAAGGGGCAGTGCTGGGCAGGGCGGAAAGGTAGAGTCGCACATTGCCTAGTAGGCCTCTGTTGAAGGGCGACTGCCACCTCTTGGGCCAGTGCTTGAGGTAGGTGATTTTGCCCTTCGCCAGTAGCTCCCAGGTGGTGAGGTTGCGGACTAGCATAAAGGTATGGGCGACTAGCAATAGACTCAGTAGCAGTTCCCCTACAGCCACAATGCCTAGCACCAGCCACTCCGCCCCTATTTTCCCTGCCGACTCCACTCCATGTCCCAAGCAAACCGCTACCTCCGACACTTGCACCGCCAAAAACACCCAAAAGCACAAGCGGTTCTTCTCCCCTACACAGTTGCCGATCCACGGACAGTGGTGGTCGTATGTCGCCACACACACATGGCAGTAGTTGCAGTGCTTGGCTCGCAATTGCTGGTCCACCATGCAGATCGGACAGTACCGCAGGTAGATTTGGGGCTCTTCCATCATTACTTTGATGGCTTCGTCGTGTCTGGTTGCTGGGTTGACCTGGGGCACTGGCTGTGTAGGCTCCTGGCTAGCGGCGGGCGGCTGAGGAGTCTGTAGTGCGGGGTTATTGGCCGTTTCGACTTCAGCCAGTCGTTTATCTCTAGACGTATCACTCCCCAGTTCCACTTCCATCCTCATATAAGGTTCCCCCTCCTCAGCCGGTTGGTCCTGCTTCGTCTGCTTAGGGATGTGCTCCACCATCCCATCTACGCTGGTAGTGGACAGGTTCTTTAGGTGCTGAGCGGATCGTTCGATACTGGTTTCTCGCTGCTCTGTAATACCAGGCTCTCGCTTTACTCTGCCAGGGTCTTTCACTCCGCACAGAACCATCAGACTCAGGGAAACCACAAAAAAGCACCTAGGTGAAACTCACCAAAACGAGCACTGGCCCAGTGAGTAGGCGTTTCGGTACCAAGGGTCGAGGACGAGTAGGAGCACAATGAGGCCCAGGTGCAGCAGCGCGCTGCCCGCCAGCTGCTTTCCCTTCATATTACTAACGTCCTAGTTTACAGCAAGTCCACCGCGTCTTTCTGCCTCCGCTGCGCAGGCGCCAGCGAATGCCTCAGTAGTCCCCAGTCCTTTTCCTGCCTCGCCACCATATGAAATATAAAATCCCGCTTGTAGTCATAGAGACTAATCCGGTCCGAAGAGGGCAGTTTCGGTCTCTGCGGCCTAAGAGAGACATGCAAAGACCGAGAAACGTGCTGTTTCCTCTTCGCGTGGTACTCCGCCAATTTGAGTTTTTGCTGTTCGTAGTACTTGCGCCTTTGGGTTTCTCTGTGGACTGCGGCTTCGGTTTCTGCCTTTTGCTGCAGCTTGAGTGCCTCTAAGCGCTGCAACTCTTTGCGCAGTTTCTCTTCTCGGTAGGCTTCGAGCTTTTCCATGAGTGCGAGTTTGGACTGGGGAAGAGGCTGAGACTCAGGAGTGGACTTGGTCTGGACATAGGCGCCGCTCTTATCTCTATACCGAAAGGCTTTTTCCTTACTGTCCCGAGGAGGTCTCTGAGTAGAGCTGCTTCTACCGTGCCTCGGAGTCCTGAGTCTCGAGTCCAGACTCGACATCTGCGAGGGAGCCGCAGACCTCATAGCTTCCCCCGCCTCCCTAAAGTGTTCACAGGGTATTCTCAAAGTGCACACAGGACACCTCCCCTGCGCAGGGAGCGATTTGCTCAGTTCCTCAGCCGCTGTACTCAGCTCCATCCTCCTCAGCGTCTCCATCGCCTCCGATATGTCCGCATCTCCCAGCATCACCAGCTGCAGCAAGGACGCTTCGGAGAGCGGGGAACTGCCAAGGCTGCTGGTGCGGGCGGAGCGCTTGGAACTGCGGAGAGGGAGCTGGGGCTTGATAGGCTTGGCGGTCTTGAGAGATGATAGGAAGTGGAGAGTGGTGAGAGAGGCAGGAGCCTGGTCTATCACAGGGGAAACTGACCCCAGAATATGCACTTTTGCGTCTCCTGCGAGCTCAGATTTCAGATAATCCGTCAGGCGATTCTGCGGCTTAGAGCCAATTTGCCGGGAGAAGCACCGCTGAATTGCCACTTGAGTTTCACAGGTTTGGGCCTCAGTGATGCAAATGACGATTTTATTGGCCTGAGCAGAGTCTTTGGTCTCAATTAAGAGAAAAGTGTGGGTGTGGTCAGGCTCTGAGTCTGCTTCTAAGGCCTTTTGCCGGGCTGCGTGGGTTTGCCCGATTAGGAACCTGGCTTCGGCTATGCTTCCTACGTTGTGCTTTATGAGACTTTCGCCTGTTTCTGAGGATAAAAGGTCCTGGAAAACATCAGAACGCAGTAAAATCGCTGAAAATCGGATATATTCGAAGTCTCTTTCCAGCGCTTTTTCAAGCACCCCCGCAACAATCCCCAACTCCGCTACATCTCCTCCCTCCTCCTCCACCCTCCCAAACACACTAACCGCCTTCCCACTCCCCCTCCCTCCCCCCCCCCACACCAAGTGGTTCCCCCCCTGAGCCACCCCTTCATACCCCGCCCGCACCTCCTCCTGTGTTGCCTCTGCGGTGTATACCTTGTCAGCTGTGAGTTGGATGAAGCGCTGTGCGTCACTGCACATCACTAGGTTGTGCTGGGTGGAGAGTACTTCGCAGTGGATGATGGTTTCCCGCTTCAGAGACTCGGGCTGGGTCATGGGACGAATGCGGACTGAGACTTGAAATAGGTCCATAGGGATGATTTAATAGTAAGACGGTTGTATAGAGGCAGGGGGAACTAGGGAAAGACATACTGCTTAGACTACTTAGAAGTCGTACTGCTCTATCATTGGAAAGACGTCCATTTCCGCTGTCTCCTCTGCAGGGCTGAAGTAGCGCTCCAATATAATCAGCGCCAATTGAGCGATTTCCCCATTAGCACTGCCATAGAGCCGCTCCAACACCTCCTCCGCCCCGCCCTCCACCAGCTCCTCCAACGCCTGGTTCTCCCCTTGCTCCAAACTCATCTCCGTGCTCACCTCCAACAGCACTGTGAGCACTTCCAAGCCTCTCTCCACCTCCTCATAGTGTCTGTTCCTCAGCACTGTCAGCAGGGTCGGGACTATACTGTGCTGCAAAAGACTATGGGAGAGCAGCCAGAAGCGGTCCTGCAGCAGGTGGCCTAGGGTTGTCAGGGCGCGCAGGGCGATTTGGTGCTTTTCCGTGCGAATGAGCTGGACTAGCCTGGGAATGAGGCTCAAAGCCACTATTCGCTTCGTCACTGCTCGATTGGGCACTGCGAAAAGACCTATTAACCCCCGCAAACTCTCCAAAACCACCCTTTCGTTCTCACACTTCAGCCCCTCCACCAGCGCTTCCAGCACTCCCCACTGCAACAGGGCGCCGAAACTAGTGGACTCCGCTATGACACAAACCACTTTGAGCGCAGCCACACATACTTCTGCAGTGCTGTGGCTGAGGAGCGCCACTACTCGGCCTGCGTAGTCGTTTTCCAGCAAAATACACACCAAGTTGTCGTCTTTGGCTGTAACTGTGGCGATAATGAAGAGAATATCGGTGGAAATGGAGATATCAGGGGTGCACATTTGCAGGGAAAGCAGGGTGCGCAGCCAGTCTGGGTGGAAAAGACCGGATTTGCAGGGGAAATTGGCCAAAACGTGCATTAAAGTCCATGTCACTCCCCGGTAATCAGTAAAATCTCCTTGCAACATAGCAATTAGTCGGGGAAGCAGACCAAGCTGCACCCCTAATTCACATATTTCCTGCGAAAAAGTGCTCAAATTCGATATAACCCACATAGCAAAAGAGGCCGTGTGGCTCATTTCCGGCGTAATTAGGCCAATTAGGGTCGGAAGAAGGTCCTTATAGGCCGTTATTTGGCTGAGCCGTTGAGAGGTAATTAGCCCCAAGTTCCATATGAAATCGGTCAGTAATTGGCTGTTTTGCTCGGAAACTGCCTGAATTAGCGAGGGGCCGAGGCCTGCTTCTATGGCTTCTTGCAGGCTTTTCTGGTCTGGAATAAATTTCCCTATTTCCTGCACCGTTTGACACTCAAAATCCTTAGAATTCTCCACAAAATATTCCGCTTTTTCCCGATTTTCAGCAGAAAAGTGCTGAAATCGTCTTTGAAACGCAGCTTTTATCCTCTGTTCCGTCCTCAAATGGACGTAAAACCGGTTCCGGTCCTGCCAAATCCGCGTAAAGTTGGGAGACATGAAGGCGCCAGCGCGTGCCTGCATAGAACACGACATTTATATAGTTCAAGGGCTAATAATGGAGAGATACGCTAAGATAAGGACCATTGGCAAGGGAAGCTACGGGTATGCAGTGCTGGTGAAGGAGAAAAGCTCGGGCCAGCTGTATGTGATGAAGGTCATTGATGTGGCGAAGATGGACAGACAGCAGAAGGAAGATGCACTCAATGAGATTCATGTGCTGAGAGCCCTGCACCACCCCTTCATTATCACGTACGTCGAAAGCTTCCTAGACAAGCGCTGTCTCTGCATCGTGATGGAGCACGCAGAAGGCGGAGACCTGTACACCTGCCTCACTCGTCTCAATGCCAGACACGAACAGCCCACTGAGAAGCAGGTCATGGAGTGGTTCGTGCAGCTTTGTCTGGCTCTCAAGTATGTGCACGACCACAAAGTCCTGCACCGCGACCTGAAGTCCCAAAACGTGTTCCTAACGGCCAAAGGCGAAGTGAAGCTGGGCGACTTCGGCATTTCTCGAGTGCTCCAAAGCACCTACGACTGCGCCAGTACCATTATAGGCACTCCGTACTACCTTTCTCCCGAGATGTGCCAAGAGAAGCCGTACAACCAGAAGTCGGATATATGGAGTCTGGGCTGTTTGCTGTATGAGATGATGACGCTGAGACATGCCTTTGTGGCCAAAAGCCTGAAAGCACTGGTGGTAAAGATACTGGAAGGACGTTTTGACCCTACGCCGGCCTATTTCAGCCCGCAGTTAAGCGGACTGCTAGTGGAATTACTGGCAAAAGACCCTACCAGACGTCCTTCCATTAAACGTATACTAGACAAAGACTTCCTACGAGCCCAATTTCCGCTCTTACTTGGGTCCAAAGCCAGTATTTCCTTCACTTCCGCCTCAGGCCTGGAAAGACACTCCACCAAAAGCTCTACCGAGACCTCAGAAGACCAGAAAACTGCCAACGACCAGTCTGTCCAGCCCAGTCCGGGCGATGAACCGCCTGATGTACTGGAAGACACTGGCACTTTGCAGGGGGATGCAGTGCTAAGTGCAGGCAAAGAGGCACTAATTTGCCAAGTAGTGGGGCAAGTGCCGGGAATTCATAGGGAAAACTCTATGGCGGATATGGCTGAAAGCCTTCGCTACTACTTAGAAGGACTGATGGGACTCGAGAAACTGCTAAAAGCTTGCGAAGAAAGGGAAATTTCGGCCTTCGAAGGCGAAAATGAGCGAATTTGCGTGCAAATTCAGCTTTTGCTTCAACTCGAAGCCTTCGCTTTTGCTAACTAACTCTCAAATGGCGAAACCGGTCTAAAAGCAGAGTTTAGCGGGAATTTCAGGCAGCTGTTTGGGCATTTTCCACACCATGTGCAGAGCTGCCAGCCTCGCACAGCAGTAGAAGTGCAGGTTTCCCAGCAAGCCTCTGCTGAAAGGACTGCCGTAGTCTCTCGGCCACTGCTTCAGGTAAGAGATCTTCTCCCAGGATGCCACTTCCCCTGCGTGGCACTTACAAGTGGTGAGGTTAGCCAGGGCCAGGTAGGAGTGAAAGCCCAGCAAAGCAGTCACCATAAGTGTGAAAAGCCCCACAATCAGCGTGCTAATCAGTAATATCGCATTGGAAAGCAACCATCCAAAGGGCGACTCCGCCCACTCAAAGCTGCACACCGCCATTCCCAGCGTCAGCCACAGTAGCACGGCTTCCAGCACTAAGTAGCCGTAGAAGTAGCATCTGGTTCTTTCGCCTATGCACACTCCCAGCCAGGGACAATGGTGGTCGTGCAGCGCTACGCACTTCCCGCACTCTTTGCAGTGCTTGGCCCGCATGGGCTGCTCGACTTTGCAGATTATGCAGTACCGCACTTCCACTGCGATGCTGTTTTCCGCTAAGTCCACGTCTTCAAAGCGCCCAGGCCCCGGCTCCATCCTCGACACAGGCATCACATCCGCACTCACATCCTGCACGTCCTCAATCACTGGCTGCTCCCTCACTTCACTCGTGTCCATTTCAGACTTCTCCTTGTCGGAGTCCACCTGGTTCGGCTGCACGGGCATGTCGGCTTTGGAAAGGTGGAAGTGGGCGGCGTCGTTGAGCTGGCTGCCGGCACTGCCCTGTACTTCTGGCTGGAAGTTTGGAAGGGGCCGGTCCTCGTCTGACTGCAGATTCACAGGCGGTCGATCTGAAAACTCGTAATATTTGAAAGTGTCTGTGTTTTTGAGAGTGTCTTCCTTCCCGGAGGACACTCGCGCTGCTTCGGGAACGATTTCTTCGTCTCGCAGCGGCTTTGAACTCAAGTCAAGCCGCTTAGGATGGAAATCCGGCGTTCTAGAGTCGGTGGTGTTGCGGTAGGACTGGTGCTGGCCCGCTGTCTCCTGCTTTTCGCTGATCACGAAGCCTGGGTCTCTGGTGGCTACGAACAAGTAGGCGCCTATAGTCAATCCAAACACTGTCCTGCCTGATTCTCACCAAAACAGCGGGAAAAGCGGCTTTTCCCAGTCTCTGAGAGTCTCCACACTCACACTGAGCAGCCCCAACACCACCCCATGCAGCCCAATAGTGAGCGCCAACGCCAGCCA
>Ga0247837_1002596_pt1 | contig 33636 bp, 17 predicted proteins | sample LaCtaG_2_FD_187115 | JGI IMG/M metagenome (GOLD analysis project Ga0247837, IMG submission 187115) | Freshwater microbial communities from meromictic Lake La Cruz, Castile-La Mancha, Spain - LaCruzMarch2015_14.5m | ecosystem: Environmental > Aquatic > Freshwater > Lake | place: Spain: Castile-La...
GTTTCCGCAATCCCCCCCAGCCCCCCAGAAACCACCCGCCCCCGGCCCCCTGACCTTGCGACGCGTCGTGAACGCCCTATAATCACGGGGTTCCCCGGGAAACGGGGCTCGATAGGTTCGGGCCTGGCCGCCGGGCCAATCGTTTCCCCGGCGGCACATCGCGGGTGTAGCTCAGTTGGTAGAGCACCACGTTGCCAACGTGGTTGTCGTGGGTTCGAATCCCATCACCCGCTTCTTGTCCTCCCGCCTGCTTCTTGTCCGCCCGCCTTTTGTTCTCCCAGTTCTTGGCTCCACGTCCCACCGGAAACGCAGATGTCGTCCAGTTCGTCCGACGCGCCCACGGCCGTCGCCTCGCCCCCGAGCGAGGATGAGGTCCGGCCGCTTGATCTCGAGGTTGCGATCGAGGAGATCTCGACTTGCCAGCGCCGCGTCAAAGTCACGGTCCCCCGGGCCGACATCGACCGCTATCGCGACAACGCGATCGGCGACTTGATGCCCTCGGCTCTGCTCCCGGGGTTTCGCCCAGGGCGGGCGCCACGGCGGCTGGTCAGCAGCCGCTTCAAGAGCGAACTGGCCGACCAGATCCGTTCCAAGCTCGTCACCGACGCGATGACGCAGGTCTCCGAGGGGGGCAAACTGGCCCCCATCAGCGAGCCCGACCTTGATCTTGCGGCGGTCGTGGTGCCCGAAGACGGACCGCTGACGTTCGAGTTCTCGATCGAGGTTCGTCCCGAGTTCGAGCTTCCCAAGTGGCAGGGTCTGTCGATCACCCGGCCGGCCCGCGAGATCGGCGCCGCTGATGTCGACGACGCGCTGGGCAACATCCTGCGGGAACGGGGTCGATACATCCCCTCGGGGAGCATGCCGGCGGCCGGCGACCTGATGGTGGCCAATCTCCGCTTCAGCCACGGCGATGAGGTGCTCTCCGAGGCCCGCGACATGGAAATCGTCGTGCGGCCCAAGCTCTCCTTCGCCGACGCCGAGCTCGAGGGTTTCGACGCGCTCGTCGCCCAGGCCAAGCCTGGCGACACGGTGACCGCAACGGTGCGGGTCTCCGACGAGGCGGCTGTCGAGGCCCTGCGGGGCAAGGACGTCGCGCTCGCCCTGGAGTTGCTCGAAGTCAAGACGCACGAACTCCCAACGCTCACGCCGGTGGTCCTCGAGGAACTCGGCGGCTTCGAGAGCGAGCAAGCCCTCCGGGATGCCGTCACGCGGCAGCTTGAAGGTCAGCTCGAGTGGCACCGCCGCAAGCAGGTCCGCCAGCAGGTGGCCGCGGCGCTGACGGCTTCGGCCTCGTGGGATCTGCCCCCCGATCTGCTCCGCCGCCAGGCGCAGCGCGAACTCGAGCGGGCGATTCTCGAACTCCGGCGAAGCGGTTTCGACGACGACTCGATCCGGCGGCACGTCAACGAACTGCGGCAGACCGTCCTGCAAAGCACCGCGCGAGCCCTGAAGGAGCACTTCATCCTCGAGCGGATCGCCGAACAACAAGGGGTGGCCGACGTCCCGGCAGACTACGACGCCGAGATTCGGGCGATTGCCGCCCAGTCGGGTGAGTCCCCTCGCCGTGTCCGCGCGAGTCTCGAGCGGCGTGGCCTGATGGACGTGCTCCGTAACCAGATCATCGAGCGAAAGACGGTCGACCTGATCACCTCCGAGGCGAAGTTTAAAGACGTCCCCTTTGAGTTCCCGAAGCCCGACACCGAGGCGGTCGATCATGCCGTGTGCGGTGCGGTGCTGGGCGAGGAGGAGATTCCGGTCGCCGCCCACGCCGAGCCCGGCACCCGGCCCGGCGGCCGCGGATGACCCGCCGGCTCTCTTCCCAAGCGCCCCGTTTCCTTCCCCCCGGCGACCTGCATCCGATGACCAGCCCCCTGCTTCCGCGAGCCTCGTCCGCCCAACGCGACTACCAGCGGCAGCGGACGATGACCCTCGGCGACCTGCTGCTCGAAAACCGGATCGTGTTTCTGCAGGGGGAGATCTACGACGGCAACGCCAACGAAGTGGTGATGAAACTGCTCTATCTGCAGAGCGAGAACCGCCGCAAAGACATCCATTTCTACATCAACTCACCCGGCGGCAGCGTCACGGCCACGATGGCCATTTATGACACGATGCAGATCCTTTCCTGCCCGGTGGCCACCTACTGCGTGGGCCTGGCGGCCAGCGGTGGCGCAGTGCTTTTGGCCGGTGGCACCAAGGGCAAGCGGTTCGCCCTGCCGCATGCCAAGGTGATGATCCACCAGCCCTACGGCCAGGTGGGGGGCCAGGTGAGTGACATCGAGATCCAGGCCGACGAGATCATCAAGACCCGGGCCGTGCTCAATGAGATCCTCGCCAGCCACACTGGCCAGCCGATCGCGCGGATCGCGAAGGACACCGACCGCGACCGCTATCTGACCGCCTCCGAGTCCAAGGAATACGGCCTCGTCGACGAGGTGCTTACCAAGCCGCCCGTCGAGGCCACCGAAGAGTCCGACTGACCCGCCGGCCATCCAGCCCGCCCGAGACACTCCATGCCACTGATCCCCTATGTGATCGAGAAGAGCGGCCGCGAAGAGCGGGCGATGGACATCTACTCCCGCCTGCTCAAGGACCGGATCATCTTCCTGGGCACGCAGGTCAACGACGAGGTGGCCAATGCGATCGTCGCCCAGATGCTGTTTCTGCAGTCCGACGATCCCAAGGCCGACATCCACCTCTACATCAACTCCCCCGGTGGCAGCGTCACGGCCGGCCTGGCGATTTACGACACGATGCAGTTTGTGACCTGCGACGTCGCCACCTACTGCATCGGCCAGGCGGCCAGCATGGGGGCGGTGCTGCTGACGGCCGGCACGAAGGGCAAGCGGCGGGCCCTGCCCAACGCCCGGATCATGATCCACCAGCCCCTGGCCGGCATGGAGGGGACGGCGGAGGAGATCATGATCCACGCCAAGGAGTTCAAGAACGTCAAGCTCAAGCTCAACACCATCCTCCTCAAGCACACCGGGCATCCGCTCGCCAAGATCGAGGAAGACACCGACCGTGATCGCTTCATGTCGGCGCAGGAAGCGCTGGATTACAAGCTGCTCGACGAGGTGATCGAGCACATGCCAACGGGCAAGGAGACCGGCTAGCAGATTCGCCGCGGCCGCCAACGGCCGCGGAGCACCACGGTACCCAGGCGGCCCCGCGGGGCCGATGAGGCGCAAGGAGGCGCGTCATGAAACCGCAGCGAGTATCCCGAGAATCCCGACCCCGGCTCCGCGCTCAGTGGTTCGGCTGGCCGGCGGCCGTAATCGCCCTGGTCATGACCGGCTGCAAGAGCGACCTGAACCAGCAGCTTCTCGAACGGGAACTGCGGTATCAGGAGGACCAGATCTATCAGCTCCAAGACGAGCTGGCTGAGCAGTGTGCCCGGCTCGAGCACGTGGCCGGTGAGAACTCGAGCCTCCGCAAGCAGTTGGGCGTCTCCGCCGGCGACGCCGCCGCACCGGGCCGTGGCCGGCAGCCGCGCATGCCCGGCGTGCCACCTGCCACGACCGTCCCGCCGGCAATCGAGATTCCTGACGCCGGGCCGCGGCTGCCGCGCGGCGGCCCCGCGCCTCGGGGTGGCGGACCGCCCGTGGATCTTGCGCCCCCGACGCTGGAAGGCGTGCCCCCGCTGCCGGCCGAGCCGGGTCGGTCAGGGCCGCCGTTCGACACGGGCAGCGGCCTCTCGCTGCCCCCTGCCGCCGCGATCATCGATCCGGCGGCCCGACCGATCGACTCGGCTGGTGACAACACACTCCAGACGGCCGCGGCCGAGGCTCCCGCGCCCACGCTCGTCAGGCTTTCTTATGACGAACCTGCCGACGGGGGCGAGGCGATCCGGCTGGCGATCAACCCCTCGGCCTCGAGCGGCATCGACGCCAACGGTGACGGCCAGAGCGAAGGCTTGGCACTGGCGATCGAGCCACGAAACAAGGGCGAACGGCTGGTCGGCCTCACCGGCGACCTCACGATCACGGCCTACGACGCCGCGGCCGCCTCCGGAGGCCCACCCCTGGCCCGCTGGACGGTCGCAGCCGCCGACGCCGCGGCCCGCTTCCGACCCACGGGCCGCCGCCGCGGTCTGGTGATCGATCTCCCCTGGCAGGGCACGCTCCCCGCGGCCCGCCATGTCCGCGTGACGGTCCAGTCGCCCTCCGCCACCGGCCCGCTCACGGCCGAGGCGCTCGTTCCAGTGCGCTGACCAGGCCGAACGTTGCCCGCCGGCGGGCTGTCAGGCAGCCTCCGCAGCCGGAGCAAGGAGACTTGTGCCGCCCCCCGAGCCGGCGCTCCGCCAAAATCGGATCCGCTCGAGGACCTGCCGACCCGCTGGCCGTGCCTACAGCCCTTTGCGCTCCAGGAAGTTGAGCAGGTCGGCGACGCGGCAGGAGTAGCCCCACTCGTTGTCGTACCAGCTCACCACCTTGACAAAGTTACCCAGACCGATGGTGTCGAACCCTGAGAAGATCGAACTGTGTGGATCCTTCTTCAGGTCTGTCGAGACGAGTTCCTCGTCGGTGTACCGCAAAATGCCCTTGAGGGGCCCTGCGGCGGCCTTCTGCATGGCGGCGTTGATCTCCGCCGGCGAGGCGTCTCGCTTCAGGAGCGCTGTAAAGTCAACCACGCTCACCGTCGCGACCGGCACCCGGAAGGCCATGCCGGTGAACTTCCCTTGAAGCTCCGGGATCACGAGGCCCACCGCCTTGGCGGCCCCCGTGCTCGAGGGCACGATGTTGAGCGCCGCGGCCCGGGCGTCTCGCAGGTCTTTGGCAGCCGTGTCCACCGTCTTCTGCGAGTTGGTGTAGGCGTGGACGGTGGTCAGCAGGCCCTTCTCGATCCCGAACGTCTCGTGGAGCACCTTGGCGACCGGCGCCAGGCCATTGGTCGTGCAGGAGGCGTTGGAGATCACGTGGTGCTTGTGCGGGTCGTAGACCGAGTCGTTGACGCCGAGCACGATTGTGAGGTCCTCGTTCTTGGCCGGGGCCGAGATCACGACCTTCTTGACGCTGTCTCGCTTGTGGGCGATGGCCTTGGTGGCGTCGGTGAAAAAGCCGGTGCTCTCCACCACGATCTGCACGTCCTCGCTGCCCCAGGGGATCTGGCCCGGATCTTTCTCGGCGAATACTTTCACCTTCCGGCCGTCGACCACGATGTCGTTGCCTTCGGATCCGACCCGCCCGGCAAACGGCCCATAGTTGGAATCGTAGGCCAGCAGGTGGGCGTTGGTCTTGGCATCGGTCAGGTCGTTGATCGCCACCACCTGCACGTCGCCATTGAGGCCGTACTTCTCGTAGATGGCGCGGTACGTGAGGCGGCCGATGCGGCCGAAACCATTGATGCCGACGCGGATGGGCACGGCGAGTCTCCTGAAAACCGAGAACACGAAACCGACCCGCGTGGGCCCGCGACGCCGCGGGGGGCCGGTCAGGGAAGCGGCGGAACTATACACGCGCGGCGCGGCCGTCCTCAATCGGCCGCCCCCGGCCGGCGGTGAAACCTCGCGTGGCCGGCGGCTGGCGGCGCGCGGTAGGCTGTTGACCGCCATGCCAGAGCCCGTCATTCGCCTCGAGAACATCCGCAAGAGCTTCGCCATGCCGGGAGGCGAGCGGGTCGACATCCTTGACGTGCCCGGCTTCGTCCTGGCCGCCGGCGAGCAGGCGGCGCTCGAGGGCTCCAGCGGCTCGGGCAAGTCGACGCTGCTGCACGTGATCTCCGGGATCATGCGGCCCGACAGCGGACGAGTCGAGGTGGCGGGCACCGACATCACGCAGCTCCCCGAAGGCCGCCGGGACCGGCTCCGGGCCGACACCCTGGGCCTCGTGTTCCAGCAGTTCAACCTGCTGCCCGGCTTCACGGCGCTCGAGAACGTGCTCGTGGCGATGTCGTTCGCCTCCGGCAGGCCCGACCGGGCCCGGGCGACGGCCCTGCTGGAGGCGGTGGGCCTGTCGCACCGGTTGCACCACAAGCCTGCCGAACTCTCGGTCGGTCAGCAGCAGCGGGTGGCCGTGGCCAGGGCCCTGGCCAACCGCCCCCGAGCAGTCCTCGCTGACGAGCCCACGGCCAGCGTAGACGCGGCGCATCAGCAGCAGGTCGTAGATCTCCTCACGAACACCTGCACCGAGCACGGCGTGGCGCTGTTGGTGGTGACCCACGATCCCGCCGTGGCCCGCCAGTTTCCGCGGCGGCTCAAGCTCGAGGAGTTCAACCGGGCGGGAAGGCAACAGGTCTGACCGCATGTCCCTGCTCGGCATCGCCTGGCGCAGCATTCGGCAACGGCTGTTCACGAGCGGCCTGACGGCGCTGTCGCTGGCGCTCGGCGTGGCGCTGGTCGTGGCCACGCTTGTGATCGGCGGGGTTGTCCGCGACGCCTTCGCCTCCGGTCAAGGGCTCGGCTATAACCTGATCGTGGGGGCGAAGGGCAGCCCACTGCAGCTGGTTTTGAACAGCGTGTATCTCGTCAGCAAGCCGATCGAGAACATCTCCTGGGACTACTACCAGGAGTTCCTCCCGGCCGAGGCCCGCGCCGATCAGGTCGCCGGCCGCTATGCCGGCAGCGTCGCCAAAGCCGTGCCGATCTGCATGGGGGACTATTTCCGGAGCTTCCGCGTCGTAGGCACCAACGCCGCCTACTTCGACGTTCTCACCCTGGGCGACGGGCGGCCATTCAGATTTTCCGCCGGCAAAAACTTCCGCGCCGACGAGTTCTTCGGCGGGGTGCTTGGCAACACGGTGGCCGCGACGCTCGGCCTCGCGGTGGGCGACACCTTTTCACCCACCCACGGCGCCGACGACGGCCTCGTCCACGATCCCTTCACCGTGACCGGCATCCTGGCCCGCACTGACACGCCGGTGGACCGCGGGGTGTACGTCAACATGGAGGGCTTCTATCTCCAGGAGGGCCACGCCAAACCGCTGCCGGAGGGCGACGCTCTAAACCCGGCCGGGGCGAAAGCCGCCCCCCGGGCCCCGGCCGGCAATCCCGCGCCGCTGCCGTTTGCCCGGCGGGAGGTGACGGCGATCCTCGTGGAGACTGCCTCGCCCGGCGGGATGCCGCCGGAGCTCTTGGCGATGGGGCTCAAGACGGCGATCAACGAGGGGCCTGACGGACAGGCGGCCGAGCCCGTCCGCGAGATCCGCACCCTCTTGGATTTGTTCGTCCGCCCGCTCGAACTGCTGCTCTTGCTCGTGACCACGCTGGTCGTGATTGTCTCGGCGATCGGAATCCTTGTGAGCATGGTCGGGTCGGCCCTCGAGCGGAGCCGTGACGTCGCGGTGATGCGGGCGCTGGGCGCCCGGCGGAGCCACGTGCTCACGGCCGTGCTCTTGGAGGCGATCATCCTGGCTGTGGGGGGCGGGCTCGTGGGCTGGCTGCTCGGTCATGGGATCGTGGCGGCGATCGGCCCCCTGATCACGACCAATGCCGGTGTCTCGGTCGGGTTTTTCTCCTCGGCGCCGCTCGGCGAGGCCCTGCTGGTACCGTTCCTGGTGGTGCTCGCGATCCTCTCGGCCCTCCTGCCCGCCCTGGCCGCCTACCGCACCGACGTGGCCAAGTGGCTCTGAAGCGTGCGGCAGCGTGGTTATGATGACCGGGTCGGTCGTGTCGCGCGCGGCGTCCGAAGCCGGCCCGCTCGGCAGATCGACTTCGTGCCGCGGAGAAACCGATCGTGCGCTTGCGGACGCAGCCCTGGCATGGCGACACCGGGAGCCACGGTCCGGGCCGCTTCTTCGTCGTGTTCCTGGCGACGATGTTCGCTCTCGAGTTCGGGATCATGGTGGTGCTTCCCCGGGTCGTGCCCCAGGGGGCGCCGCCGCTGGCCGCTGCGGTGATCGACGGAGCTGTGCTCACGGCCGTCCTCGCGCCGCTGGTCTGGTTTGGGTTCGTGCGGCCCGTCCAACGGCTGCACGAGAGCCGGGGCCGACTGCTCGACCGGCTGCTGTCGGCCCAGGAGAACGAGCGCCGCCGGATCGCGGCCGACCTCCATGACGGGCTCGGGCAGAATCTCACGACGATGCTGCTCAGATTGAGCGTGATCGCGGACTCGGCCACCACCGACGCGGTCCGAGAGAATGCCGCGGCCCTGCGGGAGATTGCCTCGACCTCGCTCGCCGAGATCCGCGAGCTCGTCCGCGAGACGCGGCCGCCAACGCTCGACGACCTCGGGCTGGCCGCGGCCCTCGAACGGCAACTCGCCGACGTGGCGGCGGCGACTGGCATCGCCGCAAGGTTGTCCTGGCCCGACGGCGAGGGCCTGCGGTTCGCGCCGGAAATCGAGACGGCCGTCTACCGCGTGGTGCAGGAGTCCGTGACCAATGCCGTCCGACACGCTGCCGCCGGCCGGATCGAGGTCACCCTGGCCGCGACCAGGGAGGCGCTGACGGCCACCATCCGGGACGACGGCCGGGGCTTCGATGTCCGCGCGGCGCTCCAACCCGCGCGGCGGCCGTTCGGTCTGTTGGGGATGCGGGAGCGGGTCGCCGTGTTCGGCGGCACGGTCGACGTGACGAGCGAACCCGGCAGCGGCACGGTCGTGGAGTCCCGCATCCCGCTCAGACACGGAGGCTCGCGATGAACCGGCCGATTCGCGTCCTGATCGCCGACGACCACGCCGTGATGCGCTCCGGTCTGCGACTCCTGCTCGAGTCGCAAGCTGATATTCGGGTGGTCGACGAATGCGGCACCCACCAGGAGGTGCTGGCCGCCCTCGCGCGGCACCAGGGCGGCGTCGACGTCGTCTCGCTCGACCTCTCGATGCCGGGTGGCTCGGCAGGCTCGCTGATCGAGGACGTCGTCCGCAGCCATCCCACCGCCGGGGTCGTTGTGCTGACGATGCACGACGACGCCAGCCACGCCCGCCGGGCACTGGCGGCGGGGGCCCGGGGATACGTCGTGAAGTCGGCCGCCGACCGAGAACTGCTGGCGGCGATCCGGGCCGTGGCCGGCGGCCGCACCCACATCGGGCAGGAAGTCGGGGGCGAACCGGTCGCGGATCCCAAGCGACCGGCCGGCGGCGGGTCGCCGCTCGACACCCTCAGCGAACGCGAGCGGGAGGTGCTCGTGCTCGTGGCCCAGGGGCACACCAACCAGCAGATCGCCGACCGGCTCTTCCTGAGCGTCAAGACAATCGAATCGTACCGCTCGCGACTGATGGCCAAGCTCGGCCTGACCAACCGGGCGGAGCTTACGACGTTCGCCCTCGAGGCTGGCCTGATGGGCGGCGGGTGAGCAAGTGGCGTCCATGTCATCAGCCGCGCCCTCCGCGGGGGTGCAGAACCGTGACAGCGGGATTTCCCCGGCAGCCGGACCGCCGAGCAATGGGGTACTGTGCGCAGAGCTTCTGTGGCGCGTTCCTTGCCAAGACGACGGGCCGCAGGCCCCGGCAGATCTTTTGCTCATGACAGGCCCCGTGCCCAAATCACTCTCCTCGTCGGGCTGCTGCCGGCCCGGTGCCGTGTGGGCCGTCCTCCTGGCGACGACCGCAGCCTGCTCCGCGCCGCCGGCCGAGCCTGAGTCACAAGCCCGGCCAGCCGTGGCTGGCCAGGCCGCCGCTCCGGCGGAAGGCCCGAGCTCCGAGACCGAGGCGATCCCGTTTCCCCGGGCATCGTGGCAGGCGGCGGGGATCGCTCTCGCGCCGGCCGCGGTCGGACCGCTCGAGGATTCGGTGATTCTCACCGGTCGGATCACGCTCAACGAGGACCGGCTCGCCCACGTCTTCCCGCTCGTCGAGGGCCGGATCGACGAGGTGCTCGTCGGCCTCGGCGACCACGTCACCAAGGGGCAGGTGATGGCGATCATCCAAAGCCGCGAGGTCGGCGAGGCCAGGCTCGAGCTCGTCCAAGACCGGCTCGCCCTCGGCTTCGCCCGCCGTAAGGACCAGTGGACCCAGGCGGTGGCCGAGAACACGGAGTTGCTCATTGAGTTGATTCGTGCGAACACGCCGGTGGAGGAGATCGAGCAGAAGCTCGCCAAGCGGCCCGTGGGCGAGCACCGCGACAAGCTCATGACGGCCTTCATCGCGACCGCAGCCGCCAAGCGCAACCTCGAGCGGCTGACGCCCCTGAAGGCGGAGGGCATCGTCGGCTCCCGGCAGATCTACGAGGCCGAAGCCGCCTGGGACACCACGCGAGCCACCCTCCAATCGCTCCTCGAGCAGCTCGGCCAGGACGCCCGCCAGGCCGCCGTGATGTCAAGCCAGACGGTGCAGGAGCTCGAGACCCGGGTGGCCACCGATGAGACGGCCCTCGAGATTCTCGGCTTCTCACGACCTGAGATCGCCAAGGTCGATGCCACCGCCGGCCAGGAACTGGCCCACTGCCCGATCGAGGCGCCGTTCGACGGCACGGTGATCTCGAAGGACGTGGCCCTGCTCGAGCACGTGGGGCCCACGAACCAGATCCTCGGGATCGCGGACCTGCGGACGGTCTGGCTGACGGCCGATATCTACGAAGCGCAGCTGCCGCTGGTGGCCAAGGCGACCGGCCAGGAGGTCCGCTTCACGAGCGATGCCTGGCCAGGCAAGACGTTCACCGCGAAGATCTTCTACACCGGCGACATCGTCGAGAAGGAATCCCGGACGGTGGCCATGCGGTCACTCGCCGACAATGCCGACGGCCTGCTCAAGCCCGGAATGTTTGTCCGGGTCACCCTTCCTGGTCCGGCGCGCACGGCGGTACTCCAGGTGCCCGAATCCGCCATCCAGGAGTATGAGGGCAAGTCGTTCGTGTTCGTGCATGCCGGCGGCGACGCCTTCGAGCGGCGGGCCGTGACCCTCGGCCGCCGGGCAGGGGGGCTGATCGAGGTCGTTACAGGGCTCGCTCCCGGCGACAAGGTCGTCACCGGCGGCGGCTTCGCGCTCAAGAGCCGGCTCTTGGCCGGACTCCTCGAGGAGTAATCCCGGGCCCGTCGGGCCCGCCCGCCGATGGTCAACCACCTCATCTCCTGGTCGCTCGATAATCGCTTCATCGTCATGCTCCTGGCGGTGGTGCTCCTGGGCGTGGGGTTCCTCGCGGCCGCCGGCCTGCCGCTCGATGCGGTGCCCGACCTCACAAACGTGCAGGTGCAGGTGCTCACCACCTCCCCGTCGCTCGGGCCCATCGAGGTCGAGCAGTTCATCACGTTCCCTGTCGAAAACGCGATCAGCGGGATGCCGCGGGTGGAGGAGATCCGCTCGATCAGCCGCTACGGGCTCTCGGCCGTGACGGTCGCCTTCGAGGAAGGCACCGACATCTATTGGGCCAGAAACCTGGCCAACGAACGGCTCCAGATGGCCCGCGAGAGCATCCCGCCGGGAATGGGCAATCCCGTCCTCGGGCCCATCGCCACCGGGATGAGCGAGATCTACCAGTTCGAAGTCCGGGCGAAACCGGGCTTTGACTACAGCCTGATGGACCTGCGGACGATCCTCGACTGGCAGATCGCCTACCAGCTGCGGAGCGTGCCGGGAGTCATCGAGGTCAACACCTTCGGCGGCGAGCTCAAGACCTACGAGGTGCAGCCCGATCCCGACAAGCTGCTCAACTATCGCGTCTCCCTGGGGCAGGTGTTCACGGCCCTCGAGGAGAACAACGGCAACTCCGGCGGGGGCGCAATCCGCCGCGGCGCCGAGCAGCGACTGATCCGGGCCGAGGGGCTCGTGGGGTCGCTCGACGACATCCGTAACATCGTGCTCGATGCCCGAGCCGACGGCACCCCGATCCGGATCGCCGACATCGGCACGGTGGCCTTCGCCCCGATGCTCCGCCAGGGGGCCGTCACCCGCGACGGTGATCGCGAGGCGGTCATCGGCATGGTGATGATGATCATGGGGGGCAACTCCCGGCAGGTCGTTGCCGACGTCAAGGAGAAAATCGCCGCTCTCGAGAAGACGCTCCCTGAAGGGGTGTTCATCGACACTTTCTACGACCGCACGGAACTCGTGGCGAAGACGATCCACACCGTCGCCGAGAACATCTCGGTGGGCGTGATCCTGGTGATCGTGATGCTCTTGTTGCTCCTGGGCGATGTGCGGGCGGGGCTGATCGTGGCGGCGGCGATCCCGCTTTCGGCGATGGCCGCCCTGATCGCGATGCGCTTCGCGGGCGTATCGGCCAACCTGATGAGCCTCGGCGCCGTGGACTTCGGCGTGATCGTGGACGGCGCGGTCGTGATGGTCGAGAACGCCGTCCGCTCGGCCTCGCGCTGGCAGCAGGCCCACGGCGGCAAGGGGAAGGTGCCCAAGGAAGTCTTCAAGGAGTCGGCCTTCGAAGTCGGCACGCCGATCCTGTTCGCCGGGCTGATCGTGATCATCGTCTTCATCCCGATCCTCAGCCTCGAGGGGGTCGAGGGGAAGATGTTCAAGCCGATGGCCTTCACCTTCATGTCGGCCCTGACCGCCGCTCTCGTGCTCTCGATGACGGTGATGCCGGTGATGGCCTCGCTGTTTCTGGCCCGGAAGGTGGCCGCGAAGGACACGCTCCTCGTGCGGCTCTTGAAGCGGGCCTACCAGCCGCTGCTGGCCGTCGCGCTCAAGTTTCCGCTGCCGCTGGTGGCGGCGGCCGTGGCCGTCTTCGTCCTGAGCGTCGTCGTGGCCTCGGGCTTCGGCCTGGAGTTCGTGCCCAAGCTCGACGAGGGGGATCTGGCCGTCCAGGCTGTCCGCCTGCCCAGCGTCTCACTCGAAAGCTCGATCGAGATGACCAAGGCGATGGAGCGGACGTTGCTCGAGTTTCCCGAGGTGGAGAGCGTGGTCTCGAAAACCGGCCGGCCCGAGATCGCCAACGACCCGATGGGTGTCCACCAGACCGACATCCTGATCCGCCTGAAGCCGGACCACGGCGACCACGGCAAGCATCCCGACGACGGCAAGAACAACGGGGCCGCCAAGCTCGGTGAGCCGGCCGACACGGGGCAACGGCCCGTCGACAAGCCGGCCCTGATCGAAGCGATGCAGGCGGCCCTGGAGCAGAACGTGCCGGGCAACGTCTACGGCTTCACCCAGCCGATCGAGCTGCGGGTGCAGGAGCTCGTGGCCGGTGTCCGCTCCGACGTGGGCCTCAGCCTCTACGGCGACGATCTGGCCGTGCTCAAGACCGAGGGCGACAAGATCGTCCGCGCGTTGAACCGGGTGCCGGGTGCCGCCGACGTGCAGGCCCAGCAGATCGCAGGGCTGCCGTACGTCCGCGTGATCGTCCGCCGCGACAAGCTCGCCCGCTACGGGATCAACGCCGTGCACGTGCTCGACGCTGTGAGCGTGATCGGCGGCCACGTGGTGGGGGAGGTGTTCGAGGGGCAGCGGCGGTTTCCGCTGCAGGTGCGGCTCGCCCCAGCGTGGCGGGGCGACGTCGAGCGGCTCGCGGAGCTCAAGATCGACGACCCGCAGGGCCGGCCGATCCCGATTTCACAGCTGGCCGACATCGTCGTCGAGGATGGCCCCTCCGAGATCAGCCGCGACGCGATCCGCCGCCGGCTCCTGATCCAGTGCAATGTCCGCGGCCGCGATCTGGCCGGGTTCGTGGCCGCCGCCCAGGCGACGGTGGATCGCGAGGTGAAGCTGCCCCCCGGCTACGTGCTTGAGTGGGGCGGGCAGTTTGAAAACCTCAAGCGGGCGAGCGAGCGGCTCTTGATCGCCGTGCCGGTGGCGCTGTTTCTGATCTTCGCGCTGCTGTACGTGACCTTCAGTTCGGTGAGCCTGACCCTGCTGATTTACTTGAACGTGCCGATCGCGGCCACGGGCGGGATCTTCGCCCTCTGGCTGCGGGGGATGCCGTTTTCGATCTCGGCCGGGGTGGGGTTCATCGCGCTGTTTGGCATCGCGGTGATGAATGGCGTGGTGCTCGTGGAGCACATCCGTCAGCTGCGGCACACGGGAGCGGACCAGCGGACGGCGGTCTTCCAGGGCTCGCTCGACCGGCTCCGGCCGGTGCTGATGACCGCCCTGTGCGGGGCGCTGGGCTTCGTGCCGATGGCGGTTTCGGGCAGCGCGGGCGCCGAGGTCCAGCGGCCCCTGGCCACCGTGGTGATCGGCGGCCTGGTCAGTTGCACGATCCTCACGCTCCTGGTGCTGCCAGCGATCTACCGCTGGTTCGAGCCGGCCGCGGCGGGAGAGGCAGCCGCCCATTGAGCCGGCGCCGGGGACGGTCCTATCTTCTATGCTCCCGGACCGGTGCGGCTGAACCGCTGCACCAGACACCCTCGGGCTCCACCGCCCGCAAACCTGCCATGAGCTTCTACACATCTCTTGAGCTGGCGACGCTCGGTCTGCGATCGTGCGGCGAGAACGTCTTGATTTCGCGGCGGGCGTCGCTCCACAACCCCGGCAGGATCGACCTTGGCAGCCACGTTCGGATCGACGACTTCTGCGTCTTGTCGGCCGGTCCCGGCGGCATCGCGATCGGTAGTTTCATCCACATCAGCGCCCACGGACTGCTCGTCGGTGCCGGTCGGATCGTGGTCGGCGACTATGCCAGCCTCTCGGGGCGGGTTTCGCTCTACTCGAGCAACGACGATTACAGCGGCGGACATCTCACCAATCCCATGGTACCGGACACCTATCGCGGCGTTATCTCGGCCGACGTCGTCGTCGGACGGCACGCCATCATCGGGGCCGGGAGCGTGGTGCTGCCGGGCGTGACGATCGGCGAGGGAGCGGCGATCGGCGCTCTGTCGCTTGTCCGCGGCGACTGCGAGGCATTCACTGTTTATGGTGGGGTTCCTGCGCGCCCCATCAAGGCACGGCGACGGCGCCTGCTCGAACTCGAGGCCCTGCACCGGGCGGAGTTTCCGCGGCACGCCGGCCCGGGCTGAGCGTGGCCAGAGGCCGGTCTGCCAGACAAACCCCGGTCCCCGGCCTGTTCTGCCAGAGCCGCGCGGACTTGCCCCTACGGCGGCGGCAGCGGCTGGGGTGCGGGCGGCGGACGGTCGCCCACGTTCGGCACCGGCTCCTTGGGGCCGCCCTCGAAGGCCCGGCCGGCCGGCACGTCGCCCTGCGGCGGAAACACGTCGAGCTGGAGAAGGTCCGCAATCGTAACCGCGCTGGTCCACCGCTCGGCCTGCGCTTCGACGTAGGCGAGTTCCAGTTCGGTGAGGATCTTCTGGGCCTGCAGAAGGCTGAGGAACGTCACCTCGCCCTGGCCGTAGAGCTGCTGCGTGACCTCGACCGTCTCGCGGGCCTTGGGAAGGATCCCTTCCTCATACCAGGCACTTGTCCGCTGGGCCCGGCGGAACGTGTTCATCGTCTCGGCCGCCTGGGCTGCCAGATCCAGCTCCACTCGGCGCAGATCGGCCCGGGCGGCGGCGATGTCGGCGACTGCGGCGCGGATGTTGCCCTGGTTACGGTCGAAGAGCGGCACCTCGAGCATCACCTGGTAGAGCCCCTGATCCTGGGCGGGCAGCACCTGCCGCTGGTAGCCACCCATCAGGTTGATGTCCGGAATCGGCTGCACCCGCGCCCGGTCGAGGGTCCACTGCGCTCGGGCCACCTCGGCCCCAGCAGCCCGCGGGAGCGCGTTGCGGCTGACCACTGCCTCCTGCAGGCCGGCGATGTCGAAGTCGGGGAGTTTGGCGAGCAGGTCGCCCGCGACGGTGCCGATCGCCTCGCGAGGCATGGCCATGTCGACGGCCAACCGGCGACGGTCGGCCTCGATCGTGACGCCGGCGTTCAACAGCCGCACCTCAGCCTGGTCCCGCTCGATGCTCCAGAACAAGACGTCGGCCCGCGTCCCCTCGCCGGCCGCGATCAGCTGCTTCCCGATGCGGAACGACCGATTCGCGATCTCGAGCAGGAGCTTGAAGATCTCTTCCCGCCGCTGGGCGACGAGCAACAGATAGAAGTCGCGCCGCACCGCCGTCACGACCTCGAATCGCGCCCGCACGAGCCGCCACTCCGTCGCCTGCACCTCCCGCAGCGCCGCCTGCTCCTGCAGCCTGAGCTTGCCGGCGGTGACGATGTCCTGGGCGACGGTGCCGGACCACTGGCTGTCGGATCCGGCCGCCTGCGGCGTAAAGCCGGCGATAACTGGATTGGGGTAGAGCCTGGCCTGCACGGCCTTGCCCTGGGCGGCTTGAATCTCCGCCCGGGCGGCGGTGATCCGGGGGTGGTTTTGCAGAGCGATCGCCACGCAGTCATCGAGCGTCCGCGGGCCCGAGGGCACCGACAGGGGGGCGTTCACCGGGGGGACACGCGCCGCCGGTTCAACCGGCTGCTTTGGGCCAGCCCCGAGCGGCTGGCCTGGGTCGGCGAGCCGGGCGGCGTCGCGAGCCGGCCAGTCCGCGGCCGGGGGCGGGGAGCCCGCGCGGCTGCCGGGCGCTTGCCCCAGGGCAAGCGCGTTGCCGAGAGCGGCCGTGGCCACAGCCGCGAACAGGACTCGAGCGAGGATTTTCATGGTGTCGCCAACCGCGGCCCCGGCTCGAGGCGAGCGCCCCTTCTCCTGGTGTCATCGGCACATTCAGCACGCTCGAACACGCCGTTGAGGATTCCAGAGAATCCCCGGCCAGGCGGCCAACAACCTAGGCAGACTGCGGGGGCTCGGGAGGCTCAGCACGCGGATGCGACCTAAGCCCGGCTGAAAAACCTGGCCCGCGACCGTAACTGCCTCCCAACTGCCGTCTACCTTGACAAGTCGGCCGCTGCCCAGCACCTTCTCCACCAGTGGGAGGGTCATGGTGCAGTCTGCGACAACCGCCGGGCAGTCGTGGCCTCCCCTGACTCCTCTGATGCCGCTCCGCCAGCGGCCAGGTTGGGCTGACCGGAGCAGTGGCATGACGAGCGGTGAGCGGCTGACCGCCCTCGGCAAGTGGCTCGTGCTCGGCACACTCGTCGGGCTGCTTTGCGGCGGCGCTTCGGCCGCGTTTCTCTGGCTGCTCGACCGGGCGACGGAGTTTCGCTCGAGCCACGAGCTGATCGTGTACGCGTTGCCTGTGGCGGGCCTCGTGCTCGGCTGGGTCGTGGAACGGTTTGGACAGGCGATCGGCGGGGGCAACAACCTCGTCATCGACACCATCCACGACGACGGCCCGGAGATCCCGCTGCGGCTGGCTCCCATGGCGCTCTTCGGCACGGTGCTGACGCACCTGTTCGGCGGCAGCGCAGGCCGCGAAGGCACGGCCATCCAGATGGGTGCCAGCCTCACCGACTGGCTCTCCCACCGCCTGCAACTCGGCCGGCCGCTGCGGCGGCAGCTCCTGGCCGCAGGCGTGGCCGGCGGGTTTGGCTCCGTCTTCGGAACGCCCGTCGCGGGGGCCGTGTTTGGACTCGAGTTCGTGGTCCGCGGGCGGATCGAGTCTCACGCGCTCCTGCCGGCGCTCGTGGCTTCGGTGGTCGGCGATCTGTTGACCCGTGGGTTGGGCATCGTCCACACGGCCTACCCGGTGGTGCCGGCGGTGCCCCTGACGCCACTGTTGTTCCTGGCCTGGCTTGGGTTCGCGGCGGTAATCGCGGTGCTGGCGATCGCCTTCATCGAGCTCACCCACGCCATCAAAAGACAGGCAGAGCGGCACGTCTCACGGCTCCCACTCCGGATGTTCCTGGGCGGCCTCGGCGTGGTCGCGCTCTGGAAGCTCGTCGGCACGAGCGACTATCTCGGCCTCGGCATGCCCACGATCGAGCGCGCCTTTACGGATCCGCAGCTCCCGCCGGAGGCGTTTGCGCTCAAGCTCGTGTTCACTGCGGTCACGCTCGGGACTGGGTTTCTCGGAGGCGAGGTGACGCCGCTGTTTTTCGTAGGGGCGACGGTCGGCAACGTGCTGGCCCGGGTGCTGGGGATCCCCATCGAGCTCGGTGCGGCCGTGGGCCTCGCGGCCCTGTTCGCCGCGGCGGCCAACACCCCGCTGGCGCTGTGCATCATGGCGGTCGAGCTGTTCGGTGCGGCTGTCTTGCCGCACGTGCTGATCGTCTGCGTGGTCGCCTACCTGCTCTCGGGCCAGACGAGCATCTACCCGGCCCAGCGCGGAGGCCGGGCCGCGGCCGACAGCCCGCCGACATGACAGTTCGTCGATCCGTCGATTTGCATTATCAAGAGCCGGGGGTCAGGATGCGATGGCCGCAGGTGGGCTCACCGCCGCGGCCTTGCCCCCACAGAGGAGCCGCCCCATGAACCTCCGTAGTCTCACGTGCGCTTTCGCCGGTGCGTTGCTCTTGGCCCTGCCCGGCCGGGGCGCAGACCCTACCGCGACCTGCCCGGTGATCGGTCCTGCCGCGGCCACGACGCGAACCACGTCGGCCGGCGGCATGACCAACGGCGACTGGTGGCCAGACCAGGTCAACCTCGACATCCTCCACCAAAACGCCCCCGCCGGAAACCCGCTCGGCGCCGACTTCGACTATGCCACCGAGTTCAAGCAGCTCGATTTCGGGGCGGTGAAAAAAGATCTGCGCGACCTGATGACCAGCTCGCAGGACTGGTGGCCGGCCGACTATGGTCACTACGGCCCGTTTTTCATCCGCATGGCCTGGCACTCGGCCGGCACCTACCGCGTGGCCGATGGCCGGGGCGGCGCCGGCTACGGCACGCAGCGATTCGCGCCGCTCAACAGCTGGCCCGACAACACCAACCTCGACAAGGCCCGGCGGCTGCTCTGGCCGATCAAGCAGAAGTATGGCCAGCGGCTCTCGTGGGCCGACCTAATGATTCTCGCCGGCAACGTGGCGCTTGAATCGATGGGCTTCGAAACCTTCGGCTTCGGCGGCGGCCGGGCGGACGTCTGGGAGCCGCAGAACGACGTCGATTGGGGGCCGGAAACCGAGTGGCTCGGCGACAAGCGGTATGCCGGCGACCGGCAGCTCGACAACCCGCTGGCGGCCGTGCAGATGGGCCTGATCTACGTCAACCCCGAAGGCCCCAACGGCAAACCTGACCCGCTGGCCGCGGCCAGCGACATCCGCGAAACCTTCGCCCGGATGGCGATGAATGACGAGGAGACAGTGGCCCTGATCGCCGGCGGCCACACCTTCGGCAAGTCACACGGCGCGGGCCCCGCCGACAACGTCGGCCCCGCGCCCGAAGCAGCGCCGCTCGAGGAGCAGGGCCTCGGCTGGAAGAACCGCTTCCGCACGGGCAAGGGAGCCGACACGATCACCAGCGGTCTGGAGGGGGCCTGGAGCTCCACGCCCACGACCTGGTCGAACGACTACTTCGACAATCTCCTGGGTTACGAGTGGGAGCTGACCAAGAGCCCGGCCGGTGCCTGGCAGTGGACGCCGAAGGACGAGTCAGCCAAGGGCACGGTGCCCGACGCCCACGACGACTCCAAGTCGCACGCGCCGATGATGTTCACCACCGACCTGGCCCTCAAGTTGGATCCGGCCTACGGCCCGATCGCCAAGCGGTTCCACGAGCACCCGAAAGAGTTCGAGCGGGCCTTCGCCCAGGCCTGGTACAAGCTCACGCACCGCGACATGGGCCCAGTGACCAGGCTGTTGGGCCCCGAGGTGCCGCCGGCTCAGCTGTGGCAGGATCCCGTGCCAGCAGTCGATCACCCGCTCGTCGACGCCGCCGACATCGCCGCGCTCAAATCCAAGCTCCTCGCCTCCGGCCTGGCGGTGCCTGATCTCGTGAAGACGGCCTGGGCCTCGGCCTCCACCTTCCGCGGCAGCGACAAGCGGGGGGGCGCCAACGGCGCTCGGATCCGCCTGGCGCCACAGAAAGACTGGGCGGTCAACGAGCCCGAGCGGCTCGCGGAGGTGCTCGAGGTGCTCACCCGCATCCAGCGGGAGTTTGGCGCCGCCCAGACCGACGGCACGAAGATCTCGCTCGCCGACCTGATCGTGCTCGGCGGCACGGCGGCGGTCGAGAAGGCCGCGCGAGACGCGGGCCATGAGGTGACGGTGCCCTTCGCGCCGGGCCGCACCGATGCCACGGCGGAGTTGACCGACGCCGCGTCAGTCGCGGTACTCGAGCCCAAGACCGACGGCTTTCGTAACCACTTCTCCCGCCAGCTCGACCGGCCGGCCGAGGAACTACTCGTCGATCGGGCGCAGCTGCTCACGCTCTCGGCCCCGGAGATGACCGTGCTCATCGGCGGCCTGCGGGTGTTGGGGGCCAACACGGGCTCGGGCTCGCTTGCTTCTATGGGCGTGTTCACCGACCGGCCCGGCACGCTCACGAACGACTTTTTCGCCAACCTGATCGACATGGATACCGAGTGGCGGCCGTCGCCCGCGTGCGACCAGTTTTTCGAGGGCCGCGATCGGAAGACGGGCAAGGTGAAGTGGACGGCCAGCCGGGCCGACCTCGTGTTTGGGTCAAACTCCCAGCTCCGCGCCATCGCCGAGGTTTACGCCAGCGACGACGCCGAGGCGCGATTCGTAGCCGACTTCATCGCCGCCTGGACCAAGGTGATGAACCTCGACCGGTTCGATCTGCCGGTGGCAAGCCGCTAAGCAGCGCGGCCAGGACTTGACCACTGCTCACCGCCGGTGCCCGCGATACTCCCGGTCAGTCGGGCGACGACACGCCTTTCTGAAGGCTGTCCGTCCGATCCCCAGGCTGGGCACCGTGCTCCATGGCCTGCCGCTTGTGATCGCTTGGGGTCGCTAGGTAAGGTGACCTGCCCCCGTTCTGGCCCGCTCGAAAACGGCTTCACACCTCCGATTCATGCCCGAAAAAAAACGGTTCGTAAACCACAGCAGGCCCGCAGCATTCGCTCGATGGCCCGCATGCTCGACGCCGCCGAGGCCGTGTTCGCCGAGGGCGGGGCCGATGCGCTCACGGTCGATGCGGTCGTCAAACGGGCCGAGGGGTCGATGGGCAACTTCTACGGCCGATTCGGCGATCGCGACGGGCTGCTGCAGGCGATGCACGAGCGGTTTCTCGAGCAGCTCGGCGGGGCCACGCAGGCGGCGGTCGCAGCGGCCGCCGGTGAGAAGACCCTGGCCGGTGCGATCGAGGTGTTTCTCACACGGGTCGTGGCCACGGTGCACGAGCACCGCAACTCCGCCCGGTTCTTCGTCTTCCACCGGTCAGGCGATAAGGCCCTGCGGGCCCAGGGGATTGAGGCAAACGCGATGTTTGCCGCCATCTTCACGTCGCTCGTGCTCCGCTACCGCAAGGAGATCGCTCACCCCCGCCCCTCGACCACCGTCGACGTGGCCTGGCGGCTGACGTTTGCCGCCATGGTGCAGCAGGTGATGTTCGACAACCAGGAGGTGAGCGGAGTGCCGATGGCCACAAAGCCGCTCGTGCGGGAGATTACCCGCTTCCTGGTGGCGTATCTGAAGTCGCCCGGGGCGAAAGCCTAATCCACGCTGTCGACCGATGCCGATGCGTGGAAGACGTCGCGGTCGTCATGCACCTAAACGAGGTTGCCCCGGTCGGTCGGTGGTCTCCCGCACCGATTCAACGGGCGGGATCTCATTCCAACCGGAAGCGAGAGCACGGAGGACCTCAATGGCCTGGGACGCCTGCCGCGGCGTAACCGACCCAGCTCGCTCCAGCCGCACGATCGCCGACGCATCCCAATACCGCATCGGTGCTATTCCTCCCGGTCGGTATGCAGGGCATCGACGATGCTCACGGGCTGCAGGGCATCACCGGCTTGGGAAGGCTCCGAACCGAAAGCGGCTTTCCGGCGGGAGTGAGCACACGGTCGCCGACAAGGCCGGCCAGCCAGGGTAATTCAGTCCCCGGAGTCGTCGGGGTCGCAAGCGATCGCCCCGGCGATCAGCGGTCAGACCCTTTCGGATTGCCCGAGCGGCAGGATGGTCGCCAGGTTCTTCGCTTCGCCCGGCAGGGCCAGGCAGGCCAGCGGCTCTTCGGGCGTGATCATGCCCTGCTCGGAGTAGCCCTCCGGTCGCGGCTTGCGGAACCGATGCGTTGTCCGCGTCGCGGCGTCGATCACCCAAACTTCCGGGATCCCGTGGCGGGCGTAGAGCGGCACCTTGACGCCGAGGTCGTAGGCCAGGCTCGACTCGGCCACCTCGATTACCAGAAGCGTGTCGGCGGGACCCGGATGGGCGGCGGCGTAGAAGTCGGGTCGGGGTTTGACGAGCGCGATGTCGGGCTGTGGCTCGCTGGAGTCGTCGAGACGGATGGGATTTTGCGACCAGACGGTCAGCCGACCTGCCGCGAGTCGGCCCAGATAGTCACTCAATGCGGCCACGAGGGCCGCGTGCAAGCTTCCGATCGGCGACATGTCGAGCACCTCCCCCGCGATCAGTTCGACACGGTCGTTCGGACCGAGGATGCCCGACTCAGCCATGTGGTGGTAGTCATCCACCGTGAGCCGGTGCCGCGTCATGAGTTCGCCAGGCATTGTGGCCATCGCCAGACCTCACTTTGGGACCAGCCCAAGGATAGGTCGGCCAATGGCACGGCGGCAAGCGTCGGCCGCCAGCCGCCCCGGCATTTTCGCCAGGCAGGGCTTATCTTGCCTAAAACAAGAGTGTATTCTCTACTGTTGATTGTCCATCCTGTTGGACAAGTGCGCCCGCCCACCCTTGGATGGACAATCCCCATGGATTTTTCCATGCTCCGCGCCGTGTTTCGGCGGACACTGGCGGCCTCTTCGCGGATGAGCCGCCGGCCGCGGCGGGCCCGGAGGCCGAGGCCGCAGTCGGGGTCGGCTCTCGCGAGCCTCCAGATGCAGGTGCTGGAGCCCCGCTTGGCCTTGGCTGCCGACACGGGCAGTGCCAAGCCCTTCTGGGGCAACGGGCATTACTACGCCGTCACGCAAGCAAATACGGATTGGGGCACCGCCAGCCGTGAGTCCCGTTCGACAACCTTGGACCAGCTGGGCATCAAGGGGGGTTTGGCGGCGATCACCTCGGCGGAAGAAAACTCCTTCATCGCCAACTACGCCACCGGCCGGAGCGACAGCACCCAAGCCAACTGGGGCGGCAGAGGGCTGAGGCAGGAAGCCTTCTTGGCGGGCTCGGACACGACCGACATGGGCACCTGGGAGGGCCGGTGGCAGTGGTTCACGGGCGACGGTAACGACGACAACAAAGTGGTTTTCCGCAATAGCGGGACAAACTACGGCTACACAAATTGGGATTCTCGTGAGCCCAACAACAATGACAACCAAGACTTCCTGACGATGAAGCCCGGTGGTAAATGGGATGATGGCCATTGGAAGTACTCCGACTACGTCACCGAGTGGGGTCGGGCCGGTGTCGAGTTCACCGCCGGCTTCGCCGCCCTCGGCCAGAGCGGCACCCGCAATGGCGCTGAAAACGGCCAGACGGCCACCATGACGATCAGCTTTGATCGACATGTGCCCAATGACTACGTGGACATTCGCAACAACACGCCGCTGATCGACATCCCGATCACGTTCGGTGGCACCGCCACGGTCGGCACCGACTACGCCATGACGGTCAGCGGCGGCGGGAGCTACTTCCGCGACGGCCGCCTCTATGTCCGCAACACCCAGTCGGTGGTGCTGACCTTCACGCCCCGCAACAACGACACCTGGCAGGCGCCGCGGACGATCACGGCAGCGTTGGGTGCGGACGGCAGCGAGACCATCTACGGCATCAGCGGCAACGCCACGAGCCAAGTGTGGATCTTCGACGACGAACCGCTCTTGAGCCTGGGCCAGGGGGCCTACCAGTTTATTCGCGCTCCCTACACGGCCGGGTCGTCGCAGACGCTGCCGGCGACCAACGCTGACTTCAACACCAGCGCTGACACGCTCATCTTCGACACCGACGGCATCCAGGAGACGGAGGCCCGATTCAACGAGCAGGGCTTTTACGACTCCTTCGCGATGCGGTGGGAGAGCTACGTTCGGATTCCCGAAACCGGGAGCTACCGCTTCCGCACCTTGAGCGACGACGGCAGCATCCTGACCGTCCGGCGGAACAACGGCAGTGGCGTCGAACTCGCCGGCATCTCGGATTGGGTCGTGGGCGGAGGCCGTGGGGGCGTCACCTCGCCCATCAGCCTCCAGAAGGGAGATGTCGTCTGGTTTCGGTACGACATGTTCGAGGTCGCTGGGCCGACGTATGCCCAGCTGAACTGGGATCGGCCCGACGGCAACGGCGGCACGATCACCAACCAGCCGATCCCCGGCAGCGTGATGTTTCTCTCGGAGTCGCTGGCCCGCGGCTTCGACCGAACCGAATCGGTCGGCCAGGACACATCCGGCCTCGGCTTTCAGCTGTTTGCTAACCAATCGACCCAGAGCCTCTTGAACGTGCGGCTGAGGAGCACGTCGGAGGCCTCGAACTCCACGGTCGAGACAAGCCTCGCCCAGCGGCGGACCGACAGCACGCGGGTGGGCGACGACTATGCCATCGTGAGCGGAGGCTCCCAGCTCACGACCAGCCAGATCGGTGTGAACGGCGTCTACGGCACCCTTGGCTGGCAGCCGAACAGGCCCGCCGGCAGCCTCCAGAACGTGCAGTCGTTCGACGTTCAGGTGCTCACCGACAGCTACGCCGAGTCGGCCGAATCGATCACGCTGACCCTCGGCAGCAACGTGGGCTACGGCGTGAGCAACGCGAGCCAGCGGGTGCTGATTCGCGACAATCCGTATGTGCTGTCGGTGCGGGCCGGGCAGAATCCCCGCGAGGGTGGTGCCGCCGAAAGCGACCTCGGCTGGTTCACGATCAGCACCAACGGCCGCGTCGCCCCGGCCGGCGGCCTGCGGGTGCGATACGCCATCACGGGCGGCACCGCCACCCGCAACGCCGACTTCACCGCGCCCCAGGCGACCCTGAGCACCACCAGCTACCTGGCGGAGGATCTGCTCGTCGTGCCCGCCGGCGCCACCGACGCGCGGATCTACATCGCGGCGTTGGCCGATGCGATTCGCGAGGGCGACGAGACGCTCACGCTCAAACTCCTGACCAACGTCGAGGCCGACGACCAGAACTTCCGCTTTCAGCGGTACAACGTCGATCCGGCGGCGAGCCAGGCGACGCTCACGATCACCGACAGCGTCGCCTACGCCGCCGCTGTGATTGCCACCCCGGCCGACCGCACCGGCCTGGGCACCGTCCGCGCGCAGCTTACGGGTGGACAGCAGGTGGCGAGTTTCGATGTGCATGTCACGAGCCAGCCCCGGGCCGACGTGGTGGTGACGCTCGCCACGACCAGCGGCAGCCTCGCCACGCAGCTGTTGACATTCACGAGCAGCAACTGGACCCAGCCGCAACGGGTCACGCTCACCGGCCTCGGCACCGATCAGCTCACGACCGTCTCCATCGCCTCCGCAAGCGCCGATCCCGAGTATGCCGGCCTTGCCACGCAGCAGCGGATCGTGCCCTCGAACTGGGCATCGGAACTCGAGCTTTCCCTCTGGGAGGGCGGCGTGCTGCTGGCAGCCCAACCCGCGGCTTCCGTTGCGCCTGTGGATGGCACGGAGGGTTTTGCCAGCCGGTTCGGCTTCGAGCTGAGCCTCGGCTCGCCGGTGGTCGGCACCGCGGTGGAACTGCTCTACACACTGAGCGGTCGCGACGGCTTCACCCTCGAGGGCTCCTCGGCGGACGTGCGGCACGAGCCCGACGCCACCTACCACCCGCTGGTGTTGTCCAACTCCGCGATCGGTTCCGGCGGCCCGGCCTACGCAGATCTCGCCCTGGGGAGAACCGTCAGCGATGCGGGCACCCTCAGCGCCCAGGCCTGGGTGCGGCGGGAGGCCGAGACGGTGTCGCCGGGCGTGATCGAGTTCTCAGCCGCGGACGGCCGGGATCGAATCACGCTGGGGTTTGCTGGGCTCTCCGGCAAACCCCGGCTGGAGATTCGCAGTGCCAGCGGAGCCGTGCTGGCTGACCTGGTAGGGGCGACTCCGATGCCGCTCGGCGAATGGAACCACCTGGCCTACAGCATCGATCGCGACAGCGTGGCGAGTCTGTATGTCAACGGTGAACTTGTCGCGCAGCAAACGCTCTCGGCCGGCCCTGCCAGATGGATCGAGCGGACGAGCAACACGATCGGCCGCTCGATCGTTGGGGGCTCGCTGAGCGGTGCCATGCGGAGCGTGGCCGTCTGGAATGAGTCCCGCAGCCAGGAGGAGATTCAGGCATCGATGCTCGTCGAGGCCCCGAGGGGCGACGGCGTGATCATCAGCCTGCCTTTGAATAACTCGCTGGCCGACACCGTTGGCAAACCGCCGGCCGTGCTGCGCAGCGGCTCGGGCACTACCGCCAGCTTCGCCGCGACGCCGATCTACGCCAGGTTCCTGCCGGTCGGCAGTTCGCGCGTGGACGTGCCGCTCGTCGTGCTCGACGACCTGACGGCAGAGGGCATCAAGTCGCTGACGGTGAGCCTGGTGGACAGCGGCCGCTACAGCATCGGCGGCATGTCGGGCACCGGCACGGCCGAACTGACCGACGACGACACGGCGGACGTCGAATTTCTGGCAGCCTGGAGCAACCTCGACGCCTCGAGCACGGGCTGGACGAGCACCAGCCAGTTCCGAATCAGCGAGGCCGACCAGGCCACCAACACCCAGACACGGCTCGGCATCCGGCTCACGAGCCGCCCGACGGGCGATGTCGGCTTGAGCCTCCGCACGAGCAGCGATGTCCGGGTGAGCAGACCAGGCCAGGCGGGCGGATCGGCTCTCGACCTGGTGTTCACACCCGCCAACTGGGACGAAGTGCAGGAGCTGCTCCTGCAGGGCGTCGATGACAGCAGCGTGGATGGCGACATCACTCGGCAGCTCTCGTTCAAGGTCACGAGCAGCGACCGGGCCTACGCCCAGCTGGCTCCAAGCCTCTCGGTGATCGTCCTCGACGACGACACGCTGGCCGTCGAAGACGACCAGGCCGCCGGCCAGAGTGGCTCGGCGCCCTTTGCCGTAGTCTCGGCACCGTCGCAGGGCCGGATCTCGGAATCCGGTAATGACTCGGCCGAGTTCACGATCACGCTGTCGGCCCCGGCGGAGCGGGACACGCTCGTCTTTTTCGATCTCGAGCAGAGCAACCGGCAACTGTTCGCCAGCGATCTTTCGATCAGCCCCAGCCAGAACGCCCAGGCCCTCACTGGCCTGGCTCGATTCGACCTCGACGGCGCCGGCGAGACGGCCAGCGTCGACCTGGACGGCATCGATGAGACGAGGTCCACCTTCGCCGCCCACGGCCAGACCGGCGACTTCAGCACCACCTGGTCGGGCTACATCGCCATCCCCGAGACCGGCTTTTACAGCTTCAGCGTTCCGACGCAGGGCGGCGTGCGACTCCGTCTCGCTGGCCAGACCGTGATCGATCAGATGATCGACACTCGGGCCATCTGGAGCACCGACCTGCTCCAGCTCAACCGGGGCGACTTCGTCGCGTTCAGTCTCGACTACAAGTCGTTCAATACCGCCGAGCCGGCGGTGGCTCTCCACTGGCAGCGTCCGACGAGCAACAACACCGAAAGCGTATCGGACCCGGTGCCGGCCGAGGCCCTCAGCCGCGTGGATGGGTTTCACCTGCTGATCGCCCAGGGCAGCAGCTCCGCGACCGTCACAGTCCGCGGCATCGATGACGCGATCGACGAAGCCGACGAGGCTCTGGCCGTCAGGCTGCTGAGCAGCCGCGGCGTCGAGCTGGTGGTGACCGGCCAGAGCGATGGCACAGACGGCGTGAGCGACCTGGCCATCACGCTCGGCATCACCGACCGCGAGAGCGTGACGCTGGCGGCAGGCGAGGTACTCGACCTCGGCCAGAGCACGGCCGCCGCCGGCGCACAGCCGTCGACCGTCGCCCAGTTCCGTCTCAGCGAGGCTGCGACCGTGCATCGAGACCGCACGGCCCGCCTCCGCGGCACCCTCACATGGGTGGACGAAGCGACGAGAACCAGCCTGGGCGGTTCCGTCGTGGATCTGGTGGCTGGTACCGACGGCGAGCTGTATCAGGTTCTGGACCGGAGCGTGACCCTCGCGGTCGCTGGGCCGCTCGCCGCCGATTCGGCCGCGGGCCAAGGCCGCTACCTTGCGTCCCTGACCCTTCAGCCGACCAATCGCGGCCGCGTCGAACTGGCCGCCGGCACCAGGCTGGTCTATGTCACGGAGACGACCGAGGAGACCGTCACGCTTGTGCTCGTCAACAGCCTCACGCTCCAGAGCGGCGAGACCAATCCGGCCGTGGCAGTTTCGACGGAGGAGCGGAGCCGCGATCTCGACATGATCTCCGCGGCCTCGCCACTGGTGGGCCTCACCACCAGCCTGGCGCTGCCCGAGGTTGCGACGCTCACGATCACCGACGACGACGTGGCCGGCCTGCTGTTTTCCCTGGATCGGGACGGGTATCGGCCCGTCGATGAATCACGCCAAACCCTGGTGGAACAAGGCGACAGCCTGATCCACTACGTGAGCCTCACGAGCCAGCCTGACGACGCGGTGACGGTGTATCTCGAGACCAACGATGCGAGCGAAGCCCGGCTGCAGATTCCCGGGAGCAACCCCGACCCCGCATCCGCCCGGATCGCCTTCACCTTCACTCCCGAAGATTGGCAGACCGGCCAGGCCTTCCGGATCGTGCCCCACGACGACCGCCTCGTGGACGGCAACCAGAACGTAGAGATTTTCAGCCGCACGACCAGCAGCGATAGCTTCTACGCGATTCCTTCAGCTGGCCGCCTGGACTTCGTGGTTCGCGACAACGACACCTCCGGAGTGCTCGTGGAACTGCAGCAAAGCAGCATCACGAGGGCCGGCAACGGCTTCATCAACCTGAGCCTGACCGCCGAGCCGACGGCGAACGTGGTGGTGACGCTCACCCCCAGCGACCGCCAGTTCACGATCAACGACCGCAGCGTCGGCCGCAGCGAAACGCTCGTGTTCACGCCCGAGAACTGGTCCACGCTCCAGACGGTCGGCCTCACCGCAGTGGACGATAGCCTGGTCGAGGACCTCAGCACGAGCACGCTGATGTTCAGCACCACGAGCAGCGATGCCCGCTTCAACACGCTCGCGGTCGATCCGGTCCGGATCGTGATCACCGACAACGACCTGCCCACGGCCACGCTGGAACTCGTCAGCGACGGAAACGAGGAGGGGCGGCCCGGGCGGTTCCGGATTCGCCTTTCCGAGGCAGCCCCCGCCTCTGCCGGCTCCAAGGGCCTGGTGGTGGGCTACCAGGTGACCGCCGTCGGCCTCGACTCGGCCCTCCCGTACGGATCCGACGTCGCCGGCCGCCTCGACAAGATCGTCCAGTCGCCGGCCGGCATCAGCGGCACGGTGCGGATCGCCCCCGGCCAATCCGTGAGCGATGTGCTCGTCGTGCCGATCGACGACTTCCTGGCCGACCGGATTAACAAATCCATCAGCGTGCAACTCACCGGCGGGGACGGCTACGCCGTCGGCGCCGACAGCGCCACCACCAGCGCCACCGTGCAGATCATCAACAACGACGTCGCCGGCATGCTGGTGATGACCTCCGGCGAGCGGATCCTGGTCAAGGAGTCGGGCGCGATCGCCACCTACCAGCTGGCGCTGCTCAGCGAGCCGCGGGGCGACGTCACGGTGACGATCAGCGAGCAGATCGCCACCGGAGGGAGCCGGCAGCTGGGCACGGGCACCACGCCCTATGCCACCACCGTCACCTTCACCCGCGGCAACTGGTTCACCCCGCAGCAGATCAGCGTGCGGGCCTACGACGACCTGAAGATCGAGGACGGCAGCGGGGCCACAGCGTTCACCGGGATCCATCCCGCGGAACTGAACTACCGCTTTAGCAGCACCGACGCCGACTACGACACGGCCAGCCATACCAGTGAAACTGGGCATTTCACCAATACGGTCCAACGGGTGGACGTGCTCGACTACGAGCTGTCCGACACGACCGCCACGGCGATGCAGGCGGCGCTGACGAGCCTGCAGGAGGGCATCGATAGCCTGGCGCTGCCGATCGTGGGCAGCCTCGACGGCAAAACCGGGCAGGGCCTGCGGAAGTTCATCACGAACCTCGCGAACAGTATCCGCCAGGTCAGCACTCCCACCCCCAAGAAACTCTCCCGATTGATCAGCCGGGAGATCGCCTCCGCCCTCGGTGTGCCCGAGCAGGCCGTCCGGGTCGAGGTCTCGATGAAGGACGTCACCAGCGGCAATCCGGCCGTGGTCGTGCGATTCAGCTTTGCCGACGAGTACACCGTCTATAGCGTGCCCCTGGCCGCCGACTTCGGGCTGCCCGGGCTCGGATTTCAGACCGAGGGCAGCTTCGACGCCGCCTTCGACTATGAGGCGGGCCTCGAGCTCGTGTTCCCGCGGACCGGCGAGGTGTACCTCGACACCGGCAGCGAGCAGACGTTCGTCCGGGCCGGTTTCAACGCCAGCCTGACAGAGGAGTTCCGCCTCTCCGGCGGCCTCGGCCTGATGCAGCTCGAAGCCCGCAACCAGCCCAGCGTCAATTCTGCCGTCACGATCTCAGGCAGGCCGGCCGACACGGAACTCGATGTCGGGATCGTCCTGACCCTCGGCGGCGACGCCGGCGGCGATCGGCGGCTGACGTTCACCGAGCTGACCAGCGCCGCCACGGATTACGAGCAGGTCTTCCAGTATGGCCTCAGCGGCAATGCCGCGATGTCGCTCGGCGTGACCACGAGCGTGGCCGGGATTGCCACGATCCCCAGCTTTGTGTTCGACCTCTCGGCCATGCTGCCGCTGTTCGACTACTCCAATCAGACGGCGGCTGCCGCACCGCAGCATGCGACCTCGGTCTACTTCGACAACATTCGACTCGATCTCGGCAGCTTCATCACCGACCTGGTCGAGCCGATCGTGGCCGGGCTCGACACCGTCTTGATGCCGCTCTATCCGCTCGTCGACGCGCTTTACAGCGACACCAAGGTGTTCGCCACCATCGGCCTGGGTCGGACCTTCGACGTCGACCGCGACGGGAAGACCTCGACCATCGACCTGGCCCAATGGTTTGCCGACTTCTACTCGAAGATCGACGTCGTGCGGGGGGAGAAGCTCAAAGAGAAAGTCGACGACACCGTCTTCTTTCTCGACCTCCTCAAGGGCGTGATGGATCTGGTGCGGGAACTGGAACGGCTCGATCCCGAGGAGGGCTACTACGTCGACTTCGGCAGCTACGAGCTCGCGGCTTTTCCCGCGGGCCTGCAGGGGGCGAGTCCGACCACCGTCGAGCTGGATGAACAATCGACGAGAAACCTCCGGGCCGACACCAAACGGAAGGCCGAAACCGGAGGCAAGAATCAGTGGAACGGCAGTTCCAGCCAGATCGTCCAGACGATCATGAGCAAGGCGAACGAGCAGGGCTTCGTCTTCCCGCTGATCGAGGATCCCGCGAATGCCGTCAAGCTCCTCCTGGGCTGGGATGTGAGCCTGTTCGAATGGCGCATGCCGAACATGGGCATGTCGGCGGAAATCGACGCATACTTTCCGATCTACGCTGGGATCGAGGGCGTCATCGAGGGGGCCTTCGAGGGCGAGGCCCACCTCGGCTTCGGCTTCGATACGTATGGCCTCAGTCAATGGCGCCGGGATGGATTTGTCGCGGATTCCCACTGGAAGGTGTTCAACGGCTTCTACGTCGCCGACCTCGACGAAAACGGCCGGGACATTCCTGAGTTCACGATGGACGCTTCGATGGGGGCGGGCCTGGGATACAACGCCCGGGTCGTCAGGGCCGACATCACCGGCGGATTGGGGGCGGCCGCCCGCATGGACCTGCTCGACGAGGGGGAGATCGCCGGCACCAGCGACGGAAAGATCCGGGGCCACGAGATCGTCAGCCGCATCTCGAACCCCCTCAGCCTGTTCGAACTCTCGGGCGAACTGACCGCCTACCTGAAGGCGCGGGTGAGGATCGGCATCGACGTGGGCCTCTTCTCGATCTGGAAAACCGTCTGGCAAAAGCAGCTCGCCGAAATCCCCATCTTCAAGTTTGGAATCGGCGGCCGCTACGGCAGCGGCACGGCGTCGAACGGCCCTCTGGAGGGCGCGACGGCGTTTTTCGACGCCAACTTCAACGGCCGGATCGACTCGCTCGAGCCCTTCGCCATCACCGATGCAAATGGCCACTATTCCCTGGAGGTGGACCTCCGCACCTTCGACAAAAACCACAACGGCCAGATCGACGCCGAGGAAGGGCAGCTCGTGGTCTTCGGCGGGACCGACACGACCACCGATCAGCCGCTGGCGATGCCGTTCGTGGGGCCGCTCGGCTCGATGATCACCCCGCTGACCACCCTCCACCACCTGGCCGTGTCGGCCGGCGTGCCGGCGGAGGAGGTGCGGTCCTTCATCAGCGAGGTGTTCGCACTTGGCGACTTCGATTACCTCACGCGGGATCCCCTCAAGCTCCTCGCGGAGGCAGACTCGTTTGACCAGGCTTCAACGCTGCAGGCGGTGAATGCGTATCTCGCGCACATCAAGCTCCACTTCGCCTGGGATCTGATAGCCGGGGGCCTGCAGAAGCTCATGCCCGACGCCGTGCCCGACGGGATCGCAGACAAGCTGGAACTCCTGCGGGGGTTTGCCGCCAGCTTCCGTGAGCGGCCGACTCCTGAGGTCTTCAAGGAGAGCCTGGGCCGGGCGATCGCCGACCTCTGGGGTCGCGTCAATCCCGACAGCGATCCACGGGTGGGCGAGCTCGCTGCCCGGGCCACCGAACTGGCCGCCGCAGCGGGCCTCGAGCTGACCACCCGGCTCGATAGGATTCGCGACGACGCCCTGCAAAGCGGGGCGAGCCCCGCGGAACTGCTCGTGGCGATCAACAACCTCAAGACGCAGGCCTTTAGCCTCTATCGCGAGGCGCTCGACGGCATCAGCGAGGGGCTGTATCGGATCACGGACCCCGACGAGCTCGTGCGGACGGTCTCCCAGCGGCTCAAGGAGGCGCATGGCGACTTCATCAACCAATCGCCCACGGGCGTGGGCTTCACCAATATCGTGGCCTCGCTACCCGAGAACACGGCGACAACCTTCCGAATCAAGGTGGCGGACATCGTCGTGACCGACGATGGGTTTGGCACCAATTTGATCTCGCTCGGCGGGGCGGATGCGGCCCGGTTCGAGATCGACGGGCTGGCGCTCTATCTCAAGGCGGGGGGCACGCTCGACTTCGAGTCGAAGTCGTCGTTCATCGTGACGGTGGGAGTTGTCGACACTGTGATCCCTGCGGCGGTCCCCGCCGCGGCATCCTTTCTCCTCGCCGTCACCAACGTCAAGGAAGCCCCGACGATCACGCTGCCCTCCGCGGGCTTCCATGTGGTCGAAGACACCAGCGGCCCGCTGGTGTTCACCGGGCAGCCCTTCGGCACCTCCGACGCCCGGCCGACCAAGAATGTGACGGTCGTGTTACGGGTCGAGAGCGGCACGATCATGGCAGACAGAGCCGTGGGTGTGACCGTGGGCGGCACCGGCCAGGCCCGCACGTTCAGCGGCACGATCGCCGCCCTGAACCGGTTCTTCACCGATCCGGCGGGCCGCGTCCGCTACCGCCCCGCTGCCGATGACCACGGCTCGCCACGGCTCACGGTGACCGTTGCCGAGGCGACGCTGAAAGGCGTTCTACGGCAGAGGGCGACATCCGCGATCGAGATCGCCACGGTCAATGACGCGCCCCTCGTGCTCGCTCCGGCGGTGTTCCGCGTCCTCGAAGACACCCCGGGGCGGATCTCGTGGGCCGCCGTGGCCACCCCATTCGCCGACGTCGATTCGCCGAATCTGACCGTTACGCTCGGCGTGGCCAGCGGCGTGATCGATGCCCAGACGGGTCACGGGGTGACGGTCGGGGGCACAGACACGGCCCGGACGTT
>Ga0247837_1002599_pt1 | contig 33615 bp, 21 predicted proteins | sample LaCtaG_2_FD_187115 | JGI IMG/M metagenome (GOLD analysis project Ga0247837, IMG submission 187115) | Freshwater microbial communities from meromictic Lake La Cruz, Castile-La Mancha, Spain - LaCruzMarch2015_14.5m | ecosystem: Environmental > Aquatic > Freshwater > Lake | place: Spain: Castile-La...
CTAGTGTGCATGAATGCCGAAGGAGTCGAATTCAGCCTTAAAGACATTATCTTTGTAATTTGTTATCGGAGAGACTGTGATAAATTGCCAGGGAAAACTACACTGTGCAGAAGGTGGAATTCATCTGTTTTCCAGGGAATCGACCAGTTTGGACTTTTGCCCACAGCTAATTCTTCGAGAAACCCTTCAAATTCTGGAACACCAACTACAAGCAAAACTTAAGACGCATTTAAACCAGTGGTAGTGTGGGCAGGGATACAAGTTGGTAATTATATTTGAAGGCAGTGGAGTGACTGCACTGTCCCTGGCATTTAGACAGTCAGAGAGTGGGATGTGGTGAATAGTAGAGAGCTTTTTCCTGTATGTCTTCGAATGCACAGTGAAAACAGACTCCTGGCTTGAGCACTGCTTCGCTATGAACTTGCAGGATTGTGAGTTCTTGGCTCTATATTCGCGTAGTCCTCTGAGTGCAAGACAGAGGCCTGTGAGTCTTAGTAGGTGTTAGGCCTTTTCAGCCTGCTACTTGGTATGAAATACTGCTTCTTTCATTCAGTCCGCTACTTATGGCTATATGGTTAATCCCTGCTCATCTTACTCATAGCAAAAACTATTAACTTCTTTCTACGCCTTTTCTCTTGCCCTATCAACACTAGCAGTGTAAGGAAAGCCTCAGACACATTGATACCAGCCTTTGCAGAGGTCTCTAGGAAGGGCACTCCCAGTCTCTCTGCCAACTCCACTCCCTCACAGTAACTCACCTCCCTGTCACTCTCCAGGTCTGCCTTTGTCCCCACAAGCATCAATGCTGCCTCCGTAGCCACATGCCTTACGATTTCCGTCCACTCTGGGATCGTATTGAAACTGGCTCTGTCTGTAGTGCTGTAGGTGAGGACGACTCCTTGAGCTCTTCGATAGTAAGGCACTTTCGTCGACTGAGAGCGAACTTGCCCTGCTACATCCCACACACTTACTTGGATGCAATGAGACTTCGCCAGAACGTCATGAATTTCTGAGTGAAGGGTACGTAATGCACACCGATGGTAGGCTGGTAGACTTCTGAGAAGGACTGCACAGCGAATTGCTCAAATAGCTGCGTTTTGCCCACTTGACTCTCTCCCACGAGAGTGATTCTCGCTGAGAAGGTCGGTATCATTATAGTGAGGAAACTAGGGAAATGCTCGGCACAAAGGCCCAATTCAGAGAGTGGAATATAAGCTGTCCTGGGTGCTTTCCACCTTAGGAGAGGGTAGGACCTGCCTTAATTGCTGTTATTTGATAGGACTGAGGCTGATTACGCCCAGTTCGACCCTGAGAGTCCTAGCATCTGCTGGATTCACAGATAGGGGAAATCGCAAAAAGTCGCTATTGTTACAGCAATAAAAGGCAATTATCGGTTGTATATCAGTTATTCGCTAAATTTCATGCTATATTTCAAAGGCTAAAACATACGTCAATTAGCTCTATAGTCAACAATAGGCCTTCGCACCTTCATATCTTAAATAGAAATGCACGTGTCAAAGCCATTGGATCTCCGAGCAATAGGGAGTGCATAGGCAAAGAATCGATATACAGAGTGCCTAATAATTGCATAAACCCGCTCTTCAAGACTAAGAGATGCCCTCAATTGGCCTGAAAACGGCTTTCCCATATCAAAAGATGGTAGATTTATGCACTGCTTCAAAGCTCCCTCCCCGCCCACCCTCCTGCCAGGTCCTTTCCTCCTGCGCAGCCACTCATCCCCCCTGCGTCTTTCCCTTCGCTCGTCTCCCCGCAACCCCATTACTTGGCAGAACTACGAGCCAGAGCCCCCGCACAGCAAAGCCCTCATCCCTCCCATCCACTCCGACACTCTTTACTTCGCCGAGCGTCCTCGCGGCCTGCGCCAAACCTCCTACTCCAGCCTAAACCAAAGCACCTTCAACCTCCGTCCTTCCCCCCAGTCCCTCCCAGGCAAGAAAAGAGTCGAAAGTCCCTTTGGAAGCCAGGGAAAAGAGCCGAGGAAAAGACGGATTGAGTGGAGAAAAGCGAGGAATCCCATACTGCAGGACGACTCGTCTTTCCTGCCGAAGCCGCTGAAAGCCAGACTAGACTGGAGGCCGTCTGCCTATATAGAGGGGGAGAACTGGAAAAGGAGCGGAGGGACTGTGGATTTGTGGGCTTCGGCGCCTAAAAAGTCCCGATAAGCCTAGTTTATAGCGTAATTCCCTGCGAAAACAGCCTCTAAAGGCCTATTTGCGACCCAATATCCTTATATAAAGGAAATCGTCATTAGTGGAAAAGACGAGGACGGCGGGGACGCCGCTCTGTGGCTGCTATTAAGGCTTGCAGGTCTTCAGGACTCCAAACAGGGCGGAAACGAGGCTTTGGAGGCAGTGGCTTGAGACTGCGGGGAAGCAGGCCCAAAGTCGCATATGTTTTAGTCTCTGACTGGTGAATTTCCCTATTTAGCGTCCATCTTTTTAGCGCCTGGGCATATTTCCTCGCCCGATTTTTCACGTTTTCTCTGATAATCGCGTCCCTAACGTGAGGCGGAACTTGCTTAGATATAGCCCCTGCAGCCTCTAGCCTCTCCCACTGGAGTTGCAGCAGTAGTCGCTGTGCAGCTCTCACAGCCACAAAAGTCCTAATCGCACTTTGCAGCCTCCCAACCTGCCTACTCCTTACCTTCGCCTTCCACAGCACTATAAGCCTCGTAAGCACTTCTCTGCTCAAGTGATTTTCGATAATTTTCGCAATAATTTCCGCTTTCCGAAGTTTGAGCGCGGCTCTGCACCTCTTTAAATATGGCCGAAGTCGCTCGAGAGTCTTGAAAGCGCGTTTTTCTCGCTTGAGTTTGACGGATCTGCAGAATTTTCCGCAGGTCCGAGCTAAGCCCAGCAGCCAGAGTAGCAGTCCTTTGGACCGGCAGTGGAGGGCTTTTCTAGTGTCCATCTTCCGCCTCCACCTTCCCAACACTCCCAGTGCAGCGATCCCCCCCACCCACATTACCTTGCCCTTTGCCACCTCCTCCGCATTCCTCCTCCACTCAAATCGCCTCGTCTTCCCCTGCAGCTCCTCCTCCCGTCTCCTCTGCTTTTGTACATGCAGCTCATTCCGAGCTGTTCGTATCAGGGCACTTCGGGTGACTTCCTTGAGGGCCTGGGCCTTGGCGGCGGCGGCTCGGGCGGTGGGGGTGTAGGTGCGTGCTTTGGAGATGTTGGAGCGGATGCGCTGGGAGACTTGTAGGATTTCGTCGGGGGATAAGGCGCGGATGGAAGGCTTGTAGGCGGCTAGTTTCTCTCGAACGGTAATTGGCGGAAACCGAGGCGGACTTTCCCTCGGCAGCAGCGGGGACAGCCTCACAGTCTCACCCTCCACAGTCCATTTCACAGGCACCGCAGTGGGAGTAGTAGGCGCCGGCAGGCTTTCCATAGGGAACTGAAAGCGTAGGGCTGCGGGCGAGGCAGTGGACTTGGTGTTGGGACGGAGAGAGGGGATTTTGAGGGTGGGAGGAGTGGGCTTGGGGGAGTACTTTTGAGGGTGGAGGAAGAAGGCAGTAGGGGAGGTGGTCAGGGAAAATTGGAATTCTTGGATTTCGCTGTGATGAAATTAGGCGAATTTCCGTGTTTTGGCTCGTTTTTATGTCATTTTCACTGGAAAATCGAACAAATCAGCTAATTTTCAGACAATATTTCGCTGAAAATTGAATCTAAAGCGTCGCTGAGCACTGGCGAACCCTTTCTTTGAGTAAAAGCCATATCTTTTTACCTATTTCCACACAAAATGCGGCTTTCTCATGATTTCAAGTCATTTAGTCAATGCATAGAGCTCTTTATTTCTAATCTAAACTTAGTTTTTTTATTTTCTTCGCGATTTATATGGAAAAAGAAAGGATTTTAGGGATGAAAAAGACAAAATCCTTTCAATTTTCCTTAAATCGCAGAAAATCCCACTAAAAATTCTCAATTTTACGTCTATTTCGGTGATTTATCCCTCCAAATCCTCAATTTTCCTCAAAACCCTCCCAAAATCTCTCCATTTCCCTCTCTCCACACACTCAAGCGTTTCCCCAGTGGCAATGTCCAGATAAAAGGCAAAAGCCGAGACTTCTGCAGAGTAATAATGGGAAAACTAGTGATGTGGCTGGCCTGTCTAGGGCTGCTGGCAGGCCTTGCACAGGGCTTTTCGCTGATAGAGACTTACCAGTTGTTCGCGTGGCTGCAGCAGGGCAGGGCGTTGCATGTGGTGGAGGTGTGTGGAGTGGCGGAGGCTGAGCCTCAAAGCCAGCAACATCTTCCCAACGCCAAGCGCATATCCCTAAAAGACCTGAGCGACCTAAGCATGTGGCCAATCCTCAAAACGCCCCGACAAGACGTGTTTATTCAACTGATGAAAGCCTACGGCATCAAGAAGGACACCACCGAAGTAGTGCTTTACGACAGCTCCGGAGTGCTCTATTCCGCCAAGGCCTGGTGGGTGTTTACTGTATTCGGCAGAACTCACGTCCAAGTCCTCAACGGCGGCCTGCCCAAGTGGATCCGAGAAGGCTACGCTACCTCCCCCGCCATTTCCGGCCCCAACCCCACTGCCCTGCACCTCGACTCCGACTACCTCTACCAACTCGACATGTCTCGCAACTGGAACATGCAGGAACTCAGCGCTTTGGTGGGAGTCCTGCAGTCCACAGCCCCAGCGCCCCCTGTGCAGTTGATAGATGTACGGATGAAGGGCGACTTTGATGCCAAGAATGTGAAAGGGTCCATTAATATGCCCATTGATATTGCGAGGAGGGCGGATGGGACGCTTAGGTCGGCGGTGGAGTTGAAGGTCATTTTTCAGATGTACGCTGTGAGGACGACTAATGAGACGCTTACTGTGGTGATTGGAATGAACGGAGTGGACTCCTCGACTGCCCTCCTATCCCTCGCAGTAGTGGGCAGCAGTCACTCTGCAATGGTGGACGGGGGCTGGGTGGAGTACAGTTCCTGGCTAAAAGCAGCGCCTACCGCCGTTTTCCAGCAATCCCATGAAACAGACTACTCAGGGGGCGAAAAAGGCCTCCCCACATGGTGGATTACAGGCCTGGGAGCTCTAATGGTCCTGGGAATAGCGACAATGACACTGAAGAGAAGGCATTTTGTAGCCTATAACACTCAGAAATGGCTTTAGAATAAGCTGGCATCTGCAGTGGCTGGGTTCGAGGGAAGTATTGGGTTTATATACATGTTTAGGCCTTGGAAGTGGGAATTAGTCGCCCACTGCTCTTTCTTCCCTGACTTTCACTCTTCGTGGCGACGCACTTGCATACATTTTCCGAATTCCAGCCAAATTCGTGATACTTTGCGTCAAAATCGACGAATTACAGCTGCTAAAAACCGAAGAAAACGTCTTTTCCTTCCCTTTCCCACCCGCAAGTGGCTTAAAACGCACTAAAGTCCGTTCAGAAAGCAGTAAATCCGACGCATTTTCCGCCATCCTCAAAATCGACTGACTGCAACTGTGACTAAAGTAGGGAATTCGCTCAGTTTTGCTCGTAAACGAGACCTTGTCGACCCTCACAGGCGCGGGGGTGAGTAGGGATTTTGACGGTTTTGAGGGCATTTTGCGAGTTGTGGCGCTGTTTTGGGGCTTTTCGAGGGTTAAGATGAGTCTGGCGACTTCGCCGACTGCCTTGCGCCGGTCTCTGGTTAGGGAAAAGAGCGTAACTCGCTGCAGTTTCCGGAGTTGGGCCACTTCCTCGCTTTTTTTCCTCATATTATCGCCTACAGCCTACGTCTAAGCTCACTAGTCGACCTCTGAAACTGCGTTTTCCTGAGGTTCTCCCTCACGAAGTTCTTCTTATTCGTCACCTGCAGCGACGTATTTAGCCTTTCCTGCGTTTCCAGCGATAATCTGTTGTCAATCCTCCCTCCGCGGACATCTGGCAGCTTGTAGTGGGGGTGCGTGCCTCTAATTGCATAGGTCCACTGCATGTCTTCAGTGATTATGAGGAGTTTGGCGGTTTTCGGGGCGCCGTATTCGGTGGGAGTGAAGGAGACGGTGAAGGGAGTGGAGAGCTTGCTGTAGGGCTCAAGGAGGCCTTCGAGAGGGAAAACTGAGAAGCAAGGGTCACTTTCCTGCGAAAACACAGCTTGGAAGGGGGTGTAAAGCTTGCCTTTGTAAGGCAGACGGAAGCGAATGGAGGCGGGCCGGCCCATTGCGGCTTCTATGGTGATGGTGTCGTCCACGTTTCCTTCTTTGGCTTCGATTATTAGGTTGAATTTCCACCGGCCGCCTGAGGACTTGTAGATGAAGAGTTCGGCTTCGGTGCGGAAGGGACGCAAAGGGGTGAATTTGACCTGATATTGCAACGCTTCCGACGGCTCCGCAATAATATTCTTCACCGGAGTAATACTAAAGTACTTCCCCACCAAGTGAGCTGCCTCAGTATTGTCCACCTGCAACTCATGCGAGAAGTTTTCTTCCTCCATCAAAACCGCTAAATCCGGCAAATGAACATCCACAGTCCTTTCCAGTGAATTCCTACACTTCGTTTTGAACACGAAATCCGTCTTAAATGACGGTCTTTCCGTAATTCCCCGTATCGGATACACCCACACCAGCTCCGGCGAGGCTGAAACCAGCAATGTAGCGTGCAGTTCTTCCATGTGTTCAGGCTTGAAGACCAGAGGGATCATGAGCATGCCTGAGGAGATGACTGGGAATTTGGCTCTGCGGAGGAGGAGTTGGAAGGCGGAGGGACGGCTGGTTTCGAGGGAAATGGAGACGTTGAGAGTCTCGCGGAAGGGGTTTTTGAAGGGAATTTGGACGGAGCTGCTTTCTCCAATTCCAGCCGTAACCACCATCGTCTCCATTTCCTCCGGCGGCAGTCCTTTCCCCCTCACCCTGTACACCCAGTCCCCAATAGTCGCCGTCCTAAGCGCAATTTCGCCTGATTCCACACTCTCCAAGCCTGTAGGCGTATACTTGATCAGCGCATTCACACTGCCATAAGCCGGGATAATCAATCTATCAGGAATTACCTCGAAATTGGCCGGATTTGAGCATAAACAGTCCACAATGGATTCTAAGGCACTAGGGTTTTCCAGGGAAATCGGCCTGGAAGTGCTTTTGCCCAGAGGACATTCGTACATGTCCGGCTCTATGGGGTCTGCGGAGTCGCAAATTAACCTCAATTTGTACCAAAATTCCCCTGTTTTCTCACTAATGAATGAAATTGAGCCTTCGGTGTTGTCGATTTTGAGTGGGGAGTAGACCAATTGGTAAATTCCAGTCTCTTTTGCCTCTACTGGGAACTCGGCAGGTCCAAATAGCCCTTCTCCGATGGTATTTACCTGGAAAACCGCCGTTTCGAGCAAAGGGTTAAACACAGTTATGCAGAACTCCACCGCTTTTCGACACTGCGTCCTCAGTTCTTTCGTCGACTCTGGCTCCGGAGTGGCGCTTTGCACCTCCAAAGTGTACCAGTAGTAGCGACTTTGAGGGTCTGTGAAGGTAATGGACCCGGTGTAAACCCCACTTTGGAGGGGATAAAGCGTCAAAACGTACTCAGAAACGCCATTTGCGGGCACTTCTATGGTCGAATCCCCTGAAGCGTTCGATAAATCAGACGAAACTATGTAAATCACGTCAAAACCGAGCGGATTCGGCACCAAAATGCGATGTTTACTGTATTCCTTGACTTTACACGGCAAAATCAGGTGCTTTTCCGCCCTCGGCTCCTTGCACTTCCCCGAAATCTCGAATTCATACACCTCCCCAGTGCTAATCACCTCGATTTCCAGCCTAGCAGCAGTCTCACAGACCCAATCCGGCTTAAAAGTGACTAAGCAGCCGCCACTGCTTCTTTTCCTCACTACAAAGTCCTTGGAAGCCTGGAAAAAGTCGCTTTCTTGGGTGAGACGCGTCCTGATGGACCAGTCTTTGTCGCTGTTGTTGGTGATGGGGATTTCCTGGCTCAGGGAGAGGCGGGCGAAGGTGGTCATTTCGAGTGTGAGTTTGGCTTTGCGAGGCTTGACGCTGACGTTTACCTCCAAAACTCGAATATCCGTCTTTAGCGCATTGGTCAGTATGACTTGGCAGGGATACTCCCCTGGCTGTCTGGGCGCAAAGCCCAAAACCAGCCCATTCCCACTCTCAGTGGGCGGAACTGATATAGAAAGTCTGCTCACTGACCCCTGTTTTTTCCCTTTTCCCGGGTCCTCCACCCTTTGGCTGGTTTCCAGGCCACTGGCCTGGGTCGTGTCCAGGCCTTTGCCCTTGCGGCCTGGGTTTAAGAGGGTGAGAGTGGGCGGGGAGGAGAAAAAGGGAGAGTTGATTTCGACGTCGAAAACGCTTATTTCCTCAATCAGGCTTTTGAAGAGTTCCTTGAGGGCTTCCCGCTCCTTCGCCTTGGCAGCCGCTTGAAATCTGCCCAAAGCCTCCCTTTTCGCAGTGTCCAGCAAGTGATTCCCCGCCCCCACTGCCAACTCCACCGCCTCAGTACTGCCCACCTCCCTCTTGAAGTCAAACCTGTCCTGCTTATCACTCCTCGGCAGCTTCACGTTTCCCACAAGGGAGTACTGCATTTCGCCCACACTTTCGTCGGAAAAGACGAGGTTTGCGTCGGTTTTGTCCAGAGTGAAGGGTAAGGAGTAGACGGAAAGGAGGGAAGAAGCGTTCTTTTTTACCTTTAGATGCTCGGATTTTAGGTAAAAGGCCTTGGGAAGGGCGGTTAGGGCAGGAAAAGGCGATTTGGACTTGGATAAAGTGGACTTTTTGGGCGGGGGAGGGACTTCGGGCTCTGGGTAAATGATGGAAACCTGAAATTCGGCATCTTTCGGGAAGGGATTCCTCACTTCCACGTCCAAACTACAGACTTCATACAAAAACCCCTCAATTTCAACCGTTTTTTCGCTCTTTCTGGAGTGCACTTTGGAGACTAACTGGAAAACTAGGGCCGCTGCGCGTGCGGAAGTCTCACTGACTCGACTGGTCAGCCGCAATCTGGCGGAAATGGAGGAAAATATGCGACTTTGGAAGTGAATTGGGAATAATTCGCTGGATTTCGGCTCAATTGAAAACTCGTCTGGGTGTTCCAACACGAAGTCGGGACTGCCCTCCAGCTTGACCCAGTAGGTAATTGGCTTGTTCGAGGGGTTGGTCAGTTCCACAGTCTTGGTCACCCGCTCGCCCAGCACACAGGGGAATTCTATGGTGGCTTTGGGGATGTAGTTGGGCAGACCTAAGAATAGGGTCAGACAGAATAGGACCATTTCCCTTGCACTGACATTATTCGCCGTCAAATCCTTCAAAACCAGAAAAGTCGGCATTCCTATTTCATTCAAAGCAGTCAGCACTTTCTCAATATTCCCTCTCTTCTGCTCCTCACTCAACGACCCATATTTCACCTTCGCCAGGGACCCAGCGCCCCCCACATAGCTCTGAATCACCCCCGCAAAGACAGTCCCATCCAGCAAATCCTGGTCAAAGTTGCGCACTTTCTTAGCAGTCATAGGGAAAACAGCTGCAAACTGGGTGCTGAGCCACTTCAAAAGGATGTTTTCCTGCAGACTGTATATATTGGACTGAGTCATTACGGCCTCAATAGAGGTCGATTCGGCCGCTGTTCCAGGTAGCGATTTGAAGGCTTTGGGAGTGACGCGGCTGAGACAAAATAAGCGGATGATTTGGCATAGCAGAGTGACCCAGGCGTCTATGGACAAGTAGGGCCAGCGCCTTTCGACCTGTCTGGGCTTCAGCTGCAATTGCTCAGGGGTGCTTTTTAAATAGCGACTAAAGTCGGACATGTTTAGTAGATATTCGGGACGGATGGTGCTGAGCAGGGCACCGCTCTCTTTGAGCCATTTGAGGAGGGAGTCGTATTGGGAAGTCAGCCGTTTGGCCTGATCTCGACTGGGGACTCCTTGCAATTTGGCCTGGCCGGGTGCGTGTTTGCCCGATAAGGCGTATATAAGTTCGTATATTTGCGCTCCGTTGGCTTCGATGATGTCATCGGGCAGCTTGGTGACGGGAGTGCTGAGGACTGAGTGGTTCATCCACCTCGCCATTAGGTCTAAAGAGTGCTCCAGTAGAGGCTGCGGCACAGGGTTAAAGCCAATGATAGACCTAGCACTGCGGGAAACCACAGAACTGCCTCCACTGGTCCTATGCACCGCAGACACCTTCATCCCTGCATCAGAAGCCACTTCCGAGTCCGACTGCACCTCCTGGATCAGCGAAATTAGCCCACTATCCGACACTGTGAATTGAATTTCGTCCGCATTTCTCTGTATAAACGGATACACGCTTAACAGGGAGTTGTCCGCTGTGCCGGAAACAGTGATCGAAAACCGATTACTTTGGAAATCAAGAAAATCCACGCGATTTGTGAAGGAAATCGTCGAATTCGAGCTAAAAACCACCTCCACAGGCAGTTTTTGCCTAGTGACTCCCAACTGTCTCCCCTCCGGAAACACCAAACTCAGGTCCAGCTTCACTGCATCCTGCACGATTTTATAGTCCAACTCCACGTTTTCATACCCGTCGTTGACCAGGTAAAACAGCGACTTGGCCGTTATTCCTAAAGGGACTACTGGTAACACCACTTCGCGGCGGTCGAAAGTGACCCTGGGGACTGTGCCTTCGCCTTTGAGGGTCAGGACTAGGTAGGGGTCTTTGCCGTCGTCGAGGAAAAGGTTCACTTTGGATTCGTGGCTGATCGCCTGAACAGGGTTAAAACTAATCTGCAAATGCGAGAAATTCCCCGGCTCCAACACTCCACTATCCGGCTTAATAGCGAAAACGAGGCTTCTATCCAGCTCCCCACAGTCCAAACGCCACTTCACAGAGTACAACTCCGGGTTCGATATCAAAATGCTCCTATGCACCGGGAAACTCTTATCCTGCAGACTAATGACTTTCTTCTCAAAGTCAATAATCGACTTTTCCACGTAAAACCTGGGCTTCAAGCCCTCTCCATTCACAGTCCTTTGCAGGCCCTGTAAGGCCTGGTTGAGTCCAGAGAGGAAAAAGGGGAGCAGGAATTGGTAGGGCTCTGCCTCTTTGGGAGAGAAGTTGAGCTGCAGGACGACTGTGCGACTTGCACTGAGTGTGACTTTGAACTTCCTATGGATTTCCTCCTCTTCCTCCGAGGACTCGTTCTGGGAGGCGTCTTCGTCCATGTCCGGCTTAGGGTCGTCGAGGTCCTCTTCCTCGTCTTTTAGGTAGAAGGGACTGTCCTTGTCGTGGGTCGCAGGGAGCAAAATGGCGCTTTCAGCGTCTGTATCGGATGGAGGGAGGGACAGGTCGAACTCAGGGTGGTCCTCGAGGTTCAGGTAGAGGACTGCGGGGATGGGACTGTCGTTGACGAGGGAAAAGCGGCGGGCGGCGAGACTGCCGATTGTGACCCCTCCGAAGTCGATGTCAGGCTCGAGGATTGAGACGCGGGGGAGGATGGCTTTGGCGGCCAGGGCCAATTTCAGCACTTTCCCCCCTCTAATACTAACTTCCACCTCCCCACTCACATCAGTGGCAGTCAGCGCCAAAAAGCGCACTTTCAGCAGATACTTCCCATCTCCCACAATTCTGCCCTTCCCAGGCGTCACTTCTATATGCTCCGGGCACTTCGTTACGTGGAAAACTGCATATTTCGGCTTATTGTTTTTGAGAGATACAGTCTTTTCGACCCTCGTTCCGACGGAAATAAGGCCGAAATCGAGACTTTTTTGGGTGAAAATGCACTCTGAGGTGGTTATTTCTCCTCTGCAAATTAGCGTTTGGCTTTCGCCGTTTTCCACCTTCATAATGAGGGTTTCTTCGTTGCTTTTCCCTGCGCCAGGGGTGTATTTGATAGTCACGTTTCGGTGCTTTCCGGCGTCTATCAGGTCTTCAATGGGGTCTACGGTGAAGGGGGATTCGCTTAGGGTTGTCCACGTGAATTTGGTCTGCGCATTGCACTTATTCACGACCACCACCGCCTTCGTAATGGTCTGTTCCAGACTTTCATCTTCAAACTTAAACGCCACACTGAGTGGACTCCCAGCAGACGACGTGGGGTCCGGCAGCGCCAACTCCAACACAGCGGGCTCCACCTCCGCAGTCACTTTGAAGAAGAACTCGTACTGGGAGTTTATCAAGTACCGCACGCTTGCCTGGATGTGCTGCTTTTTCGATGAGAACAGGACTATGTGGAAACCTCCCTTTTGCCCAGGCGGAATGACTAGGCTGGCAGGCTCAACTCGCTGGATTTCCTCAGAGGCAGTAGCCATTTCCACATATATGCACTGCTTTAAGTCGTTAAAGACACTGAACCACTTCCCAGTTTCAGCCCGAATCACCACTTTTTCGAAGTTCAGTTCCTTCGGACCCGCGGAAATTTGGCTCAAATCGGCCGGATTTAGAGGCAAAAGGCAGTCTTTTACCTCTGCTTGCGTAGTCGCTTTCTGCGAAAACGCGATTTCTTCGAACTTTTTCCTGTCAACAGGCCGTTTTAGCACGTTTTTAATGGGTTTATTGGGGTCGTGTACATGCGTTAGGACTCCCATCAGCCCGGGGTCATACTTCCCCATAGCCTTTTCCACGTACAATTGGTCCTTGGGAGGCGGCAACATTAGCATTTTCGTGGGAATTGGAGCGGAACTTAGTGTGAAATCAGTGTTTTTCTCGATTTCTTCGAAGGTTTTGGGCAGGACTTGGCTCCGGGCCGCCAGTCTTTGACCCTTAATAGCGGAAATACGCTGTTTTCGGCTTTCTCGCAGGTAGTTCTTTTCTTCACTACTGGTGAGAGTCTTGTTCAAAGCCCACTTTTTGCCTTTTCCCGGGGAACTGCCCTCCAAAAAGTACTGTCTGACTGGGGAAAAGTCCTTTTTGGTACCTTCAGGGCCTCTGGGCCTAGTGGCCTTAGTAGCTACAGAGGAGCACTCCCCATACAAAGTCAAATTGACGCTAAAACCGCCTTTCAAGTACACAAGTTTCGCCTGTCCTTCGAAAACGCCCAAATTCCTCGGACGAAAAGTCACAAAAACAGGCTTTTTCTGCATCGGCTGCAAGACTCCACAGGCCGGACTCAGACCAAAGTGCGCAATTTGCTCGAATTGGTAGTCCAGAGGCAGGTCATCGCTCCTGTTTTCAAGGGTAATTTGGGCGTCTCGCTGTTGATTTACTGGACAGTCGTAGAAATGAAGGGTGTTTTCTGATAGTTTGAGGGAGGGGAGCACTGCCCGGGCTTGGATTTGGACGGAAAGGCGCTGGTCGAGGCCTTCGAAGTCGAAGAGGGCGGTGTAGAAGTAGTCGGAAAAGCTGTCGGAAGGACTGGTTTGGCTGAAATTGCGGGATTTGGGGTCGGAAGTGACGGAGTGAGAAAAGCCAGTAGTGAGTTCAGGCTGGACGGGGGCGCAGGTGAAGCTAATGGGCAGCTGGGAAAAGGGCTGAATTTGCCCTGAAATCGGCCTAGCAGTGATAATTCGCCGAATTGACTGATTTGCCAGCTCAATTGGCGTCATAAAGGACGTTTCTGCGTCATTTTCCTCACTTCCTTGCGTGAATTTCGCATAAAATCGCACCGGAAAAGGGCCGACATTGACCAAAAAAGCCTGAATTTCCTTCTTTTGACCGTAATACAGCGTCTGAAAGTCCAAATTTGCAGTAATTGATAGGGATTTAGTGTCAGTTTCGCCCTTTGCAAGGCTGCTGGCCACTAAAGCCACCTGCTGTTCCACACAGTTAGCACTGATGTCGATATGTTTGGCTGGCTGGCCCGCTACTTCGACGTCCACAGCACATCTATACGTGCTGACCTCCTTCGACACATAACTCACCTCCACCGTCCTTTCCTCCTTCGGCTGCAGTGTGAAAGTCTCCGGCGTAAGTGTCAACTCACTCAGCTTTTCATACTTCAGAACGACCTCGCCCACTGCACTGCCTTCGTTTAGGAAGGAAATAGAGCCTGTGGCGGGTCTGCCGATGGTGGTGAAGCCGAGGTTGACAAAGGGGTCGAAGCGGACTTCAGGCCGAGACTGATACGCATGCAGTGGCAAATCCACGCTAAAGCCCTCAGTTTGGATGACCATTTGGTCGTGGAAGTCGCCCAGCTGGTCAGTTTCGAAGGTGACGACTACATTGGTGGCGATGCCCACAGCCAGCGCACCCAGCGCTTCGTAGCGCGCTCCGAACCTGCCAGTTTGCGGCGGAATGAAGCGGATCCTGCGGACTTGCGGGGCTAAGTTGCGCACGCAGACTGTGACTTCGTAGGTTTGGTCAGTTTCGATGTCTTTGAAGACGATTTCCTCGGGGAAGACTTCGAGAGGGACTGGGAGGAAGGCGGAGTCGTCCAGCGGCACTGAGGCTTGGGAGCCCAGGTCGAGGGAGGTGCGCTTGACGGATTTAACTGACTGGGCCATGATTAACTAGGAGGAAGAGGATTAAAGCACAATAGACCCAGCCTACCCCTCCCCACTTAAAAGCACCCTAATCTTTATCCAACTTCACTGCCTCCGCCTCCCTTCTCGTCTGTTCACTGATAAGATGAGTATCCAGCACTTCCAGTTGCGGACAGCGGCGAACCACTTGCACCCGAAGGTCTATCAGCTGGTCTTCATAGACAGGGTTTCCCACTAATAACAAGTTCCGAATTGCCGGCAGTTGCGCAAGGCGACTCACTTCGTCCCAAAACCTGATTTTGTTCTGGGCGATGTAGAGCGTTTCCAGGTGAATGCACGGCTGGAGTCCTTCCAGCTTCTCTATCTGGTTATAAGACAGCCATAGTTCCTTCAGTGTCTGGCCGATTTCTTCCAAGCCTTGAATTCGCTTCAGTTGGTTGCGACCCATAGAGAGAATTTGCAAGTTTCGCAGGGCGGGGAAAGGCACCATCCTCTCTATGCAGTTGGTGGATAAAGCTAGTCGACGGCAATTCCCTAGTTGAGCAAGTGAATTGTCGAGTTTCCCTATAGGCGGCATATTGCCATTGAGCTTGACCTCCTCCACCTCCTGAACCGAGTATTTATACCTCTCCTCCCAGGCCTTGATTGCAGCAGTCAGCGATATCGGTTGTTCCTACCTAACTCTCACCATATATTCTAAGGGTTGTCAACAATGGCTGGATACTATTATGGGATAAATCTCAGAGTCGAAACTCGAAGAGTTTATAGGCATTTCGTCTTTTTGCTGCTGCGGACAGACTGGCCTAAGGCTCGGGCGCCCTGTGCCACCTGGTCCAGGTCCACTGCCAGCCAGCGCAGAGAGTCAGGGTTGCGCCAAATAAGTCCCTTATAGGCCTCTTTGTCGATATAGGAGCCGTGAGGGTCTTGCTGACTGGGCAGACTGCTGAACGTCAATTCCACGATTTCCTCTATTTGAGCATCCGCAAGGCGTATATTCAAGGTCCCCAGCGAAGCCCTAACCAGCTTTTTCATATCCCTTGTGTACACTTTCCCCTCATTCCCAGCATCAAAGAGGCGAAAAGACAGTTCAATTTGCTCATGTCGTCTGGCGAAAGCCAGTAACTGCCTCCCCTCCTGCTCCTCCCCTGGCACAAATGCACCCGCACCCATCAAAAACTCCCTGAAATTGATCACTCCGTCTCTATTAGCGTCCAAAAGCCTGAACAAACTCTCGCACTGCACATTGTCTGTGAGACTCAGGGCAGAGCTGAATTCTTGGAAGTCGATGACTCCGTCGTCTGTGAGAGAGGTGGAAATAGAGTAGAAGTGAGTGTATAAGTGGCTGGTTTGCTGCTCAGTGAAGAGAGATTGTTGGGAGAAGGCTTGCAGTTCGGAGGGGTGCAGGGTTGGCAGTTCGCGGGGGGTGGCCTGCTTGGGACCCATTGACTGCTGTAAAGTCTGGAAATGGACCTGACTACGTATATAGTGACGGAGCAGGACACTGTGGAAGGACTGGCTTTCAAGTTCAACATGACCCTGTACTCCCTCCTACGCGTTAATGGACTTAGCCGCGACTCAACGATATTGCCAGGAAAAGCCTTGCGAGTGAAGCTGCAAAGGGAAGAGGACTACACGCCTCTAGCAGAGTCTCTGCCCCGTGTAGCCACCAGAAGCAATTTGAACATCTACGTGCCTGAGGAAAGGAGCATGGTCGCAAAGCTGCCTGCGTACTACTGTGTCCCTGCAGGGGAGGTGAAAGGCTCTCTTACAGTTACCCACTATGTAGTCATGTTCAACCCTGATGTTATCGACTCCACTCTGTGCTCAATTTACAACGGAGACTCTGTGAGCCAGGCACCAGCTGCAGGGTACCAAGCGCTTTTGGACCTATTCGACCTGGCAGCCTGCACTACAGCCCACCAAAGCGGCTGGCTCGCGCCCTGCTCCCCAGACTTCTCAGACACCCTCATTTACCTCAAACTAGAGCTCAAATCCACCGATGTCATCGGCCAAAAGCGAGATTTAGCGCTCCATCCAGTAGTCCTATTCCGCTTTTCCTGCCTCACCAGAGGCCTTTTCCCCTACTCAGATGGCGAATTAGAGACCAAAGCAAGCGAAATCTCGACTCTGATCACTACCTCCATTGCCACTACGAAGTTCCCGCTGTCGCACAGGTCCCTCACCCACGTGCCCTATGTCGAGTGGACCCGCACTGCTGTGAATCCCTATATGTCGGGCCTGTCCCTGTGCTTGCTGAAGTACTCGCCTTCGTTTGAGATGTTTGCGGAGGATGAGGAGGACTTTGCTGGCTTTCAGTCTGCGGCAGAAACGCAGGCGCCCAAGATAGAGTCCAGTTCTTCTTCCCTTTTCTTGCCTTCAAACGATCCCGTTTCGAAGGTGAAAGCGCCTTTCTTCATCAACAACTTCCCCACCGACATCTTGAACGCAGAGACGTACGCAGAGCTGATCTACTTCCTGCCCCCAGTGCTGCAACTGCGGAGCTGGGAACTGCTCTTTTCCCTGCCCACACATGGCTGCAGCATGAGTACTTTCTACAGACAAAGTGCCCTCTGCGGGCCCAGTATTTTGCTCGTGGAAGACGCGGAGAAACATGTGTTTGGAGGCTTCGCCCCAGAGACGTGGAAAATCAGTAAGATGTACTATGGAACAGGGGAGGCGTTCTTATTCACGTTTCACACGGAAAACCGAATAAAGGCCTTTTTCGCTACATTCACAAATGAGTATTATATGATGGCAGACCGCGAGTCTCTGTCAATGGGCGCCGGGTGAGTGCTAAACAGGGACTCCGCAGGACTGTTCATCTACAAGGACCTGATGGGCGGCAATAGCAGCGTCTGTGCGACTTACAACAATGAAGTGCTCAGTGGCTCTGCAGACTTCGCAATTGTCAAGTTGGAACTTTGGAGTTTAGGGTAACCTTGTTTGCCAGACTAGGGCTAATTGGACACTAGCTAAAGCGATAGCGGCCCTGGCCGACCGGTCCCTGGGTGTTCCTGCCTAGCAGCGCAGCGCCATACTGTCCCAAGCCTCCCCTTCCCTGTTGCGTCCTCTCCGTATCCCTAAATATGCTCAGTGACGGCAGCGACGGATTCGGTGCAAGAGACCTCGGTATAGTCCTTCCCAACATAGACTCCAAAGGAGGAGGCGGGAGAGGCTCCATAGGGCCTGGAGACAGTCTCGGAGACCCTGATAAGGCCCGCAAGTGGCCATCTGGCACCATTAGCCGGGGTCCTGCATTAGGCCTTGCGAAAAACGCATGTAGCAGACACTGGTCTGCGGACGGACGCTTGATCGGGTCCCACTGCAGAGTTTGAGTCATGAAGTCGATGGCTTCAGCAGAGGCGTTGGGGATTAACAGGCTCAGGGAAGTAGGTGCGAATTGAGGGAAGGAGTAGCCCAGCAGTCCGGCGAGACGGTAGCCGTCCGACCAGTCTCCGGACTGAGGAGTGCCGAGGACAGAACAGAGCTTGCCGATTTGGTCGGCTTCGCTGGTGCCGGGGAACAGGGGTCGTCTCAAGTACAACTCCGCCACAATGCACCCAATCGCAAATATATCAATAGGCCAACTATACGTTGTCGAGTGCAGCAACACCTCAGGCGCCCGATACCACCGCGTGCTCACATAGTCCGTGTACGGCGGCCTGCTTCGTATTTCTCTAGCCAGGCCGAAATCGATGATTTTGCAGGTTCCTGAGTCCACCATGAGGTTGTCAGGCTTTAAGTCGCGGTGGTAGTAGCCGGATTTGTGCATGTAGCTGAGACCTTTGAGCGTTTGGTGAGTGAGGCTTTTGATTTCGTCCTCTTCGATAGGACGGTCGCGGGTCATTTGGACGATATTTTGAGGGAGATACTCGAAGATAAGGTAGAGGTCGTCATTGGCACGCACGACTTCCTTGAGCTTGATGATGTTTGGGTGCGTGAACTTGCGCAGACTTTTGATTTCCCTGAGTTCCAAGCATTCCTCCCAGGAGAAGAACTTCTTCTTCATCTTCTTGATGGCCACAGGCTCGCCCGTGTCCTTCACCACTCCCTTGCACACAGTACCGTACGTGCCATCTCCAATGACTTTGACCACCGTGTACCTCTCCATTACTTCCCACCACCAGTCAATCCCTATAGTCATTTTGCGATGTCAATGTCTCCCATGAGTCCTGGAGTCACGGTGAAGCCGCATGTGGGGAAGTGCGAGGACGACGGCACTGTGAAGGAGCTGTGGAACAGACGCTGTCCAGGCAACGAGTACCACATCTGCGCCACGTGCGCTATGCAGCGCTACTGCAACGGATTATTCGTGTGTCCGAAGGACGACTGCAAGCGCGAGTGGAGTTATGAAGAGCGGTACAGTCTGTGGCAGCAATGTCTTCAAGACTCCAACTTCGCACAATATGCAGGGCAGGCTTTCCGCACAGACCCAGTCAATGAAGCTTGGTGTTGGAAGCACAATGCACTCATTATCACAGCAGCTGTAGCGCCCAATGCGTGTCCTTATGGTCAGTGTGTGATCTGTAGAAGGTGTGCTGCGAGTGGACAGTGCTACTGCGGATACCAGGCCAACTACGTGCAGCCGCCAGATTGCCAGGCAGAGTAATTTAGGCGCATAACAGGTCTGACAGTGCAGGCATTCTAAATGGGAACGAGGGAAATCCTCTGTTTCACTAGTCACATACAGAAAAGCCTGGATATCAGCGTTACAATCCCTGCACTTGGTCATATACTGAAATAGAAGCTATTGGGAGAACTGCTAAGCAGACTGTATGTCCAGGGAACTATTCGGCCACACAAATATGGACACTACAGAGTAGCTTCAAGCAGAGTCGAGAGCGCGGGTTTAGAGCTGCACAGGTCTGGTCAGGAGCCTCCTGGCCTTATATGCTTATGGGCAATTTAATGAACCGCCCGTTTTCACGCAGCTTTTGCCGCGCGATACGGCTGCGGCCCTGGAATAGCCGACAGACTCTGACTCTACTGCGGTACTTGCGGACCTTGGCTTTGTACTTTGCGATCTTTGCTCTGCGGACTTCAGCCGGATATTTGCCCACTACTGCCCTGCCGCAGTCTTCCTCGCTCGCCAGGAGGCCCAAGGCAGAATCTTCCAGGCTCTGTATACTGGCCAAAACCTCCAATTGCTTGGTGCGAAGTTGCAACTCTTGCACATGTCTCTGACTCCGGTTAAGTTCCTGCAGGAGAGTAGCGGTTTGCGCCTTTTCGATGTCGAGTTCGAGTAGGAGTTGCTGGAGGCCAGGGGAAAGTGGCTCGGAACTGCCTGATGCTGCCTGGAATGCCAGGGAGTAAGAGTTGAAAGCCATTATATCGACGTCACAGAGTTCGATGCTACTGAAATATGCCGCTGGAAGCCGAATTCGAGGCGTGGCTTTGCAAGTGCAAATGTGTTTGCAGAGCTGCCTGTGAGACTAAGGACTCAGACAGACTCTGAATGTGCAACTTATAGTGGACTAGTGGAAAAACCTGTTTCCTCTCCTGCTGCTTCCTTAGCCAAGAATTAAGCCTCGTAATGTCTCTCCATTCTTAGCTGCATAGAATGTGGTGTCCTTAGTACTGAACCCAATAACTCCACCCCGCCGTCTGCCAATGCGTGTCCTTCCTTCTCTTCTCCAACATAGCTCCCAGCCGCTCCTTGCTGTCCCCCCGCTGCACCAGAACGTCCCGCAAGGTCTCTTGTCTGCTAGCAGCGATTAGTTCTTGGATGGGAGACCTGGCTGGTCCTTACATGTGCCGTTTTCGTATTGCTTCCCGGTGGAGGTGGATGGGCTTTTTAGGCACGAGTTTGGTTGGACTGAGGGTCGGCTCAAGTGTGAGGAGGTGGGAGGAGAAGGAGGGTAAGCTGGCCTTTTTGTAGAGAGACCTGTGGGGAGAGAACGAAGCCTTGGGTGACTTTATGGCTGGTAGCATAGTGAAATGGCTGCTATCCCATAACAGATTGCAACTAAGCGGTTGGGGCTTTGGGCGGAGACACGGAAGCAGGGTGCGGGCGCTACTCCGGGAAAGTACAGTATGGCCTACCCACATTTAAGGGCTTAGTCTGTAGTCACTACACGTGAACCGGACTAAAATGTCCTGATTGTACGTAGTTCAACTGAAAAAAGAAGGAGCAAGCGTCTGCTTTTACCAAAAATGCAGGGGACTCTACTGCTTGCCTTAGTGATTGTGCAGTGCTGGGCAGGCTGCCGACAGTGGCGCTGCAGACCGTTCAAAGCGGGCATTTGCGCAGAGTGGACTCCGGCTTTCGTTTACACCAATGTAGACGCCTGTCCCGAGTCCCAAACCTGCTCTTTGCTCGAACTCCTGCCCCTCATGTCTTGGTACCCCAGTGGACAGCTCCGCTGCACAGCCCAGTTCTTACCCCACTCCTCCAAACCTCTGAACTGCAAGAACCGGGACCCTCTAGTTTCCTTAGCCGCTCCCCACGCACACCGGTGTGAGAGCGACTCAGACTGCATCCTGCGGAGCGGAGGCACAGGCCGCTGCGGCTGTGCCTTAGACGGCAACAGTTACTGCAAAGTCTCTGAAGGAGACGAGGAAATGGACGGGTTTTACGAGACTTGCGAAAGCATGAATGGGACGCAGGCTTTCAGCTGGTACTTACTGATAGACCTGGCACATGTACTGCCGGGCCCTCAGTGGTGTGTGAGGAAGGTGTTCGAGGAAGTGCCTTACTTGCAAGACTTCCTGCGCAGAGAAAACGTCACTAGCTTCCTGAGTGCGGGCAAGGAGTACCGTGGTCCTGATTAAGTCCTTACGGCAGTTCCCCATAGCAATAATGGCTGGTGATAATAAGCTCTTTACAGCAGTTTCAGCCGCTCTGTTCTCCCCAGGCACTTTGACCAAGAAATCACCGAAAATGGTCAGATACGACCCGATCACTCACGACCGAATTGTGTATGATAACAGCACTGGAGTAGTGAAGGCAGTGGCAGTCCCTCAGGCCTTCAGCAGTGTTCCGCAGTCGAGAAGCTATTCAAAGGACAATTCTCCCTTTCGGAACGTTGGCAGGTCGCCGGGAGTGGAGAAGGAGAGAAGACCGCTGGCGCAATCAGGTTTTTTTAGTTTGAGTCAGTCTGCGTCCTTAGCGAATATCACCTATGCGAAAACCAGGAAAAGGACTGAGTATGTGAATCCAATCACAGGGGTAAAGGGCCGAGTCTCAACTGACAACGAACTCTTGGAAAGTCTCGGCACCGAGCCAAGAGTCTTTGCGAACAGAGGGAGATTCGCGAGTTCGGGGGAGTTGAGGGAAGCGATGGAGCTGAACAGAGGCCTTGGAGACCGCATTGCAGGGGCGAAGAGAGCACCGGTGCAGTCAGTGGCCTATGTCAACATGTTCGACTTGAAAGGCTAGCTAGATTCTTATAGTGCTTAGGCGTTTCCATCTTGCGATATCGGTAAAATCTGCTGAAATGCTGGGTTTTCGAGGAGTTTGACATACTTGCAATATATGTGTACGGCCCAGAGTTCGACTCTACCTTGGCTGGCTCTAAACTACTGACAATCCCATATTTCAGTCAAACTGACAAGGTTTATAGCTGATTAGAAGCCACAAGTTAAGGTCGCTTTTCAGCGTGTAAATATGCGAGAAATCGTACAAATTTGGGGCGGCCAGTGCGGCAATCAGCTGGGCACTCACTTTCTCTCATCTATTAGCACAGACCACTATATCGATCCTACCGGTTCCCTACAGCCTTCGCAGTCCTCGGAATTCCACCTACTGGATACGTACTTTAGTCCATCTACAAGTGGGAGATATCGTCCGAGAGTAGTGACTTTTGACCTAGACCCAAGCTCAGTGAATACTGTGAGGACGGACTTGTATGGACATCTACTGCCTCCGGAGCAGTGCATTGCAGGGACAGGATCAGCAGGCAATAACTGGGCGAAAGGCTACTATACAGAGGGTCCGGAGGTGCTGGGACCTATGCTGGAGTCGATTAGAAGGACGGTAGAAGCCTGTGAGAGTCTGCAAGCCTTTCAACTGACACACTCAGCTGGAGGAGGCACAGGGGCAGGACTGGGCAGTTTGCTGCTATGCAGTCTAGCCGAGGACTACAGCTCAGTACTGAGCACTTTCACAGTGCTGCCCTCCACTTACAACTCGGAAAGTGTGGTTTTGGCCTACAACGTAGTGCTCGCAGTGAAGGATTTGATAGAGAAGGCGGGGGTTTGCTGGGTGCTGGAGAACGATGCAATTGCGACTTGTTGCTTCAAAGCGTTTGGACAAATACGTATTGAGAACACGTCTTTGAATGCAATTGCAGTGAAAGCGATGAGTGAAGTTACAAGTAGGTGGCGATACAGCGGGGAAATCAGCCAAACTATGAGAAAAACCGCTTTTAACCTGGTCCCCTACCCTGACCTGCACTTCCTCACCTGTGCATACACTCCTCTGTCCAGCCGAGACCAGTCTAGCACCGACATTGACCTGAGCAAAGGTCTGTTTTCGCCCTCACACACCCTTTTCACAAAGGACATCAGGCAGGGCAGTACACTGGCAGCCTCTGTGTTAAGTCACAGTCCCTACCACACAGATGTAACTCCCCTAATTCCCTACTTCCCAGACTGTGTCAGAGAGGAAAAACTGCAGGGAGGACTGGGAACTGCGGAAGTGAAGGCTTCCATGACAGGGAACTTCACTGCTTGCAGGACAAGTTGGGAGCGGGTGGCCGAGGTCTTCCAGGCCATGTACCGCAGAAAACCCTATATACATTGGTTTACTGGGGAAGGAATGGAGGAAATGGAACTAGTGGAGGCCTACGAAGTCCTGCAAAGCCTGATTGCAGCCTATCAAATGTGTGAAGCCTAGTTTCTCCAGTCTAGGGCTTAGATCTGATAGCCTACGAGGATGGTGAAGATGTGGCCAGCAGCTGTGCCGCAGTCCGTGTAGTTGGAACTGCACTGCTGCAGGACCTTCACGTACTCGCCCACTTCCTTGGCGTTGTCCACGAATCTCCACACCAAGGCCACCACTCCGTCAGCAGTGGTCAGGGCCGCTAGGTCAGCAATCAGTTTCGTGAAGTCGCAAGCGCCGTTGAAGCTGTCGAAGTCGTCGCTGAGGTTAATAGCGTCTTGCAGCAGCTGGGTGAAGACGTTGGAGTTGCCGGCGATGGCGGCCTTGATGTCGGCAATTATGGCTTCGGTGCCTGAAATCAGGGCTTGGGAATCGGTGGCGCACTCGTCTGGGGAGTTCGCGTTCTTCTCAATGCCTACAATGAAGCCGTCGACGAAGTCCAGCACGTTGACACTCTGGGCCGCAGAGAGAGCCAGCAGCAGACCGAAAGTCAGGGTAGTCGCTCTCATATTTTTTATTTCACCAAAACCATCCAAGGCTGCTGAGCCCTGGCAGCCTGGTGGAGTCCTAGAAAGGCCTGCGGGGACTTTGAGATGAGGAGAAACTAGTAGGAACAGTCTCACTGTCTGTGCTGGGCACACTCATTTCCTTCTAGAAGCCTATGCCATATTCGTGTGGTGAGTCACTAGGAACTATGCGACTTGGCAATCACTGGAGTTGGGAAGTCAATGTACCAGTGTGTCAGTGCAAGAGCTCTCGAAGCAGTGATGACCTGCAGTTCTTTCCTCTCGCAGTCTCCTACCGTAGTAACTGTCTAGTGCCATGGAGGAGGCTTTGAAGCGACTGAAGACAGAGTACATAGCCAGACTGCAAGGCTTCCTGGACACTGGAGTGTTTTTGAAGGGCAACCAGGAGATAGTGGAGGCCTACACCATTGTGCTGAAACTCACCGGACAGGAAGGACTCCGCAGCCAACTCTACTCCTTCTACATAGCGGAAATCCGAGCCTTCCTGCAGTCCCTCCTGCCCCGCTTTGCCTCTGTCCAAGGGGACTTCCTGCTCTCTGAACTCACTCACAGGTGGAGTAACCACAAGGTAATGCTACACTGGATGTATAAGATTTTCGGCTGTTTGGATGAAAAGTATGTGAAACTGATAGGGATGAAGCCAGCTATACGGCCGCTTATTGAGCAAGGTCTGGTGCTGTTTCGGACCACGCTATTGGAGGCTATTCAGCCCTCGCTTTCCCAGGCTTTACTGTGCCAATTCAATGCACATAGGGACGAAGGGCTGATTGACTCGGGCAGACTCAAGCAAGTGCTTCAAATTCTGAGCCAAGTGGGTCTGAAGACTGCGAAAATGGTGAAAACGAGCGTGGACTTGTGCTTGCTAGGGGAAGCCGACCTGTCTTACTACCACAGTGTTCTGGAGCAAGCCTTAGTCGCTGATAGCGAACTGCACTACGACCAAAAGGCTACTCGATGGAGACTTTCGCAAGATGCAATGGAGTATGTAAGCCAAGCGAAAGCAGCGATAGAGCGGGAAGAGGCTATGGTGCGGGAGTACTTAGACAGTGAGTTGCAAGACAAAGTGTTGCAGGCAGTCTACAGACCGCTCATTAAGCGGCCTGCTGCAGTGCTGGCAGAAGAGATCTGTGGGGAACTGCTGAAGGCTGAGAGGCGGGCAGACTTGGGGGCAATGTTCCAGTTGTTTCGGAGAGTGGAAAGCACCCTGTGCCACATCACAGAGAGGCTGGAGAAGTACCTGGTGGCCAAAGGGACTGAAATCGCCACTGATCCCAAGTGGCAAAGAGACTCCAGTGGCTTTCTCACTGCCATTTTAGCCTTTCTCGCAGACATCGACAGCCTCCTGGACTTCTCCTTCGCCAACCACTCCCTCTTTCTATCTGCCCAGGACCACGCCTTTCAGGTAGTGTTCAACTCCTCCCCACAGCCCTTGCTCTTCCTTGCGCACGCCTTCGACCGAGCTCTGCAACAGACCCTCAAAGGGTGCTCTGAAACGGAAATCGACCATCACTTGGATGAGTTGCTGCGGCTGCTAGGATATCTGCAAGACAGGGACATGTTTGTGCGAGTGTACACTCGGGACTTGGGACGGAGACTGTTGGAAGGGAAGAGTGTGAGTGAAGAAGTGGAGATGAAGGTAGTGAAGCGCTTGAAGGCAGTGTGGGGAGTGGGGGGACTGGGGAGACTCATAACGATGTTACAGGACTTGGAAATATCCAGAGGGATTAGTGGCGAATACGCGCAGTGTCTGGGCGACCCGTTGAATGCGTTTTTCCAGAACCAAAGTGAGGAGATGTCAGTTCAAATCCTGCGCAGTGGCTGCTGGCCGGAGCAGACTTCCATTCCCTGCGCCTTTCCCCCTGAGCTCGACAGACTCAGAACCCATTTCGAAACCTACTACAAATCCAAGCACCAAGGACGCAATCTTACTTGGTACCTCTCCTTGGGCCACTGCGACCTCACCTGTCTCTACCTCACCAAACGCTATGTTTTGTCACTTCCACCCTTCCTAGCCACTGTTCTTCTGCTGTTCAATACGTCTGCTGCCCTCACCCTCACCCACATCTCAGCTGCCTCGCATATTTCTGTGGACACGCTCAGAGTTCATCTCAAGCCCATTTTTTCGTCGAAATGTCGCTTGTTGCTACGCTCGAGTGAAAAAGGAGAAGTGGGAGAAACAGAGGAAATTCAACTAAACACAGAGTTTGACAGCAGTGCTCTAAGAATAAAGGTGCCGAGAGTGAGAGTGAAGCTAGGGGAAAAGGAGCGGGAAGAAGATCAGAAGGCCGTAGTTATGGAGCGAAGAAACTTGGTTGATAGTGTGATCGTGCGAGTCGCGAAAAGCAGAAAAAGTCTGAAGTACATGGACTTGGTGCAAGAAGTGATGAAACAAGTGACCAGTTTCCGACCGCTTCCAGGCCTAGTGAAGGAACAAGTGGAAAGTCTGATGCAGAGAGAGTACCTGCAGAGGGACGAGGAAGACAGTAGCTTACTCATATACATGCCCTAGCCTGCACTATATGGCAGTGGACGCTGAGTACACCCGTGCACTGAGACGCTGCTACTTCCAAGCCATGTCTGAGTCCCAGCCCTTCCTCCAAGCAGACCCGCAGTACCAGTCCCTCGTCGCTCACATCCGCCGCAACAACACCCACCTCTTCATGTCTGGAGTCATGGGAATGCCGGGCATCTACTTCTTCCACACTCGCTTGCTCAAGCAGGTCAGCAGTCCTTTCACGAAGTGGGGAGTGACAGGTGTGATGAGTCTCGGGCTGTTGGCAGTGTGTGTGAAACTGCTCAGTTCCGAACAAGCCAGTGAGGACCTAACGAAGCTAGCGTGGGGAGTGGAGAAGGACCTGAGAGGCTTATGCAAGGACCTGGCGCAGTTCGAGGAGAGAAAGTCTGCCTCTCAATAGGGAGTCTCCAGCAAGTGACTTAGGAAACTAACCGTTGGAGCTCAGGCGCTTCAGCTTCTGCAGCTCATCACACACCTTGTTCAGCAGGTCATCGGAAGCAATGAAGCGTCCCAGCGAGGGAATGAGTGCTCGGGCCTGCTCCGCATGTTCCGGACACAAGTTCGTCAGCAAGGCGATTTCCAGGTTGTCGAAGTGCTGCAGGCCTGGGAACTCGAAGTTCTCCAGCAGCTTCCTCACTTGGAAAGTAACGTCGTAGTCTTTGAAGGCGTTGAAGCGGTCCACGTACTGGAGGACCTTTTCAAAGTGGCCTTGGTGCAGAACGCGGGCGTCAGGCTCCTGTTCCTTCATTTGCTTCATCAGGTGTGCCACTTCGGAGATACTCAGCACGTTGGCCCTCTCGAACTCCGGACCCAGCCGCTGCACTAGCTCCTCCATACTGCAAGACCCATGCCAGTGGCTTCAACATAGAAGTAGTGGCAGTAGGTAAATGCTAGGCAAGCTGTACAGGTATGCAGACCTAGACTCGCTGTTGCTCCTCTACAGTCAGGACAGACACGACTCGACCCCACTTGGTCTGTTCCTCGAAGCCTTTGCAAAGCAGCGCAAAGAAGCTCTGAACCTGCTCCTGCAGCAAGTAAGTGGTAGTCAGACTGTGCAAGTGAAGGAAGACTTAGGTGCAATTTGTCTGCGTGCAGACTTGCGCAAAGTGGACCGAGGACTGCAGGCCAGCCTGATTAGCAGGTGCTGCTGGGTGCTCACAGGCCACACAGTGCGTCACTCCCGGCTGCGTGCAGCAGTTCAGTTCCTGCAGCGGAACTTCACAAAGCCTACACTGGAGACAGTGGAGCGCGGAGTACTGCTGCAGCACACTTTCCCTGAAGCCTTTCACCTCTTCGTTGACCTGCCAAGGATGGACATCGCTCCTATGGAGGTGACGGTGAGTGGTGACTGCCACACCTATGACTATGGTGACTTGTTCGAAGTGGTGTTTCAGCGGAGACAGGACCAACCTGGTGCCTGGACCTATACTGTGGCTCCGAGAAAGGATAGACTGCAGGGCAGGTTTGCAGGACTGCAGTCCTCTCTCCCGCAGGTTTCCCGCCTCAATGTACCTCTTACTACTCACAAAGGTGCTCCGTTCTGCCGCTACAGCGACTCGCTTGGAGACTGGACTGTGCGCTTCAAGCCCAGTCGTCCTTTGATGTTTGCATAGGTAAATTCTAATGGAAGTCTAAGACTTTCGAGCCTTACGACTGCATGTTTGAGCGTCTTTCTTGCTGCATCCGATTGGATTACTAAAAAGAAGCTATTTGCACGCCGTTCATACTGGCTCATTAGACTGAATCCCCTGTCCCGAAGCTTGCCAATATGGAAACTCGCGGCAAGCAGGAATGACTCGAAGAAAGGTAGGACTAATGTACCGCTTCCAGTCGCATACTGCGCTCAGGAAAGCGCTGATAATAGTTAAGTCTGTGCAGCGATCTGAATTAGCGAAGCTTTGGCCCTAACGCCTGTTATAAGCTTAGCTGATGAGGACTGATGCAAGTCCTTCTCTCCCAGTGCAAAGCGCTGTCTGCCCTAACCTCCTAGTCCGCACAGCAGACACATAAGCTAACCGTTAGGTTGTAACGCCGATGTAATGAAGAGTCCGCTTGCCTCCGAGGTGCGGGCACTACTGTTCGACTTAGAGCAGGAACTGGGCGAACTGCAGGCACAAACTAGTCTGCTGTTACAGCGCTATCTCATACAGCAGTGCCGCAGGAAACTCGGCTTTCCTCTGGTCTACCGCCCTCGTCCTATGCACTTGTCTCGGATACACAACCCTCACCGTTTCCAGTCCCTCATTGTCGTCGTCATGGAAGAGTATATGAGACTCGAGCAATGCTCACTACAGATCTGCGTGCGGACAGTGGCGACTGCACTAGAAGTGCAGCCTGAAGAGCTATACAAGCTGTGGAGAAGTCGGGGACGGCAGTTAGTGTAACTTTAGCCGCACTGCTTCGACTTTGAATTCCCCCACGGACCTGAGGATTTCCTCGCTTCTAGGACAGTAGTTGCGCTCAAAGCTTGGGACCTCCAGCACTCAAAAGCACTTCCTAGCCATAGAGAAATGGCAGAGGGAAAGGCCAAACCCGTCCTTCTGCAGGACTCAGGGCGGACTAGAAAGCTTCAACTGAGGTCTCTTAGCGCCCTGTGTGCCAGCCAGTCTTTATCTCCTTCGAAAAGTTCAAATTGACTAAGCCCGGGAAGTCGAGTAGTCCAGACACTCAGTCCAGTGCGCGGCCAAAGTGCCGGACTGGGCTGCTGTGTGGCAGCTGAGATGTCGTTGTGTCTAGGCAAATGTAATAACTGCCGGCATGGGACGAAGCCATTGCGGCCGTAATAATTTAATCCATGCGAGAAATCGTCCACGTCCAAGGCGGGCAGTGCGGAAATCAAATCGGTGCGAAGTTCTGGGAAGTGATTTCCGACGAACACGGCATCGACCCAACTGGGTCTTACCACGGAGACTCAGACCTACAGCTAGAGCGCATCAACGTCTACTACAATGAAGCGACTGGCGGCAGGTACGTGCCCCGAGCTGTCTTGATGGACTTGGAGCCTGGCACTATGGACTCCGTGCGTGCAGGTCCTTTCGGCCAACTCTTCCGTCCTGACAACTTCATCTTCGGACAGACTGGCGCGGGCAACAACTGGGCCAAGGGCCACTACACCGAGGGCGCGGAACTGATTGACACAGTCCTGGATGTGGTGCGCAAGGAAGCGGAGGGCTGCGACTGCCTCCAGGGCTTCCAGATCTGCCACTCTCTGGGCGGCGGCACTGGCTCTGGCATGGGCACTCTGCTCATTTCCAAGGTGCGCGAGGAGTACCCTGACCGTATTATGGAGACCTTCTCCGTGTTCCCGTCCCCCAAGGTCTCCGACACAGTCGTGGAGCCCTACAACGCCACCCTTTCCGTCCACCAGCTGGTCGAAAATGCTGACGAGGTCATGGTCATCGACAACGAAGCCCTGTACGACATCTGCTTCCGTACTTTGAAGCTGACGACTCCCACCTATGGAGACCTCAACCACTTGGTCTCTGCCGCGATGTCTGGCGCTACCTGCTGCATCCGATTCCCCGGACAACTGAACAGCGACCTGCGCAAGTTGGCAGTCAACCTCATCCCCTTCCCTCGACTGCACTTCTTCATGGTGGGCTTCGCACCGCTCACTTCCAGAGGCAGCCAGCAGTACCGTGCACTCACTGTCCCAGAACTTACCCAACAGATGTTCGATGCCAAGAACATGATGTGCGCCTCTGACCCGCGTCACGGCCGCTACCTCACCGCTGCCGCTATCTTCCGTGGGCGCATGAGCACTAAGGAAGTGGACGAGCAAATGCTGAACGTGCAGAACAAGAACAGCTCCTACTTCGTGGAGTGGATCCCCAACAACATCAAGAGTTCCGTGTGCGACATTCCACCCAAGGGACTGAAGATGGCCGTGACCTTCGTCGGCAACAGCACCGCCATCCAAGAGATGTTCAAACGTGTGGCTGAACAGTTCACCGCTATGTTCAGGAGGAAGGCCTTCCTGCACTGGTACACAGGCGAGGGCATGGACGAGATGGAGTTCACAGAGGCGGAAAGCAACATGAACGACCTCGTGTCTGAGTATCAGCAGTACCAAGACGCCACTGCTGAGGAGGAAGGAGAGTTCGACGAAGAAGAGGCTGAGGCTTAATAACTCTTCCTAGTCCCTCTTTAAGGAACAAATGTCTTGGGAACTCAGTTCGCAGACCTCTACTATCACTTGTCAAGAATCTTCTCACTGCATCATTGCCGTTGACTCGCCTTTTAGGACTGAGGCGAATTATGCATAAGGAAGTTTATTTCGTGTGGGCGTTCGTCCGAGCCTGGAAAACCACACAACTGGCTGGAAACCTATTCGTGTCCGTTAGCCCAATACTTTCCTGGGAAACTTTTTGTAATATTCGCAATAGCATGGTGTTTAAACTCTCAAGAGCGAAAGTTGCGACAAGGAACGAAGCTAATCAGCCTCTGCTCCTTATCAATCACTCAAAGGTTGCCCAAGAGCCTGCTGCAGTTTCTATGACCGCCCCTTCGCCACAGGCCGAGAAAGTCCAATTAACGCAACTAGTGAAAACTTGGAAAACTGCAGCACCGAAGTTCTCGGAACTCACCGTCTTGGTCAACGAAGCCCAATCCCCTCCTATTCGCTCCCATCGAGTGAAGCATTTCTACGGGGGCAGTCACCTTGAAGAGCCAATCAGCGAACACCCGCAGTCAACTAGTCCCCAGCCAAGCACAGAGCCGGTTCCCGCCAACTCTTATTGCTACTCCGCTGACATCAGTCCACTCCCGTCTCACGAGGTCGAAACTCCACAGAGACAGTCCACAAGTCCCAGTCCTGAGCCTATTCCTTCTAGAAGTTCGATGAAACGGGTAACTTGGAAGGGCGAAGAGCCGGACCCGGAAGCTCAGAGGAAGATGAGGGACTTTGGCCAGTGGATCTGCTTGGGCGAAAAAGGCTTCTTGAAGCGTCCGATTCGCAAGACTTACTAATACTTTCCGTAAATGGGCTCTTCCTTGTGAGATGCTCAGACATGCATTGGAATCTCAGAATTCCTGCAGTCTGATTGAGCAAATCACTCCCGGCTAAGGTACAAACAGCTCTCCTGGATAACTGTCTGGCTATAAGTGCTAAATGGCATTCAAACGTCACTAATGACGCTGCGAGGAAGCCGAATCAGTCTCCCATTACAGAAAAGAATGAAAAGTTCGGTGCAGGCGAAAGTTCAGTTGGTTTGGCTTTACCACATCCAGCGTCCTGTGCTTTGCCTCAACCTGCTTCGAGAAATCGCTGAGTATCTGACTCTCTCAGCCAGACTCTTGGGCTACTCCGGGGACCTTCTCAGGATATACCAGCTGCCCGAGAACTACACGAAGACAGTGACTCTCTCAATCAGTTTCACAGATGGGATCAGGAACTGCTGGCTTAGTCCCAGGACTGCTTTATTGGTGGGTGGGGGTTCTTATCTCCACCATCTGCCCGTAACTGCAGACGTTTTCCTACTAGACGCGCAAGTGTGTTCAGTCACTCAGCAGATGTCAATGAGTGAAGCTCGCTTCAGTCCAGGGCTAATTTGTGTGAATGGAGTGGCGCTGGTTTTTGGTGGGTACAACGGCAGTCCACTTGCAACTTGCGAAAAGTTCAACTCAGAGATCAAGACTTGGGAGTCTCTGCCCTGTATGAGCACACCCAAATACTCCTTTTCCCCGGTGCAATATAGAAACAAAGTCTACTTGCCTTGCATCGTTACTGCCAAATCCGTACTAGAGGCCTTTCTCCCTGAAGAAAATCGCTTTGAAGTGGCTCAAATGGAATTGCCTACTAGTTCCAACTGCTCACTTGCGTTCATGCATGAAGACGTCTTAGTCGTGCTCTCGTGCAACAACTTCCTCTGGCATTGGAACCCTACCACCAATAAAAGTGGTAGATCTGGGTTAGAATATAAGAATTCTCGCCTAAGCAGCTGTCCTGTCGCTGTGGTTGAGGATAAAGTGTATTGGGTGGAGTTCAATACCGGAGACCTAGCATCCTTAAACCTCGACCAAATTAAAGGCTTAATTAACTAGAGTCTTAGGAAGCAACCTTGCAAAACTCTGAGAGGCTTACTATATTTTTAGTCAGAAGAGTTTAACGGATGCCTCAAATTGGAATGAAGCGTTTAGTTTATTAGAGTGGCAAATGTTGTATAGTTACTCTCGCACCATTTTCCATGGTGAAGCAGAAACATTGGTCGGATGGTGAAGAAAAGGGGGAGTGCTGGATGCATTAATTTGGATAACTTGAGAATGCTGTGCTCTCCATTAACTTGGAGACGTAGGCATCCGAGTCCCACAGCAATTCGTGGCACAGTAGGAATTCTCTCAGGCAGAGAAACTTGGAGAGGATAAAGTCTGTCCACCGAAAAAACGCATGCACTGCTGAGAGGCAACATACATTACTTTGCCTTTTCTTTGATATCTATCTTTATCATTGAGTCCTCTAAATAAGCCATGCGATGTCGAAATATATGCCATAACTGCTATTCCCATGCCTATATAAGACCTCGATATCAGCGCGGATGGATAAGTGTGTCCTCATTTTACCCACAGTCATCTGCAACCAATGGCAAACGTGTAGCACGGCTTTCCTCACTGATAGAACGTCTCGCATCTATAGGAAGGAAACGTCGTCTTCCACTAATGAATAAAACTCACCCTAGTGTTTGTATTGATCAGGCTCCTGTAATAGCTGCATGGCGAGTCTGCTCTGTGTGAGCTGCGGCACCTACCCTGCCTCGGTCTTCTGCACCTGCCAAGACCCTGACGTCCTAGTCTGTGCGTCCTGTCTGCCGCTCCACTTTATGCAGGCTCCAGACTTGCCGCATGTCTCTTACCCGATATCCGCGTACCAATACAAAGGCGTGTCCGAGTACTTTGAGCGACTGCAGAGCCTTGTAGAAAGAGTGCCGCAGGTCTGCGACACCTTACTACAGAACCTAGAAACCCTCGACCATTGTGTTGAAGAGCTGACCGAAACAGTGGAGACAGCAATTACCGGTCTAAGAGAATATTTGGCTAGAGAGACACACAGGCTGAAGCAGGTCCGAGGGCAGTTCCAGAAGGACTTGGATGAGGCCAGGGCAGAGGTAGAAAGGACTATGTGTGACGAATCTCCGCAGTTGCATGCCAAATATGCGTCGTTGCTGAGGCACTGCACTTCCGAGTCAGACCAACTGCGCCTATTTCGCTACTGTCTGATACCATGGACGCCTGAAGTCCGACTTGTAGATGTGTCGGATTCCCTGATGCAGGACTTCTGTGGCCTGATGCTACCGCGAATAGGCACTGAGGGTATACACCTTCACGACTTACAGACAGGACAGGAAACTGTGATAGCCGCCAAACTACCCGAAGGTGTGATGATTGCTCTCATAGACTCACAGACGATTTTGTGTCTTGGAG
>Ga0247837_1002600_pt1 | contig 33614 bp, 34 predicted proteins | sample LaCtaG_2_FD_187115 | JGI IMG/M metagenome (GOLD analysis project Ga0247837, IMG submission 187115) | Freshwater microbial communities from meromictic Lake La Cruz, Castile-La Mancha, Spain - LaCruzMarch2015_14.5m | ecosystem: Environmental > Aquatic > Freshwater > Lake | place: Spain: Castile-La...
CATTCCAATCAATTAGATGATCAATCTTCAGCAATTGACTATCCTGCACACGACAATTAGCTTCACACAATAAAGAACTCATCCTCAAAACCAATTAGTCATTCCACATAACGACTTCTCTTATATCGCTCTTCTAGCAATCCTTCAATTACGCAGAGGCCTTTTTCATGGGAAGAGCAGACAAAGAAAACTTCACTATTCTCGAAAATGTATGAATCGCTATCTAAGCTGTGGTATTTAAGGCATATCGGCTAACTAGAAAAATGGCAACGGTATTGGTCGTAGAATCTCGATATCAATAATGACCGTCGTTTAACTGATTGTGACGAACACTCATTCAACGGCCCCCATTTTTAATTTTTCCCCGACTCCTCCTATTCCGCTATATGTAAGTGCTTTCTCAAACGGGCGATTATAGTATCAACCACATAGTATATGTCCTGATTCTTGCTGCTTTCTACCACGATATCGGCATCACTGTAGACCTCTTGGCTTTCCTGAATCATCCTTTCTAATATCTCTCTTTTGTTATCGCAATTTAGAAATTCCGGTCTAGTATCCCTTCTTAACACCCTTTCATGGAGAACGTCTATACTGGCTGAAAGACAGACTGATGTTGCATTTTGTTTTATTAAAGAGCGTAGAGTTTGATTAAAGAAAGTACTTCCTCCGGTAGAAAGAACGAAGACCCCATATCCGAAAATTTCCTTAATCACCTCTTCCTCTTTTTGGGCAAAATAATCTTTGCCCTTAAAATCATAGATATCAACAACACTTAGTCCTTCGCGCTTTTCTATAACTTTATCGCTATCATAGAAGGGCAAGTTAAGTTTCCTCGCCAATCTTTTACCCACAGTGCTTTTGCCGCTGCCTACCATACCAACAAGTACAATAGGCCTTAAAATTGAATCTTTCATCAAGTGTTCATCAGATTTGTTGGTTTAAAAGTAAAATCATAGTTTCTATTATCGGCTGACAATCAAAGTAGTCGAAATCAATTGTAAAAATTGCTGCTTGTTATCATCTCTTGTAATTCTTCCGTTTCTTGGAATTGAGATCCTTTTTTTATCATTTTGGCAACGACGCTTTTATAGGTGAGAATCATCTCGTATGCAGAGAGTGAGTATCTTTTTTGGAAGAGATATTCACCACATTTTCCCCATAAAAAAGTCGCAGATTTAATGGCATTAAAGAAACTAAGACCCATACTACAATAACCAGCAATGATGCCAGCAAGGGCGTCACCTGTTCCTCCAACTCGCATTTGTGGTACCCCAGTTCTATTTTGATATTCCCCCTCTGCAGTCGCTATATGATCGATCATACCCTTCGCACAAATTGCAACGCTATATTTCTGCGCCATATCGTTTACATTTTTCTCATTTGCTTCACATCCAAATAGACGGCGAAACTCTCCTCTATGAGGGGTCAAGATCCATTTTTGTCTATGAATTTCTTTAATGCTAAAAATTTCTGGGATCAAAGCCTCTGCATCAATAATGACCGGAATATCTAGAATACTCAACAAACTTAGCAAGGCCTTTTGTACGTCATGTCTCTTTCCTATTCCATTTCCTATAACCACAACGTCGTTTCCCTTGGTTATATCATAAATGGGCTTCACGTCATAAACATTCAACTCACTTTGTTTAAATGAATGCAAGAAAAAATTCAGGGAATAACGTTTTGCGGCCTCAATGTGCTGATTAGGTAAAATCAAAGTAATAAGATCCGCTCCTGCGACTTCTGCTCCAAGGGCGGCCAAGATAGGCGCCCCATAATACGTACAGTTTCCACCAATAACCAAAACCCTACCATGCTCACCCTTCTGAGAGTCTAATTGCCACACTGGAAGCTTAACCTCCACCCTTTCATTCCATCTCTCTAGCATAATACACGCAACTTGAAGGACAATACCGATCGCATTAATATTTTATATCAGCTATCTAGTCAACACTAATGGACAGAGAGCGCTTTAATATATTAAAATTTTGTTCTATCATTCTTACTAGAGCTCCTAGCAGATAGATATCCCTATTATAGTAAGTGGTAGTGAAAAAGCAATGAAGAACTCTATTGACCCATTAAATATAATCAAAGAAGCTAGTTTTGCTGAGGATTCGTATCTTATTGAGAGATTCTTATCTAAAATTAAGCACTTATATCAGTATGATATATTTAAAGATGTACTCGATTTTGTGGTAACAAGAAGCCGGGAACAAATATTAGAGTTCTCTGTAAAGGAGTCCAAATTTTTTGATATGGATGAAGGTAATTGCCACACTATACGAGCCGCTGTCCCACAAAACATTTTATCAAGGACGTTATCATCGTTAAAGTCCCTAATCCTACCAAGCAAAAAATATAAGATCACTATAAAAAAAATATCGTGTGATGTAATAATCCATGAGATAGGCCATATGATTGAGGGGGAGTTGGAAGGGTCCTTCAATGGACAAGAATTCTCGTCGCTCATTCAGGAGGATATAAATAACATCAATAATTTTGAACTGAAAAACACCCTAAATAATGTCTTCATAGTTGAGGTATCTGTATATCCAGAGGATCAAAAAACATCCGAGCTATTCGCTAGATACTTTCAATTATTAGCCACATCTAAAGAGGTGGGGGGGGCTGGTTCGTTTACTTTGACCTCTTTCTTGGCAGCATTCAAAGACACAACATCATATATACAACAACTTATAAAGGACTTCATTGTACCACAATCCGCGGAAGATATTAAATCTGCCTCAAAACAATATCTATCTGAAAAACCGAAGAACACTTGGTCAGAGCAGCGAGTTCAGTCTTTTCATAAGATCCCAGGGTCTTCGTCTTGGAGTAAGTCAATAAAGTCTATCAAAGAGGATCCTTTTCAATAGTATTAGGCATCCATACCTAACTTAGGATTAGTGACCGATAAAATCGGAATTGTTCGATATGAAAATATGTGTTACATGTAGCATGATATGTATGCCTGAAGAGGAAAAATGTCTAAAGATGATTTGTTAAAGTTTCAAGGGAAGATTTTAGAGTTGCTTCCGAACGCCACTTTTCGTGTTGAGTTAGAGAATGGACATCGGATTATTGCATATACCTCCGGTAAAATGCGCAAAAATAGGATCAGGGTTCTTGTGGGTGATGAGGTCGACATAGAAATGACGCCGTATGATTTAACCAAGGGACGCGTTATACATCGCTATAAAGCTGGGTGTGGACCAGAAAGCAAAGTTGAAACAGGTGAAAATCCTGGGGCGTAAGATCTTTGGAGGAAGTTGCTAATTGCGAGTTATGTGGGGGTAAGTTTGGGGCTTTTACTTGTTAATTACCATGAATTCCAACATCTTTTGTAAAAAGTACGCGCCAAGAATTTTTCCCGGACAGAGGTTTGTCCCTTATTGCATGGAAAAATTCAGGCCACAAATCAGATACACGAATCTAATTCCGAATTGACGTTTATAGCTCCTAAATCGATCTCGGATTCCTTGCAAGAGAGAGGTCATCCCTCTGAGCCGAGATATTTTTCTTCGCAATTTTAGTCCTCTGCGTAATATGATCGGACTATCCGAAATAATGACTGAAGCGCGCAGTCTACGGCCTCATTTAGTTCTGTAAATGTACTATTGTTTTGGTCACGCCCCCTTAAGATAGGTTGATACCCCCCCTTATCTGAAGCCTGGGTTTAGTTTGTAGTTTTGCAATTTATATGCGCGCCAGCTATGTCATAGCCATTTTCTGTACACTGAGCGTAAGAATATGTACATGTTTTTCCTGTTGATCCTGATGCATCTACTCCATTTATATTATTCCTGAAGGCATTGGAATCTGGAAAGAAGCAGCATGCGGATGTAAATGATTTGCATACAGCTGAAACGCACGCCTCACGGAAATTTGTGTATTGGCCATTTACACAGTCCGCGATTGGCACTCCAGTAGAAGAGTGAACGTACCCACTCGCACACACACCCGCAATATTGTCACTGCTTGTCTGCCCCGGGGTAGCCGCAGTTGCTGGCCATTCAGCCCATCCGGTTCCTTTTGTGGCGACGGTTATTGCATCGCACCCTTTTGTATCAAGGGGGGTGCACGCATTGCGAAAATTTGTGTACTCGCCACCTATACAGTCAGCCATCGGATTTCCTGCATATCCAGCCGCACATACTCCTGGCAGATTCTCTTCCCTTTTTTCCCCACCTTCAAGCTTGAGTAGTTCCCAAGTAGCCCATCCAGTTTTTTCGCTCGCAACACTTATTGCATCACATTGTGTCGGAACCACACATGCTTGACGGAAGTTTGTGTACACTCCTCCTATACAGTCTGCAATAGGAGGGCCATCAGGGGATTTTGCGTAATCTTCTTCACATGTACCGACTATATCTTTGCCAATATCCTGACTTCCCCATGTTGCCCTGCCGTTCCAATCTTGTGGGATGGGGATTACATCGCATGTTGTTGGGATTGGAGCGCATATTAAAGCTTTTGTAGCTAACGGTTTTTGGTCATCTGTTATTGGGGCAAGAGGATTATCTTTTCCCCCTATAAAATCCCAACGATCTGCGGCATAAACGCATATTTGGTCTTGAGTTCCTTGGTCTTTTCCCCAATTGGCTATGTTGCTTGGTCCTTGATATAAACCAGGACACACAGCCATCACGGCAGACTTCACGTCGGCATTTGTGTTTACTGATTTGGCATCTCCACATATCGGGCATTGACATGTTTCTACCCCTTCATCCTTTGATTCTGGTACATCATTTCCGCATCCATTAGGATATTTATCACTTTTATACTGATCGCAGTAACAATATCTTTGATCTCTACTGACACCAGCTGGCAAAAACCCCCTTTCCAATTGGATCGTTTTATCAACTACGCCTCCATTAGTGCTGATATAAGAAGAGCAATTCGTTATAGATGGATCTTGATTTGACCAAAAATCAACAAACAAAGCTTCTTGAGTATTACTGAATTGCGGGATTATAGCCCTAACTCTTGGCATTAAACCATTATTTTTTGCATCCAAATATGGTGAAAGGTATATAAGATCTTGTTTGAGCTGAGTACTGCCACTTTCAAGATCTGCGCATCCAGCGACAGACCCTCCGCCCTTACATTGGGCTGGCTTTATTAAAAAATGCTCACGTATACCCTCAACCTTAACGAAATCGGCTTCGCCAGTTTGAGTGTTATCCATAAGCGTCACCAATGGAAGAGGACCAATTCCTTTTGCTCGTCTATCTGGAGACTGAAGAAGTATGTCGCGGGTAATATTCGCAAATTGCATTGAATTTTGTAGGGATTGATCTTTCTTGTATAGCGTATAATTAGGTCCGATCTGGACGGGAGTTTGATCTGCGTCAACGCCTATAATATCGTAAGGATGTGCCTGGATCGAAAATAACTCCACTCCTTGATAAGGTTTTGCATAAGGATCAAGAGATTTAGAGCCGTCTCTCCCATCAATGCTGAAACAAGCCTTTCCTTTCGTTGTATCGTTGGGATCGATATAGTCGTAGCTAAGTTGCTTTATCCTGCCATCAGCGTCGAGTGTTACGTCTTTTCCATCTTGGATGGCCTCCTCAATTCCACAAATTGGCCTAAACATGGCGATGATCGAGTAGTTGGATCCCTGTTGTATAGACGGCCTTGGAATGCATCCGAGGAAAGTATCCTTGTTATTTTGTCCACTAGAATCTGCAAGGTAGCCACATATTATTGATGGATCATAGTTGAACACCTGATCTGAGGAGCCCTCACTTGATATTACAGAATATGTCTGAGATGCAAGACATTGCTTTTTTGGTGATGGTGTAGAGGAGTGCTCGTCACCTTCGAGTGCCGGAAATAAGGCTGGCAAAGTTGTGGTTATCACATTTTGATTGGTGCCACCTGCGTCTGGTGGAGGGCCACACAGAACTTGCAAGGCTGGAGCCTCAAACGTACTGCCTATTTCCCTAAACCACCCTGGCAATTTACTTGGATCATTTAATTGACCCTGCGGGAGATAGAGAGAGGGGGTATATGTCAATCCAAAGAGAGCTGCGTTGAATATTGGTGGTGTGGGGTAGGCCGGCCCTGGAACGCATCCAACGATATCATATGTATCGTCACTCATGTTGCCATGTTTTTTATGTACTATGGCACATACAAAACTCATCTCTGGATTCCATCTAGCCGCCCATTGTTGGGCCTTACTCATGCATTTTGGATTAGAGCTTTCCAGTAATGAATCTCCGTCAGCCATGGCGCATGTAGTAACACCGTCTTTGGAAATAGCATCTAAAGCTTGAACTTGGATGAGTAGCGCATGTGTTTGTCCATATCCAATGTCCCCGATAAATTGGTAATCCCCGCTATCATATTTACTGTCACGGGTGTGTGTTTCCGTTAAAGTCCCGTTAATAACTCCCGCATCATGTTGCTCCCAAGAAGTAGAGCAGGTTTTCCCACTAGCCTCACATATAGAGGTTTGAATATAATAAGTTGAATTAAAGGCGTTTGTTCCAACTCTAGAGATAGAACCTCGACCGACTCTCAAACCATGAAGGTTATATAGGTGTGCGTTGCAATCCAATCTGTCAGTTTTACCAATTTGCTGACAAACCTGGTTTCTTTCTTCGGGGCTATAAGCATTGGCGCTTTCGACCCCCAAAATTGCATTTATGCAAAATAATGCAACAGCATAAATATGGTATATTTTGAGAGCGTTTGATAAACGCATAAGTCACTTGTCCAAAATATATCTATCATCTATAATGGCAAAGATGGATACCAGAAGATGTCCGTTTACAATCATAACTAAATAGTATCGCAATGACCAACTTTATAAAATTTTTTTGTATATTTGCTCTAATATTTACTACAACCCATGGATCCTTACAAGCTAGTATAGAGGATGATTTAACCTCTTTTACGCAAGTGATGGCGAATGACGTTCTTGTCATTATAAAGAGTCAAGCATCCTATAACGAGAAAGAAAAGCGCTTACAAGCACTTTTTGTCAAATTAGTTGATATCGACTGGATGGCAAAGTTTGCGGTAGCTAAGTTTTGGCGAACAATGTCTCCAGCAAATCAGAATGAGTATCTGAAAGTTTACAAAAACTATTTACTAAAGCTTTATGTTCCAAGATTTAGAGATTATAACGACCAAGATTTGGCAATTAGCGGCATAAAATCACTTGGGAATTCTCAGTTTCTGATCTCTACAGATATTATCGCTTCTGATGGTGTAACCAAGGTTAACATACAATATAGATGTAAGGACGAGGGTGGTAGAAACTTTAAAATACGAGACATTGTAGCTGAGAATATTAGTCTGATTACAACGCAAAGATCGGAGTTTAGCTCGATCATTGAACAGGGTAAGATAGATGATCTTATAACGATTCTGCGAAATAAAGTTGTCCAGTGAGATCATTGCTTATTTGTTGTAGCCAATAGACGATGACCACAAGAGGAAATAGTGAAAATCATGCAGCGCTACGACGTCTGTTAAGGCTTTACGTGAAGCCATATACAGCCCGTATTCTGAGTATCTCCATGTGCATGCTAATTGTTGCCGCAACGACTGCAATTAACGCCTGGCTTCTACAGCCAACGCTGGACGGAATATTTTTGGAAAAAAATCGTTCTATGCTGGCATTAATTCCGTTAATTGCGTTCTTGAATCTTTGCATAAAAAGCGCTGCGGGATTCTTTCAGATGTCCGGCACCAGATTCTTATCAGAGCGTATAGGAGGTAATATTCAGTTTGATTTATACTCCCATTTTATCATCTCTGATATTGCTGTAATTGATCAATATCAACACGGCCATATCTTATCTAGATTCACCAACGATATAAACGCACTTAAGGAGTCATTAAGGCAATTACTGCAATCCAGCATAGCAGAAGTTACAACCTGTATAGCGCTTTTTTCTGTGATGTTATACCATAGTCCTATACTAACTTTGATCGCATTCACAATTCTGCCAGTCGCATTCTTTTATGTCTTCACGTTGGGCAAGAAGATGAAAAAAATCGTTAACACCACACAAAATGGACTAGAAAATCTTATATTTAGGTTAGATGAGGTTCTGCAGAACATACGGATCGTGAGGTCATATTGTCGAGAAAAATACGAAAGAATTCGTGGTAAAGACATATTAGAGCAAATAATTGTCACTTGTAAACGTGCCGCATACTTCCGCTATGCATTACCTCTGTTGATGGAGCTCGTTTGTGGTGGTGCCATTGCGTTTGTTATATGGTATGGGGGTAAATCGGTCATAGAGATGCAGCTTACGACCGGAGCTTTTTTCTCGTTCGTCATCGCATTATTCATGTTATACCGCCCCCTGAGTGCTGTGATCAGTATTAACACATCTCTAGAAGAGTCTATCGCCTTAAGTAGCCGTATTTTCGCCGTCCTAGACGATATCCCGACTATAATAGAGGATCGGAAGTTCCCAACCGCCGACAATCTAAAATGCAACATAGTAATATCTGATGTACATTTCTCATATTATAAAAATCACAAAGTTCTAAGTGGTCTAAATATGAAGATACCAGAGGGAAAGACGGTCGCAATATTAGGGAAATCGGGAGCTGGAAAAACAACCATCCTTCAGTTGTTACAGAGATTTTACGAAGTTGATTCAGGAGTCATCTCTTTGGGCGGGTTAGATATAAAGTCCCTTCGACTATCTTCATTAAGACAGGCAATGGCTTTTGTGAGTCAAGATATCGCTCTTTTTGACGATACCATTTTAGAAAATATCAAGTATGGCCGCCTGGATGCAGAGCAAGCCGAAATAGATGAGGCTGCTAATTTAGCTTTCGTAGACGAATTTGTGCAAAAACTTCCAGATAAATACAACACAAGAGTTGGGAAAAATGGTCTGCAACTCTCTGGAGGACAAAGACAGCGCATTTCTATAGCCCGCGCAATATTGAAGAATGCCCCTATACTTCTTTTAGATGAGGCTACAAGCGCGTTAGACAGGGCTTCTGAGCATCGGATACAAGAGGCATTAACCCGACTCAAGGATGGCAGGACAACTATAGTAATAGCTCATCGAATGACAACGATAGAAAACGCGGATTTAGTCTATGTGATTGCAAATGGTAGGGTCGTTGAATCTGGAAAATATTCGGATATAAAATATTCTTAACCCGAGCCCTCGAGAAGCGATTGGTGGAGGGTTCAATGGGGTTTATAAAGCGGCTTCAGTTTTGAGGGGGTCGCTTAAAGATACTCTCTATGAGAAATTTTTGTAGAATCGCATTTTATTCCCCCATTGTTAAAACGTTCTTTATCTTCCCTTGGATGTATGGGTTTGTTATAATTTCCTGATTAGTGGGCATCTTCGTGTGTTTCGCTAGAAGAGATCATTTATTGCCAACAAATCTCCAAACTGTTTTTTTCAAGATTTGTGATTCGAAGATTCTTGGTGTGTGTAATCCCCTCTTGGGGGTGACTGTATGAGCAGTCCAAAATGTCCAGATTTTGATTCAAAGCTGGAAAGGACGCTATATTCTTTTTTTTGTGAGCCATCCAAACTCCAGTACTGACTACGTCCCACAACATTTTATATGTGATTTATGATATAAAGATTTAAATTATGTTGACAGAGATCCTATAATTGAAGTAATACTAGCGAAGTTCCTTTTATGGATCGAATATACAAATATTCTTAATATATTCGGTCTTATAGGGTCCTTGCTTCGTCTCGAACAAAGGTTTTACTAAGTTTTTGTTAAAGTCACTTATTGGGCGGAAACATAAAAAAGCAAAATTATGTTGACAGAAGTAGTGCAATTGAAGTAATAAACTAACGAGGCTTCCTTTCTGGTGGCAAATATATATAAGTTTTTGATATATTTGCTTCATAAAGGCTTACCTTGCCTTAAATCGACCATTTATTTGGTTTTTGTTAAACAATTTTTATAGGTAACTTATGCATAATAACCAAACTAACCAAACGCTAGATATTCTTAATCAGTATCAACAAGCGTCATCGGGAAATTCTCTGCAGAATAGAATTAAGGTGTCTGATTTCAATCTTCACGATGTAGTGGGAACGGCTCTCAAGTCACTGGACGTTGTGCAAAGCTATCAGGAGAATCAGGAAGCTACCAAGGCTTTTTCTGAGATCCAGAAGGACCTGGTCGGACTCATGAAGACTCATTTACGTGTGCTGGAGGACCAGTTTCTCGAGGCGTATGCTTCCGGGGGCGGTGCTTGTCAATGGGTCAAACAAACGGTAAAACTCATGTCATCAAAGACCCCAGGAGGGTATGTCTATATAACTCCTGGTGACGGGGATGTTGAATATATGTACTTTATGTTGGCGATAATGGCGGGTAAGAAGAAGCTTCTCTTCAACCTTCCCACCAAGGATCTTTATCTAACTCTTGGCACTGCAGCAGAGAATCACCCCTATACAGAGGCCAATGTTTTCAAGTCTTTTAAATATATAGTCAAGGGTGGAGATACCAGCCCGTTCTCCTCCTCAAGCGAAGGCAGGCAGATGATTCCTAACTCCCATGCTAAGGGGCTATACGATCTGGAGACAGAAGAAGCAAAAAAGATTGTGAAGGTGGTATTTGATAAACATATAGAGCACTGCAACGTATTGAAAGACCAAACTACAAGTGTGAGCAATATAGTTTGTGAGAAATCCTATTCCTCTGCTAACCCAGAATTTCTTATGCTAACGTCTCTATGTCATCAAATTATAATGTTGGCACAAGATCCCGAACTTTGCCAGCCGATTGGAGAATATTCCTATGTTTTCTCCACAGGAGTTATAAACGATCTATGAAGTGTAGAAAATTTATATGAAAGATAATCAACACACGCTAGAAAGGGATATGCCAGAAGTAAGCAAAAATGGAATAAATGTAGAAGAGACGCAAAGATATATAGGTATGCTTGAAAAGTCGGCCCAGGCTCAAGAGGTCGTGGCAGAATTTGCGCTAGGTATCCTAAATATAGAGGGGTCTTTTGGTCTTTTACACTTACCAGGAGCAATCGATCGTGTTCGGGGAGTTGGGTATCTCATTCAAGCTGCAAAGCAAAAGTACGGTAAGGCTATCCCAGCCTTAAGTAAGGTGCTTTTACAGGGAGGATTATCAGATCAAAATATGTATGAAGCTCTTCTTAAGTTATTTCAAGATGCTTCTGAAGAAGGAGATCTTCTTGCAGCGCTTACTTTAGCAAAACTGTATGCGAGAGGAAATGGAGGGATAAGCAGAAATGCGACAGAGGCTATCTCTCGCTTTGTCCCGATTTTGAAGCAGCCTCCCGAATGGGAGGAATGGGTTCCTGAGGCTCGATATCTACTTGGTGGGCTGTACCTAGAGACAGGTGTTGTAGAACAAGGCGTTAACTTGATTAGGCTATCTTCAGATCGCGGATGGCCAGAGGCGCAATTCACTTTAGCAACGATCTATCTTGATGGCAAGCACCGCAAAATGGATTTGAGGGAGGGAATTAAGTTGTTATGGAAAGCTGCAGATAACGGCTTTCCTGAGGCATGTCTTTTTCTAGCCGATATCCATTCAAAAGGAAGCTACGACGTTAGACAGAATGCTGCTGTTGCTAAAGAGTTGTTTGAAAAAGCTGCAAACGCTGGAAACGCAGAGGCTTCGTTTAGGCTAGGCGAAATAAATTTTCAAGAAGGGAAGGTAGGCATCGCGATAGGTTGGCTTGAGAAGGCTGCGGAAAGGGGGCGTCCAGAGGCACAACTCTTTTTAGGGAGGATACGTTTTTATGGGGTAGAGGGGAAGTTTATTAATGAGACGCTAGGGGTTGAGTTATTTGCTAAGGCTGCAGAGACAGGATCCGAAGAGGCAAAAGCTCTTCTAGTAGATCTGTGCTTTAAGAATGCTGATAGGGAATGGTACGCTCAGATTTGGTCTGGCGTGCTAGACATCTTTGCTCTAACCCATCAATATAAAAATGGACTAGTTTATTGCTGGAACTTAGGTTCAGATATTAGGGACGCCGCTCTTCACAAAAATGAGGTCAAGAGCTATTCTATTGGAGCTTTGACCAATATGGGGATGTATGCCAATCACTATCTTGATGACGGTTGTGGCAAAGGTATTCCGCTATTAGTTGTTGCCGCAGAACATGGCAATGACGCCAGGCTTCAATGGACGTTGGGTAAGATGTATCTTGAGGGACTGGAGTGTAAAAAATTCTTACGCATTGGTTCTCAGAATAAACCTGAAAGAAATGTACCTCAAGATATCGATCGTGGCCTAAAACTAATTCATAAAGCGTCAGAGGGTGGGAATTTTAGCGCCAAGTTCTTTTTGGCAGGAATTCTTTTGAGGGGCGAGTTGGAAAAGAAAGATGTTCCTTCCTCTATTAAATTATTTGCGGAGGTAGGGGCTGTATCAGAGGATGAGCAAGTGAATCGATTTGAGGGCGGTTACTGCGAAAGGGTTTGCGACCAAGAATGTGCGGAGAGAATGGAGGCGCGGAGGATTTTAGGGAAGCTGTATTACGAAGGAACGATAGTCAAAAAGGATTTGAATTTGGCTAAAGAGTATTGTTTGAGCTTTTATTATTCAAGCTCTCAGGAGGATCCAGAGATTGTGTACTATATTTCTATGATTCTGAAAAAAGAAGGGGGTGAATATTCTAAATGGCTAAAGATTGCCGCTGATTTGGGGAATCTAGGTGCTTTAGACGAGTTGCTAGGCCATCATGGAGATCTGTGATAGGAATTTGGGAGGTAAGGAAAGTGAACTTGAAACAAAATTGTGGTAAGAGAAGATGGCTCAGAATAATAACCAGCAAGAATTAGGATTAGAAGAGGTAAGGATCCTCTTTGGAATTAAGGCTTCGTTTGATAGATTTTATTCATTATTTGACTCGATGATTAAACTTCATTTACTCAAGATAGATAATATCAGGCCAGTAAGCAAATCTCTTCATTTAAAGTTGGAAGATGGATGGGCAGGAAAAATCTCCGCTATGGATGATGATCATATGTTGACATTTCTAATGCTCGCATCAATATCTAAGCACTATGAGGATAAACGATACACAGTACATATGGATACAAAAGTTCTTGATCCAACTAATATCGTGTGTGCCTTTGAGTGTAAATCGGCCCTTGGTATGGATATTCGCTGCCATTATAGCAACACCGATCCTGACGACTTTAAGGAATTACAAAGGGCGGTTAAAGCAGAGAAGGATGAATTTTGGAAAATTATGAAAAAGATTGTCGAATATGATCCATCTTGTTGCAAGTTAGCGAATGTTAATGCAAAGTTTCAACAAGAGGTATGCGATCAAGTTGGTGATGATTTTCTTAATAATCCCAGTCTTAACAAGCCCTTTGATTACCTGATTTGTCTTGAAATATTGGTCGTTTTCGGATATACAGATATATGTAATAATGGAGATCACCCTGCTCTAGGTGATCTCTGATTAGGAAAACAATTTAATGGTGAGGAAAACAATCTATGGTAGGACGTATAGGAAAGATACTTTTGCTTTTTCTGTTGATAACGTATCCTTTCGGTGTTGAAGCTTTTTATTTGAAGATAGAGGCTCCTGTATATATCCATCTGGATGAACTTCAACAGAGTGCGAGCTTTCTGAGAAGTAAGGGCACCTCTTGGTATGGAATTGGTATTGGCTACCAACTTTCTAGCTTTCTAGATATGCAGGTGACGTACTCTAAAATTGGCTATCGTATCGATGGTTATGAACAAGTCAGTGGGGTTGGCTTAGCAGGAGATCCCCTTGTGTTGGAGTATAAGATGTGGTCCGCTATAGCTCTTCCAACTACGGTCCTCGGACGACCATATTGCTCAAGAGACCTCAGGCTGGCCAAGACCGCAGAACAAATTTGCCCTCCACGCAAGAAGTGTGCTCATGCTTCAAATATAGCGGCTGCATCAGATGTATTTATAACTTCAATAAAGTTAAAGCTGCCTAGAAAGGTCGGTCGATTTACTCCTTACTTTTCTGTTGGAGCCGGATTCAATTTCCAAAAAACCACAGATCTTCAATACCCAGAAACATGGGGTAATGAATTGATTAAGCGGATAACAACAATAACCAGATCGACGTCTCTTGCGATGGAAGGTGGTGTTGGGGTAGATGTTAATATATTGAAAAATGTAGACCTAGGAATAGGAATAAAATATTTTGATTATGGGGAGCAGGAACTAACAAAAGGTGTCGGTCAGAGGATGCGGGGATATAACGTTATGGCTAGTCTTATACTCAATTTTTAAGGATGGTCTGGGCGATAGTGGCTCCGTTTTGTCTGCAAGGAATGAGTGATATATATGTCGGGGAGGGGCTCTTCCGGCGTTTTAAAAGCTGTTTTAAGTTGTGTGCTCCAATTTGGAGATTAGCTTACTGCAATTTTGACCACGATAAAGAATGTCATAGAGACTATGCAGCAGTGGAAGATCAAGATTCCATTTTGTACACCTCTCATACAAGGTTCTCGTTGTGCAGAATCCTTCAACCGTGGTCTCATCTAGTAATCTTTTGTGCTCTTGGTTCATTACAAACTGATATCCAAACCGCATATTGCGGGAATCCATGTTGCTGCATGTCAAGAAGAGATCTCCAATGCCAGCAAGTCCAATAACGGTCTTCTTTTTACCACCCATCCCCACCACCAATTGCTCCAGTTCATTAAAGATCTTTGTGAAATAGAGGCTGTGTGCGTTGGGCCCCAAATTTAGTCCCAATATCATGCCAGCTCCTATAGCATAGGGGTTCTTGGCCGCCCCACTAATTGCAACACCAACGAGGTCTGTAGAGCAATCTACGCTAAAGCCCTTTGTGTAGAAATATGTCGCGATTTCTTTGCTTAATCTGATGGATTTTGAGGCTATAACGGTGCCGGCTGGTTTTTTCAGTAAAATTTCTTTTGCAAAATTTGGACCAGATAAGACGGCAATCTTAGTTGAATATTTAAGGAGGCTTTGAGCAATTTCATGGGGCAACAACTGGGACTTCTCTTCCACGCCCTTAGATGCAAGTAATATAAGGGTTCGTTTATTTATAAGGTTGGCAGTTATTGCTGCTGATATGGCATTGCGTAATTCTTGGGTTGGAACGGCAAAGACAAGTAAATTGCTCTGTTTACATTGGTCGATCGTATTGACGGCCTTGATGCGTGTATTAAGTGCAATTGAATCAAATTTGGGATGCCTATGCTCAACATTAATTAAATGCATTGTGGCTTCTTGTCTGGTGTAGATAAGGATATCTTTAACATTGTTGGCAAGAATACTGGCCAGTGCTATACCCCAAGTTCCACAACCAATTACACTTACTTGGTCCATCCTACCTATTCTCCACTGAGATGTCTTCTACTATGAAGTCAACTTTAGTATGATCGGTATAATTTGTTTGCAACGTTCCGGCTAAATTTATAATTTGTCCGCGTGAAGCTAGCAAAAATCTACCTACTTCATTTTCAACTCCGTAAAAATTTATCACTTTAAGGACCTTATTCTTTATCCCCTGATTATATACATCAGACACCATTGCAAAGACGTGTCGCTTACCAAAAATGGATGAATGATTAATTACCACGTTTCTTAAGATAAACTTGGGGGGTGAATTCCCATGTCCAAATGGCTCGGCTTTATTTATTTCTTCTATCAACTCATTATTTATGGCCCCAATGTCAAGCACGGCATCGAAATAAAGTTCTCGAGCTTTATCAAATGGATTTTGGATATTTACAACCCTAGACACTTCCTCTTTCACATACTGAGAAAATTCTAGGATGTTGTCGGTTGCTATTGAAAATCCTCCTGCCGTTGGGTGCCCGCCACCATTTAGAAGAATGTTCTTAGAGCAAGCTTGGATTATAATCTTGCCAACGTCAATACCGCGAATAGACCTAGCGGAGCCTTTTGTAACACCTAATTCCCCTATCGATAGTGCAAAAACTGGCCTACTATACTTATCTCGGAGTTTGCTAGCAAGTATTCCCAAAAGTCCTATGTGCCATTTATTACCAGTTACAATGATAACTGGGGTATCCAGAAGTACATCGAATTCTGTAATCCCCCTTTCTTCTATTTGTTGTATAGCTTCTTGCATTGCTATAGCTTCAAGTGCCTGACGTTCTTTATTAAGAAATTCTAAGCGAGCGGTTATTGTATCCGCCAAATTTTTATCCTCAGAAGCCAATAACATGGCTCCCAAATTACCTTCGCTTATTCTTCCTCCGGCGTTGATCCGTGGACCGAACACATATCCCAGATGATGAGCTTTTAGATTATTTTGTAATTTTAATGAGTCTGTCAAGCTGCAAAATCCGATGTTTTTGCGAGCTGCTATTAGCCTTAATCCAGAATGTACGAATGCCCGATTTAGGCCTACTAACGGCATGACATCGCACACTGTTCCAAAGGCCACTAAGTCAAGATCTTCGATTAAATTTGGCTCTTCCAAACTATTTTGAGAAAACCATTCCAATTCACGCAAAATTTTCCTCATTGCTACAACAAAGAAGAAGACAACCGCGACAGCGGCAATGGATTTGAATGGAAAGTTATCATCTGGTCTATTTGGGTTGATTATAGAGACGGCTTCTGGCAACGCAGCATCTACCATATGATGATCTATCACTATCACATCTAGATTTAATTCTTCTTTCGCCCTTTTTATCGGGTCAAATGCAGAGGTGCCGCAATCTACCGTGATAATGAGTGTGCTACCACCATCTTTGATTTTGTAGAAAGCTTCTATGTTTGGCCCATACCCTTCTGTGATTCTGTTTGGTACATAGACTTCCGAGTTAATTCCGATATGACGAAAAAATTTTCGTAACAAGGCTGCTGAAGTGGCTCCATCTACATCATAGTCTGCGAAGATCGTCACTTTTTCTTTTTGCTGTAGTGCCCTATAGACTCTGTCAGTTGCCTTTCGCATATCTTGCAAAAGGAAGGGATCTGGCATCAAATCATGTAATTTGGGGTTTAAAAAGATCTCAGCCGATTCTTTGTCTGCAATCCCCCTGTGTACCATGATTCTAGCAAGGATTTCACTAATCTCGAAGCTTTGTACGAGATGAAGTATTGTGTGCGGAGGACCATCGAATATTTTCCAGAGCAGCTTACGTATTGAAGGTCCGAGTTCGTGATCTTTATACAAAATACCTCTTAATCCACATGTATATTGATAGCTATCAGTTTCATAATACTTAAGCCGAGACTGTGTATTAGTAAACAAGAATGTGCGTTCTCCTAGTTCGGGCTGTGATCTGTATTGATTTTTTCTCCATATGGCCTTATCCTTATAATGAGAGTTGAGATATGAGTAACAAGTTATTGCCAATGGATGGACCAAAAGTTAATATTTCTTCGTTTTTTAGTCATTTTCCAGTATTGAATCTTGGAGATATCACATTGAGGGCAATGAAGTTGGAGGATGCGGAGGATTATTTCGCCCTAATGTCAGACCCTAGAGTTAACCAGTATGAATCAGATGAAAATGTTCCAACGACATTAGAAGAAGCGATGACGGAAGTGCGGTATTATGGAGGGTTATTTCATAGACGACAGTCTGTATATTGGGTCATTGCTGATAGCAACACTGAAAAATTGATAGGTATTATTGGTTACAATAGTTGGAGTGTTCATAATCAAAGGGCGGAAGTAAGCTACGATATATTGCCGGAATATTGGCGGCGTGGTATTGGAACAAAGGCACTGAACAATATCGTTGCATTTGGATTTACCAAAATGTTTTTGAATCGGATAGAAGCCAGAACAACCATTGAAAATGTTGGGTCAGTTAAGTTATTGATGAAAATCGGCTTTAAACAAGATGGTATATTGCGTTCCTACAGATTGATAAGGGGGAAATTTGTGGATATTAATATGTTGTCAATACTGAGAAAGAATTGTGCATTGCCCATAGCATAGATTTGCTTATGGCTGGGGGGTCACTTCCAAATCACAGGATCTTTCTCGAGACCAGATCCAAGAGACTAGGGGTCGCTACATCCGACAAAGGGTTGTTGGGTATTAGATCGGAACAAATCACAGAACTGGTCTCATCTATGAAAGGGCCGAATGAATTTATAGAGGCGGTACGTCAAGCGAAGAGGTTGGTTGTAGACAGTTTTGTTGGACCTCATCGGATGGATGGGTCAATATGATCTCTATGCTGAAGTTAGGTTGGGTGTACGGGTTGATAGAGGGCCCCAGCTTATACAAAATTTAAAAAGATATTGCAATTACTGCTTTTCTTTGTAAACTGCGGGCCGGTAGATTCGATTTTTGTGAATTATGGAGGATATTTTGGATTACAAGCTTGTGGTTGGGGTGATATACGGAGTTCTTGGAGTAAAGGGATTAGTGAAGATACGCTGTTTCACCGCGCATCCTACAGATATGATGGATTTTTCTAACATATTTGACGAAAATGGATTCTCGTATAAACTTCGTATGGTAAAAGCGGAAAAACACTCTCTTGTTGCTGGCATAGATGGGATTTCAAGTAGAACTGCTGCGGATACATTGGTAAATAGAACTTTGCTTATAAGAAGGTCTGAATTGAAGTCGACAAAGGATGAAGAATACTACTACGTAGACCTTTTGGGGGCTTCTGTGTTGTTGTCTAAGGATGGTGATCCCAGCGCCGCTAACATAGGTACAATAAGCAATATATTTAATTTTGGAGCTTCTGACATCATAGAAGTTGTTAGTACTTATGGAGATGAATACTCATATTATCCGTTCATAAAGAAATTTGTTCCAATCGTGAATTTGAAGGAAAGATATATTGTCGTAAGGCCAATAGAGGATTGCTAAGGCAAGAGATCTCATGGGAAATATGATCAATAGAGATGTGGAGGCGGTTTTGAAATCCTTGAATGAGGAATTCCCGAACCCAGCAATAGAGCTGTCGTATACTACCCAGTATACTTTGGTAGTAGCGGTGATATTGTCGGCCCAAGCAACGGATAAAGGTGTTAACAAGGTTACTACAGCATTATTTAGTATCGTCGACACTCCGAAAAAGATGTTAAGTTTGGGCGAAATGCAGCTGAAGAAGTATATTCGGTCTATTGGTTTGTATAATTTAAAAGCCAGGAATATTATAGCAATGAGTAAAATGTTGGTGGATAAATTTGGAGGAAGTATTCCCACAAATATCCTGGATTTAAGAAGGTTACCCGGCGTCGGGCCAAAATCGGCTAATGTGATAGCTAACGCCCTGTTTGGTGCTCCAGTTATCGCCGTTGATAGACATGTGTTTAGAGTGAGTAATCGAATTGGGCTTTGTGAAACATCGAATGTGAAAGAGACCGAGAAAGCGCTTTTGGAGATTATTCCATCAAAGTGGTTGAGATCCACCCATCATTTGTTAGTTTTGCACGGCAGGTACATATGTAAGGCAAGGCGACCTATGTGTGAAAAATGTTTAATTCCTGGACTCTGTAGGTATCGCCGAAGTATATAAGGATTGTAGAAGCGTATTAAGGTTGTTGACTACTCGGGAATGCTGAAGTATTCTCTGCTCGGAGATTGGCTTCGTATATTGTGATTTCATACCATGGCTAAGAACTCGATCAATTACATCGTTGCTGCTTGTGTAGTATTCGTCATTGCTCTTGCAAATTCCTTATATATTGTGGACGAGAGAGAAAGCGCCATTGTTTTACAGTTTGGCGATCCGATCGCAACCGTGCGACAGCCAGGTCTAAAATTTAGAGTTCCGTTCATTCAAAACGTTTTGTTCTTTGATAACCGCATACAGAGCGTCAGTTTTACTCCAGAGGGTCGGAATGTTGAGGTGATGTCCTTTGATCAAAAAACGATGAAACTGGATGCTTATGCCAAGTATAGAATTGTTGAGCCACTTCAATTTTACAAGTCTGTGCAGGATGAGGAGCGATTCAGGACGAGGATTGTCCCGGTTTTGGAATCTAGCATCAGAGAGATCGTTGGTACCACGTTGTTTGTGGATGTTTTGGGGAGTAAACGTAGCGGTATAGCAGATAGGATCATGGAAAGCGTGAAAAAGCAGGCTCAAGCATATGGGATAGAGATTGTTGACTTGCGGATAATTAGGGTAAATGTGCCAGATAAAGCTAGAGATGCTGTTTATAGACGTATGATTACGGATAGAGAAATAGAGGCGAAAGAAATTAGAGCGCAGGGGAGTGAGGGTGCGCAAACGATCATTGCTGTGGCGGATCGGGATAGGGCCAAGATGTTAGCAGATGCTACTGGTGCTGCCGAAGTAATAAAGGGGGAGGGTGAAGCAGAATCTGCAAAAATGGTCGCGTCTGGCGCAGCCCAAGATCCAGAGTTTTATGCCTTCTATCGTACTTTACAGGCATATAAGACTGCTTTCTCAAAAGATTCAACGAATATGGTGCTATCAACTGGTGGCGAGTTCTTACGATACATCTCCCCAAAATAGACGTTTAAATTTTTAAGTTAAATATGGTTTTATAGGAGGCGCTTGATTTGTACCGAAGGTGTTGGCTCTTTTAATAGTGCTGGTTTGAGGAGAGAACTCATTGCAATTTTATATTTAGCCACTTAGTATAATTAAAGATGTAATTGTAACTAAGTATAGAATTTATGCGACCTATGTATAAATCTAAATTAGCAGCAAGAGGGGTCCTTTTATTCTTGTGCATTCTTAGTATGGTCATTTTTGTATTGGGGACAGTTACAACGAGTGTAGAGCCTATCTTAAATAAAATTACTTTATGGGAAGGGTGAGCTTCGTGGCCGGAGACTTGAATTCTGATATCAAAGGAAACTCAATCTTAAGAAAGGTAAAAAATGGGTAATAAAAAGAATAAAATAATAAAAGGGGACGATTATTTGCAAGAATTGGTGACGAAAGGTAAGGAGGCTGGATTTGTAACATATGACGATATTAATAAGGCACTACCCCCTGATGTTAGTAGCGATAAAATAGACGAAACCATTTCATTGCTAGAAGATATTGAGATTCCGGTAATAGAAAAGGCCGAAGAGGGAGATTTTGCCAAGCAATCTACAGATGAAGACGTAATTGATACTGAGTCTGGTGAAGATTTGGGGGCTGAGGATGCTAAGAATCACGATCCGGTTCGAATGTATTTAAGGGAAATGGGGCATCGGTCTTTGCTTACACGCGAAGGAGAGACACTCGTTGCTAAAAAGATAGAGGAAGAGCGGAATAACAAGATGCGTCACGTTTTTGCCGTGCCCTCCATTATAAAGTTGATAGGCAGGTGGTTTTCTCAGTTGCAGGATAGGAGTATATCGCTGTCAGAGATTATCGATATTGATGCGATGTATGCAGCCGAATATAGCGAGAGCGGTATTGCGCCTATTATGGATGAAGAAAGGGAGGAGGAACATGATACTGAAGAAGAAGACGCGTCTGTAAATGGTATGTCTAGAGCAAATGTGGAAAGCGCCTTATATGCTAAAGTTGTTAGTATATTTGAGGGTGTTAAGGAAATAGCGGATAAAATCCAAGGTCTACAAAAAAGAAAGCTTCAATATTATTTCGTAGGAAAAGATCCGTTAAAGAAGAATGAGATAAAAGAGTATTCGATGCTAATCGACAAAATAAATGATGTAATGCAGGATGTGAAAATTAATGGAAATAATTTTGAGCAAGTTTTATCCTCTCTATATGACCAGGCAAAATCTATTAATCAACTGGAGGCCAAAATCTTAAAGGTCTCTATGCAGTATGGAATAAGCAGAGAGGATTTCCTAAAGGCATATAAATCTAGTCCTATGCATACTGGGTGGATTGAGGCTATTAGTCATATACTTGGGGGAAAGGGTTTTGTATCAAAGGAAAAAGTTGCGATTGATGATTTTCTGGGGCAGATGCGGGCCATTGCGTTATCAATAGATGGGGATCCTAGGGAGTTCAAATTAAATGTTGATGAGATACAAAGATCGGTATTGGCTGTCAATAAGGCAAAAAAAGAAATGATTGAGGCCAATCTGCGGCTCGTTATTTCTATTGCTAGGAAGTATGCGAATAGAGGTTTGCAATTTTTAGACCTTATTCAAGAGGGCAATATTGGGCTCATGAAAGCAGTGGATAAGTTCGAGTATAAGCGTGGTTATAAATTTTCAACCTATGCAACATGGTGGATACGTCAGGCTATTACTAGGTCTATAGCGGATCAGGCGCGCACCATTAGGATACCAGTCCACATGATAGAAACGATCAACAAAGTTATACGAACTTCAAAGCAGATTTTATACGAAACGGGGTTAGAGCCTACTTGCGAGGAGATTGCAGAAAAAATTGGTATTTCGGCTGATAAAATAAGAAAGGTTCTCAAGATAGCTAAGGAGCCAGCAAGTTTGGAAAATCCAGTCGGTACAGACGCTTCTAGTGTATTGGCTGATTTTATTGAAGATAAAAATGCCGTGCAGCCCCTAGATGCCGCAATCTTATCAAATCTAAAGGAGGTGATGACAGAAATTTTGTCCTCGCTTACACCAAGAGAGGAGCGCGTTTTGCGTATGCGATTTGGAATAGGAATGTATACCGACCACACCCTTGAAGAGGTTGGGCAACAATTCTCCGTGACGAGAGAGCGTATACGGCAAATAGAGGCCAAGGCATTACGTAAGTTACGACGGCCATTACGTGCTAGGAAGCTGAAAAGCTTCACGGAAAATTGATGCTGATTTTATGAACGAAAATGCTTTCGGGAAGAGAGGGGTATTGGGTATGAAATTGAGGTAGAGAAAGTGTAGCGACGTTTGAGAATTTGAGTTATGCGTATAAAATTGGTCTATAAAGCTTTCTCATTCTTTGCTTCAATTGGAATGGCTATAAGATGGGAGTTTTCTGGCTCTTTACGTCAAGCGGTATTGTCATGGCGCCGTTAACAAAGTGAGTTCCAATAAGATGGATTGTGTTGTATGGGTATTTGGGTATGGATAAAACAATGAGTAACAGGATTAGTCTTCGAAACAATGAGAAGGCCTATTATAGTCATGCCAGTTGACATAAGGACGGTGTAGCGACGTTTGAGAATTCGAGTTATGGGTATAAACTGGTCTATAGAGCTTTCTCATTCCTTGCGTCAATTGGGATGGCTATATCAGGCAATACAAGAGAATAGGTCGACCCGCAGGAATAGAGATCCTTGCACGTTTTTTTGCGCTGCGCTGTACCTATTGCGCACAGGAATTCCATGGAGAGATTTACCGAATTGTTATGGTAATTGGCATACGATCTACACAAGATTTAATAGGTGGTCGAAAAACGGAATTTTTTGGAAAATCTTGCGCGAATTGCAACAAATGAAGAAAATTGCGATTGATGTAATATTGGTCGATAGCTCAAGTATACCGATTCATAGGCATGGAAGTCGTGCTTTATAGTCATGCTAGTTGACGCAAGGAATGAGAAAGCTCTATAGACCAGTTTATACCCATAACTCAAATTCTCAAACGTCGCTACACCGTCCTTATGTCAACTGGCATGACTATAAAAAACTCTACTCAAGCAATAGGGCGTGGACGGCATGTGTGACTATAACAGTACCATATTCGTTATGAAGTAAGTTCTAATCTGGATATAATGCTCAGTAATTGAAATGCTATAGATGATTTCTGAGCAAAATCTAGATGAAACACTTTCCCATCCTTTGTTAAGACATGTAGCTCATTATAATCACTATAAAATCCCTTACCACCAGAAACATCATTAATAGCAATTATATCAAGATTCTTTTCCTTTAACTTACTGTATCCCATATGCTTCAAATTTTTCAGTTTCGGCAGCGAATCCTACACAAACAATATGTGGATATTTCTCCTTTACTGAAGAAATAATATCTGGGTTACGCCTTAACTCTATATTGAAATATTCTGTTTCTTTTTTTATTTTTTGTGATGAATATGTAATCGGTTTGTAATCAGCAACTGCTGCTGCTGCTATAAAAATATCTGCATCTTGCACAACATCATTAACAACACGCTCCATATCTTCAGCACTTTTAGTAGTGAGTAAAGTAATATTATTGCTGGAAGTGATTAGAAACGATGAATCTACAGCTGCTACTAGAGTAACAATAGCTCCCATATCTCTTGCTACCTTAGCTAAAGCATATCCCATTTTCCCAGAACCTTTACAACTTAAAAAACGAACTGGATCAATATCCTCTTTAGTTGCACCAGCTGTAATGACAACTTTCTTTCTATAAAGAAGTTTTGGCGTTCCTATAGATTTATATGCTCTATAATTTGATCTATATCTAACATCCTGCCTATTCCAGTTGCACCACAAGCTTGGATTCCAATAACAGGGCCAATTATCTGAATGTTATTTTGTTTTAATATATCAATATTTCTTTGCACAAACCTATTATTCCACATTGATGCATTCATCGCAGGAGCCAATATAATAGGAACTTGCGCAGCTAAACAGAGAGATGATAATAGGCAACTTGCTGTACCAGATGCAAGTTTGGCAATTATATTAGCTGAAGCTGGGGCAATCAATATACAATCAACAGAATTAGCAAGCGAAATATGTAGCATTTCATCATTATCACCAAGGCTGGCTGCACATCCATAAACACTACCAGGAAATAATGATTTTAGAGTTAAAACTGAAACAAACGTATGTGCAAATTTTGATAACACTATATTGATGCCAAAACCATCATTTTTCAAGCTTCTAGCAAGCTCAATTGATTTATAGGCAGCAATACTACCAGAAATGCCAAGAGTTATTTTTTTTAGCACTTTTTACAAGGATTATATTCAAATATTTGATTCATGGACACATTCTGTATCAAAAGTTAATATTGATAAAACTACAATTTGTGTTTGTTGTCACAGTATTATTTACTACCAATTAATATTGGAATGTATTAATTGGTAGTAAATCTTTTGTCTATAATTTTTTACAATTCTTAGTTTGCTAGAAGAGATATAGACTCGCTTAACTTGAAAAATTGGGGTGTCTCCAGACCTCATGTACGTTTAGTCATACTACTGGACAAAAAGCATGTATAGTCATGCCAGTTGACATAAGGACGGTATAGCGACGTTTGAGAATTTGAGTTATGCGTACAAACTGGTCTATAGAGTTTTCTCATTCCTTGCGTCAACTGGCAGGACTATAATTATGACAAAATATTTTATATTCTTCTCGTAAATTTATAGAACTACTCTTTAGCAAGATAAAAGAGAATAAACCCATCGCACTAGCAATAATCAAGGTATTCAATCTGCTCGTTAACAGCGCCATAACACCTTAATTGAACCCATCTCTTAAAATTAGACCCAATTAATTTTACGTATTATCGGTCTTTGGGTTAAGAATTACGGAAATACGCCGTTAGCTCTTATTCTATTATCAGAGATCTGTGTTTATATAGAGCGTGTGTTGGGGTTGCGTTAATAGATAAGACATTTCGCCACTGAACTCGCTCGTCAAGCCATTAGCTTGTGAGTCGCTTTTGAGGCTCACTACATAGGTCGTTATGTTTGTAAATGGAGTAATGCACTTTGTAAGGATTCGGGTTGAATCTTCGTCTGATATCGTCTCAACACATTCCGCTTCTTGGCGGTCAATGACGGAATTAATCTTGCATAAATCTATCTTTTTTTGGCATTCGTGTAAGAATAAATCCTTTATAGACTCATACTGTCCCCCATTAATGGTGCCATTCTCATTAGTCACCATGGAAGGAGGTCGACCATAGTCTCTTGTCAACATGATTTTTGCAAATTCTAGGGTGCTGGAAAGGGGTCGCTCAAGCTTGCTCAAAAACCAATCTGCCCAAGATTGTTCAGGGTATTGTATAATAAAAAAGTCAGTTACTCCCTTTTTCTGGATACTGAAGCAAACATCTTCTATGAGATCATCGCGGCTTTTAATACTTTTTTCCCAAATATACTCTCCATTTTTCAGCTTAAAGCTGTTAATACCGGCGTTCACAAGCGTTTCTTCGTTTAAATACGAATGGACCCTATACATACTAAAACTCACTAAAAATTACTTTAACAACCTTGATATTGGCAGGTTTTAGACGGATTGTCAAGTTTTTTGTTCCTTGGCGCGATATTTTGGTCTTGAGTTCTGGACTTGGGGGGTATAGCCAGCCTAGTTTCATGTAGGAAGCTAAGGGATCCTAAGGTTTCCGCGATGACCAAGCTATCTGCGTCATATTTTATACGGGCTGAGCGTCTAAGAACTTCGAAGAAATATTGGGCGGCGGCGGTTGTTTTCTTGGGGTTAAACATACGACTACACTCTGGCAATGTCCCCACATTTGGTGGTTAAGAATTGCCAACTTCTTATTGTGCGTTATGGTACTGTTAACAAAGCTGGTAAAAAACTTCATGAGAGCTAAGTGTGAATGAATTCAAACGTACGTCTAACTTGTCAAGCCTAGTTGCGACGCGTTTATCCCCTCATTTGGCTACAGAGTCGTTTTATAAAATTACGAGAAAAAATATAATATTTTGTCATAATTATCCTTCATTAATCAACTTTGTTAACAGTGCCATAAAGAGAATAAACGCGTCGCAATGAGGTTTGATAAATTAGATGTGTGTTTGGACTCATTCATCGCATTAGCAATAATCAAGGCATTCAATCTACTTGGTTAACGGCGCCATATCCAAGCGCAATTTCAGACAAAGAGCGCTGACAAGACACAATGCGGCCTAATGAATGACGTTATAAGCAATGTACTGTAGGGTGTGTGCGTTGATGTATGGGCTAAGCCATGTACATTCCGCCATTGACATGCAGCGTGCTGCCAGTAATGTACCCACTCTCTCTTGCACTGAGAAATAGCGCCGCACTAGCAACCTCTTCCTGTGTCCCAAATCGCTTAGCGGGAATCCGGGCTAAGATCGTGTTTCTTATCTCCTCATTTAAACCAGCTGTCATTGGAGTATCTATGAAACCTGGCGCAATACAGTTGACAGTGATGTTCCGAGATGCAACCTCAAGCGCAATGCTTTTGGACATCGCGATCATACCTGCTTTTGCCGCACTATAATTCGGCTGGCCAATATTGCCGGTACAAGCAACGACAGAGGATATATTTACGATTCGACCGTATTTAGATCGCATCATCTTTTTTATTGCGCTTTGATTTAACTTAAATGTTGTTGTGAGATTAAGGTCTATGACTCGCTGCCATTCGTCCGTAGTCATCCTAAGGGCGAGGTTGTCTGCTGTAATTCCGGCATTGCATAAGAGGATTGTAATTGCTCCCCCGATTAATCCTTCGGCTTTTGCATATAAAGTATCAACCTCTCCAGTATCTCTCAAGTCACACCGGATTGGTATAACTGCATCTCCAATTTTTTGATGTAAATTTTGTAATCTTTCCAAATTACTTCCAGTCACGACTATTGTTGCGCCTCGTTTTGCAAAAAGTTCGGCTATTGCAAGGCCGATACCACCGGTTGCCCCGGTGAGCAGAACATTTTCTCCAGATAAATCAAACATGAGCAAAAACACCTAAAGATTTAGCGAGATATTAAAAATATGAGCGTTTAAGCGCTCAGCATCCATTTGCTAGAAAGATTTTTCAGTAAAACTTCAACTTCTTCAGGAGTAGAAACAGAGATAATGTCCCGATTTAGACCAAGTTCACCAAGCATACGTCCGGCCAGTCCACCTAGAACCTGACCAGGACCAACCTCGACCACGGTATCGTATTGTTCTAACAGCATCTCCATAATTTCTCTCCATCGAACCATTCCGATAACCTGATCGATCAACAATTCTGTGATCAATATTGGGTCTTGGGGGTGTGTTGTTGCCGTGTAATTTGACAACACCGGGATTGTTGGTTTCGCCATTTCGAGAGTTTCAATGTATGGCCTTAAAGATATTGCCGCCGACTTCATTAAGCTAGAATGAAATGGTCCACTTACTGGGAGAAGGATGGCTTTTTTTACTTTATACTCTTTTGCTATTTCCATAGCTTTATTAAGAGCTCTCGTATGGCCGCTTAATACGACTTGTCCAGCGCCATTATCGTTTGCCACAGAGCACACACTCTTAGTGCCTCCATTTGTCTGTAAAACAGCGGAAAGGGCTATTTTTTCGGCTTTTTGTACATCCGCTCCAAGAAGCACTAGCATTCCACCCCCACCAGACTCATCCGCTGCATTTTGCATTAGCTGCCCACGGATTCTGAGTAAACGGGCACAATCGGATATAGACATCACATTACCAGCGCATAAAGCGCTATATTCCCCAAGCGAGTGTCCGGCTGCAATTGGACAAATTTTGGAAACATCGAAAGGCCCTAAGTTAAGTTGTTTCAATATCACCCTCATAACAGCCAGTGAAGTGGCCATTATGGCTGGCTGTGCATTTATGGTTAAATTTAACGTTTTTGGATCTCCATTAAAGATTATTTCGCTTAATTTTTCACTCAGTGCGTCATCGATTTCATCAAAAACATCTCTTGCCTCCTGAAAGGTGTTGTACAGTTCTTTGCCCATTCCAACATGCTGGGAACCTTGTCCTGGGAAAATAAATGCCGCTTTTTTCATAGACCTACCTTAAATAACTCTGATGGAATTCCATATTTGCTCATGGTACTGGAAATATTTGCCTCAATCTCCGATTTTGCGTTATTGAACGCAGCAACAACCAAATCTTCCAAAACCTCGACCTCTTGAGGGACTAAAAGTGTTTTTTCAATATGAATTTTTTTTACAACTCCGTTTCCAAGTAAAGTTATCTTGACCATACCCCCCCCAGAGGTTCCTGTAAATGAAGCGTTCTGAAGGTTTTTTTGAAAATTTTGCATTTCTTCCATCATACTGTGTAAATTCATAACTTGACCGTTTTTAAAATTAATGTACAGATCGTTATTATGTTTTTTCCTTTACTTTAGTATCTACAGTTACTCCCTCACCGAAGGTCTCGATTATATCCTGAACTAATTGACTTTGCAATAGGTCCTTTTCTTCGATTGGGAGTGGTTTTTCTTTTATATTTTTGTTCATGGGCACATGCTCAGTATCCTCATTTCTTTTTGTGACCGATTTCAGGGCTGTTTCCGGTGTTTCGTAAAGATTTACGTAGATCAAATGTATGAAGGCCAACTCTACAACCATCCACGGCTCCACGGAATTCCTTATGTCAGTTGATGCGCGCATTAACGCTTGCCAAACCCGTATCCAAAACGCGGCTGGTAGGAGCTTAGCCCAATTTTTTATTTCTTCTTTATATTTCCCATCTAATATTTCTTCTAACACATAGCCTATATCGGTGACGCCACCATCATATAGTGCACGGATCTTTGTCGTAACGGTAATAATTTGTAATACATCTCTTAATAACATTATCGGATCAACGCCATCGGTATATAAACGATTTATTGTGCCAAGAACATCTTCAATCACCCCCCCAATAAGAGCTTTGAGTAATATAAAGGGAGTTTCTGTACAATTTGAACCAAGCATTTTGGAGACGTCAGAGACCCGTATTAAAGAGTTCGTTGAACTTGAAATTGCCTGATCAAGCATTGACAACCCATCACGCACAGAGCCATCTGCGGCCCTCGCTATTATCTGCAGAACCCCATCTTCGCTCTCACACCCCTCTCTCCTTAAGATGTCGGCATAATGGCTCACTAAATCCTCTATTCCAACTCGATTTAAATTAAATTTTTGACACCGAGATAATATAGTGAGCGGGATTTTTTGCATCTCTGTGGTAGCGAACACAAACTTGACATTGGGCGGAGGCTCTTCCAATGTTTTGAGGCACGCATTAAAAGCACTCGAAGACAACATATGTACCTCGTCTATAATGTAAACTTTATATTTCCCAAAAACTGCGCTATATTGGGCATTGTCAAGTATTTCTTTGATATCATTGATGCCAGTATGGCTGGCCGCATCAATCTCTAACACATCTTGATTAGACGATGAGGCGATCTCAGTGCATTGCCCGCATTTGCCACAAGGATTAACAGTGGGGCCCTTGATGCAATTGAGTGCCTGAGCAACAATTCGGGCCAGGGTTGTCTTGCCTACGCCACGAACGCCAGAAAATAAAATGGCTTGTGGGATGCGATCATATTGGATCGCATTTTGTAATGTCTGCACAGCAATCTCCTGGCCTATAACATCATCAAAATTAGACGGCCTATACCTCCTAGCTAAAGCAATAGACATAACACGCCCGAATATATGGATGACATTCCTAATATCGCGAAAGACTAATGCGGATGGATCAAAAAGTACAGAGGAAAATAGTTAGCGAAATAATTGATATATAGCCCATCTTATCTTTATCTCTATTTATGGATAAATTTTAATATGAAATTCATTGACTTTTTTGTTTTTTCGCGTATAGTTGGGAACATCAAGATTATTCTACTTGGGTAAAAAGAGATATGAGTCTTACAAGAGGTCAAAAGTGCAATGGATGTGACGCATATAATAGGGCGCTCAAGTATCCACTAGACGAGAAAATAGAGAGCAATAGCCTTCAAATTCTTGCCGAGATATCCTCAATTAACCAACAAATAACTGCTATCGATGAGCAAATATTGGTTGCACAGAATGCATCGAGTAGGTATACAAACCAGAAATCCCTTTATGAAGAAAAGGCTTTAAGGTACGAGCAGCAAATAAATGGCACTTCAGAGAACATATCGTTAGCATTAAAAAATGTCTGCAATTCGTGCTTGACAAACTACGAGAACATATGGCTTATGGCGTATCTTAATGAGACTATACAGAATGTTATCGCTACCGAACTTGCGGACATGAAGACTCTTTGTACCGGATATCAAAATGAGTGTGCTGCGGATCTTAATATTACATGGAATCAATATTAAATAAAAAACTGATAGGGTTAGATAATATGAGAAAGAGGAGTTCGTTTTTATGCATAATTGGGATTGTTGCCAGTACTTACAATATATCCACGGCCTCGGCTTTGGACCATCAGTCGCTTCAGAATAAGCCACAGGTGGTATCTGGCAACACCAAAACCCCACAAAATTTTGGTAAATCAAGTGGCGTGTATACGAAAATAGAAGCTGGTTTTGCCATGCCAGTTACTTTTAATCATCCCTCACGAGACTTCGGGGCAAATGGATTACAGGATATATACAGGGATAACCAACTCGGAAATTCAGCCATTGTAGGTATTGGTATAGGATACCAGGTAAATCATTATCTGAGATTTGATGTCACAGGGAATTATTTACCCAATGCTAGGTTAGAGAGGTCAAATATGATGTTTATCGAAGAAGGTCTTATTGCCGTAGAGCAGGTAAAACAAAGGGTGAGCAGTATATTTGGGCTGGGCAACGTATACTTGAGTCCGAAGTTATCAAACGATAGATTTTTACCATTTATAAGTCTTGGTCTCGGATATGCAAGTAATAAAACTGGTAATGTAACAGTGCTACCTAGTCAAGGTACAAGAAATCAAAATCCAGAGGTTCCTAGTGGACTGCTGATTGCAAACTCTGGAAAGACCCATAATTCCCTTGCGTACTCTGTTGGTGTCGGCCTGGGGTTTCGTCTAAACAACAACCTTATTCTAGAATGCTCTTACAAATACATAGACCTTGGCAAGATACATCAAAATCTTAATGAAAGTTTAACGGATTCTGCCGCGTGGGGCAAAAAGGGAACTATAGAATCAGCTGGCAATCTTCGCTTAAATACCCTGAATGTTGGTTTGAGATTGATGTTCTAGGTGGAGGGGGCTCTATTTCGTTGAAAAGGGTTCGTTGATTATAATCTCAGCCTGCTTTTGAACCACCTTTTCGCTATGCCCCCCCCGTTTAGACTCTCCGCCGGACATTAGGAGCTGGCGTTTTTTCATATTGTATGTCATCTTTTCGCCATATAACGTGTTTGATTTTTCGCTTGCTTTCACCCCACCTTCTAACTTTACAACCCCATCTTTAATCCTGTATACCGCTTTTTGGCAGGTAATTAAGAATGTGTTGGTAATCTTTACGTGTCCATCGGCCTCTACTCTAACGGGAGTCATTGATTTGGTGTTATCGTACAACACCTTTATAGAATCGGCAGATAAACTCAATTGATTGTGTACAAGGACTGCCCTGCCAGAGAAAATCGCCACACTTTCGTTGTATCGTATCTGCAATTTATCTGCATTTACCTTAATATTGCCGACTCCATAATCATTCCCATATAGCTCCTGACATACATCATCCCCCACATAGAACTTTAGTGTTGTAAAAAGGACGAGTATCGCGCAAAATATGGTGGTCTTGACTACGATCAATTTGATATACAAGGATCGCTTTCCATTCTTACCGTCATGCATAGAATTTTGTTCTTTTATATTCTTCGTTTGCTACTGATAACATCTTGTCTCATCTTAACCGGGTTAAGCTTAGTGATGTGGGGGCTTCAATCGAATAAAATTATAGAATTAGTCCTACATCATGAGGTGTCCGTCAAATACTTTTTCTTATTATCTGCATATATATACCCAACGATTTTATTTCATTTGTTGCCGATAAGCACGGTATGTACGACTTTATTGGTGCTAAGTAAGTTAAGGCATACGAAAGAAATTCAGATGATGTATGGGATTGGGGTGAGTACGGCTGGTCTCAAATCGCCAATCGCGTTATTTGCATGTATATGCACTGGCTTACATTTTATATTGTCCTTATACTTAATGCCAGTAAGTTTTAATAGGTTCGAAGAATTGGAAAAAACGGTAAAAGAACAGGTCATTCCTATAGAGAACGGGGTTTTCACAACATATCTTGAAAATATTGTTGTGTATGTAAATAAACGAATTGGGCGCAACAAGTTTACCGGAATCTTCATCTATGATGCGCGTGAACCTACCAAAAATGTGATTATTACCGCTGAATTTGTTGAAATTTTTCAGCATAATAGAAACATTGTATTACAATTGCGGAACGGCTTTTATCAGGAAAACGAGGGAGTCAGCAGATCAATGCTGTTTTTTGAAAACTACAAGATGACAATGGAGCTCAAAGAAAATATGCAGATAAAAGAGGGGGCTAGTAATGGGAAATATTTAAATGAAATACTGTGGGGGTCGAATGAAAATATTTCTCCAAAATTTCGAATAGATGGTCACAACAGAATATTATGGCCCATGTACAATTTATTGGTTGCGATGTTAGCAGCAAGTGTTTTGCTGCGGCCCTCTTCTAGCAGTGAGGTGGTGATTAAAAAAAGGGGCATGGAGAGGCTGGGAGGCAATGCTATATTGCCTATTGTTCGGCGGATGTGCAATTACGTAAGGACGGGTCTAGATGGAGTGAAACAAAACGTGATGAACAATAACAGGTATATGGGAATAGTCGGCTTTTCGTATTCATTCATGGCAATTCTATCCAACTTTGTTTTACAAAATTTGAGCCTGATAAGCCCAATATATATCTTGGGATCTTATATCGGTCTTTTGGCGGGATTATCGGTGCTTGTTTGCGGAATGAAGAATAATACCCTTTAATCCACGTTTGTGCTTTGAGTTACGTATAATATAGTCATGCCAGTTGGGATAGCGAGCGGAAAGCGCAGTCCACAGCCTCGCTCAATTTTTCGAAATTCACCATTATTCGCGCAACAAATCTCTTTAAATTCGCCCAAAATTTCTC